>Ga0315899_10001060_pt1 | contig 31860 bp, 28 predicted proteins | sample LakEriMetagenome_2_FD_203518 | JGI IMG/M metagenome (GOLD analysis project Ga0315899, IMG submission 203518) | Freshwater fungal communities from buoy surface, Lake Erie, Ohio, United States - Buoy 4 MA112 | ecosystem: Environmental > Aquatic > Freshwater > Lake | place: USA: Lake Erie, Ohio...
ACAGCGGATCAACGCGGCAGCGGGCAAGAACACGCGGCCCGATGGGTTGACGCCTGGTCACTCGCAGGCGTGGAAGCTGCTGCTGGCGCTCGCGGGAGCGTCTGATGACCAGCGGTATGACACGCTGCGGCTGATCGCGAGGTAGTGCGGGCGCTGCACGAGTTGTGAAGCGGCCGCGGCTGCTCCACGTATCATGCGTCATGCCCCAGACTGTGCATCGACCGATTGATCTTCGCAGCGACACTGTGACCAAGCCGACTGCCGGCATGCGTGAGGCGATGGCTCGCGCGGAGGTGGGCGATGATGTGCTGGGAGATGACCCGACGGTGATTGCGCTGGAGCGGCGGTTCGCGGAGATGCTGGGCAAAGAGGCGGCGGTCTTTGTGCCAAGCGGCACGATGGCGAATCAGATCGCGATCAAGGTGCACACGCAGCCGGGCGATGAGATCATCTGCCATGAAGGTTCGCACATCATTCATTATGAAGGTGGCGGGCCAGCGGCATTGGCGGGATGCATGATCAAGTCGCTGCCTGGGCTGCGCGGGCAGATCAGTGCGAGCGATGTGATTGCGAGCGTGCGAGCGGACAATGTGCACTATCCGCGCACACGGATGCTGAGTATGGAGAACACGCATAACCGCGGGGGTGGTGCCGTGTGGAAGCTGGCTGATATCGCTGCTGTGACGGGGGCGGCAAAGGGTGTTGGGCTGATGACGCACCTTGACGGGGCGCGGGCGTGGAATGCGTGTGCTGCGGGCGGGTACAACGCTCGCCAGCTTGCGGAGCACTTTGATTCGGTGTCGATGTGCTTCTCCAAAGGCTTGGGAGCGCCGGTGGGCTCGGCACTTGCGGGATCACATGTATTCATCAAGCAGGCACGTCGCGTGCGCAAGCTGTTTGGCGGGGGCATGCGGCAGGCGGGTATTCTGGCGGCTGCATGCATGTACGCGCTGGATCATCATGTGGCGCGGCTGGCGGAGGATCATGCGAATGCGCGGGCGTTTGCGCAGATCATCATGCAATCGCCGCGGGTGCGGCTTTCGGCGCAGCATGGTCAAGGCATCGAGACGAACATCGTGCTGTTTGAGTTGGCTGATGATGTGCGCATGAACGCGGCGACGCTTGCTGAGCGACTGGCTGCTCGCAACGTGCTGATGCTGCCCACGGGGGAGCGCTCTTTGCGAGCTGTCGCGAATCTGGAAGTGACCGCCGAAGCAATCAAGCAAGCGGCGGCCGACGTCGTTGCGTGTGTCAGCGTTTGAGACACACGTCAGTTGCAATCAGAAGCTCATGCTCACGCCGCAGCTCAGGATGCCGACGGTGTCTTCGTCGTCATTGAAGTCCTGCGTGGAATCGCCGAGCAGCACGCCGGTCGCGCTGCCGTAGACGGTCCAACTGCCCCACTTGTCGTCGACGGGCAGCGCGTAGCTGACCTTGACGCCGATGGAGGCGTAGCCGAAGGTCTCGTCTTCGCCATCGGCACCTTCGTAGTAATCGCTCAGCGAGAGACCGACCATCACGGGGACATCGATGCGGAGGAGGGGATCGCCGCCTTCACGCGTGCCGACGTCGCAGCCGGGCGTGATGCCGAGCTGGAGGTACGTCCCGCGTTCCTGGCCATCGGCCTTGCCTTCGCCGGTTTCGAAGACGAGCGCGACGGCGGGCTTGAGGGCCCACTTGCCGAGGTACTCGCTGTCGTCGAATGCGGCGGAGAACTGCAGTTCCTGAATCGTGGTCCATGAGTCGTTGGGAGCCATGAACCAGCCGTACTGAGCGCCGACGGTCCACTTGCCGGCGACGACGGTCGCGCCGAAGTAGATGTCAGACTCGTACCACTTGTCGTCGAGCTGATCGTTCTGAGCGGCGCCAGTGGCGCGGTCGTGGAAGCTGTTCCACGTGCCGACGTACGGCGTCACGGTGAAGGCATCGGTCTTGTAGATATCGATGCCGAGCGTGGCCCAAGGCTGCACCATCACGCCGCGATCTTCCTGGCGAATGCCGCGGTAGTAGTAGGCGTTGGCGAAGTCGACGCCTGCGCTGAAGTGCAGACGGCTTTCTTCGTCAGCTTCCGGGGCCGCAGCATCTGCAGCCTTGTCATCTGACTTGTCGTCGGTGCGCTTGACGGGCGTGGGCAGCAAGTCACGGTCCATGTTCTGACCGCTTGCGAACTCGTCTTGGGCGCTGATGTCCGTGACGGCGTCCTGGGCGCGGGCCGTGGTCGCACCAGCGAGCATGACCAACAGAGAGATAGTCTTCAACATTGTCATGTACATTCTCCACATGCCACCCCGATGAGTGGCGTGAGGTGTCCATCGTCGAACCCGCGCTCGTGGTCAAACGGAAACGAAAAACCGCTGGAAATCCAGCGGTCTTTTGAGGTCCCAATCGTGTTATCGCGCAACCTTTGCGCTCGTGCTAAGTTACTTGAGTTTGAAGGATCGCACCGCCGTCGCGAGGCGTTCGTATTCACGCGACATCCGCACCGACGCTTCGGACAAACTGCCTGCGCTCTGCTTGGCAGTTTCGGTGACTTCCGCGATCTCCGTGACCGAGCGAGTCAACTGCTCACTTGCGGCTGACTGCTGCTCGGTTGACGCGGCAATTGCGCGCACCATGCCTGAAAGGGCGTCGGTGTTCTGCGTGATACGCGAGAGAGCGAGCCCCGCTTTGTTGGCGGAATCCACGCCCACGGTCACGCGTGCTGAGCCTTGCTCGATGGTCTGCACGGTCTCCTGACTTGCGCTTTGCACTTCGCGCACCGTGCGTGTCACTTCTTCGGTCGCGCGCTGGGTGCGTTCGGCGAGCTTGCGCACTTCGTCGGCGACGACGGCGAATCCACGGCCATGCTCACCGGCACGGGCCGCCTCGATCGCGGCGTTGAGGGCGAGCAAGTTGGTCTGTTCCGCGATTTCGTCGATCGTTTCGACCAGCTTGCCGATCTCGGCGCTCTTGGCGCCAAGGGCCCGCACGCTTTGCACGGCATTCACCACGTTACTGGCGATGCCCTTGATTTCCGTGACGGTGTGATCGACCACTTCCGCGCCGCCGCGAGATTCCTTCTGGCTTTCGTCGCTGCATCGTGCAGCGTCGGTGCTCTTGGTGGCGATTTCACGAATGCTCGCAGCAAGCTCTTCAATGGCGGCTGACACCTGAGCGGTGGTCTGGGCCTGGCGATCCATGCCCGTCACGACGCCGCTGGCATTGTCGCGCACGTGTGTCGTCACGTCGCCCAGGGCTTCAGCAGCTTCGAGCATGGACTGCACGGTGACGGCGAGCTTGTTGCGTGTGACGTTCAAGTCTCGCACGATCGCGCCAAGCTCGTCATCGATGGTGTCGTTGCAAGACTTGGTCAAGTCGCCAGCGGCAAGCGCCGCCAAACCTTCTCGTGCGACGGTGGTGCGCTGCAGAATACCACGGCGGATGAACCAGCACGCCGCAACGAGCGCACCGCCTCCCAAGGACAACGCCGCAAGGGTGCGCATCATCACGATGAACGGCATGTTCGCGGCCGCGGTGTTTGCGGCCTGCACGCCTTCTTCGAGCAACGCCGAGAGAGCCTCGAGCTGCTCCTCGAGTGCGTCAAAGCGGCCGTTGAACTCGGTCTGCGCCACCTTGACAGCATCGACATCTTCAGGATTGCTGCGCATGAGCGCATGAGCCGAGGCGATGTATGCGTTGACTTCTTCCGTCGCTTTCGCCACGGCGTTCTTCTCCGCGCTGGTCAGTTCCGCTTCACCTGTTTCCTTCAGCAGCCGTTCGAAGTTCTCTGCATGCTCTTTGAGGGCGGCCACGGCCTCGTCCCGCTCTGCATCGGTCTCGGCCAGGCGCCACGCAAGCACATCACCGCGAATGGCATCGTGCATCATGTCACCTTCGCAACTGCTGCGAATGGTGCTGGCGCGTTCGGCCATCATTGCTGTCGTGTGCGTGACGGCATTCATGCCCAGGAACGTGCTCCCGGCGACGACGCAACCCAGTGACACGCCAAGCCCGCCCAGCAGCCACAATTGTTTCGAAAGCGTCAAACGCATATTGCGTCTCCTCTGTTAGTCTCGCTGAACGAGCTTTCTCAAGCAAGATCAGAACTCGACACCGACACCGGCGCTGAGAATCCCCACTGTGTCTTCGCCGTCGTTCACATCCGCTGCCATATCACCCAGCAGGGCGCCGGTCGCGGAGGCGTACACACTCCACGAACCGAACTTGTCATCAACAGGCAGTTCGTACGTGAACTTCACACCCACTGACGCAAAGCCGAAGAGTTCGTCTTCATCATCTGCCGTCTGGTAGTAATCCCAAGCGGACAGGCCCACGGTCACGGGCACGTCCACACGCAGGAGCGCGTCGCCACCTTCGCGCGTACCGAGGTCGAAGCCGGGCGTGACGCCAAGCTGCAGATAACCACCCTTCTCAAAGCCGTCGCTTGTGCCATCGCCAGTTTCGATGATGAGCGTGATGTTGGGCTGCATGGACCATGCGCCCAGGTGCTCGCTGTCATCAAAGCTGACGCTCAGTTGCAGTTCTTCGACCGTGGTGAACGCGTCGTTGGGGCTGGCGAACCAGCCGTACTGCGCGCCAAACGTCCACGAGCCCGTCACGGCGTTCACGCCAAAGTAGAAGTCCGCTTCGTACCACTTGTCGAGCGTGCCGTCGTCGGTGCCGCTGCCGGTGGCCTGATCGTGAAAACTATTCCACGTGCCGATGTAGGGCGTCAGCGTCTAGTCGTCCGTCCGGATGATGTCGATGCCGACGGTGGCGAAGGGCTGCCAGAGCACGCCGCGATCTTCCTGGCGGAGACCACGTGAGTAGTAGGCGTTGGTGAAGTCGATGCCGGCGATCAGACTGACGCGGCTGTCGTCTTCGGTTTCTGCGGGCTCGCCAGTTTGGCTTGCTTCGCCATCCGCCTTGGGCTCACGCACAGGCGTGGGCAGCAGGTCGCGATCCATGTTCGGGCCCGACGCGTACGCCCCCTCAGGATCGATGCCGACCTGGGCGTGCGCGGGCACCGCGATGCCACCAGCACACAGGGCGAATGCGACAACACTGCAACGCTTCACGTTCTTCTTGATCATTTCCCGGTACTCCCTCACCCCGACACGGGGTCTGGGAGCGAAGATCGGGCGTGCGTGACAGGATGTTTATCCCATGAGGGAATTCGCTGGCGTTTGCGGTGAATTCCCGCCGATTTGCGGGGTCGCACACATTGTTGCGAGCAACCCCCTGTTCCAACGACTCGAAGTCAGGGCATGGGCGGGGGTGAGTTATTGATGGCGTTCCACATGCCGAAGGTCACACCGAGTTCGCGAGCTCGCTCGGGTGTCTGCTGGTCAGGCGGCAAGGCGTTATACGCCGCGACGGCGGCTGTCATGGCGGCGGGCGAGGCGGCAGACGATGCACTGTTCTCGCGACTTTGCTGTGACTGCGCGATGCCATAAGCGACCGCACCCACCACCTTGGCCTTATGCATTTCCGCCGATGCTGACGACTGCTGGGAATGTGCAGCAGGCTGGGAGCCAGCAGAGCCAAAGAGCATTTTCTTAAATGCGCACCAAAGCCCCATGCAACACCTCCTGATTCCGATGCAACCCGACCATTCGCGAGCCCATCATCGTCACTTATCGCGACGGTGATTCTTCTTTCGCTGATCGCGACTCTTGCTGCGCTGGCTGCGGGCTTGGTCGCCTGTCTTGCCGCGCCACTTGCCGGTGTCTTTGTCCCAGCCGCCGCCGCCGAAGCCTGCGCCGGCCGCGGGAGCGCCGAGGCCACCGCCGTCGGCGCCGAAGCCGCCGAGCAGCTTGCCTTTGCCATCGACGACATTCTTGCCTTTGCCTGCGGCGCGCGTCGCGGCGGACTCATCGCCCAGTACGCACTCCATCTGGCGCTTGGCGAGATCAACCTGCACGATCTTGACCATGACGCTATCGCCAAAGTTGAAGCTGCGGCCGCTGCGGATGTCGACCAGTGCGCCGCTGCGTGCGTCGATCTTCCAGAAGGGCGTGACGTTGCCGCGCGTGACGTCACCCGGCAGGTCTTCGCTCTTGATGAAGCCGTCGGCAAGGTACTTGTCGATCTGCACGAAGATGCCGCGGGGTGAGATGCCGGTGACGACGCCTTTGAACTCTTCGCCGATGTGGTTTTCAAGCAGTTGCAGCACGAGGAAGCTGCGCAGGCTGCGTTCGGCGCTTTCGGCGTTCTTCTCGCGCAGCGTCGCGGCTTTGCCGATTTGTTCGAGTTCGTCTTCGGGCAGCACGCCTTGCATGCGCATGAGATCGGTGCCGAGGCGCTTCCAGTCGCTTTCGCCGCGTGGGCGCTTGCGGCCGTTGTCGGTCATCTTGAGGTACTGCGCGAGGGCGCGGTGGACCGTCAAGTCGGCGTAGCGACGGATGGGGCTGGTGAAGTGCGCGTACGCGCTGCTTGCGAGGGCGAAGTGACCGACGAGGGCGGGGCTGTACTCGGCCTGGCTCATGGTGCGCAGCACGGCAAAGTGCACGGCGCGGGCAGCGGCGGTGCCTGCGGTGGCTTTGAGCAAGCCTTGGAGTTCGTCGCGCGTGGGGCTCTTGGGAATGCGGTAGCCGGCGACCATGGCGACCTTGCGCAGCGTGTCGCTGTCGCCCGGGACGGGCTCGGGGTGGATGCGGCGCAGGAGCGGCACGCTCATGTTCTCAAAGAGGCGAGCGAGCACTTCGTTCGCTTCGACCATGAACATTTCGATGAGCTTGTGCGTGAAGGCGTCGTCTTCACGCTCTGCGTCCACCACGTGTCCGCGCTCGTCGTAGATGAGCACGCACTCGGGCAGATCGAGCACGATCATGCCCTCGCGGTCGCGGCGGGCCTGAATGGCCTTGGCGCAGGCGTTGAACTCGCGCAGAGTTTCGAGCAGTTGGTCGGTGTACTTGGGCGGGGTCTTGGCGTGGCGGCGAGCTTCGTTGAGGTCGCCGTCAATCAGGGCCTGCGCTTCGAGATACGTGAGGCGCTTGCTGCTGCGGATGAGCGTTTGCGCGACGCCTTCGGCACGGACCTTGCCGTGGCGGTCATAGGTCATGAACGCGCTCTTGCAGAAACGCGGCACGGCTTCCTGCAGTGAGCAGATGCCGTTGCTGAGCACTTCGGGCAGCATCGGAATCACGTGACGCGGCAGGTAGACGCTGTTGGCGCGATTGCGAGCTTCAAGATCGAGCGGAGAGTTGATGGGGATGAAGTGCGCAACGTCGGCGATGTGCACGCCCACTTCCCAGCCGCCGCCGTCGATGCTGTCGGTGCGCTTGATGCTGATGGCATCGTCGTAGTCCTTGGCATCGGGCGGATCGATGGTGATGATGAACTCTTCGGTGAGGTCGAGGCGGCCGTCGCGGAGGACGCTGGAGCCCTTCTCCTTCCACTCGGCGATCTGCGCGTCGAACTCCGCGCTGGCTTCGCGTGCCTGCTGCACGTGACTGCTTTCGAACTCGCCCGGCAGGTCAAACGCGGCGATGACGGCCTGTGTTTCCACGTCGGGCCGGCCCGCTTCGCCCAGCACTTTGGTAATGACGCCTTCTCCCAGGTCGTTGCCTTCGGGGTAAACCAGCAACTCCACCACCACCTTGTCGCCTTCGCGAGCCTTGGTGCTTTCGGCGTCGCGAATGACGATGGGGTTGGTGATCTGCTTGCCATCCGGCAGCATGACCCACAATTGGCCGCGCTTGGTCAGCGTGCCGCTGTAGCTGCTCTTTTTGCGATCGACGACTTCGACGATTTCACCGGCGAAGCCGTGGCTGCCGTCGGGCTTGCGGTCGCGGTAGACCTTGGCGCGCACGGTGTCGCCTGTCAGGGCATCGCCTGTACTGTCGGGGCCGATGAAGATGGAGCCTTCACGATACTTCAGATTGGGCTCGACGAAACCGAACCCGCGCGGGTTCTTGCGGAATGTGCCCGTGACGGTCTTCTGCTGGCCCTTGGCGGCATCCGCGATCATGGCGAGGCTCGGCAGCGTCACGTGGCCACTCTGGCCCAGCTCCACCAAACCCTGCTCGGCGTAGGAACGAACTGCCGCGGTGAACTCTTCCAGTTGGTCAACCGGAATGTTGAGGTCCTTTGCGACGTCACCGATCCGCGCGGGCGTGTAGCTCTCGTGGCTCAGGTGGCTCAGCAGACGACTCTTGTACTTTGCGCTCAAACGATCTCTCTTCCTGCTCGCAGCAGCATGCCGCGAACGAACCAAACTTTATCAACGAGGCCCATCCTTGATCGGCAGCCTTCTTGGCGCCGACGGCTGACGAACCTCTCACTATTGCGGCTGGCGTTTGAACTCGTAACCGCCCTTGACCGCGCCCCACACTTGCTTGCCTTCTTTGTCAAACCCCTGATCCCACGTCAGCAAGCCCGTGGAATCAATGTGAGCCTTTGAACTCGCGTAGGACGCGCCGCGCAACGAGCTTTGGCAGTTGTTGCCCTGTGTGCCGCCCTCATATACGCCTGGCATGAGGCGCGTCAGCAGCACTTCGCAGCCGTCGCGACGGGTCAACTGCGCGGGCGTGAGATTGTCGAACGCCTTGGGTGACGCGTATGCGCCGGCAAAGCCCAGCGGGTTTTCGAACTCATAGACCTCGCTGATGAATGTGGCCTGGCCCTGGGGCGTGAGGCCGGCTTCGGTCACGCGGTAGATGCGCTGGCGATACGGCTTGTCGAGCGCGGTGGCCATGGCTTGCTCGACGTAGAGCCACTTGGCCGTGGGTGTGGAGTGCTGAGGCCAGATGGGCGTCATGTGGAGACGAATATCGAAGTACTCGGTGTCGCGCTCGCTCTGGGCCGTGGAGGCGAAGGCGCCTGACATGTGGCCGACAAGTTCCGCGAGGTCACATCCGACGCAAGGCGACTTGCTCAGCACGCCCACATTTTGCGACGCACCGTCGTGCCCGCCGGCATGCGTGCCGCCCGAGCCATTGCAACCGGCAAGCAACGTGAAAACTGGTACAAAGAGCACTGCGCGTGCGAGGTGCTTCATGTTCATAACTGGCGTTCCTGTTGATCTGGGGTCGAAGTGCCAGCGGACTTGTTTATCGTGCTGGTACGAATGACGACGGTCGGGCCGGTTGGCTTCTTGACCTTGGGCTTGAACTTGCGATCTTCCGCGTCGGCCCACTTGTCCATATCGCGCCACCAAAGCAGCGTGAACGGCACGCCCAGCACAATGCAAAGGGCGATACAGATCCACATGACGGTTTCAACGATGTGCACGCAGGAGGGTAGGGAAAGCGACATCCCTCGACACAGCAATAGTCAACGTCTCGCAGCACGCCGATTGTGAGGGAACCTGCACGCCGCCGGATGAAAAAGCCCGCGCAACGCTCAAAGCAGGAAAACTGGGGATCAAGGATTTGAACCTTGACTAACTGAGTCAGAGTCAGTCGTGCTACCGTTACACCAATCCCCAAAGAATGGCTGAATGTCAGGCATTATACCTCGGCGAAACGAGCTTGTCGCATGAGGGGTGTCGAGACATGGGCGCGGCCTGGGGCGACTGGCGGCACGTGGAGCCGCATGCGTTGCGCAGATTTGGCGGCTGCCACGAGCGGATTGTTCATGTTTTTGGGAACCAGACCGCACCCAGATGGGTCCGGTTTGGTACTGTCTGCGTGCCGGGCGATTTGCTCGGCCTGTCCGCGTTTGCAACTGCTTGAAACCATGGACTTTGGTCGTTTCATTTACGGAGATCGCATGAAGACGCTGCCTTGGGCCTCGGGGGATGTTCAGACTGTTCGCACGCCTGCGGTCGTGATCGCGCTCGCTGCTGTGTGTGCCGCCGGCCTGACCGGCTGTGCGAGCAAGCAGGGGGCGGCAACGAACCACTCATCTGGTGGAGCCAAGGCTGAGTCGCCCATCGCCGCACCTGCCGCACGCAGCCGCGATAACGTGCCTGAGCTGACCAAGAAGGTCGAGTTCGCCCGCGACCGCGTCTTCCCATCACTCGTCAACATCACCGTGATCACCGTCAGCTACTGGGGCGGCACGGAAACCAAGGGCGGCTCCACCGGCTCAGGCACCATCATCTCACCCGACGGTCTGATCGTGACCAATCACCACGTGGTGGAAGATGGCAAGAGCTTCAAGGTCACACTCGCCGACAAGCGCGAAGCAACCGCGACGCTGGTGGGCGATGACCCGATGACCGACCTCGCCGTGCTGCGCATCAACATGGAGGATCTGGGCGACAACACCACCCTGCCCGTCGCCAGCTTCGGCAATAGCGACGAACTGCAAGTGGGCGACTACGTCATCGCGATGGGCGCGCCTTACGGCTTGTCACGCAGCGTCACGCTGGGGGTTGTCAGCAACACCGAACGCGTCTTCACCGGCATGTCGGGCGACGACATCGCTGACCAGGAATTCGACTTTGATGTTTCCAGCGACATCTTCACTCGCTGGATCCAGCACGATGCGTTGATCCTCCCCGGCAACTCGGGCGGCCCGCTCGTCAATCTCAAGGGTGAGATCATCGGCGTCAACACGCGCGGCGGCAGCGGCATGGGCTTTGCCAATCCCACCAGCCTCGTCAAGTACGTTGTTGACAATCTCATCGAGCACAAGGAAGTGCCGCGCAGCACCATCGGCGCGAACTTCAAGAGCGTCAAGCGCGCAGGCTTTCAGGAAGGCGTGCTGATCAATAGCGTGAACGAGAACGGCCCGGCCGACAAGGCTGGCCTCAAGGCCGGCGACGTGATGCTCGCCATCAACGACCAAAGCACCAGTGCCCGCTTCCCGGAAGAAATTCCTCTTGTCCTTCGCAAGATCGCCGAGAAGCCTGTCGGCACGACGCTGGAGATCTCCTACAAGCGCGATGGCCAAATCGGCACCGCGCAGGTCACGACGGAAAAGCTGCTCAAGGAACGCGGCGACGAAACCGCGCTGCGTCTCTTTGGGATCTCCGTCAGCGAGATCACCGACAAGATGGCTCGCAATCGCAACTTTGACAGCACCGCCGGCGCGCTGGTGCTGGGTGTGAAGGGCGGCAGCCCGGCGGAGACTGCGGAACCCAGCCTGTCGTGGGGCGATGTGATCAAGAGCATGGATGGTGTCGCCATCAACTCACTCGAAGATCTCGTCACGCAGTACAAGGCCATGGCCGCGAAGGACCCGCTGCCGGAGTTCGTGACGATCGAGTTTGATCGCAACGGCAAGAACCAGCTCACGCTGATCAAGCCCCGCCCCGAGAAGCGCGACGATCCGCCGCGTGAATTGCCCAAGGGCTGGATCGGCATCGCTACCCAGCCGGTGCTCAAGGACCTCGCAAAGCAGATGGGCCTGGGCGATCAAGTCGGTTTCCGCGTGACTCGCATCTATCCCAACACGCTCGCTGCCAACAGCGGCCTCAAAGTGGGTGATGTCGTCACCAAGATCAACGGCGAGTCGATGGCTCCCCGCGGCATGCAGGATGCCGGCATGATGCAGCGTCGGGTGCGCCAACTGGGCACCAGCGGCGAAGCGACTATCACCGTGCTTCGCGACAAGCAGCCTGTGGAAGTGAAGGTGCCGCTTGAGCGCACGCGCATCACTGCGGAAGAAGCCCTGCGCGACAGCAACCGCGATTTTGAAATGTCCGTGCGCGAACTCACGTTCTTTGATCGCGATGACAACCGCTGGGACGAAAGCGTCAACGGCGTGATGGTCATCAGCGTTGAGCGCGTCGGCTGGGCGGGCCTTGCCGGCATGGTTGAGGGTGATGTGATCCAGCGCATCAACAACGAAGTGGTCACCGACCTGACCAGCTATCGCGAAGCGATGAAGAAGATCAGCAAGGAACAACCGCAGCGCGTCGCGTTCTTTGTGCAACGGGGGAATCGGACGCAATTCAAGTTCGCCGAGCCGGAGTGGAAGCCCACGACGGATAAGGCGGAGGAGAAGAAGTAAGGCCAGAGGTTCACCGCGTTCGCACAGATCTATCGTCAAGCAATCCAGCTCCGTGCAGGAGCATCCATGTTGATTCACTGAAAGGACTTTCATGACTCGTTTTTCGTCGCTTCTGGCTCTCCCCCTCGTCGCTCTTGCTCTTGTCAGCGGCACTGCGGCAACGCCCGCATTTGCCGACGAGAAGGCGGACGCCATTCGCAAACTCAGCACGGACAAGTCCCCCGCTCTTGTCACCATCAAGTTCATCCTCAAGGGTGACGAAGGCGACATGATGGGCGGCGGCGATCGCGAAGAGGAAGCCACAGGCGTCATGATTGACAGCAGCGGCCTGATCCTCGTCAGCAGCCTCTCGATGGGCACCAACCCCTTTGCCGCGATGATGGGCATGGGCGCCGGCCCGCAGCCGCAGGAGATCAAGGTCCTCGTCGGCGACGACACCCAAGGCGTCGATGCCAAGATCATCGCGCGTGACAGCGAACTCAATCTCTCATGGGTCCGCGTCGACAACGCGCCCGAGAAACCCTTCACTGCGATCGATCTCAGCACATACGCCGAAGCCGGCGTGGGTGATGAGATCTTCGTTGTCTCTCGCATGGGCAAGTTCTTTGATCGTGCGGTGAACGTCAACACGCTCCGCATCGCCGGTCAGACGACCAAGCCCCGCAAGGCGCTCCTCGGCGGTGAAAGCCTTTTCAGCTCCATGGGCCTGCCGGTTTACAACGCTGAAGGCAAGCTCGTCGGCGTCAGCAGCATCATCCTGCCCAACAAGGATGAAATGGAAGGCATGCAAGGCGGCATGGGCGGCATGCGTGACATGATGGCCGGCGCGATCATCCCCGCGAAGGACATCGCCGAAGCGACGAAGAACGCGCTTGAGAACGCGGCGAAGGCTCCAGTTGAAGAACCCAAGGAAGAGCCCGCGGCGGAAGTGAAGCCCGCGGAAGCTCCTGCGAAGCCGGAGTGATAGAGACTTCTGATCAACCAAGAAAGCCCGCGAGTGTTGCTCGCGGGCTTTTTGCATCTAGACAGTTACTTGCGTACAGACACAATCGAGGCACGACGTTGCAGTTCGCGTATGCGTTCAGGTACCCAGCTTCTCAAAGTGCTCCAGCGCGGCAGCAACCACGGGCGTGTAGGTGTAAACAGGTCCACCACCCATCATGACGGCGACGCCTGCCGCTTCCATGATCTCAGCGGGTGTTGCGCCCGCTTTCAAGCACTTCTCCACATGGGAGTAGATGCACGGTTCGCATCGCGCGTACACGCCCACACCGAGGGCGATGAGTTCCTTGTGCTTTACGTTGAGGGCACCGTCTTTCATGAGACCTTGGAAGAAGGGGCCGAAGGCTTTGCCGATCTCGGGCGCGCGGGCCTTCATGCCGTTCATGGTTGCGGGCCAGGTTTCGTAGAACTTCGTTGCGTCTTGCATTGCTTTACTCCAAGAGGCACGAGCGTGAACTCGTGCGGACGTCCATGACACTTCCACCGTGACCGGAGCACCGTGCTCATCACGTTTTCGCATTGGTTCTCTGCGTTCATCCGCCATTGCTCATCACATGGAGCAACTTCCACCCGAGCGAAACTTGTTCCAAGGCATCTTGCTCATCACCGTCGCGAGTGCGCACGTGCCCGAAGCTCCGGCAAAGATCAATCCCGCGCCAAGAAACGCGGGAAGGGCGACGAATGCCGGATGCACGAACCAAGCCAGCGCACTGCCCACGAGCGCGAGCACGCCAATTGTCATTTGCACCTGACGCATCACGCTGATGCCTGTCTTGACATCGCTGCGAGTGGTCGGCTGTCCATGGCGCTTCCACGCTTCGAGGCCGCCTGCCATGCTGTACAGCCGGATGCCGCGCTGCGTCAGCGGCTGTGCCAGTCGGCACGCTTCCGCCGATCGCTTGCCACCTTTGCAGTGCATGACAATCGTCTTGCTCGATGTCGCTGCACGCGCCAGCTCTTCAACTTTCAAGCTCGAAAGCGGCACCAGCTTGGCACCTTCGATGCGTTCTGCCGCGTGTTCATCCGGCTCACGCACATCAATCAGCACGCACTCACCCGCTTGCAGCATGCGCTGCGCGGTGGGCGCGTCGATCTCCGTCAAGCTCATCTGCTGGCCTTGGGTCGTGTTCATGGTGGCTGTCGTGCTCATGATGGAGATTCCGCTGCACACTCGGTTGTCGCACACCTTTGGTGCGGCCATCTATTGAGAGGCACGCCATAGACAGTGCGTTCCCAACGAAGCGAAAGATCAACACAAATCCGCACAAGGCGTTATAATGGACCACTAGAGGCGTTATCGTCGCGGCCTCGCGTTTCTTGGCCCACACGCTCGACAAAGGGACCGTCATGGCTGTCAACTACCCCAAGCTCAACCTCGCCAAGTGGATTCGTGAAAACCAGCCGAAGATGGTGCCACCGGTTAGCAATCGGCAGTTGATGAACGAAGCCAAAGACGTGATCGTGTTTGTTTCTGCGGGACCGAACACTCGCAACGACTACCACGTGAACCCCACGGAAGAACTGTTCTATCAGCTCAAGGGCGATGTCGCGGTCCGCGTGCGTCCGCTGGATGGAAGCAAGGCGTATGACGTTGTGATCAAGGAAGGCGAGCTCTTTCTGCTGCCGCGATGGGTGCCCCACCGCCCGCAACGCCCCAAGGGCACGCTGGGGCTCATCATGGAGTTTCCGCGCGGCGTGGACGAGAAGGGCAACCCGCAGAAGGATGGCCTGCGCTGGTACTGCCCCACGTGCGACAACCTTGTGCACGAAGCTCGCTGGGTGCTCAAGAAGATCGACGAAGATCTCAAGATCATCATGGAAGGCTTCTGGGGCGGTCCGGTTGAGAATCGCACGTGTAAGCATTGCAAGACGGTGATTGAGCGTGCGGGCACCATCGCTCTGAAGGGTGGGAAAGTCACCGCGGCGAAAGCGGCGAAGTCCAGCAAGCCAAGCAGAGCCAGCCGTCGCATCGGGATTTCGAAGACTGCGAAGAAGAAAGTGCAAGCTAAGAGCGCCGCCAAACGCTGAGCCGCGCAGCGTGCAACACTCTCGCGTGAGCCACCCCAGCGTCATCGATCTCCACACGCACATCCTGCCGCAGCGCTGGCCCGACTGGACAGCGCGGAGCGGGTATGCTGGCTGGATTGAACTCGCGCACACCAAGCCTGGGTGCGCGTGCATGCAGCGCACCGAGCGCGACGGCACGCGCACAAGCTTTCGTGAGATTCAGGCCAACTGCTGGGACCCTGCGGTGCGACTTGCCGAGATGCAGACGACCGGCGTCACGATGCAGGCACTAAGCACCGTGCCCGTCATGTTTTCGTACTGGGCGAAGTCGCAGGATGCGTATGACCTTGCGCGGCTGCTCAACGATCACATTGCGGAGATCTGCCGGGCTCAGCCGGCGAGCTTCGCGGGGCTTGCCACGATTCCGCTGCAAGACCCGGCGCTGGCGATGCGCGAGCTTGAGCGCTGCGTGCATGAACTCAAGCTGCCTGGCGTGCAGATCGGCACGAATGTGAATGGGGTGAATCTTGATGATCCTGCGATCATTGAGGTGCTCGCGCACGCCGAGAAGCTGCGTGCGTGCGTGTTTATCCACCCGTGGGAGATGCTCAGCCTTTCGCGGCACCCTCGCGTGAACGCGGATGCACAAGTTACTGAGCGCATGGCACGGTACTGGATGCCTTGGCTTGTGGGCATGCCCGCGGAAACGACCATGGCGATCTGCTCGCTGATTTTTGCGAACGTGTTTGAGCGATTCCCGTCGCTGCGTGTCTGCTTTGCACACGGGGGCGGCAGTTTTCCTGCGACTGTCGGCCGCATCTCGCACGGCCGTCACTGTCGCAGCGATCTCTTTCCCACGGGAGCTCCCGATCCCCTCCACTACCTTGCAAGCGAGAGAGGTCCGGCGAAGTTCTACGTCGATTCGCTCGTGCATGAGCCGCACGCGCTTCGGTTGCTCATTCAGCTTTTCGGCACCAATCGCATCGCGCTCGGCAGTGACTATCCCTTTCCGCTGGGTGAAGATACGCCGGGGTCGCTCATTCGCTCGCTTGCACACGAACTGACGCCGCAGGATGTGGACAACATGCTGCATGCGACGGCGCGTGAGTTTCTGGGTTTGCGTTAGTCGATGAGCGAGCGGAACATGACGAGTGCGTCCACGAAGCCCAAGGTGGGATGAGCGAAGGCGCCGGGCAATCGCCCCACGATTTCGAATCCAATCGCTTCCCACGCCGCGACCGCGCGCGTGTTGCTGCTGACGACGAAGTTGAACTGCATTGCTCGAAAGCCGCGTGACTTGGCGTGTCGTAGCGAGTGCTCGCACATCGTGCGGGCGATGCCACGGCCAGTTGCCCGTGGCGAGACCATGTATCCGCAGTTGGCGATGTGCCGGCCCCCGCCAGCCTGATTGGCACGCAGGTAGTACGTGCCGACGACAGCGTCACCATCAACCGCTACGAACGTTTCGCGATCCCGTCCTAGCCAGTAGGCCAGTGCATCATCTCGCGACATGTCGCGATCGAGTGCGTATGTCTCGCCCGCGCGAATGACTGGCTCGAGGATCTGCCAGATCGAATCTGCGTCTGCGGGTGTTGCCGGTCGAATCAGCATGGCTCGGCGCTAAAGCGTCTAAAGATCACGACTCTTTCCAGCCGCTCACGGCTTCGCGGCGTGTCGGGTGCAGCATGGTCCACACGCGATCAAGCAGCGGACGCAGCCCAAGCTTGGCCGCACCGCTGATGGCGAAGACATCGCGATCGAGCCGCGCGCCCGTGGCCTTTGCGACTGCTTTCAGAGCTGTTGCACGAGCCTTGTCGTCTTCGAGCAGATCCATCTTGTTCACCGCGATGATCTCAGGCTTGTCGGCGAGCACTTCGCTGTACGCCTTGAGCTCCGCGCGGATCGTTTCGTAGTTTTCCGCGGCGCTCTTGCCGTTGTCAGCTTCGACGTCGAGCAGGTGGATGATGACTTTCGTGCGCTCGATGTGGCGCAGGAAGTCGTGCCCGAGGCCCGCGCCATCGCTGGCGCCTTCGATCAACCCGGGGATGTCGGCGATCACGATGCGTCGTGCGCCGTCGATCTCGCAGACGCCAAGCTGGGGCGAAAGCGTCGTGAACGGATAGTTCGCGATCTTGGGCGTCGCCTTCGTCAGCGCGGCAAGCAGCGTGCTCTTGCCAGCGTTGGGCAAGCCGACGAGTCCCACTTCCGCGATGAGTTTCAGTTCCAACCGCGCCCGAAACGTCGCACCGGGCTGTCCGGGCTCGCTGCTCTTGGGGCTTTGGTTCGTGCTGCGCTTGAAGTGCTCATTACCCCAGCCGCCGCGGCCGCCCTTGCACAGGATCACCGTCTCGCCGACCTTGAGGTCGTGCACGAGTTCGCCGGTTTCGTCGTTGTAGATCAGCGTTCCGGCGGGCAGGTGCAGCACCAGGTCCTCGCCGCGTCGCCCCGAGCATTGCTTTGCGCCGCCGCTGTCGCCGTTCTGAGCGGTCCACTCAGCTTGGAAGCGAAAGTCGTAGAGCGTGCTCATGCCGTCGTCGGCCACCGCGACCACATCGCCGCCGTCACCGCCGTTTCCGCCGTCAGGCCCGCCCTTGTTGACGAACTTCTCGCGACGAAAAGAAACCGCGCCGTTACCACCGTTGCCGGCACGAAGGTTGATCACTGCTTTATCGACGAACATGGCAGAGGGTAGGGGAACAAAGCGATACAGCGAAAAGCGAAAAGCGATAAAGCCCAGCCAAAGCAAAACAGCGTGCGATCCACGAGAATCGCACGCTGCCGGTTGATTTTCACTTTATCGCTGTTCGCTTTATCGCTTTACGCGGCTCTGCGCAGCCGTCCCGCCGCAAACGTCCGCAGCAGTCGCTCGCGGTCACCCGCTCGCGCAAACCGCGTGAAGGCCACTGCCATCCGCACCGGACCGGGCTCGCTGTCGTCCATCCACACGATGTTGCCAAAGACAAACACCGCTCGGCCAGGCCCCACATCGCCCGCGGCCAGCACGGCCTCGGGCAATTCGATCCTCATGGCGACGGGCGTGCCCGGCTCGAGCCCACGGTCGAGCTCAAACTGCAAGCCGCCCTCGCTGATGTCGTAGGTGTGGCCTTCCCAGTCAAAAGTCTCGCTGTCGAGCGTACGAATCGCGATCGCCGTATACGCCGCAGGCAGCATGAACCGCTCAAATTGCCGACGATTCGTGATGGGGAAGGTGCTCATGGCGTCGCTCCGAATCTGAAACTACTGCCTTTCCTACGCAACGCGCATGCCGCGTGTGCGGGCAGATGTCAGAGATATCGGGCGACCGGATACCCGACTTGAACGCCATGCACGACATTTCAGACCGTTTGGGCTAACCTCCTGTTGACGGTGATTTGTGTGCCCACAAAGGGGGTTAGCTTGTTCAGTTTCCTCGATCCAAAGAAGGCTTTTTGGAAGTGGTTTGAAGCCAACGGCGACCGGCTGCGCAAGGCGCCCGTCGGCCCCGGGGCGGAGTTTCACGAACTCAGCCGACGACTGCGCAAGGTGCATCCTGAGTTGTGCTTCGAACTGGGCGGCGCACCCGACCAGCCGCGACAGTTGGTCATCAGCGCCGCAGGCGATCGCGCCATCTTCCATGTTGTGGAGGACCTTGTCGACCGAGCACCCAAAGTGCCCGGATGGGTCATCGTGAGGTTCAAGCCTCGTGAGCCCAACTACGCCCGGCACTCCATAAGCCTGAACGATCTCAACATCGGACCGGAGAAGATCCGATTCAATCTTCTTGCCGGCTGGGACCAGACAGGTCTTCAGTTCCAGCTCGGCGTGGATCTGTTTATCGATGGTTGCACACGTGAAGGCGAAGAAGAGTTTGTCGGCGCGGCGTTCATCTTGCTTGATGGCGCACTGGGCGAGTACGACGTGACCATGAAGATGGGGCGTCTCCGCGTGTTGCCCGGTTCCGCTGCGCCGGCGTCAGCAGATCGCTGGCAGAACTTCGTCGCGATGTTCGATGAAGCCTTCGAGGATCTGACTGCCCAAGCAGCGAGCCGCGCCGCGGCCCGTCACGGCAAGCCGGGACTCGGGAAATGAAAAACAGACGCGCTTGCACGCGTCTGTTTGGAATCATGTCACTTCAAACCGGAACCACGTGTGGTGCCCGGGTTATTCCTTCACCTTGAACTCCGCGTCGATCACGTCGTCCTTGCCCGCGCCTTGCGGCTTGGGTTCGGTCGTGCTCGATTCAGCGCCCGCGGGCTGCTGCTTGGCGGCTTCGTACATGACTTTGCCGATCTCCATGCTCGCGGCTTCCAGTTCCTTCATCGCCGCTTCGATCGCCGCGCGGTCATCGGCCTTCAGCTTGGTCTCCAGGCTGCTGATCGCGCTCTCCAGTCGCGCGCGAGCTTCGCTGGTGACCTTGCCGCCATGCTCTTCCAGAGCCTTGCGGCTCTGAATGACCATCGCGTCGCCCTTGTTCTTGAGGTCCACCAGTTCACGACGCGCCTTGTCCTCCGCCGCGTGGGCTTCGGCATCGCGCTTCATGCGTTCGATCTCGTCCTTGTTCAGACCACCGCTGTTGGTGATCTTGATATCCGCCTTCTTGCTCGTGGCCTTGTCCATCGCCGTGACGGTCAGAATGCCGTTGGCATCGATGGCAAACTCCACTTCAATCTGCGGCAACCCACGCGGCGCGGGCGCAAGACCCGCCAGTTCAAACTGCCCCAGCGTGCGGTTGTCCTTCGCGAACTCGCGTTCGCCCTGCAACACGTGGATCATCACGCTCGTCTGGCTGTCGGCCGCCGTGCTGAACGTTTCCTTACGGCTCGTCGGGATCGTCGTGTTGCGCTCGATGAGGCGCGTCATCACGCCGCCCAGGGTCTCAACACCCAGCGACAGAGGCGTGACGTCGAGCAGGAGGATGTCCTTGACGTCGCCCATCAGCACGCCGCCCTGAATGGCCGCGCCAACGGCGACGACTTCATCCGGGTTCACGCTCTTGTTGGGCTCGCGACCGAAGATCTCCTTGGCGATCTGCTGAGCGCGAGGCATACGCGTCGAGCCACCCACCAGCACGACTTCGTCGATTTTGCTGATGTCAAGCTTCGCATCGCGCAGTGCGGCCTGGCAGGGAGCCTTCAGACGGTCGAAGAGATCGCCTGTGATGCTTTCAAACTTCGCACGGGTCAGCGACACCTGCAAGTGCTTCGGGCCGTTCTGATCGGCCGTGATGAACGGCAGATTGATGGTGGTTTCCATCGCCGTCGAAAGCTCGATCTTGGCCTTTTCCGCCGCTTCCTTCAAGCGCTGCAGCGCCATCGGGTCCTTGCGGATGTCAATGCCTTCCTTCTTCTTGAACTCGTCGGCGAGGAAGTCGATGACGCGCTGGTCCCAGTCGTCGCCGCCCAGATGCGTGTCGCCATTGGTGCTGAGCACTTCGAAGACGCCATCGCCGATGTCCAAGATGCTCACGTCGAACGTGCCGCCGCCAAGATCGAAGACGGCGATCTTCTGGTTCTTCTTGCCCTTGTCGAGGCCATAGGCCAGCGCAGCTGCGGTGGGCTCGTTGATGATGCGTTCAACCTTGAGACCGGCGATTTCGCCTGCGTCCTTGGTCGCCTGACGCTGCGCGTCGTTGAAGTACGCGGGCACGGTGATGACTGCGCGATCAACCTTCTCGCCCAGGTAGTCTTCCGCCGTCTTCTTCAGGTCCTGCAGAATGAACGCACTGACCTGCTGGGGCGTGAATTCGCCCTGATTGACCTTCACCTTCACGCTGTCGTCAGCGCCGCCGGTGATGATGTAAGGAACCTTGCTCTCTTCGTTGCCGCTCTTGCCGTACGCGTTGTCGCCCGTCGCGCTCACTTCGCTGCGACGCCGACCCATGAAACGCTTGACCGAGTAAATCGTGTTCTTGGGGTTGGTCACCTGCTGGTGCTTGGCAGGCTGGCCGACGAGCCGCTCGTTCTTGTCGGTAAAGCCGACAACGCTGGGTGTGATGCGGTTGCCGGTGCCGTTGATGAGAACCTTGGGGCTGCCGCCTTCCATGATGGCCACGCAGCTGTTGGTTGTACCGAGGTCGATGCCGATGATTTTGCCCATAGGTGAAATCTCCTGTCACCCCTTGGTCTGCAAGTTGCGTGCCAGTCTAGACGCTGGTCACCACGCGACTTACGTCACGCAACGCCGCATCGAACTTCTGCCACGAGAACCACACCTGCCGGAATGGCAGGCCGACGACTCTCCGCTCTCGCACCAGTCGGCTCCAGCAACTGATGACCGCGCCCAAAGTACAATCGAACATCGCGCGTATCTGGGAGGTTTTCGTTGGACCAAAAAGACATCAAGCAGCTCTTCCGCAGTATCGCGCAAAGTCACGGATTCAAGTGCCGGACCTCGCGTTACTCGTGGGTCGTTGGACAGTGGCACGCGGAGTGTTGGCTTTACAACAGCCAATGGGACAGTGGCATGTACATCGACGTGGGCATCCGGCCTCTGTAAAATAGCCATGAGTCACTCGAAGACATGAAGAGCATGCAGTATCGTGTGGTTGACTACGACTGCCCACATCACGACATGCTCCGGACACTTGAATCACAATCTGAGACTCTCTCGGCCAGCGACGCGACCATGGTTGCGGATTGGACTATGTCGCACATCAAGTCAGAGTGGCCGTCGCTCGAAGTAATCGCCACGAAAGCACTCGATATAGCGCTTCACCAGCGAATTGGTGCGTTGGTATCGGGTGGTATGCAGAGGTGGGCAACCGCGTATCTCGAATCACTGCCGAAGACTTCGTAACCCGTTGACCTCACATCGCGATTCCTCCCACCCTCGAAGTCCACGAGGGTGGCGTTGCTGCCTCGCGCAATGGATGCCTCATTCTTCAAATGAAAACTAGCTTCGGCAACCCAGCCTTCACACCAACACCACTCCCCGCCACCCCCGCACCGCGTAATACGACTCCGCCCCGTTGTGATACGTGAACACCCGGCCGTACCGCCGATCGCCAAACAGCGCACCGCCGCGCTCTCGCACATCCGTCGGTGTCGCCAACCAGCTTGACGTCTTGAGATCAAACTCGCCCACTGACTGCACGTGCGCGTACTCCGCTTCCGTCAGCAGCCGCACCGCGAACTCGCCAGCGCGCATGTCCGCTGCCATGCCCATAGCGCTGCCGCGCGGCTTGGCCTCTTTGCGAGCCTTCCACGCAGCGTCATCAAAGCACAAACTGCGTCGCGACTGCTCCCCCGCGCCCGCCGGGCTCTCCGCCGAGCAATCACAAAACGCAATCACGCCCCTCGCCGCGCTCGGCCACTTCGCGACCACATCCGGCTCCCCACCACTGGCCTCCATAGCGGCGATCACTTTCATGGCGTGTGGTTGAGCCTCCAGCTTCGCTTTGACGTTCGACCACTTCACGCCCATGTGCCGCTGCGGATGAGCACCAAACCTCTTCTCCAAGATAACGAGCAAAGCTGAGGCCTTCATGATCTCAACGTACGCGCGACGTTACCGCCCCACCACCAGCACGATCCAGTCATCTCGCAGTTCGTCTGCGGATGCCACGGGCGCGGGGGACTGACCCGGGGCGATGTTGAGATCCTTGTAAAGGGTCACCTCGCTGAAGCCCGCTTCGTGCATTGCCTCGGTCAGTTCCACCAGCGACCACAGACGCCATTCGTAGACAAACGCTCGCGGCATCTCGGCGATGACGTCGCCGTCGAGCACGACACGAAAGCTGATGCTGTTGCGGACTCGCGCAGTTCGCGGGTCCGCTTCTTCGTGCCGCCACACGTAGTGAATCATCTCGCGTCCGCGTGCGGGATGCTTGCGCTCCAGCACACCGAGGCGATACGCACTGGGGCCGCCATACAGATCACACGCGAAGATGCCACCGCCGAAGCCTGCGTTCCCCGCATCAAGCCGGCGCTTGCTTGCGCGCAGATACTGCACCAAGGCCGCGCGCGTCTGGATGTACCCCATCGAGAAGTTGCCCACGAAAATCACGTCCGCCCCGCGAACGTCGTCGGCAGCAACGCAGTCAGCCTGCACCACGTCCAGTCCAGTCACCTGCTGCACGCTCGCGCTCTGCCGTGCCCGCGCAAGGGCCTCGCCATCCAAGTCCACCACCATGGCGCGAGCGTGCTCGCCGCGCGACTTCGCCTCAGCCAGCCACCGCAGGCTGACGGAGCCGGTGCCCGCGAAGTCTTCGCGCAGCACCGTGGGTTCTCCGCCATGCGCGCCGCGCAGTAACGCCACCACATGCCGCGGGCTCTGGACGCACAGCTCATAACAGTCGTGGCGGTCAATCATGTCCAGAATCATTGGCTTTATCGGTACGCCGCGAGAACAGGGGGAGCCCGTGCATCCCCAGCAAATGGACCCTTCTACCCATCATTCGTGGAGCTTCACAAGCGAGTACCCCCACGAGCGTGTCGATCTCATCCACCGCGGCGTCCCTCGTTTCGCACACCGCACATGCAGTCTCTCGTTTCAGCATCGCAAGGAGTGCGTTGTGCACGCTGTCGATACAACTATTCCCGTCTCCATTGAAGCGTTAGCCGCCGCGCGCTTCGCGGAACTCTTCCGCGCATTGCCTGTCGCCTGCATCGCGTTTGACGCCGATGGCCAGATCTTTGAATGGAACGACGCGGCCGCTCGCTCCACTGGCCGCCGCGCTGATCAGGCCCTTGCCTGCGACGTGCGCGAACTGCTTCAGACCGATGAGCGATTCGACAACGTCTTCCAGCGCGCCCTTGGCGGCGAGGCTGTCCTCGATCAATCCCTCGACATCGCCCTCGCGACTGGCGTTTCCGCGTGCCTGGTCAGCATGGTGCCGCTCCGATCAAGCGGCGTCATCACCGGCGTGCTCTGTGCAATCGTCGATGTCAGCCGTGAGCGCAATCTCGCTTCCATGCTGCAGGAAAAGCTCGAAGATCTCGATCGGGCCAGCGCGGAACTCGAGCGTGTCAGCTCCATCGACGCGCTGACCGGCCTTGCCAATACACGCCGCTTCCGCGAGTGCCTTGCGACCGCCGCCGCACAGGAACGTCTGAGTGGCGAGCTCTCACTCATCATGCTCGATGTTGATCACTTCAAGAGCTTCAACGACGAACATGGCCACCAAGCCGGCGACGAAGTCCTCGCCATCGTGGGTGAAGTGATGCGAGAACTCGGCCGCCCGGGCGATCTCCCCGCCCGTTACGGCGGCGAAGAGTTTGCAGTGATCTTGCCCGCAACAACCGAAGCGCAAGCTGCCGAAGTCGCGGATAGCCTGCGCGCCGCCCTCGAAGCCTGGCCCTGCAGCTATCGCACGATTACCGCCAGCTTCGGCGTCAGCACCCTCGCGCTCGATGCCACGCCCAGTGAACTCATCGCCGCCGCAGACGCGGCTCTGTACGCGAGTAAGCGTGCCGGCCGGAATCGCGTCACCAGAGCATCATCACTCACGCAGACCAACAAGCCATTCGACAGCTCAGCGTGGCTCGCTCGTCGCGAAACATCGCTGCACGGCGCGCTCATGAACCCTGCACGAGTACGCACACAAATCGCGCTCGCAACGCACTTTGCCTGGAAGAATCAGGCTCGCACAGCCCTCGCTGCGTCCAGACCCCTGCCCGCCGTCGCAGACGACACATGGAATCAGTGGCTTTCCACCGAGCTCGCAGGCGATGCCTCGCCGGCCCTCGCCGCGGCACTGAGCCAAGCGCTGCGGGCCGCTGCGCAGTGTGCGGCGGCTGCGCAGCCTCACACCTCACTCGAGCTCTTTGAGGGCTGCTGCCGCCGCATTGAGGTCTTGCTATACGCGTGGGAAACGCCGACGGCCCAAGTCAATACCGATCGCTAACCAAACATTGGCCCAAGCCCGCTCGATCGGACGATTTTGAAGCGACGGAAGTTCCGGAAACACAAAACTAAGTGCTTTCGTTCCAGTCACTAAAGCCGAAAAACACCTCCCAGACAGAAAAACTCTGCCACTTTGCTGGCATCTCCGAAATTCTGTGGCATATTCACAGAGTCTTGTCTCTCTCTCCTCCTAATACTCGGCTGCGGGCGGAAATTCGCAGTCGGGTTTGATGAACAACGCGGAGCCCGTTTCGTACGGAGCATCGCGAGTTCGACGGTGTCTTGTCTCTCTCTCCTCCTATGACTCAGCCACGGGCGGAAACGCGTGGCTGAGCCTTTTTTTGGACCTTTCGAATCGGCGCTCCGCCCTTCGCACACGTCCTGGTGCCTCGCCCGCACAATCGGGCCAAGCCGCCCAAGCCCGCGTAACCGCAGAGGCGCATCACCTTTCCTACGCGCGTCAATCGTCACCACTTCGCGACCATGTTGCGTTCTTGCAACATGCGCCCGTCTTTCCGCGGTGTCTCGTCCGAAGATGCTGGTATGACCGCTCATCAGCCAGACTTCTTCCCTGAGCAAGACCCGCTGCCCTTTGCGCCGCGTGGCGCGGGCGACGACAACTCGCCGCGTGCTTCGTACACAGGCGTCGACCGCTTAGGCACGCTCATGCAAGACCTGCACCGCCTTCTCGATCAGTCCATCGAGCACGTGGACAAAGCCAAGACCACGCTCAGCAGCGACAGCGTCGTGACCGCGGCTGCCGCCGCCGTGGTAGAACGCCACCTCGCCAGCGCTGCTGATGATCTCGAACGCATGGCCGAGCTTGTGCACGCCGCCATGCAAGGCAAAGCAACCCCGCTGGGTTCTACCAACCTCTCCCGCGCTCGCCCCGTCACCTTGGGCGAAGCCCTGACCCACGCTATTGATGTCTGCAAGCCGCTGGCCGCCAAGCATGGTGTCACCTGCAACGTCAGCGTCGCCCCCTCACTCAACAGCCTGCCCAGCGGCGCGATGTACACCGTCGCCCTGAACGCCATCCAGAACGCCATCGAGTCCGTCGCCCGCACCAACACGCCGGGCACCGTTGACATCGAGCTGCGTCCCGACGTCGCCCCGCGCGAAGCCTACGGCCGTGACGGCCGCGTCTGGTGCGTTCTTGACGTGCGCGACACCGGCGCGGGCCTGCCCAAGAACGTTGATCCCAAGCGAGTCTTTGATCTGGGCTTCTCCACCAAGCCCAATGGCGCTGGCGTGGGCCTGGGCGTCGCACGCAGCGTCGTCCAAGGCATGGGCGGCACCATCGAACTCACGCCCCGAGCTCAGCAGCATCCGGGCGAAGTCGGCTGCCTCTTCCGCGTCCGCTTCCCCTGCGTCACGCTCAACACCTCGCAGTATCGCCACACGGCTTGAAAGTGAGGCAAGCCTTGCCCCTCGCCCCCACCTCAACCGCCGCCAGCCCAACCGCCACGTCAAAGCTGCTCATCGTCGACGCCGACGTTCCTGCCGCGCAGTCGCTCGCGAGCTTCTTCATCGCTGATGGCCATCAGGTTCTACTTGCTGCCAGTGCTGCTGAAGCGCTCGACACGCTTGGAGCGCAGGCCAACACCATCGACTGCGTCCTCACCGAACTCTCACTGCCCGACATGCCCGGGCAGGAGTTTCTGCGCGCCCTTGGCAAGCAGCACCGTTCCACAGCCGTCATCGTCACGACCGCGTACGGCAGCGTCGAGTCCGCAGTCGAAAGCCTGCGTGCTGGTGCGTGCGACTACCTCGTCAAGCCCTACGTCGATGGCGAACTGCGCCAAGCTCTCGATCGCGCGTTGCGCGAGCGGGCCCTGCGCAGCGAGAACGTCGCCCTGCGCGGTCGCCTCGAACGCAAGCACAACCTTGACAACATCGCGGGCAGCGACGCTCGCATGCAAAAGGTCTTTGAGCTTGTCCGCGCCGTCGCGCCAAGCCGAACCACCGTCCTCATGACCGGCGAAAGCGGCACCGGCAAGAGCCTCATCGCTCATGCCATTCACCAGCACAGCCCGCGCAGCGCCAAGCCCTTCGTTGAGATCAGTTGCGGCAGTATTCCCGAAACGCTGCTCGAAAGCGAACTCTTCGGCCACGTGAAGGGCGCATTCACCGGCGCACATGCCGACAAGGTGGGCCGCTTCCTTGCGGCAAACGGCGGGACGATCTTCCTCGACGAAATCAACTCCGCCAGCCCGGGCATGCAGCTCAAGCTGCTCCGCGTGCTGCAGGAACGCCGCTTCGAGCCCGTCGGCTCCTCCACCACCATCGAGGTCGACGTCCGCGTCATTCTCGCGACCAACCAGCCTCTCGAGAAGCTCGTGCACTCCGGCGTCTTCCGCCAGGACTTGTACTACCGCATCAACGTTGTCAACATCACGCTGCCGCCGCTGCGAGATCGCATCAGCGATATTCCAGAGATGGCGCGGTTCTTCCTCGCCAAGCACGCTGCGGAACTCAACCGGCAGATCGTTGACTTTGAGGCTGACGCTCTGGCTGCACTGCAGCGTTACGCGTTCCCGGGCAACGTGCGCGAGCTGCAGAACATTGTGGAACGAGCCGCGGTGCTTACGCGAGGGCAAGTCATCAGTCTTGAAGACCTGCCCGAGCACGTGCTTGCAACGCCGGAGCGGACTGTCAGCCGCCCGCTTGCACTGGCTGATCCCGCAAGCGACGACGCACCATGGACGCCTCAGACGCTGGAAGACGCGCTGCGCGAACCCGAGCGCCGCATCATCCGCAAGGCGCTGGCCGCCAACAACTGGAACCGCCAGAAGACCAGCGAGCAACTGGGCATCAATCGCACGACCCTTTACAAGAAGATGAAGGCTTTGGGCATGCTCGACGATCCCAACGAGGGTGAGCATCAGCCGCGTCTGGCGAGTTGATCTGTCACTTAGGCGATTCCAACGGCACGCTTTCCTCATAAGGCTCTCGTGAGCCTTCGATGACAGCGGTCACAAGCCTCAGATGCGCACTGCGCACCGGGAAACTCTCGACGCATGACAGAGCCTCGAACGCTTCGGGTATCTCCATGCGCTGTGCATAGGTCAGCGCGAGCAGGCCCATCGTCACATCTCGCACATGCTGCGAGCGTCCCGGGTGCGTGAACGCCCGCACGCGCAGATCTTCCGCCACGGTGAGGGCCTCATCGCACATGCCCGACCAAATCAGCGAATGCGCGAACAAGTTGAGTCGCACTTCATACTCAAACGACAACTCACCATACGAGCGTCGCACCGACTCCAGCGATCTGCGCAATCGTGGAATCGCCTCGCCGTACAGCCGCCGCCGAATCAGCCCTTCGGCCACGCCGTCTGACACGAGCACCGTGTACGAATGGTCACGACCGAAGAACTGGGCACACTGCGCGTCAATCTCCATGTATATCGCAAATGCTTCGTCGCTCCGCTGGCGCTGTGCGAGGGCCTGACCCAAATTGACCTTCGCCGCAATGGTGCGAATGCTGTCCTTCCCGCTGACCTCCTCTGTCAGTCGCACACTTTCGCGAGACCACTCGATCATCCGTGGCTCCGTGGGCAGTCTCGCCGAGACGATAACCAGCGACTGCAACGCCTGCAGCGTCTGCGTGTGCTTCTCGCCAAGCACGCGCTGGTGACGGCGCCAGCTCCGCTCCGCGACCTCTATCGCCTCTTTGATCCGCAGGACGCTCGATTCGACAATCGAGAGGGCCAACACCGTTTCAGCCTGCATCGTCACAGGATGATCCGCCCCCAGAGCGCGTAACGCATCTTCGTAAGCGGCCCGCGCATACGGCTCATCCACGCGCTCGCGACCTGCCCGCGCCAGCCCCATCGCCAGCTCCATACGAGCACGTAGCGCTCGCTCACTCTGCGCTCCCAGTCGCTGCACGAACTCGCGTTCGGCGATCCGCTGATGATGCAAAGCGTTGTCAAACTGCGCCAGCGCGTTGTACGTGCTGCCCAGCAGCGTGTGGGTTTCCGCCCGTACCAATGGGTCGATATCTTCGCTGGTCTCAAGCTGATCCGCCGATGCATCAAGCATCTCTCGCACCGTCAGCTCGCGCCCCAACGCCACTTCAGGCGTCCCCGCCGCGATCATCCGCTTGAGAACCTCCGCCGTCTGTTCCGCTCGCTGCGCCTGCAGCGTCGCTCGCTGGGCCGCCTGGGTCGCACGCACCGCTTGCCACCCCACCAGCGCAGTCGCAGCCACCATGGTCACTGCCACTGCGCCCGCTGCCGCCACGAGCACCTTGTTCCGCGCCGCAAACTTCCGCAACTGATACACCGTCGTCTGAGGCCGTGCCTGCACCGGCTGTCCGCTCAAGTACCGCCGCACATCATCAGCCAGTTCCGCCGCGCTCTGATACCGCTTTTCAACCGTCTTCTCCAGCGCCTTGCCGACGATCGCCTCGATATCTCCCCGCAAGTCACGCCGCACCCGCCCCAGCGGTGTCGCTTCTTTGTTCTTGACAGCCTCAATCGCTTCCAGCAGGCTCATCGTCGGCAGTTCAATCGCGGGTTTGCCTGCCAGCAGTTCGTACAGCATCGCCCCCAGTGCGTACACATCGCTGCGCACATCCACCAGCCGCTGGTCACCGGACAACTGCTCGGGGCTCATATAGCCCAGCGTGCCGATCACCTGTCCAGCCCCTGTTGCCAGCGTCGCACTGGGAGATGCCTCCGTCGCTGTCAATCTCGCAACGCCAAAATCCAGGATCTTCGGCTCGCCCCGCTCGTTGACCAGAATGTTGCTGGGCTTGAGGTCGCGATGAATCACGCCACGCTTGTGCGCATGGTCCACGCCATCCGCGATCTTCGCCACAAGCTCCAATATCTCTCGCGCCGACGCTTTGCGTTCACGCACCCACTTGTGCAGCGCGATCCCTTCTGCGAGTTCCATCGCCAGAAAGCTGCGCATCCGACCCTCAACGTCCGCCGCGCCGGCCTCCAGCACTTGTGCAATTGCCGGATGCTGCAGCATGCCCAGCGCCTGCGCCTCATGCCGAAAGCGCCGCATCATCGAAGGCGTCGCGACATCGCTCCGCACAAGTTTGATCGCCACTCGCCGCTGCGGAAACCGCTGCTGCGCCTCGTACACCACACCCATGCCCCCGCGCCCGATCTCACGAATCACTTCATACTGCCCGATGCTTCCGGGCGCTGCAGGTTCCTCATCCGCCATCTCCGCGAAAACACCCGCAACGTCACGAACCCCTCCATCCAGCAGCCCCGTGTCATCGTTGTACGCCAGCAGACTTTCCAGTTCCGTCGCGATGCTCTCATGCTCTGCGCGTGCTTCGTCCAGCACACGCCGGCGACCCGCTGCATCCACAGCGACAGCCCGCTCAAAGTACGCCCGCACGCGAGATTCACGCGAAGTGGTATCCACGCAGCCTTTCCATGAGCTCACCCAATCCGTGCACGATCAACCTCGCGCATCAGCCACGCACGCGCAAACGACCACTCATTCTTGACAGTCGTCGCCGACACGCCCATCGCCGCGGCTGTCTGGTCGACATTCAGCCCCGCGAAAAATCGCAGCATCACCACGTCGTATTGCCGCTCATCGCGCCGCCGCAGGCTCTCCATCGCATCATCCAGTGCGAGCAGATCATCCACCGCTCGTACGGGCGTGTCGCTCAATGTCGGCAGCCCGACGTCATCATCAAATACCGCAGCTCGCCCGCGAATCGCCTTCAGATGCCGCGCCCGATCAATCAAAATCTGCCGCATCGCTCTCGCCGCGGCGCCAAAGAAGTGCGCCCGGCTTTCCCACGCGGGCTCTGCGTTGCGCACTAGCTTCAGGTACGCCTCATGCACCAGGCTCGTCGGCTGAATGGTCACCTTCGCGTCAGGCCGCTCCTTCGCAAGCAGCGCCGCCGCCATCGATCGCAGTTCGTCATACACCGCATCAAACAGCTGCGCCTTCGCCGACTGGTCGCCCTGCGAAACGCTTTCAAGTACACGGGTGATGTCCGCAGGCACACTCGCCACGGTGCCATTCTAACGGGAGTGTCTACACACTGCCAAACCCCTCACGCCCCGTCCAAGGCGCCGGCCAGATCCGCAATCAAGTCCTCCGCCTTCTCGACCCCAATCGACAACCGAACCAGATCCGCCGGCGGTGCATACTTCTCCCGCAGCTCAGCAGGCACGCTCTTATGCGACATGCTCGCGGGCATGCTCACCGAGCTTGAAATGCTCCCGAAACTGACACGAATCGCAAACAGGCGCAAAGCTTGCACCACCTTTGCTGACCGCTCCACGCTGCCTGTCGTGAAGCTCAGCACCGATCCGTCGCCCATCGACTGTCGCCGATGCAGCGCGCGCCGCGGATGCTGCTCGAGCCCCACATACAGCACGCGTGAGATGTCCGGCCGCCCCGCCAGAAACGCCGCCACCCGCAGCGCGTTCTGCTGTTGCCGCTCGACGCGGAGCGCCATGGTTTCCATGCCGCGCAGCATCAACGCGCACTCAAATGGAGGCAGCGCAACGCCCTCGGCATTGTGGTGAAACGCGAGTTCGTCAATCAGTTCCCGTTCGCGCAATGCAAGCACGCCCGCCATCACATCGCTGTGTCCGTTCAGGTACTTCGTCGCCGAGTGCATCACCACATGCGCCCCCAGCGCCAGCGGCTTGATGTTCAGAGGCGTCAAGCTGGTGTTGTCCACCGTCAGCAACACCCCGCGCTGCCTCGCAATCGCCGCCAGCCCCGCGATATCGCACACCGTCTGCATCGGGTTGCCCAAAGGCTCCACATGCATCATCCGCGTCCGAGGCGTGATCAATCCCGCGACGCGATCCAGATCTGTCAAGTCGGCGTACTTGACCACAATCCCGCGCTTGCTCCACACCTGCGTAAACAGTCGAAACGTGCCGCCGTACAGGTCGGCTGATGCAAGCACTTCATCGCCGGGCCGCAAGAAAGTCGCCAGTCCATCCAGCGCTGCCACGCCACTCGGGTACGCGAACGCCCGCGCCCCATCTTCCAATTGCGCCAGCTGCGCCTCCAGCACATCGCGCGTCGGATTCGCGCCACGGCTGTAGTCATACTTCCCAAACGCCAGCGGTGTCTCTTGGTCATACGTCGCCGACAGATAAATCGGCGGCACACTCGCCCGATACGGATCACCGCCGTGCGTGC
>Ga0315899_10001061_pt1 | contig 31857 bp, 22 predicted proteins | sample LakEriMetagenome_2_FD_203518 | JGI IMG/M metagenome (GOLD analysis project Ga0315899, IMG submission 203518) | Freshwater fungal communities from buoy surface, Lake Erie, Ohio, United States - Buoy 4 MA112 | ecosystem: Environmental > Aquatic > Freshwater > Lake | place: USA: Lake Erie, Ohio...
AGAAGGTTTTAAATATTAATCGCTATAATTTCTTAAAACAGTCTATACGCATCAAAGCTTCCTGTGATAGGTTCAGCTGCTCCATCCAGGTTGTATATAGTACCGGAGAAACTGCCTTTTACGTGACCACCGGATCCTTGGTTAATTTCTGTAATATTCACAATCACTTTGCCATTTCCTAATCCCGATGTATATACCTCACTACTGGGATTAGTGACACCGAATTGTATACCGAATGCACTTGGGTAAGGATTTTGAGGGGTACTTTTGCCTGTGCTTGGATTGACCTCGAACTGACCGGTACCGGTATTAGGAACGGAAATAGACACAATAGGGTAATAATTTGTAGTATTTGGGGCGTCCCGTACCAAAGCAATCTTCAGATCGGTGGTAAAAGTTGCATATCCGCCCACACTGGTGGCAAGCGGCAGCGCTCCGGACCAGGAATATTTCTGACCTTTAAACGTATACTCAAAACTGTAGGTACCGCTGTTGTTATTTACAGGATTGGTTGTGCCTTTCTTACAACAGGTAAGCAGGGATAAAGAAATTAAAATAAAAAGATTTTTCATATTAAATCTATTGTAATTATTAGTTAGCAAAAGTACCACTTATTCATTTCAATCAATTCAATGTAAATTCAAAAAAATTGATTTAGCCGCATTTTGGATTCTTCTTTTTTTAAACAATTACCCCATCAACAAAACATACAACAACCAGGAACAAATCATGGTGATCGCATTGCTTAAAAAATTCACCCAATGATTATCCAGCCATGCAACACCCTTTACCAGTTGGACACCCGGCCGGTCACCCAGTGTTTCAACCCACTGATTTCCCTGTTTCCATAATGCCTGCCAGCGACTGCCCATGTAACTGTCCAGCAGCATCCCCAGCATGCCGGTTGTCACAACCCATAATAACTGCATGCTGTTTACCGGCAACAGAAAATGCAAACAAACAACCAGCAATAACAGGGCAACCAAACCACCCACCGTGCCGGCTGCAGAAATCCCTCCCGACAGACCCGGCTGCATCACCCGAAAACTCCCTATATTAAATGTTTTACCCCCAACAGCCGTGCCCACTTCACTGCTCACCGTATCGCAAATGCTGATGGCAAATGAGCACCAGGCCAGCACCAGCCAGGTTTCCTGATTGGTTACCCCGTATAGCATATACAATACAGCCCCAATCCAACCATTAGCAAAGACCTGCTGTGCAGTTCTTTTTTCGGAGGAGTGGCTTTTGCGAAACAACCTGCCGGAAACAGAGCCCGACACCAACAGAAAAACAGGGGCAAACAATGCTTCCCATCCCCCGCTCATCCACAATACCGCCGCCACCCAAAAGGCTGCCCACCAGCCACTCTGATCCAACCACCTTCTGCGAATCACCCACCATCCCAAAATCATTAGACAAACAGCAGCTATCGGCATCCAAATCCTTGCATCGGAATGCGAGGCCCGCAATACCAGATGCATCCAACCTACGGTGAAAACAGGCAGAAAAAAATTATCACTTCCCCGCCAGGAAAATAGTTCTGTGATGGTGGGCAAAAATGCCAGTATAATCCACCAAACCCAATGCAAATCGGGATTGCGGATGCCCATGCAAATACCTGCCGTAATAAAAAACGCCAATGCCCCCTGATAGGATTTAGATTCAGATAGAAAAATTAACCGGGGATTTCCCCATCGTCTGCCCACCCAGCCCGCACAAGCATCACTAATGGCCAGCACCCAGGCCGCCGTTGCCACATATTCAGAAGAAACACCCAACATGAGCAATCCCCCCAGAGAGATGGGAAACAAGCCAATGCCATAGGAAGCTTCCTGTTGCAAACCCCATTTGAATTTAATGAGCACCAGCATCAGCAGAAACCCTGCAAGACACAAGGCAACTCCCAGTATAAAGGATTCATGCCCCATGTCAATTATCCAGGCAGTGGTTCCGATGGCCATCACATGCAACAGCTTTCTCCCCTCAAAATAGGGCAGCCACTTTTTTCGGATGGCATACTCAATCAGCACGGTAACAGCCAAAACAGCTACCCCTGCCAAAGAAAAAAGAAGGAATGAAGACATACAATGGAATATTGCGTAAATTAACCGAATGTTTTTGAAAGAACTGGAAGATTACCCATGGTTTCCTTCGTATTTGCGAAAAATGCAACTGGAATTTGTGGGTTGGATCAGTGTTCAGTTGAAAATATACAGTCCTGTGCTGAAACTGATGGACCCTTTTCCAAAACAGCAGTGGATGGACCTTGGCAGTGGCAGCGGGTGGCCCGCTTATTACATGCAAAAAAATGCTGTGCGGCCCATTCATTTTACCCTCAGCGATCTGTATCCCGATTCAGTTTCAAATGAAGTTAAAAAACATGTGAGCGTAGTACCTGAACCCCTAAACCTGCTGGCGTTTTCACCGGTAGCGGGTAATCAATACAGCATGTTCAACGCGTTTCACCATTTCACTTCCGAACAGCAAAAAGAAATCATCGGCAGCTTCAAAGCCGCTAAGTCCGCCATTGTCATCGCTGAGGTACTGGAACCCACCCTACTCAGTTTTATTCAGGTTACACTGGCCGCCTTTGTTTTGCAACCGCTTACCGCATGGGCCATCAAACCCTTCTCTTTCGCACGAATTCTTGCCACGTACCTCATTCCCGTCCAACTGTTTACGGTAGCGTGGGATGGCTGGCTGTCGGTACTGAAAAGCAAAAGTTCAACACAGTACCAAACACTGCTTTCAGACCTCGCAGACGAACATTATTCAATCGAAGTGCGCAGAATTAAGCAGCTGAAAGGAAATCTTTTGGTTATCATTGCACAACCCATTTTGCCATGACCTTTTATACCCTTTGGAAATTCAGCCGTCCCCACACCATCATTGGCTCCGTTGTCAGCATCGTGGTGTTGTTTTTGCTTCAAGGGGGCCATATTGCGATCCATTATACCCAACTTATTGTAACGCTGATTTCAGCATTGGGTTGCAATGTGTGCATCACCGGGTTAAACCAGATGGTGGATGTAGAACTGGACAAAATCAACAAACCGGAGTTGCCGATTGCCGCAGGAAAATTAAGCATGGGCGCGGCTAAGAAAATCGTATGGATTTCCGGCTTAATTGCATTGGGTGCTGCTGCCATACTTCATTGGGTGCTGCTGTTGCTCATCGCAATTATCCTGTTGTTGGGTATTGCATATTCACTGCCTCCCGTTCAACTCAAAAAACATCACCTGCCCGCGGCACTGGCCATTACCCTGGTTCGGGGGGTGCTGGTGAATCTGGGTATGGCGATTCATTTTGCCGCTATGTTGCATGGAGATTTCCATATACAACCGGTCATTTATCCGCTCACCATTTTCATTTCAGCTTTTAGTCTGGCCATTGCCTGGTACAAAGACTTGCCTGACAGGGCCGGCGATGCCCATTTTGGATACAAAACCTTTCCATTGCTGTATTCACCAAAAACAGCGCTCTATACGGGTGCAACCTTCGTGGCAGCCGCTTATGCCTGGTGTATTTTCTGGAGCTATCAGCAGGCACAATCCCTGTTGATGTATAATTTAATCGCACTTAACATCGCATTTCTGCTTCACCTTACCACAGTTCGATTGCAGGAACAGGCAAGCATTAGACGGTTTTATCAATTATTCTGGGTATTTTTCTTTGCCACCTACCTCAGCTTTTTGTGGGTATTGTGCTGATTGTTTGGATAAAACCGCATTTCATCGTCCACCAAACAACAAAACAAATCCAAGTTCCCGATTCTAAAACGAACGTATCGCTCTTACCCTGTGAGAAGTGGTACTGCGTGGTGTGGTACCGGAACTCCCGTTGCTGAAGTTGATATACCAGCCGGGAATGGGCAGCGAATTATCCGCAAAACTGCAACTCCAGTAGTTGTCTGAGGCGAAACCTCCCAGTCCTTTGGTATGCAGACGATTGTACATAAGATCCAGCTCAAACAGGGTAGGAATGCGCCAATCGTGATATTCTTTTCCAGCCTTGCTGTGATTGGCAGGGTTGCTGATGGCATCTTCAGACATTCCATAGCTCTTGCTTCCTGTACTTTGGTCAACAGTTTCGGCAATAAGGCCGTGGGTACCGGTGCTGTTTACATAAAAAACAATTCCCCCGCCGGCGGTATCTCCCACTTTATAAGTAGCATTGCCGGAACCCAATGCATGTCGGGTAATGAAGCCCATTTTTGCTATCTCGACTGAGTCCATGGTCGGCATTTTCACAAAGCCGCCCTTGCTCAGGAACAAGGTATCAGATTTTAAACTCAGCACCTGCAGTTCATTGCTGCTGGACGTATCGGGGATATGCACTTCAGGCAACACCACAAATCCACCCCTGCTGAGGACGATGGTATCATTTGAACGGGACAGCATCTGCAACTCGTTGGTGGCGGAAGTATCGGAGTAATTTACATTGCCCGCAAACAGGGCATAGGGCACACTTAACAACTGACTGACTCCGGTGATGGTATAAGTTGTGCCTCCGTTTATATCGATCTCGGTTTTAAGAAAATAGGGACCGCTTGCCCAGTTAATCTGCATAAACCTACCCGACAACAGGGTACCGCCGCCAATTTCTATGGAAACCAAGCCATTGCTGTTGGTTGTGGCGGTATGGCTTTCGCTGTAAACTGCGGTTCCACCGGCCGATCCCCTGAGCACCGATGCCCGAATCCCCACGGTTTTGTTCGATAGCAGTGCCTGTGAGGCGTTGCGCACCACCGCCTGATAGCTGAATTTTTGTGGTGACTGTGCCTTGATACTTCCCATGACTATGAGGAAACAAACGGAAGTCATAATTCGTATATTTGTCATCATACGCTATTGTTTCTGTTGGTAAATCTATTCATCACACCCCATACCTCAAAATATGCAACATGGTTTAATGGTAATTTATCAAAAACTTAACACCTATAATGCTCATGAAATTACAACCGCAAATCGTCAATATTGAACCCTGCATGCTGATTGGTATCTCCGATGAAATGTCTTTAATTCATAACACTACACCGCTGTTGTGGCGGCGTTTCAGGACCGAATTGGCAGCAACCCATGCCGCAGACTGCACTGCTTTTTATTCACTGCAACAATATCCTCCGGATTATTTCAATAATTTCAACCCGGCTGCCACCTTTGTAAAACACGCCCTGATTGAAAATAACCCACCCAACCCCTATCCAACCAACTGGTCAGTATTTCATCTGCAAGGTGGTGTATATGCGGTATTTAATCACAGGGGTGGCGATACCGGCATATTTCAGGAAATCTATACCCAATGGCTACCGCAATCTGGGTATGCACTGGACAACAGACCCCATTTTGAAAAATTGCCTGCAAACTATATACCCGGCCATCCTGACAGTGAAGAGGAAATCTACATCCCTATCCGATGAATTGAATGCGAATTAAAATTATGGGTCCTATGCAAAGCAAACAGAAACACAAACGGGTTAATCCTTAATTCCAGCCAATTATCACAATATGAATCTCGATCAAATCCCTTTTGCCAAACTCATACAACTGCAGAAAGAAGAAGACACAGGTACTGTAAGTTTGCCCGATATAAATGCCTTCACCAATCATTTGGGTACAGTATCGGCTGCGGCACAGTTTTCCCTTGCCGAAATTGCTTCAGGGCAGTGGCTGCTTGATACATTTCCTGACCTGGCCAATCAGGTAGTGGCCCTAATCAGGTCTTCACAAGTTACATTTAAGAAACCCGGAATCGGGAAACTGACTGCCCGAATTACAAACCATCCGGATACGGCTGTGGAACTAAAAAATGAACTGCTTGAAAAACAACGTGCGCTCTTCAACATCAGGGTGCATGTGCTGGACAGCCGCGAGCAGGTGGTGATGATTGGAGAATACCGTTGGTACTTGCAACTAATTTTGGGTAATTGAATAGGAATAGAGCTGTTTTCCCGTCTCATCAAAAAAATCCACCGATAGTTTTCGCTGCTTCTGAGAACCTGAAACGGAAATCTTACAGTAATTCCGCTGGTCAATCAGTGAACCGGGCACTCGGAGTGTGTTTTTTTCATCGCTTCCGGAATGCGTGCCTGATGTAAGCGGAGATATTGTAATATCTACAATATCAGGTTTACCCGGCTGAGACAGTTTACTGATCTCACTATGGTGACGATCACCTGTCAAGAAAACAACACCTTTAATGTTGTGTAAATAAATGAAGTCGATGATTTCGTTCCTCTCCTTATTAAAACCATTGGCAGAATAGCATTCATAAACAGCTGCATCATTCAGGAACTGTCCGCCAAGGGCGATAAATTTAAAAGGCGCCTGGCTGTTAATCAACGCATCTTTCAGCCATTGTAACTGGTACGCACCCAGCATACTTTTTTGACTATCCTTGGTGTCGTTGGGGGCCCGGTGATATCGATTATCCAACAGTAAAAAATCTCCATCCGACCATTGAAACTTCGAAGTAATGCCTTTAGCTCCGGGGATGCCGCAGGTGGGATTACCCCAAAAGCAGTTAAATGCGTGTAATGCTTTGTCTTTGTGAATGAATGACCTATCGGAATTATTAGGACCAAAATCATGATCGTCCCAGATGGCGTAATGATGCGTTTCAGTTAGCAACTGCTGCATTTCGGGCAATGCCCTTGTGTGGCTATATCGGTGTAATATTCCGGTGTTGGTATTCCAGTCTACTTCCCTCAGGTAGGTATTATCTCCCAGCCACAGCATAAAGGCCGGCTTTGACGCGGCAATGCTTCCAAAAATGTTATTCCCTCCTCCATACGGCTTCCCCGGTCTGTCTACATCCGGTTCATTTACATAGGTGCAACTTCCGAGTGCAAAACTGTAATCAGGGGGTGGTGTGCGCCACTGCCAAAGTGTTGGAGTAGTAAATTGCTGACGATATTTTGGCTTTACGGCCTTACCATTTATCAGTATAAGGTAGTTGTAAACCATGCCCGGCTTTACCCGGTCTGCCAGTAGCTTGGCTGTAAATGCCATTTGGGCATCGGTTTTTATTTCATCCGTTAAAAACTTTTCATCCGGATTTATCACATTGGCATACTGCATTCTCACCCTAACTGATTGAGCGGTCTGCACCCATACCAGTGCCTCTTTGTAATCTGTGTAGCAAGGCATTGGCCCCGCCACAATCTGAGAAAACAGAAAAACCGGACTGCTAAACAGCAGGATAATTAATAAAAAACGCATCCTTCAAATATGCATAAATTATATTTCTAAATTATTAACAGAAAGACCCAACATGACTTGCTATTGGATTTTTAACAAATTTCAAGTAAAATCGCAGCTCATTTACTTTAGCAATGACAATTTTAATCGCAAAAATCGTTCTGGCCGTTCTGTTCGGACTGGCAGGCACCATGAAAGCTACACGCAGCATGGAACAACTCGCCGGAGCCGGCATGAACTGGGTTAAAGAATACCCTGAAAATTCTGTGAGACTGATAGGAATTCTGCAACTCCTGGGTGCATTGGGCGTTATTCTCCCCACACTAACCGGTTTTTTGCCAATAACTACAATGATTTGCGCTGCATGCCTGGGAGTGATGATGATTTTTGCAGCATTACACCATTATAAACATAAGGAGTATAAAAACATCGGAATCAACACGGTGCTTTTTTTACTCTGCGCTTTTGTCGTTTACAACAGTCTGTAAGCAATTACTTTACCAATACGCATGTGCCATTGATGTGCATGGCAGCCCCCTGCACTTTCAGTGCATACTGACCGGCTGGCAGTAAGGAAACATCCAGTGTCGTAGTATTTTCTCCGCTGTTTGCGTTGAAACGGGTGCCCAGCACCGCATTGCCAGCCATGTCATACATGGTGATTACCACCGTCCCGGACTGTTGCAGCAGAAATGCCACATTCATGATACCGTCGGCCGGCTGAGGATAAATGCGGAGCGCAGTGCTTTCCCGGTTAATGGCTTTTGCCCCATTAACCAAGGTATTAAAGCTGCCTTCAGCATAATTTCCTGAATTCATGTTGCAGTTGCTACGCACACGCCATTTGTAGGACGAATTTGATTTTAGATTTCTGAACGTATCACGGGTATTGGGTGTGGCAGCGGAAACCGTAGTCCAGCCGGTGTCAGCAATTAGCTTATATTGGGTTGTATAGGTAACTGCCTCATCCACAGCATTCCAGCTAACGTTGGCAGTAGAATGGGTGCGGCCATCCACAAATAGTCCATTGGTTGCGGGTGCGGGACACGGTAAAACCACGTTGCGTAAATCGCTTTCCCAAACACCGCGTCCATAAGTACCTACACGCAGTTTAGCCCCCGATTTCTGTATTTCCACTTCATTTACCGACACCAGCGGCAATCCCACTGCATGCTCTGTCCAAGTTTTGGTAAGGGTATCACGAAAATAAACGCCAATGTTCATCCCTACGTAAATGGTCTGGTGGGCATCTTCGTCTACCACCACAGACCGGGCACTGAACGTGGGCAATCCTTGCGAAATATTGCCGAATGTATCACCCCCGTTTTCAGAAACAAAAACCCTGTTTGTACTGTTGTTGCAGGTTATCCATATTTTGAGCGGATTGTATTTGCTCACATAGATGGAAGTAATGGTGGAAGGTGCCGATATGGTTTTCAGGGTTGAACCACCATCAGAAGACCTGTAGAGGGTATTACCTCTAGAGGTATAGATATATCGGGTATTGGAGGGAGCTACCGCAAGCACATCCAGATTGGAGGTGATTCCCGGTGTTACTTTATCCCATGAATAACCGCCATCATTGCTGCGGTATACTCCATCCCATCCACCCCACACGGTATCATGGTTGGACGGATGCATAAACAAAGGCGTAATCCAGTTGCCCGTGGCCGGACGTGTTAGGCCCTCTCGGCTCTGACCTCCATCGGTAGTTCTATAAATACTGCCGTATTGACTTGTGCCAATGGCTACATCCGGATCATTGGGTGAAGTAATGCAGTCCATGCCGTCAGCCCCCAGCCATTCATACCAATTGCCATCGCTTCGGCGGAACGTTGTGCCATTGTCCTGTGCACCTCCCATGATTAATTTGGGCTCCAGTGGCGAACATGCAATGCGGTAGAACTGACGGATACCCAGTCCGGTTGAATGTTCCACCCAGTCTTCACCGTTGTTGGTGCTGCGAAAAATTCCACCGTCGCTGCCCGAATAAATGGATGTATTGACCCATTCCAAGGCGTGCACATCGGCATGGTTATACCCTGTACCGTTGGGATACGTCCATACAGTTGTGGCTTCAAAAGACTGCCCGGCATCCAGCGATTTAAAACAAATAATACCGGCAATATGCACTTCATCTGCATCAGCGGGATTGGCGCAGATGGCAAGGTCGTATGATCCCTGACCTCTTGTGTCCGTTCCATCCGGTGAATATCCCAAATAGTTGGTTCCATTGGCAGCATCCCCAACGATTGTTGTAACGTATGTTTTACCTGTGTCATTAGAGACATAGAATCTACCCATAACACTACCGGCGGCCTGCAAAACATAAACCCTGGCAGGGTTTGCTGCTGAAACGGCCATGAGCGTCCTGCCCAGCTTTTCCATTCCCTTGGTATTGTCAATGCCCACCCAGGTTTTTCCTGTATCGGTAGAACGCCTGACGTACGTGCCGCCCCCGTTTCCGCTCGATAGCATGATTGCCTTATTGGAAGGACAGAATTCTATATCTTCGGTGGTACTGGTTTCTACCCTTTTCCATACTGCACCTCCGTTTACTGAACGCCATAAACCATTGGTTGCGGCACAAAACACCAAACTTGAATTACCCTGGAAAACCTTAACCTGTCTGCTGTTACTGGGACCGGTACCGGTTGTCACCCAGGTTACACCCGCATTGGTCGATTTCAGAACACCGCCCGATGATAAAGAAGCATAGATGGTGTTTGCATCATTGGGATCAAGGCAGAGGTGAAACACGTTCATCCAGCCGGAATTGACAAAATCAATCAGCGGATTCCATGTTTTACCGGCATCCGTAGTTTTCCAGATACCGCCACCGGGACTGCTCACATAAATAATATTTTCATTGGCAGGGTTGACCGCCACTGAGGTTAATCGTCCTACCCCGGGATTCCAGCTACTGGTGGCGTTTTGCCAAGTTTTAGGCCCCAACTCTTTCCAGGTATATACCCCTCTGTTTCTGACACCCTTGTCGCGAATTGCTGTGTGGTAAGCCCGGTCCTCGGTTTCTGGCTCTATGAAATACCCATTTTCATCTGTATGAAAACGACGTTCATACAACCATCGCTGATATTGATTATTACCGCTCCCTTTGCCGGTTCCATGCTGTTTGAAATACAAATCGGCCCGCCGCTCTATTTCCGATAACGGAAGGTCTTTTCTTTCCATCAGTTCATAAATATCGGTCTGGGCAAAAAGGCCGTTACAAAACCATAAAATCAAAAGCAATACAAGGTTTTTTTTCATACTTATTTGAATTACAAATTTACGCATATTGTGCAGAGTGTCAGCACCTAACTAACGGCTTTTGAAACAAAGCTGACTTTTAAATTGCGGCAAAATGACAAAATTGTAAAAACAATTAAATGCGGCTTTTGTTAGCGTAATATGTCAAGAAAATCAGTATTGTTATTGTTGGGTACATGCCTCATGCTATTTTCATCAAAAAAATTAGCTGCACAGTTTTACCCCGATTCCAATTCATGCTTTTCAAAAGCGTTTAATCTTAAAATCAAATCAAACAACCGCACTTTTGCCTGTGGCACCCTAAAACTTACTGTTTCCTATACCGGAAATCCTTTCATTATGTGGAATAACGGCAATTTAGGAAGTGAATTATGGGTGAGCGAATCGGGCTATTACCAGGCAGCGGCCATGGATTCAAACGGCTGTTACGATACCACCGCATCGGTTTATGTGGATATACAGGGCCAAAAACCTTGGGCGTATTCCAATAATTACAACCTCGAATTTTGCTCGGGTAATTCTTTGCAGTTGTCCGTTGTATCAAAGTATAAAGGCAAATGGAATTCCGGTGAAACCACATCATCCATCACCATTAATAAAGGGGGTAAATACTTTTTTGTTTCAACTTCAGACAGTGGTTGTGTGGACAGCAGCAACATGTTGGACATTAAGGAAATTTCAGTAAGCAAGCCAAAACTCATCATTACAGGCAAAAGAATCATTTGTCCACAGGATTCGGTAATCCTTGAAGTTAAATCCGGCGCTACCATTAGCTGGTATCCCTATGGTTATGGTACCCGAATCAAACCCGCATCCACAGGAAATTATTATGCCATCGCCTCAGCAGGCAGTTTGGGCTGCACCGCCAATTCCGATACCGTTAACATTACAATTTATGAGCCGCATCTTGAAAATATTTGCATGATTACCAACGACAGCAACACAGGCAGGAATCTCATTATTTGGGATAAAACTCCGGCAAAACGCACCCAGTTTTATGAAGTATACCGCGAAGCCATCGATTTTGGGAAATATGACCTGATTGGAAAGGTAAACTACAGCGCAAAATCCCAGTTTTTAGATACGGCAGTCAATCCAAAACAGCGTGCTTTCACCTACTACATCAAAGCGATAGATTCATGTGGAAATGGGAAGGAAGAATCGGCTTATTACACACATTCAACCCTACATTTAACCGCTAACATCGGCGTTTCAGGAGAAAACAACCTCATCTGGGCACCCTACTACGGGCTATATCCCATTACGTCCTACAGCATCTTCAGAAGCAACAATGCAGCGGCATTTAAAGAAATTGATAAAGTTCCCATTACAAAAACGAGTTATTCGGACTTAACTCCACCCACCGGCACTAACCGCTACTACATTGGCATTAATGCGGATGTTAACTGTAACGGAAATTCAGGTAAAATTCAATTCAGAAGCAATCAGGTACAGGTTGGAACGCTTGCGGCTAATCCACTTAAAAATCCATCGGTTAATGTTTATCCCAATCCTGCCAATCAATGGCTGACCATTGAAACTGCCCGGATTGGCAGCATCATCATGAGAGACCGGATTGGAAAAGAGATTTTGAATGTGCCCATGACTTCTAAATCAACACAATTAGATATAAGTGCTATTCCTGCCGGTTTGTATACGCTAACTGTGGGTAGTTTTCATACCCCAATCTGCATAAACCGTTAACATTGGTTATCAGCGACAAAACCGCACAAACGTTCCTGTAGGCAAGCCCCTGCCGGCCTTGTCTTTCAAAATCAATTCACCGCTTTCAAATGCCTGATTGGGAAAATGGGATTGTATCAGATTTTCTGTGATTAATGGCGAAAAGCCCATACTGTAAAGGTTTATCAGCAAGAAGGCATTGTCTGCTTCCAGCAGTGAGGCACACATGCCAAGCAAATCGTTGATTTGTTTTTCCAGCACCCATTTTTCTCCCTCAGGGCCACGGCCATAGGCAGGTGGATCTAAGATAATTCCATGGTAGGTTTTACCGCGCTTCATTTCGCGCTGCACAAATTTGAAAGCATCTTCCACCACCCAGCGTATATCCTTGAGTCCGGATGCCTCCATGTTTTCGCGGCTCCATGAAACCACCTGCCTCACACTGTCTACATGGGTAACATCGGCCCCAGCTGCGCAGGCAGCCAGCGAAGCACCTCCGGTGTAAGCAAAAAGGTTCAGTATCCGCGGCCTTGGAACCTCCATTTTGGAAATGGCTTCTGTAATGAAATCCCAGTTTTCTGCCTGCTCCGGAAATATGCCCACATGCTTAAATGCAGTGAGGGCAAGCCGCATTCTTAGTTTCAGTTTTCCTTGGATGTATTCAACCATCCACCGGTCGGGCATTCCGGGCTTTACCTGCCAGTTTCCCGCTTCCGCATCCTTATCATTTTTTCGAAAAAAAGACGCATGAGCCCGCTTTTCCCATTCAGTCGCTAAAAGCGCTTTATCCCACACTGCCTGTGGCTCGGGCCTGCGCAAAACATATTTGCCGAACCTTTCCAGCTTCTCAAATCCACCGCTGTCTATCAGCTCATAATCGGGCAAAAGGGCAGGCACCAGGCGGCGAAAATTCATGTCACAAAGATAGGAACCTGTATTTGCGAATAGTTTACACCATGAAGAAATAAAAAAATGCCTGCCGGACCCGGCAGGCATTTTCATCCTATAATCAAATTTACGTGTTATTTATTTGAAGGCTGTTTACCGGCCTTTACAGCCAAAAACTCAACCTCTATAATGGCAATGCCATACATTTCATCAAAACTTTTCACACTCTGACTGAGCGGAGAGGAAGCATCCAGGGGAGTATATACCTCAAATTTTGCTCCGGCAGCTGATTTTTCAAACGCTTCCAGTAATGCAGGGGTCATGGCAAAACCTGTCAGATCGCTGGTTACGCCCTGTGGCTGTCTTTCTTTGGTATTGAACAGCAGGGTTCCTTTCTGGGTTTTTGCCACAATATGGCAGGTAATGGTATCGTATTTACCGGGCGTGGCACCGTTGCCTGCTGCTATTACTTTGTACTGTCCGTTGGAAGCCAGCTTGATCACACCGGGTTTTTTTGCATTATCTGCCAGCCATTTATCGGCGGCTTCTTTCAGTGCCTTGGATTTCTTTTCACGCTCCTGGGTCATGTAGGAAGTCTGAACGCGCTGAATGTCTTTTTCAGCCACCGCATATCCGCTGTCTTTTTTAAGGGCTTCCTCTATGCCTTTCATGAGCGAGCTGTAGTCAATCTTGTCTACACCGCTGCCCTTCATGTATTTACCAACCTGATAGCCCACTGTGTAACTGAAAGAATCTGAAGATGTTTTGAGGGTTTTACCGGGATTAACCTGTTTCCCTCCGCAGGATGCCAGCATCCACACTGCCAGCAAACCAACGATTTTACTTGTATTTTTCATTTTTTTGTGTATATTTGTTTATTTGGATATACCGTATAACTCGGCCCTGCGCTGCTGCACGGTGGCGTCTTCGGCAAATTCCTCGTAGGTCATGTATTTATCAATCATGCCACCGGGGGTAATTTCAATGATGCGGTTGGCCACCGTATTAATAACTTCCTGGTCATGGCTATGCATCAATACAATACCGGCATAGTCAATCAACCCGTTGTTCAACGACTGTATGCTTTCCAGGTCAAGGTGGTTGGTCGGCTCGTCAAATATGCCCACATTCGGATTTTCAATCATCATTTTGCTTAGCATGCAGCGAACCTTCTCACCACCGGAAAGCACATTGCACATTTTTTGGGTTTCTTCCCCGCTGAACAACATCCGGCCCAAAAATCCACGAATAAAGGTTTCATCTTTTTCTGCGCTGTACTGACGGAGCCAGTCTACCAGGTTGATGGGTTTCTCGAAATACGCGCTGTTATCGTTGGGCAAATAACCCATTTTTACGGTCACCCCCCATTTTACCTCACCGGTATCGGGCTGACTTTCACCCCACAGCACCTTAAATAAGGTATTTAAGGCCAGGGTATTTCTGCTCAAAAAGGCAATTTTATCTCCTTTGTTTACCGTGAAATTGAGGTTGCCAAACAGTTTAGCTCCCCCCACACTGCACGATACATTGTCAAGGGTAAGAATCTGGTCTCCCACTTCCCTTTCCTGCTTGAAAATGATGCCGGGATAACGGCGTGTGCTGGGCTGTATTTCTTCGATATCCAGTTTTTCCAGCATCTTTTTTCTGGCAGTGGCCTGCCTGCTTTTGGCCACGTTGGCACTGAAACGGGCGATAAACTCCTGCAGTTCTTTTTTCTTTTCTTCGGCCTTTTTATTCTGATCGCTGCGCTGCCTGAGGGCCAACTGTGAACTCTGATACCAGAATGTATAGTTGCCCGAGAATATTTTGATTCGGCTATAGTCTATGTCGCACACATGCGTGCACACATTGTCCAGGAAGTGTCGGTCGTGGCTTACCACCAGCACAGTATTTTCAAAACCCGCGAGAAATTCCTCAAGCCAGCGGATGGTTTCCACATCAAGGTCGTTGGTGGGTTCGTCCATCAACAGCACATCGGGATTGCCAAACAAGGCCTGGGCAAGCAGCACACGAACTTTCTGGTTGCCGCTCAGCTCCTTCATCAGCTTTTCGTGTATGGATTCTTCAATACCCAGATTGCTCAGAAGAGTCGCCGCGTCACTTTCGGCATTCCACCCGTCCATTTCGGCGAATTGTCCTTCCAGTTCACTGGCACGCATGCCGTCTTCGTCGGTAAAATCCGCTTTGGCATACAAGGCATCTTTCTCTTCCATAATAGCCCACAAACGATGGTGACCGCGCAATACGGTCTGCAATACGGGTATCTCGTCAAACTCAAAGTGGTTCTGCTTCAACACCGCCATGCGCTTGCCCGGCTCCAGGTCTACCGAACCGGTATTGGGCTCTATTTCACCTGCAATGATTTTAACCAGCGTAGATTTTCCGGCTCCATTAGCGCCTATGATACCGTAGCAGTTTCCGGCCGTAAATTTCAGGTTTACATCTTCGAATAAAACCCGTTTGCCAAAGCGAAGCGAAATGTTGGATACCGTTAACATGGTGATTTAAAAGGGCTGCAAAATTAGTGATATTAAGCAAACTTTCCGAAGGATCCATCGGTTTTCACCGCTTATTTTATTCGGTTACAATCGACAACAAACACTTGCAACCGAAAGTAACTGTTTTAATACCGAATGTCCGGATGGCAGTGCTTCAACTTTGCATCAACAAATTATTCGTAAAACAATTTTTATTTATTACATCGTATGACAAACTTAGTTAATTCCGTGAGACTGATCGGCAATGTAGGCCGCACACCTGAAGTGAAAGAATTTGGCGCAGGGCGCAAAAAAGCATCCATGAGTCTGGCCACCAGTGAAAAAAGACGCCAGGAAAATGGGGAGTACACCACCCATACAGAATGGCATAATCTTATATGCTGGGGCAAACAGGCAGAGGTGGTAGAGAGATTCGTCAAGAAGGGCAGCAGACTGGTAATTGAGGGAAAACTCACCCATCGTGATTACACCGCTTCAAATGGTCAAAAACGTTACATCACCGAAATTCTGGTACAAGAAATCACGTTCTTTGACGGACGTAAACCTGAGGGTGAAGCTACCGTCAATACGGAGGCAAATACAACGCCTGCCAAATCGGACGAAACCGAAAATAACCTTCCCTTTTAAACCCACTTGTGTTTTGTTTTTCATGGGGCCTGCGGCGCAAATGCCGCGGGCTTTTTTATGGAAGAAACCGGATAGGATCTACCAAAACGGGCATCTCACAGACTTCACGCCTGCCCCAGATTCGGTTACGTCGGCGGGCTATTGCGTCATAACCCCAGTCTGTAAGTTTTTGGGGAAACACATTAAATACACAAAGCAAATTCCACGGAAAACCCAGCAGACGCAACACCCTAAACGCAGCCTTACTTTTTATGTATACTTTGTTGCCCTCAAGCAGCACCACCGTATCCACATTCAATATTTCCTTTGACAATCTTGCGGCAGCAGTATCCCCCTGCAAAGGGGCAAAGAAGAAACGCTTTTTTTTATCTCTTTTGCTCACAAACCTTACGGCATAATGGCATAAGTTGCAATGGCCATCATAAAACAGAATAGGGTGATTTTCCTCCATCACTGAATTTTCTGCAGATAGGAGTTTACCTTTTCCCTGAAATAAGGAGTCAGTTCGGCGGGTGGTCGGCGCATGGTTTCTCTTTCAGCCCGTTTTTCCTGCATATAACGCTGAATGGATGCGGGAGCCGTGGGGGTAAATTCACCGGGAGCTATTGCCTGTCGCTGTTCCTCGGTTTGCTGATTCCTATCGGCCTTTTCATGCTCAAGCAACCGGGTTTGTATTTCTTTTTGCCGCTCTATCAACTGCGAATTAAAACGTTTGTTAACCAGCTCTTTTTCCTGCTCCTCCATCATTTTTTCTGTCTCCTGCAGGGTTTTTGCTCCCGCCCCGTTGCCTCCCTGTTCCATGGCTTTTCTCAGCTCACCCAGCTTTCGGCGCAGTGCCTCCTGCATGAGCGCAATGCGGGCATATTCTTCATTCATTTCTTTGCCCTGCTGTCCTTCACCGGGCTTGGGTTGTCCATCTTTACCGGGCTTGCCGTTCTGCCCCTTTTTCTGCATTTCCTGCAGCATCTGCCCCAGCTGCTCCTGCCCTTTCGACAATTTATCTCCCTTGTTGGGTTTACCCTGACTCTTACCTTTCCCGCCCGGGTTACTGCAGCTGCCCTTGCCCTGTTTCTGATTTTGCTGAGCCATTTTCTGCTGCATGTTCTGCATACTTTCCAGCAGCATTACCGCGAGGTTATTCAGTCCCGTCATCACAAACTGTTCACGCACAACTGCCGCCCTCAAATCCCTTGTTTTAAGCCCTTCCAGGGCCATATCCATATTGTTGTTAATTCGTGAAATTTCTTTGGCCACAAACGTGCTCACCATGGGCTGCCGCTTGGCCAAAGCCCTTAAGCTGTCTTCCAGCAAGGCACACTGCTCTCTCACCACCATTTGCCTTTTGTTCAGGTCTACAAACCTGGGATTATATTCCCTGATTCCGGAAAGCGATGTAAAAACATCCTCCTGCTCAACGGATGTTTCCACCAGATTCTCCAGCAATAACCGGAGTGTCCGGTAATCTTCAGCCATTCGCTTTTGCTGCTCCTGCTCCATGCTTTTCTGCATTTTTTCGGCCGCTTTCTTCATTTGCTCAGCTGCGTCCTTTTGGTCCTCAGCTGCCTTCTTGTTTTTACCATTCTCAAGCTCATTACCGGCCTTCTGCTGGCTTGACTCTGCCTGATTCTGTTCCTGTTCGCCCAAATCCAACTGCATGGGCTTCTCAAGGCCTTTATTCATCTCCAGGGCTTCTTTCAGCTCTTTGCGAATATCCCTCATTTCCTCGGACAGTTTTTGTTGCTGTTCCTTCAGCTTACCATCTTTATCACCCTTTTGCTGCTGGGTCTTTTCCGCCAGTTTATCCTGCTTATCCGCCAATTTATTCAATCGGTCCAGATTGTCATTGAGTTTCTGCTCCAGCTGCAGTTCCTTAAACTGTTCCATTAGCTGGTTTAAATCCCTGGACTGCTCCTTGTTCATCTGCCTCATTTCATTCATCTTCTCGGCGATTTTCTCCTTGGATGCTTTTTGGTCCAGCAACTTCTGTATTTCCTCCATGAGCTTTTTCATTTCCGGATTCTCCATCTGCTTAAGCAGTTCATCCATCTGTTTCTTGCGCTCCATGGTTTCGGGTTTCTGCGATTGAAATTCTTCTTTCTGTTGCTGCAGTTTTTGTTGCTGCTGCTTCATCTCCTCTATTTTTTTCTCCAGTTCCTGTTGCTTCTTCAGCAAGTCTTCCACACGCTGCTTTTCTTCCCAGGCCATATTTTTACCCGAATTCAGTTTCTGCTGCAGCTCCTGAGCTTCTTTTTGCATCTGTTTGCTCTGATTAAAGGCCTGCTGAAGCATCTGCTGCACTTTTTCGCCCGATTTCCCGGCATCCTCCCGCACTTCCTTGACGGTTTGCCTTCTTAGTGACTGAATGGCCGTTTTAGAAACTTTTGGCCCATGTATTCCATCATTGTCTTTGGCTTCAAAATAATATTCTACCTCTTCACCGGGGGCCATTCCCAGCACATCCATATCCAGCCCGTAAAGAAAATCTACCCTGCTGCCGCCGACGGTTTTTACAGGCAATGTTATCCATCCGGACCTCTTTTTATCTGCATTATCGGTTTCCATGAACCGATATTTCAGCGCAACACCGCTGATGGCATAGTCATCGGAGGCGGCGCCCACAAACCAAAAACGACGGACACTGCTGCTGTCGTCTTTCTTTTCAACCGAAATTTCGGGAAACTGGTCTGCAATACTGGCGATGCGATACTGCAAGGTATCTGCACCCAAAGACTGGGAATGCTGGGGAAGTACTTTTACCGTTTCAGGGGCAAAACATGCCATGCTGTAGGAAAAAACGGCACTTTTTGCCCGGATTTGTTCTGTTTTACCGTTCCTGATAATCTCTATATTTTCGGCATCCCGGGCTCTGAAATTCCAGGTGATGGTGCTTCCCTCGGGCAATTGAAATTCAGTGGAATTGCTAAATTTCTCGGCACCCTTACCCGTATAGGCAGGATAGACCACAATTGCCTCTGCATCGGTCAATGCAGGATCAGGCATCAATTTCAGCTTAAAAGCCGCCGATGAAAAACCCATGGCCTCAAATTGAAATGCAATATCTTCCTGAATATTTCCAATCGCATAGGTGAAAAGGTTCCTGCTGCTCTGCTGCATTTTGATGCGCTGCCCTTTTAGTATCAGATAGGCATCTTCGGGCAAACTTCGGCCTTCAAAGGTTAATTCTACCGTATACGTTCCACCCCGGCGACAGGTATTTTGCGGATTCAACAACCTAAAAGTAAACGGGGCCTGCCTTTCAAAATGTTTGTTGTACTGAAAAAACCGCTTACTGCCATCGGTAATGATATGGCTTTGAAACAACAGCAGCAAAAACAGCAATGCCAGGGGCGGGAGCACAAATTTCAGGTATTTTCGATTTGACTTCAGGTTCACAGCCCCGGTAAACGGAACAGGCCTGAGTTCGCGGATTTTCTGATCAATACCGGCCAGCAGCAGGGAACTGTCGGGATGCTGACGTGCCATGGATTCCAGCTGAAGTAAATTCAATAGCTTATCCTGCACAGAACCAAAATGGTTGCCTATGATTTTTGCGGCCTCATCATAGGAAATCACAGCACCCAGGCGATACATTCCCATCAAGGGCCTGATAATCCACCACCACACCACGGAACCTGTTAGGAGGACATACCCCCAGAAAAGCCCTGTTCTGAACCACACCGGGAAAAAGGCAACGTATTCCGAAAAGGTAATCAATAGAAAAAGCCCAAGCAAGAGCGCAACTGACAGCAAAATACCCCGTATTAATTTTTGCAAATAATACTTGCGGATAAATGCGTCCAGTCTGCTCAGAATCTCTGTAGCCATTCCCTACAAATATAACAAATTTCAGGCCGATTTTATTACAATCAGGGCTTTTTTATTCGCTCAAAAAGCGAATGCATCACAATACCTGCAGCCACCCCGGCATTCAAACTCTCTGTTTTGCCCGCACCGGGTATGCTGATGCGCCTTCCCACTGCCGCAGCAGCACCCTCTCTTATGCCATGGGCTTCACTGCCCACCATCAGCACCAGCGGATAATCCGGCTGTATGGAACCCACATCATCTCCATCCATAAAACATCCCAATACCTGCTTATCCTTCAGCCATTCCTGCAAATTGCCATACACCCATTTCATACGGGTAAATGAGCCCATACTGGCAGCAATGCACTTGGCATTATACACGTCTGTGCAATCGTCTGACAGCAAAACCTGCCTGAAACCAAACCAGTCTGCCGTGCGCAATATGGTACCCAGGTTACCGGGATCTGCAATGCCGTCAAGGGCAAGTATTACCGGCTGACCAAAATCAATTTGATCAACCGTCCACTCCTGCGCTTCCACAATGGCACAAAGCCCCGGCGGCGTATCCATCTGACTGATTTTACCGTAATCCTGCCGGCTGATAAATTCCGGCTCAAAGGGCAGCTGCAGTCCTTGAATGCCCTCCAAAGTGGCCAATATTCTGACTATACGCCAGCCACTGTGGAATACTTCAAGCACATTCTTTCGGCCTTCCACCATGAATTGGCCATATTTTTGCCTGTACTTCGGCATGCGCAGTGACGCATACTGTTTTATATCCGCATTCGATGGCATTTTCCGTTAGCAAATATGCTGCACATACCCGAAAAACCATTCCGGTTTTTTTCCTGATGGTCTGGATAATGGCCGGATGTGGTGTAAAAAAAGGTATTCCCAAGGGCGAATATCTGCTCAAAAAGAATATTGTTACCCTATCCAGAGAAAAGAGAACAGCACGAGAAAACAAAATAAAATCCTCCGATCTGTCGGCCCAGATCCTGCACAGATCCAATAAGAGGGTGCTGTTCAATAAAATCCCAATCTACCTGTGGGTATACTCGCTCGGAACTTCCCATAAAAATGAAGAAGCCAATTCATCCCAAACCTGGAGAAAACGCATGCGCGAAGATTTTGGCGAACCCCCGATTTTACTGGACAGCGGCTTAACGGTTCTTTCTTCCGGAAATATCGCAAATTACCTTCATAACATGGGCTATTTCGATGCCTACGTAACCACTGAAATCAAAAAAACAAGGCGCAAGGCAGTGGTGAAATATAATGTTAGCATTGGCAATCCCTACCGCATCAATTCCTTCTTCAGGGAGCCGGCAGACACCGCACTAAAGCCGCTGCTGGACAGCATTACCCACAACTCAGATTTTTTCCGCCTTTGGTGGCCGGCCGATTTAAACAAACTCAATGAGGCACGCGAATTTGTTGCCCGTGAAATGCGAAACCACGGTTACTACAACGTAAACCAGGATTATTTCTACTTTGAACTGGATACCCTAAAAAATAAACAGGAGGCCGCAGTATACCTAAAAATGGATTTACCTAAAAATGGCAGACCCTTTCAACAGTATACTTTTGGCAGGCCCACTCTCAAAATAGAAAGCAGCGCTATTTTTCTTTCCAATAATTACCCAGATTCTGTATGGGTAAAGGATAAATTACTCATCATGGGGCACTACCCGTTCAAGGCAGAAACCATGGCCAAACTGATCATGATTGACAGCGGCATGCGCTACTCACAGCTAGCCGGAGAAAACACTTATAAATCCCTTAGCGAAAGCGGCCTTTTCTCCTACGTGGATGTACGCTATGAAATAGACACGGCCAACTTAATCATCACCCCGCGAATACTGGCTAAAGCATTTCAGCGAATGAACGTATCCTTCGAGCCACAAGGACTGTATTCACCCCAGGGAACATCAGGCACCAACTTTCAAACCCAAAGCCAGCGCAGCTTCGGACTCGCCGGTATTCTTTCATTCAATAACCGCAACGCCTTCCACCACGGCGAAAGTTTCAGATTGTCTTCAGTCACATCCTATGAAGCCATTATCCGAAGAAACCAGTCAGGTAACTTATTGTATGGTTTACAACAAGGTTTCAATGCCACACTGTCTCTGCCCCATTTTTCCTTGCTGAACGGAATTGACAAACTCACCAAAACACAACGCAGAAACACGGTTTTATCGGTTTCCTATCAATTTGAGAACAACCCCAATTTCAAACGGAGTACCCTGCCCGCCAGTATTACTTTTCAATTTATTCGTTCCCGTTTTAGCTGGTATTACACACCACTCGAACTCAGCTTTAACCGCAACCGACTCGACCCTTCATTTCTGCCGCGCCTGCCCGCCCTGGATCAAGATTTTGTGAGACGCGTTTTTACCGACCAGTTTATATCAGCTGCCAAACTCGGCTTAATCTATGCCAATAACCGCACCAAACCGGGAGAAACCTATCTCTTTACCCGCGCAGGGCTGGAAACCAGCGGCAATCTTCACCGATGGGTCCGCAGTCTGAGTAAGGGTTTCGACGCAGACAGCAGTTATTCTTTGCTTGGCGTAAAATACTTTCAATATGCCAAGATGGAAGGCGAAATCCGCCTAAGGCAAACGCTGGATGAACTCAATACCATTGCCTTCAGGGCCAACCTGGGTGTGGTTTTACCCTATGGAAACAGCAACGATGTACCCTACGACAAACGCTACTTTATTGGCGGCAGTAACAGTCTTAGGGCCTGGAGGCCACGCCGGCTGGGACCCGGAACCACCCCCGATACCAGTCTGACCCTGATTGACCGTTCCGGTGAGTTTCTGTTTGAAACCAATTTTGAATATCGCTTCACCGTATTCCCGAAATTTCTGGAAGGTGCCCTGTTCTTTGATGCAGGCAATATATGGAACCTGAAGCGCGAAGGACAAACCCAAACAACAGGCACCTTAAACCCCGCAACCTGGGGACAGGAACTGGCCATGAATGCCGGTATTGGTTTTCGATTTGATTTCAAATTTTTTCTGTTCCGCCTGGACTGGGGACTGCCCATCAGAGACCCGGCCAAACCTGAAGGGAAACGCTGGTTGCTGGATAAAGTCAACTTTCAGGGACTGGATAGCTATCTGCTCAAAGAAAGTGCCCTGGCCATCGGCATCGGATACCCTTTTTAAACATTACCGTACAATAATTTCGGTTTCGGAACAGTTTTTGTTTAAGTTAATTCCCCATGAAAACCACTGTCAAATTTTTCTTACTTGCATTGATTGCAGTATCGACGATTGGCCTGTTTCAGGCATGCCGCGACAAGGATGGCAGCATCAATATTTTCACCATTCAGGATGATTTGAACCTGGGATTGCAGGTGGCCGAGGAACTGGAGAACGATCCCAAAGTACAGGTACTTGACTCAGCCGCATATCCTGCAGCATATAAATACCTGTATAACCTTCGGGACAGCATCCTCATTCACAACGAGCTAAACTATGAAAAAGAATTTGTGTGGCGTATTCGCATTATAAAGGATGATACCACCCTGAACGCTTTCTGCGCCCCGGGCGGATACATTTATTTTTATACAGCCCTCATCAAATATCTGGAAAGTGAAGATGAACTGGCCGGTGTAATGGGCCACGAAATGGCCCATGCCGATTTAAGGCACAGCACCGATGCACTCACCCGTCAGTACGGGCTTGGGGTGCTGTTTGACATTGTCTTCGGTAAAGACAAGGGTCAGCTGGTAAGAATCGCATCCCAGATCAAATTATTGCAATACAGCCGTGAGAATGAGTCTACATCCGATATGTATTCGGTAACATGGCTATACCCCACCGCCTACAATGCCAAGGGTGCTGCCGGCTTTTTTCAGAAGCTCATAGATCAGGGACAAAGCGGAGGAGCACCCCAGTGGCTTAGCACACACCCCAATCCGGATAACCGTGTGAAAGCCATTACAGACAAATGGCTGGCCCTGGGAGGAAAAGTCGGCCAGACCTTCACATCCCGCTACAGCGCGTTCAAAGCTTCTCTGCCATGAGAAAATGGTTTTTGATATCGCTGCTATTCAGCTTCAGTGTTATTTCCTGGAGCAGAACCCCTACTGATACATTGCACATCAGCGACGAAGATTCGTTGGGCCTTATTATTCCTGACACTGTAGCCAGCCGAATTGTGGAAATAAACCGCCTGTTGAGTTTTGCAGAACAACACCTGGGCACACCCTACCGCTATGGGGGTAAAAAACCCGGTGGGTTTGACTGTAGCGGATTTGTGATGTACTGTTTTAGCCGTACACAAAACATGCTGCTTAGCCCGTCTGCCACTACCTACTTTAAACATGGAATTAAAGTTCATCCCAATTCTGCCCGCCCCGGTGACATCATTTGCTTTACCGGCTCCAATAGCCGCAACCGCAGTATTGGCCATGTAGGCATCGTGACAGAGGTTACCCCCACCGATATTTACTTTATCCATGCTGCCGTGCATGGGGGGATTCGCTACGATGCACTAAGCACTAACTATTACAAAACCCGATTTCTCCAAATTCAGAGGGTAATCTTTTAATATTCCCCGCGTCATGGGAATGTCAAAAATCCATGACAATTCTTACCAAACCTCCTGATAAATATGTTTTTCAGGGTTTCTGCTGCAACGTATCACTAAAAAAAATATTGGAAAATTCATTTTTTACTTGCAATGTCTTAATATTGTAGCCAAACTACATTTAAACTCACTGTATGAATACAATTTACAAAACCATCAAGCGCAACGGTTTAAAAGCCCTTGCCCTGGGTTTACTGCTCACCGGTTCGGGGTGGGTAAAAGCCCAGTTGAGTGGAACGTACACCATCGGCTCCGGTGGTAGCTTCTCCACTTTCAGCTCATTCGCCAGCACCTTCAACTCTGTGGGTGTAAGCGGTCCGGTAACGCTGAACATGATTTCAAGCACTTCAGAATCCAGCCGGGTAATTCTTTACCAGCACTGGTCATGGCCCACCACCAGCACCAACAAAGTAACCATTAACGGTAATGGTTATACTGTAAGCTATTCGGGCTTCACATCAGCACCTGAGGTATTTCTGCTGGACGGAGCTGACTATTTCAGCTTCAGCGGCATGACCATCCGTAACACCGGTACGTCCTCTAACATTATGGGGGTTCGCTTTACCAACAATGCTGATAACAACCGCATTTCCAGCTGTAACATAGAGTTTTCAAACTACAACTCTTTTGTAACCAGTGGCGGCGGTGCTTATGTTGCGTTTTCAAACTCAACCTCACTGTCTAACCTGAGCGGAGCAAGTTTCAGCGGTGGTAACGGTAGCTTCAACGTAATCAGCAACAACCTGATGAGAACTACAAACTTCAACAGCCCTGGCCCATTCGCCGGTATTTTTGAGGTTCAGAATACCAGCTCCTACACCAGCACAGGTTATGATAACACGTTCCGTAGCAATACCATCCAGAACTACTATGCGTATGGTATTAACAGCGGATATTCTAATGGAACACAGATTGTAGGTAACGACCTTAGCCGTGATAACAACTCAAGCGGTACACCTGCAAGCACATTATATTCTTTGTATGTACTCTACGGTGGCGCAACCAATCGTTCGGTTAGGATAGATTCAAATAATGTACACGATCTTCCTTTCAGAAATGCTTCAGTTACATCGGCAAATACATCGAACTGGAACATTCAGATGGGTGCTGTTACAGGAACTACCACCAATCCATCTTCTATCAAAGGCAACAAGGTAACCAACGTTATGTCTAACTCTGGTGGTAACCTGGGTATTTTTGCTCAGGTTAACAACTATTGCAATATTGATGATAACATCATCACAAATCTTCGCAATAACGGTACCAGCACCAGTTTTACTGCCGGTTACGTGAAAGGTATATACTGCAATGGTGGTAATGACTATAATATTCGCCGCAATACCATCAGGGATTGCAGACCTAACGCCAACTTCTCTGGTATATACTGTTCAGGCCAATCGCCTACATCCTACCAAACTTTCATATCGGACAACTACATCAAAAATAACATTTCGCTTAGCACCGCATACTCATTTTGGAACATGTATGGAATCTATTGCAACAATGGTGCCTGGGATGTAACCCGCAATACCATTGATGAAATGCAGCAGAGCGGTCCTTATGGGTATGTTTATCTGTTTTACACAGTTGCAGGAACCGGTAACCACACATGGACTTCAAACATAGCTACCCATTCCAGAGGCGGATATTACACCTATGGTTTCTATAGCAGCGCCAGCAGCACCGGAGAGGTTCTCTTCAAGCAAAATACGCTGAACTTTAACGTGAGCGCAGGTTTTGGCTGGAACTATTACAATAACTTCACCTATGGCTTTGGTACCGCCAAAACCACCTACGAAGGAAACATTTTCTATGACAATACTTCCTACTATTGGGGCTTCTATTATGGAACTACCAATACCAGAATGACGTTTACCAACAACCACATTTTTGCTCCTTTCTCCGGCTGGGGTATGTATAGCTACTATCCCTCATCTGGTTGGGTATATGACTACAATACCTGGAGAACCTCAGGTGTAGGCGGACAAGTAGGCGACATTTATGCAGATCCGCTATTTACTAACGTAGGTGCCAGAGACTTCCGCCCGCGTGAGTTCATGACTCAAAACAACGTAAATACAACCTCCAATGCTCCTAAAGAAAATAACGGGAAAAACCGTAATAATGTTAAATCAGACCGCGGTGCCGTAGAAAACTTTATGGATATTCAGGCGGTAAACTCCAACCTTTCAGTACCCTCAACAGTTTGTGCCGGCTGGGAACAGACTGTTTACATTACCGTAAAAAATCTTTACACTGAAGATACTGCATACAACTTCAATGTGGGCTACACATACACCGGTGGTCCTAAAGTTTCCAGAGTGGTAACAAAGAGATTACTGACAAACGATACTGACAGAATCACCTTTAGCGTTCCCATTCGTATAAATACGGTTGGTAACGTTCGCGTAGCAGTATTTGTCGACATTCCGGATGACAACCAACTGAATGATTCCTTTGCCTTTAACACCATCGTTAAGCCGGCACCCGGAGGAGGAAAATATAGCAAAGGTTCAACCCCTTCTACAGCTTTCTATCAGTCAGGTAAAGCCAATGACGTTACACAGGTGAACCGCGCAGTGCATTACAATGTGAATGCACCTAAAGCATACAGCAATACCACCTACTGGAACGGAACCGGTTCTAGCACCGGCAAAGATTGGACAGCATCGGTTTACGCACAAACCAAAGGAGGTACGCTTCTCACAGGTGCCGGCAGCATTCTCAACCATGCCAGCAGCACCAACGACCTGGAAGTGAAATTTGAAACTTCTAATACTGCATACGAGGACAGCATCGTTACGCTGGTAACTAAAATCACTGACCTGAACAATGGTTGTGATACATTCATCAAGCGTGATATCCTGATTTATCCTACCATTGTTCCTGACTTCAAATACCCAAGCAGAATATGTGACGGTGATAACGTTCCATTTGATCAGGCAAGCACAGTGCGCAGCGGTTCTATGGAATTCTTCTGGAACTTCGGAACAGGCGTATCCGCAGATACTTCAGGTGCTCCTTCACCCGTATTCCAGTTCCCCAAACCCGGCACATACCGCGTAAAAATGTATGCTCGTACTCTTCCCTACGGATTTGTTTCCATTGACAGCGCTGATATTGTAGTTAACCCTAACCCCACCGTTAAGTTCTCAAAACAGAACGCTTGTGAAGGTCAGGATTTGGTATTTACCAACCAAACTACTCCTTCAACAGGTGTAAATTCTAACTGGAACTGGGGGAATGGTCAGAGCAAGAACGACAACAATACAACCGTTAAATACCGTTATACTGCGGCAGGATCTTACGTAGTAACACTAACTGCCAATCTGAATGGTTGTATTGGTACTGCCACCCAGCGTGTGTATCAGTTCCCTGCGCCTAAAGCTTCTTATGCTCAGGTTGCCGGAACTTGCGACAATGATGAATATTTGTTTGAAAACAAATCTACCATCGCTTCCGGTACCTTTGGTTCTTACTGGAACTTCGGTGATAACACCTACTCTACTGAAGAAGACACCAAGAAAGTATTCGGAACACCCGGTTCTAAGAGCGTGAAGCTTATCACTACCAGCGTATTTGGTTGCAAAGACAGCACTGTTCAGAACATCAACGTACTGGAAAGTCCCAAGGTATCTTTCGTGAATACCCCTGCTTGCTCTCGTACTGCTACCGAATTCACCAATACTACACCTACAGTGGGTGGTGCAGGCGGAACAGTGAAATCTTACAGCTGGAACTTCGGTGATGGTGGTTCTTCTTCACTTGAAAGCCCCAAACACAGCTGGAGCGCTCTGGGTCCTAAAACCATTACTTACAACATCGATTTGATGAATGGTTGTAAAGGATCAGTTACCAAAACCCTGTCAGTAGGCATCCAGCCCAAGGCATCATTCACAGCCGAAAACGTTTGTCTGGGCAAACCTATGACGTTTGACAACACCAGCACATGGCCTCAGGGTGACATTAGCTGGTTGTGGAACTTTGGTGACGGAACTACCTCTACCTCATCTAAGCCGGTTCACACCTACAACAAATCTTTCTCACCTAACGTAACTCTGTATGCTAGCATTGCAGGTGGTTGCACCGATTCTATGGTAATCCCAGTGAATATCTTTGAAGGTCCCCGCACTTGCGATTTCACTGTGAACACCGACTACGCTTATGGCTTCCGTGGTGTGAAACTGAATCCTTTGAACACTGCTACTGGTGTGGCCGGTGGTCAGGATAAAGTTAATTACAAGTGGATCTTCCAGGGTGGTGGTACCAACAACACTTCTGGTGTAAATGCTGAAACCCAGTATGACTTCCAGGCAGATGGTAGCTACGATGTTACCATGAGTGCAAGGTCTACCACCGCTCCTTTCTGCGAGTGCAGCATCACCAAGAAAGTGGTTATGAACCGTGCATCGGTGAAAGATTTCGAAACTACCGGTGTGGCTGTGTTCCCTAACCCTAACAACGGTAACTTCAACCTATCTGTGAAGAGCAACTTCGGCAAAAACCTGAACATTGTTATCACCAACATGTCAGGTGCTGTAGTTAAACAAATCAGCACTGAGAACAATGGTTTGATTAGCATCAACAGCGGTAACCTTTCAGACGGTGTTTACATGGTACGTGTAAGCTCCGGTGAAAACACTGCCGTACGCAGAATCACCATCAGCAAGTAATTCTTGCAAAAACATAACAAAAAAGGCACCCAATTCGGGTGCCTTTTTTTATTGGGGTATATTGTTCACGGCACCGCTAAATGTTCTTATTACAGGCCATTCAATCGGCAACCACCATGCTGGCTTGTTCCGCTTTTAAATTTGTCATTAGACTAATTCAATTCTTCCGGGTAATACAGAATTTACTCAGCTCAACAACATGAAGGTATAGCCAAAAAAAAGCCCTGCCTTGCGGCAGGGCTTTTGTACATATTAAACGTTTGTCTTACTCTGCTTTCTTATCTACTTCCTTACTTTTCAATTTCACCATGGTGATGTTGAGTTCTTCACTATCCTTTTTATGGTCTACTTTCAATTCACTTCCCTCCTTCAGGTTGCCCTTTAGTACCTCCTCGGCCAGTGGCTCTTCAAGGTATTTCTGTAAAGCACGCTGCAATGGCCTGGCCCCATAATCAGGATCAAAACCTTTATTTGCCAAAAACTCTTTGGCCGCTTTGGTCAGGTTAATCGCATATCCCAGATCGGCAATTCTCTTTAGCATTTTAGACATCCGTAAGTCCAGAATATGGATAATCTCATCCTTACCGAGACTGTTAAACACGATGATGTCGTCTATGCGATTCAAAAATTCGGGCGAGAAGAATTTCTTTAACTGCGTTTCAATGACCTGCTTGCTCTCCTTTTCACGGGATGCCTCCTTGGTGCCGGTAGAAAAACCAACGCCGGTTCCAAAATCCTTCAGGGTGCGGGACCCAATATTGGAAGTCATGATGATGACCGTATTGCGAAAATCAATTTTACGGCCCAAACTATCGGTCATCTGTCCTTCATCCAACACCTGCAACAATAGATTGAATACATCAGGATGGGCTTTCTCTACCTCATCAAACAGGATTACGCTGTATGGCTTTCTTCTTACCTTTTCCGTAAGCAATCCACCCTCTTCATAGCCAACATAGCCGGGAGGTGCACCTACCAGTCGGCTCACGGCAAATTTCTCCATGTATTCACTCATATCAATGCGAATCATGGCATCATCCGAATCAAATAAAAATTCAGACAGGGCTTTGGCCAATTCTGTTTTTCCTACGCCTGTTGGACCCAGAAAAATAAATGAACCAATGGGCCTGTTGGGCTCTTTAAATCCGGCACGCGTGCGCTGAATGGTCTTAGTGAGCTTTTCTACTGCCTTATCCTGACCCACAACCCTGCCTTTGAGTGTATCTGCCATTTTCAACAAACGTCGGCTCTCATCTTCCGCCATCCGTTTTACGGGTATTCCCGTCATCATACTCACTACATCGGCTATATCATCTTCCGTAACGGTAAATTTCTCATCCTTAGACTGTGCTTCCCATTGCGCTTTTGCGGTTTCCAGTGATTCAAGCAAGCGCTTTTCATCATCCCTAAGTCTGGCTGCTTCTTCAAAGTCCTGGCTTTTTACCACCCTGTTTTTTTCAAGCTTTATTTCTTCTATACGTGCTTCGAGATTCACAATTTCTGAAGGAACATGAATATTGCTGATATGTACACGGGCTCCGGCTTCATCCAGAATATCGATGGCCTTGTCGGGCAAATGTCTGTCGCTCATGTAGCGCACACTTAAATCCACGCATGCCTTAACTGCTTCCGGGGTATATACTACGCTGTGGTGTTCTTCGTATTTCTCGCGGATGTTATTCAGAATTTCAACGCTTTCTTCCGGGGTAGCGGGCTCAATCATCACCATCTGGAAACGGCGTTCCAGCGCTCCGTCTTTTTCTATATACTGACGGTATTCATCCAGGGTAGTAGCACCAATGCACTGTATTTCACCCCTAGCCAATGCGGGCTTGAACATGTTACTGGCATCCAGCGAGCCACTGGCTCCGCCGGCACCCACAATGGTATGAATCTCATCGATGAACAAAATTACATCGTCTGCTTTTTCCAACTCCATCATCAGGGCTTTCATACGCTCCTCAAACTGACCACGGTATTTGGTGCCCGCCACCATGCTGGCAATATCCAGACTAACTACGCGCTTGTTGAACAGCACCCTGCTAACCTTGCGCTGAATAATGCGCAGCGCAAGTCCCTCGGCGATGGCCGTTTTACCCACGCCGGGTTCGCCTATCAGTACAGGATTATTTTTCTTACGACGGCTGAGAATCTGACTTACACGCTCTATCTCCTTTTCCCGGCCCACAATGGGATCCAGCTTACCGTCTTCAGCAGATTTGGTTAGGTCCCTGCCAAAATTATCCAAAACCGGGGTTTTGCTCTTGCCTTTGCCTTTGCGTGCCTCAGTCGCTTTTTGCTCTTCGCGATAAAAATCTTCCGGATTATCCTGATCATCCCCCGGCGCCTCTGCTTTGGGCGACTGGGTATCAATTCCCTCCTCCAGGGCCGATTTGAAAATATCATAGGTAATCCCATAGTTAGCCAAAACCTTGGAAGCTGTATTGTCTTCGTCCCGCAGTATGCTAAGCAGTAAATGCTCTGTGCCAATTAGATCCGTTTTGAATATTTTGGCCTCCAGATAGGTAATCTTCAGCGCTTTTTCTGCCTGTTTGGTCAGCGGAATATTACCCAGATTGGTGGTGCGGTTGGCGGTTGACTTAAT
>Ga0315899_10001062_pt1 | contig 31853 bp, 28 predicted proteins | sample LakEriMetagenome_2_FD_203518 | JGI IMG/M metagenome (GOLD analysis project Ga0315899, IMG submission 203518) | Freshwater fungal communities from buoy surface, Lake Erie, Ohio, United States - Buoy 4 MA112 | ecosystem: Environmental > Aquatic > Freshwater > Lake | place: USA: Lake Erie, Ohio...
GTTGGGCATTGTCAAAGGTGAAAAAGACAAAATGCACGCCCAGCACCAACGCAACTTTTGTTTTTTTGACGCGCCCGTGGGCTTGATGTTCACCATCGACAAGGTCATGGGCCGCGGCTCCTTGCTCGATTACGGCATGTTCTTGCAAAACATCATGGTGGCAGCCCGGGGGCGCGGCTTGCACACCTGCCCCCAAGCGGCTTGGAACAACTTTGCCCACATCATCTTGCCCCACATCGGTGCCCCCGACAGCGAGATGCTGGTGTGCGGCATGTCGCTGGGTTGGATCCAGGCGAACGAACCGGTCAACACATTTTTCACGCCGCGCGAGGATGTGGCCAACTTCACCCACTGGTGTGACGCTGCACCATGATCATCACCAGTTTGCTCGACACCGATCTGTACAAGTTCACCATGATGCAGGCGGTGCTGCATCAGTTCCCGGGCGCACAGGTGGAGTACCGCTTCAAGTGCCGCAACCCGGGGGTGCAGTTGGGCCCTTTGGTGCACGAAATCCGCACCGAGGTGCGTTCGCTGTGCAGTTTGAAGTTTCAAGACCCAGAGTTGTTGTGGCTGCGCAGCCTGCGCTTCATCAAAAGTGACTTTGTCGATTTTTTGGGGCTCTTTAAACTCAACGAAAAATACATCGAGATTGAGGCCTTGCCATCGGGCGAGATAGACATCGCCATCCGCGGACCCTGGCTGCACACCATCTTGTTTGAAATCCCGGTGCTGGCCATTGTCAACGAGGTGTTTTTTCGCCACACCCAGCGCGTGCCTGATTTCTTGCAAGGCCGCGAGCGCTTGGATCGCAAAATTGGCCAACTCCAAGCCGAAGATTTGCGCGAGTTGAAGATTGCCGACTACGGCACCCGCCGGCGTTTTTCCAAAGCCTGGCACGAAGAGGTGTTGCGCGTGCTCGCCGATCGCTTGGGCACCGGCCCGTCGGGCCAGTTTGCGGGCACCAGCAATGCGCTGTTTGCCATGAAACTGGGCTTGACGCCCTTGGGCACCATGGCCCACGAATACCTGCAAGCCTGCCAAGCCTTGGGGCCACGGCTGCGTGACAGCCAGGTGTTTGGCTTTGAGACCTGGGCGCGTGAATACCGGGGTGACCTGGGCATTGCCCTGAGCGATGTGTACGGCATCGAGCCCTTTTTGCGCGACTTCGACATGTATTTTTGCAAGCTCTTTGATGGCGCGCGCCACGACAGCGGCGACCCTTTCACATGGGGCGAACGGCTGCTCGAGCATTACAAAAACAACCGCGTGGACCCGTTGACCAAAATTTTGATCTTCAGCGATGGTCTCACCGTGCCACGCACCATCGAGCTGTACCAGCGGTTTCGTGGCCGCTGCCAGCTGGCCTTTGGCATTGGCACCAACCTGACCAATGACCTGGGCTACGAGCCGCTGCAAATCGTCATCAAGATGGTGCGCTGCAATGGCCAGCCGGTGGCCAAGTTATCGGACACGCCATCGAAAAACATGTGCGATGACGAGAAATACCTGGCCTATCTGCGCCAGGTGTTTGACATCAAAGCCGGTGATTGATCTGGTGGCGTGCGGTGCCACCGACCCTTGGATGGGGCTTTTGTGACAATGGTGGTTTCTAATCTATTTGGCGTGGTTTATGAATAAAAGCTTTTTGCAACGCGGTCTAGCGCTGTCTGCGCCCTTGCTGCTGTGGCCGAGCCTGGCGGGAGCCGCCAGTATCGATGGCGCCGTGCTCAGTGCTTGGTGGGGCTTGCCTTTTGCGGGTATCTTGCTGTCAATCGCCCTGTGCCCCCTGCTGACACCCACGCTTTGGCACTACCACCACGGCAAGATCGCAGCGGGTTGGGCCTTGGCTTTCTTGCTGCCCTTTGCGGCCGTTTACGGGCCGGCGCTGGCCGCCGCCAACTTTGTGCATGCCCTGCTGGCCGAGTACATATCCTTCATCATTTTGCTGACGGCCCTCTTCACCGTCTCGGGTGGCATTTTTATTCGCGGCAACCTGCATGGCAGCCCGGGGCTCAATACCGCGATCTTGGGCTTGGGTGCCGTGTTGGCCAGTGTGATGGGCACCACCGGTGCCTCGATGCTGCTGATCCGACCCTTGATCCGCGCCAATGACAACCGCAAGCATGTGGCCCATGTGGTCATCTTCTTCATTTTCATTGTCTCCAACGCAGGTGGTTCGCTCACGCCTTTGGGCGACCCGCCGCTGTTCCTGGGTTTTCTCAAAGGGGTGGAGTTCTTTTGGACGCTCAAGACCCTGCTGCCCGAAACCCTGTTTTTGGTGGGCAGCTTGCTGGCCATTTTCTACGCGCTCGATGCGTGGATGTATCACCGCCGTGAAGAGGTTCTGCCGGTTAATCCAACTCCTGACAGCCGATCCATCGGTTTTGACGGTGCTGGCAATTTTGTGCTGCTGGCTCTGATCGCCGCGCTGGTGCTGATGAGCGGCGTCTGGAAAAGCAGTGTGGCTTTTGAGGTCTGGGGTACCGAGGTCGGTCTGCCCGGTCTGATGCGCGACCTGGGTCTGGTGCTCGTCACCTTGCTGTCCCTGCGGATGACGCCGACACAGGTGCATGCTGATAACCAATTCGGCTGGGCTCCGATGCTGGAAGTGGCCAAGCTGTTTGCTGGCATTTTTCTGACCATCATCCCGGTGATTGCGATGCTCAAGGCTGGCGTCAACGGGCCGTTTGGCGCGGTGGTCTCGGCCGTCACCCGGCCCGATGGCAGCCCTGATGTGCTGATGTACTTCTGGATCACCGGTGCCCTGAGCTCCTTTTTGGACAACGCACCGACCTATCTGGTGTTCTTCAACACGGCTGGTGGCGATCCTCAGGTGTTGATGACCACGCTGGCACCCACTTTGGCAGCCATTTCTGCTGGCGCCGTGTTCATGGGCGCCAACAGCTATATCGGCAATGCGCCGAATCTGATGGTCAAGGCGATTGCCGAAGACCGGGGCGTGAAGATGCCCAGCTTTTTTGGTTACATGCTGTGGTCAGGCGGTATCTTGATTCCGCTGTTCATCATCATGGGTTTCATTTGGTTCCGCTGAAGACGGAGCCCATTTCGAGGATAGGTACTGTGAAAAAGCCCCGCATTTTGATTGCCCGCACCGTTTTTCCTGAAGTGGTGACCCGGTTGCAACAGCACTTTGACGTCACCGATAACCAAGCCGATGTGGCCTGGACCAAGGCCGAATGGACAGACCGTTTGCGTGAGCATGTGGGTGCCTTCAGCATGGGCATTGACCCGGTGGACGAAGCCGTGCTGCAGGCCTGTCCGCAGCTCAAGATCTGCGCCAACATGTCGGTGGGCTACAACAACCTGGATGTGCCCGCCATGACCCGCCATGGCGTGTTGGCCACCAATGCCCCCGATGTGCTGACCGAAACCACCGCTGACTTTGGCTTTGCCCTGATGATGGCCGCAGCCCGGCGGGTGAGCGAGAGCGAGCATTTTTTGCGCGCTGGCCAGTGGAAGCAATGGCGCTACGACTTGTTCGCCGGTGCCGAGGTGCATGGCAGCACCCTGGGGATCATGGGCATGGGGCGCATTGGCCAGGCCATCGCGCGCCGTGGTGCGCATGGCTTTGGCATGCAAGTCGTCTATCACAACCGCAGCCGCTTGGCCCCCGATACCGAGGCCGCTTGTGGGGCCCGCTATGTGGGCAAAGACGAATTGCTGCAAAGCGCCGATCACCTGGTGCTGGTGGTGCCTTATTCCAAAGAGGCCCATCACACCATCGGTGCGGCCGAACTCGCCCGCATGAAGCCCAGCGCTACCTTGACCAACATCGCGCGCGGCGGCATTGTGGACGACGCTGCCTTGATTGCCGCCTTGCGCGAGGGCCGCATTGCAGCGGCTGGCTTGGATGTGTTTGAGGGCGAGCCCGCGCTCAACCCCGGCTTTTTAGGCTTGAAAAATGTGGTGCTCACCCCGCACATTGCCAGCTCCACCGTGGCCACGCGCTTGGCCATGGCCCATTTGGCGGCCGACAACCTGATCGGCTACCTCACCGAGGGCAAAGCGCGCACACCGCTCAACCCCGAGGTGCTGGGAATGCCCCGGTGAGCGAAACCTCCACCTGGGTGGCCCTGGCGGCTTGCGCGGTCTGTGTTGTGCTGGCACTGTTGCTGTGGCGCCGCACCACGCCCGAGCCAGACCCCGCCCACAGCGAAGCCTGGGCCCAGCTGCACGAGCGGCTCAACCGCTTAGAGCGCGACATGCGCCTCGAAGTGGGCGAGTCCGCACGGGGTGCACGCCAAGAGTTGTCGCTCAATTTGGCGCAGTTTCAGCAGTCGCAAACCGAGCAATTGGGCTTGATGCAAAAAAATCTGGGCGACACCTTGAACACCCAGTTGCAAGCGCTGGGCGAGGGCAATGCGCGGCGCATGGCCGAGGTGCGCGATACGCTGGACCAGCAACTCCAGCAATTGCAAAAAACCAATGCCGCCAAGTTGGACGAGATGCGCCAAACCGTGGACGAAAAACTGCAAACCACCTTGGAAGCGCGCCTGAGCGAAAGTTTCAAGCAGGTGGCCGAGCGTTTGGAACAAGTGCACCAAGGCTTGGGCCACATGAAAACCTTGGCGCAAGGCGTGGGCGACTTGCAGCGGGTGTTGAGCAATGTGAAAACCCGTGGCATTTTTGGCGAGGTGCAACTCGAGGCTTTGCTGGAACAGGTGCTGACCATCGAGCAGTACGGCAAGCAAGTGGAAACCAAGCCGCGCAGCAACCAGCGGGTGGACTTTGCCATCAAACTGCCTGGCCGAAGTGACGATGGGGCTACGGTGTGGTTGCCCATCGACGCCAAGTTCCCCCGCGAAGACTACGAACGGCTGCTCGACGCTCAAGACCGCGCCGACCCCATTGCCGCCGAAGCTTCGGCCAAGGCCATGGAGTCACGCATTCGCCAAGAGGCAAAAAGCATTGCCGAGAGTTACTTGGCGCCACCCCACACCACCGACTTTGCGATTTTGTTTTTGCCGGTAGAGGGCTTGTATGCCGAGGTGCTGCGCCGCCCCGGCCTGATGGACAGCTTGCAGCGCGATTACCGCGTCACCTTGGCAGGCCCCACCACTTTGCTCGCGATTTTGAACAGCTTGCACATGGGCTTTCGCACCTTGGCTTTGGAGAAACAAGCCTCCGAGGTGTGGAAGGTGCTGGGCGCGGTCAAAACCGAGTTCGACCGCTATGGCGAATGGGTGGCCAAGGTGCGCGAGCAGGTACAAAAAGCGGCAGACACCTTGGACCGCGCCGACACCCGCAGCAAGCAAATGCGCCGTGTTTTGAAAGGCGTGGAGGCCTTGCCCGAGGCCGAGGCCTTGGCACGCTTGCCTTTGAACCCAGACCCTGAGGAAGGCTTGGACAACGATGCAGGTTGAAACTTGAACCCTGAGTTGGCACGGTTGATCGCCGGGCAAATTTTTTTACACGCCTGCATGACCGGCATGCGCATGGCCGGTCCCTTGCTGGCCCTGCGCGAAGGCTACTCCGAGTTGGCTGTGGGTTTGTTGCTGGCCATGTTTGCCCTGACCCAGGTATTTCTGGCTTTGCCTGCCGGTCGCTATGCCGATCGCCATGGCTTGAAGCGCCCGGTGGGCTGGAGCGTTGTGGCGGGCAGCCTGGGCACCGGTTTGGCGGTGATGTGGCCCACATTTCCGGTGCTGTGCATCAGTGCCTTGTTCACCGGCGGCGCCACTGGTGCGGCCGTCATCGCTTTGCAGCGCCATGTGGGGCGGCGTGCCAGCGGCATGACCGAACTCAAGCAGGCCTTCAGTTGGTTGGCCATCGGGCCGGCCATTTCCAACTTCATTGGGCCTTTTTTCGCGGGCTTGTTGATTGACCATGCGGGGTTTCGCGCGGCGTTTTTCATGCTCGCCATGCTTCCATTGTTGGCTTGGTGGTGGGTGCGTCAGGTGCAGGAACTGCCTGCCATCGTGGTTGACCCCGAACAGCCCAAGCGCAGCGCCTGGGACTTGTTCAAGCTGCCCATGTTTCGGCGCATGTTGTGGATCAATTGGGTGATGGCCTCATGCTGGGATGTGCACACCTTTGTTGTGCCCGTGATGGGCCATGAACAAAACCTCAGTGCCTCGGCCATTGGCAGCATCTTGGGCGGTTTTGCCATCGCCGCCGCTTTGATTCGCTTGGCCTTGCCGGGCTTGGTGCACCGGGTTCAAGAATGGCAAGTGATATCGGGCTCGATGCTGGTCACCTGTATTTTGTTGGTGTTGTACCCCTTCAGCCAAGGCGCATGGATGATGGGCGGTTGTTCGGTGTTGCTGGGCTTTTCACTCGGCGTGATTCAGCCCATGTTGATGAGCATGCTGCACCAAATCACCCCCCACGAGCGCCACGGAGAAGCCATTGGACTGCGTTTGATGGCCATCAATGCATCCAGTGTGGCCATGCCCATGTTGTTTGGCTTGGCGGGTGCCTTTTTGGGCAGTGCAGGGGTGTTTTGGTCGGTGGCCGCCTGGGTGGGTGTCAGCACCCGCACGGCACTGCGCCTCAAGATGGACAGCCCCTGATCGGTCAAGCTTTCGCTGTGACCCGTTAGTGCACACCAGCCGCTTGGCGGGGATGTGTTGGCCTTTGGGTCTTTGCGAGCGCAGGGCTACAAACCCAGTGTCGACAGATCAGGGTGGCGCAGGTGGTGGTCGGTGCTGGCCTGGAACGCCTGCCCCAATGACAGCACCGTTCGCTCATCAAACGCTTTGCCGACCAATTGCAAGCCCACGGGCAAGCCACCGACCAAGCCGGCAGGCACGGACAAGGCGCACAAACCCAGGTAGTTGATGGGCCGGGTCAGGTAGCCGGGCAAGGGGGATGCTTCATCCACATCGGCCACGGCAATGGCGGGACTCGCCACGGTCGGCAACAGCATCGCATCAAAGGCTTCAAACCATTGGGCAAAAGCCCGCCGTTGTTCGTGCATGGTTCGGAGCACCTGTGCATACTCACCGGGTTTGAGACTGGCCGCTGTTTGGATGCGCTGGCGCACGGCAGGCCCCAAAGGCACGGCAAGGTTGTCCACGTAGTCTCGGTGCAAGCTGTGTGCTTCTGACGCGATGATGCGGCCCGTTTGTGCGGCCAAATCAAAAAAACCGTCGGGCAAGCGCACCGGCACCACATCGGCCCCCAAGGATTCAAAAACTTTGGCGGCTTGATGCCACGATTGGACCACCCCAGCGTCCATGAAATCGGGGAGTTGATCGGCATCGGGCATGGCCAATCGCATGCCTTTGACAGCGCGGGGCGCGCGTGAAAAAACCTCCAAGGGTTGTGCAAAGGTGGTCGCATCCCTCGGATCAGGGCCTGCCAAAGCGTCGAGCAACAAAGCGCAGTCGTGCACATTGCGCGCCATCGGCCCTATGGTGTCCAGCGACCAACTCAGCAAGCCAGTGGCGTGCAAACTGATGCGCCCAAAGGTCACCTTCAATCCCGTCAGGCCATTGAAGGCGCTGGGGATGCGCACCGACCCACCGGTGTCGCTGCCGATGCCCGCGGGGGCAAAGCCTGCTGCAATGGCCACCCCGGTGCCACTGGACGACCCCCCCGGCACCCGGTGCTTCACCAAGTCCCAAGGGTTTTGGGGTGTGCCCATCAAGGGGTTGGTGCCCCAGCCCCCAAAGGCAAACTCCGTCATGTGCAGTTTGCCCAGGGGGATCATGCCGGCTTGCAAAAGACGCTCCACCGTGGCGCTGGTTTCGGTGGCCTGGCGGTTCACAAAGTGCTTGGAGCCCAAGGTGGACACATGGCCTTGGATGTCCAGTAAATCTTTGAGGGCCACCGGAAGGCCTGCGAGCGGCCCCATGGGCAAGCCGCTGGACCTGGCCTGATCGGCGGCTTTGGCCAGGGCCAGGGATGGATCCGCATAAATCTCGGTGAAAGCATGCAATTGGTGATCGGCTTTGGATATGCGATCCAGAAAATGTTGCGTCAACTCGACAGAGGATAAGTCACCCCTTTTGAGCATTGACCCCAGCTCACCCAAACCCATCCAAGTCAAAGACATTGCGTTGCTCCTTTTCAATCCATACCCATTTGAGTGGCCACGGCCGCGATCTGGCAAGCATCCAGCGGTTTGTGGGAAAACCCCGATTGGGCCCGCCGTCCAGCCTGGGCCAGGCCGCTGACTGTCTCAGGGTCTACTGTGGGCATGATATCTTTCAAGGCCTTCAGCCTGTGCACAGCCATAGACCATCCCACGGTGGCAACCCCAATTTTTGGAGCGAAACATGCTAGACACCCAAGCCAAAGCCTTGCTGCAACTGATGGTGGAGCGCAATGTGCCGCCGGTGCACACCTTGCCACCTGCGCAAGCCCGGGAGTTTTATCTGGTGCGCAAGGCCTTGACGCAACCCGATCCGCCCAGCGTGTCATTCACCCGCGACCATTTGCCCACTTTGGGGGGCGTCAGCGTCCCGGTGCGCGAATACCGGCCCGCGGGCGCACAAGCCTTAGAGACCTTGCCGGCCTTGATGTATTTTCATGGTGGCGGTTGGGTGATTGGCAACATTGAAACGCATGACGTGTTGTGTCGCCAACTGTGCCAAGCCAGCGGGTGTGCGGTGTTTTCTGTGGATTACCGCTTGGCGCCCGAGCATGTGTTTCCTGCTGCATACGAAGACGCCCTGGCGGCCTTTCACTGGGTGGTGTCGCAAGCCCCTGTTTTGCACATTGATCCGCTGCGGGTGGCGGTGGGCGGCGACAGTGCGGGCGGCAATTTGGCCGCGGCGGTTTGCCTGGGGGCGCGGGGCAGTGCACAGCCACCGGCATTTCAATTGTTGATTTACCCGGCCACGCTGATGTATCCCGATACCCCCAGCTTCCATGCCAATGGTGAGGGCTATGGCCTGACCGCGCAAGCCATGGATTGGTTCATGGACCATTACCTGCCCACACGTGCGCACGGCGACGATTGGCGGGCCTCACCGCTCAAAGCCAGTTCCCACGCAGACTTGCCGCCTGCCTTGCTGTTGACGGCGGGCTTTGATCCCTTGCGCGATGAAGGCTTGCAATATGCAGATGCCTTGTCACAGGCGGGTGGTGTGGCCCAGTACATTTGCTTTGAGCGGCAAATCCATGGCTTCATCACCATGGGCCGGGTCATCAGAGAGGCTTACACCGCTGTCGATGTGTGCGCTCAGGCCCTGCGCCGATATCTGTACCCCGATGGAAGCGGTCGCTGAACGCGGCCCCAGTTCAATGCCGAATACAAAGGGATAAACACATGGATACCTCAGATCAAGTTCACCCCTTTGAATGGCCTCAGTACGTGCTAGATCGGGTCATGACCAAACGTGGCCGGTTGAATGTCTACCCGTCCTTTTCAGCCGCAGAGACGGCTTTGCTGGTGATTGACATGCAAAACTTTTACGTGGCCGAGGTGCCCACCGCGCGTGCCATCGTGCCCCACATCAATCAACTGGCCGTTGCACTCCGGCAGCAAGGTGGCACGGTGGCTTGGGTCAATATGACTGCGGGCAAAGGCGGTGACAGCCTGTGGTCGACCTATCACGACAACTTTTTCACACCCGAAAAAGCCGCGCGCCACCGCGATCAGCTCTCTGAAGGGTCCCTAGGCCATGCGCTTTACCCTGCGCTCAACAGCCTGCCCAGCGATTGGTGGGTGTGGAAAACCCGCTTTTCCCCGTTCATCGCAGGAAGCTCCCCACTCGATTCCATGCTGCGCGCCAAGCGCATCCGCAATTTGATCGTGGTGGGCACCGCCACCAACATGTGTTGCGAGTCAGCGGCCCGCGATGCCATGATGCTCGACTACCGGGTGATCATGGTGGCCGACGCCTGTGCGGCCCGCTTTGATGAAGACCACATGGCTGGGTTGACATCGTTCTATCAAAGTTTTGGTGATGTCAGATTGACCCAAGAGGTCATCGATCAGGTCTTGTCACCGCTCTGAGTCAAGACCCGTAAAAATCCTGGATGTAGCGCCACGCCTCGTCCACATCGTCGATGCAGCGAAACAGCTGCAAGTCTTCGGCTGAAATCACGCCTTCTTCGACCAGCACGTCCAGGTGCAGCACCCGTTTCCAGTATTCGCTGCCAAACAGCACCACGGGGACGGGTTTGGCTTTTTTGCATTGGATCAGGGTGAGGGTTTCAAACAATTCGTCGAGCGTGCCAAAGCCACCTGGAAAGGCCACCAAGGCGCGCGCGCGCATCATGAAGTGCATTTTGCGCAGCGCAAAGTAGTGAAATTTAAAACTCAAGCCTGGGGTGATGTAGGGGTTGGGGTCTTGCTCGTGGGGCAGGGCGATGTTCAGGCCCACGCTGATGCCACCCCCCTCTTGGGCCCCGCGGTTGGCGGCCTCCATGATGCCGGGGCCCCCACCGGTGCAAACAAACATTTGTTCGCTGAGCGATTGGCCTAGGCTGTGCTCGGCCACCCGACGCCCAAACGCCCTGGCCAGTTCGTAATAGCGGGCATTTTTCAGCAGCGTTTGGGCACGGGCAATGGCGCCGACTTCACCGCTGGCCTGGGCCAGTTGCAGTTGGGCCTGGGCCTCTTGTTCGGAGCGAAAACGGGCGCTGCCAAACACCACCACGGTGTGTTCGATGCCGCGCTCTAGCTGGGCCAGGTCGGGTTTGAGCATCTCGAGCTGAAAGCGGATGCCGCGCGTTTCGCGGCGCAGCAAAAACTCGGGGTCGGCAAAGGCGAGTCGGTTCGAGTCGACCTGCAAGGCCTCACCCTGGGTGTGCTGGGCTTGCAGCACTTCCCAGGCCTGGGCCAAAGGGTGCTCGCGGATGTCGTGGGTGCTGTCCATGGGGTGTCTCCGGTGCCATGAAAAAAGGCCCCCAGTGGGAGCCTTCTCACGGGGGTGGGTGGGTTCAGACGCGGCGGCGGTACTCGCCGGTGCGGGTGTCGATCTCGATGCGGTCGCCTTGGGCCACAAAAATCGGCACACCCACTTCAAAACCTGTGGCGATTTTCGCTGGTTTGAGCACTTTGCCGGAGGTGTCGCCTTTCACGGCAGGCTCGGTCCAGGTCACTTCGCGTTCTACGCTGGTGTGCAATTCCACCGAAATGGCCTTGCCTTCATAGAAGACCACTTCGCCGGGCATGCCTTCTTCCAGGTAGTTGAGCGAGTCGCCCATGTTTTCGTTTTCCACTTCGTACTGGTTGTATTCGGTATCCATCCACACGTACATGGGGTCGGCAAAGTAGGAGTAGGTGCATTCTTTCTTTTCAAGAATGATCTGGTCCATTTTGTCGTCGGCCTTGAAGACCACTTCGGTGCCAAAGTTGGCGATCAGGCTTTTGAGCTTCATGCGCACGGTGGCGGAGTTGCGCCCCCCACGGCTGTATTCCGTTTTGAGCACGACCATCGGGTCTTTGCCGTGCATGATGACGTTGCCGGCGCGAATTTCTTGAGCGTTTTTCATAATTTCAGGGGTTGTCGGAGTCAAACAGGGGCCGCGGAAACAGCCTGGGACCTGGATTGGGAACAAGGCACTCGCGGCGCATCCTGTTCACAACAGCCAGGCATTTTAGCCATTTCACCCTTGTGGGCTTGGCTCAGAGCGCTTGGTGGCGGCAAAGGCGGTCAATTGTTGGGCCAAGTCGGGCTGTGCCAACAAACCTTGGCGAACCCCGCGCACCCAGGCGCACCACGATTGCAGTTCAGCCGCATTCAGGGCTGGAAGGGGTTGTGAAGCGTTGGCGTTCCAGGCCAGGTGGGCATAGACCGCTGACGCTGGCGCACCCAAAGCGCCCAAAAAAGCGGCCAATTTGGCGTGGTGTACGCCATCGTCTTGCGGATAAATCTGCCATACAAAGGCTTGGCCCGCCCACAAGGCACGCACCAGCGAGTCCTCGCCACGCACGAAATTCAGATCGTGTCGGGCCAGCAAGGCGTCAAACTCGACTTGGCTGACCCAAGGCAAATGGGTGATGCGCAAGGCCCCGTCTCCCTGGGTCCCGCGTTGGGCTTGCCAGGCTTGCACGGCCCGGCTGGCCCGACCGGCGCACGCGGACAAATCGATGGGCTGCGGCCCATCGGCCCAAGCCGTGAGCCAAGTGGGCAAGGACGCGGGCTCGTAGCAAAAGAGCAGCACGCGCAAGGCCGCTTGGGCGGCATGGTCGTGGGTGCTGCCCACCAGGGCAGGGTCCAGCGCTTTCGGGTCGGGCTGTTGGGCGGCAAAGGTTTCAGGCGGAAAGGGGTGCAGCAAACCGCCGGTTTGGGCTGTGAAGCCAGGGTAAAAAAACCATTTTTGCAAGCCGCACGCTGGGCCGCTCATCACTGGCGAGGGCAGGACATGCAAGCGCTCGACATGGGCCTCGGCGCTCAAGTATTCCAAGTTGATCCACACGGGTGCAGGGCGCTCGGCGGCCAAGGCGGCCTGCACGGCATGGGGCAGCTCACAGCCAAATGCTTCGATCACCCCATGGACTTGACCTGACGACGCAAGCGCCGCTGCGGGCGCTGATGAGCCGTGCGCCAGGTCGGCACTTTCTGGTGGGGCCATGGATGAAATGTTGGGGCCATGCGGGGTGGGCCAATGGAAGGTGATCTCGGGCGGCCATGGCAGAACATGAACACCTGGATGCCCCTGGGGGGCCATCCATTGCAAATCCTGGGCCTGGTCCACCCACAGCCGCACCCGATGCCCCAGCCCCGCCAAGTGACCCGCCAAGCGCCAGCACACACCCAGATCACCGTGGTTGTCGATGACGCGGCAAAACACATCCCACAGCATGGGGGGCTGGGCTGACGCCGTGCCGCTGGGTGGCAAGCGGGCCGGTGCGGTTGACGGGGTGTGGGCCAAATCGGGCATGGTTGTTTATACCCTGTGCGCGCACGGCACAATGCGGCGCATGAGCGCCAAACCTGCGGATGCATTTCCACCAGAACTGATGGCCCAGGTCGCGGCCTTGCCTGCGCTGCCGGGGGTGTACCGCTATTTCGATGCCGACAACCAGGTGCTTTATGTGGGCAAAGCCAACCATTTGAAAAGGCGCGTTTCCAGCTACTTTCAGCGCGAGCACGGGGGCACCCGCATTGGCCACATGGTGGGCAAGATTGCCCGCATGGAAACCACCGTGGTGCGCTCAGAGGCCGAAGCTTTGCTGCTGGAGAACAACCTCATCAAAAGCCTCAAGCCGCGCTACAACATTTTGTTTCGCGACGACAAGAGCTACCCCTATGTGAAGATCACCCACGCCCGCGACAGCGGCAGCGAAACCACCGATGGTGGCCCGCCCAAATCGCACCAAGTCGCGCGCATGGTGTATTACCGGGGTGCGGTGGACAAACGCCACGATTACTTTGGCCCCTACCCCAGTGTGTGGGCGGTGCGCGAGGCCATGGAGCTGATCCAAAAGGTATTTCGCCTGCGCACCTGCGAGGACACGGTGTTCAACAACCGCTCGCGCCCGTGTTTGCTGTACCAAATTCGGCGCTGTTCGGGGCCGTGCGTGGGCCACACCTCGCTGGCCCAGCACGCGCGCGATGTCGACAGCGCCCAGCGTTTGCTGCGCGGCGAAACCCAAGAGGTGATGCAAGACCTGGAGCGGCGCATGTTGGCCCATGCCGACAAATTGGAGTTTGAGCAAGCGGCCGATTTGCGCAACCAATTGAGCGCTTTGTCCAAAGTGCTGCACCAGCAAGCGGTGGACACGGTGGACGACCGCGATGTCGACGTGCTGGCGGTGCGGGTGAGCGGCGGCAAAGCCTGCGTCAACCTGGCCATGGTGCGCGGCGGTCGCCACCTGGGGGACCGGCCTTACTTTCCCGCCCATGTGGATGACGCAGAGCCGCTGGAGGTGTTGCAAGCCTTTGTGGCCCAACATTATTTGGAGGTGCCGGTGCCCCCCACCTTGGTGGCCAGCCATCCGATTGACAAGACCTTGCTCTCGGCCTTGAGCGAGCAAACAGGGGTGCGCATCCATGCGGTGCACCAGCCGCGTGAGCAGCGCCGCGTGTGGCTAGAGATGGCCTTGCAAAACGCTGATTTGCAGCTCAACCGCTTGCTGGCCGAGGAGGGCTCGCAGCAAGCACGCACCCGGGCCTTGGTCGATGTTTTGGACTTGGCGCTGGAAGACTTGGACGCCTTTCGCATTGAATGTTTTGACATCTCTCACACCGCGGGTGAGGCCACCCAGGCTTCATGCGTGGTGTTTCAGCACCACAAAATGCAGTCCGCTGAGTACCGCCGCTACAACATCGAAGGCATCACCGGTGGGGATGATTACGCTGCGATGCGCCAAGTGCTGATGCGCCGCTACAGCAAACTGGCCGAAGCGGTGCGCGCCGGTGAAGGCCGCCTGCCCGACCTGGTGTTGATCGACGGTGGCAAAGGCCAGGTGAGCATGGCCCGCGAGGTGTTTGAACAACTGGGCCTGGATTTGTCGCGCATCGTCGGCGTGGAAAAAGGCGAGGGCCGCAAAGTCGGCTTGGAGGAGTTGGTGTTTGCCGATGGGCGCGACAAGCTCACCCTGCCCAAAGACTCGGCGGCCTTGATGCTGTTTGCCCAAATCCGCGATGAGGCGCACCGCTTTGCCATCACCGGCATGCGGGCCAAACGCGCGCAGGTGCGCACCGGCGCCAGCAAATTGGAAGACATTGCGGGCATCGGCCCGAAAAAACGCGCCAAACTGCTGCAACGCTTTGGTGGCGTGCGCGGCGTGGCCGACGCCAGCGTGCAAGACCTGTGTGCGGTGGAAGGCATCTCGCCCGATTTGGCCCAGACGATTTACCAGGCCTTGCGCTGAGCCAAAGGTGGCCAGGGGTGGGTGTTTGCCCGGTGTGTTGGCACAGGGGCGCCACCTAGAATGCGGCCCATGAACACCAACCCCACTTCTTCCTTGCCAGCCGCGCTGGCCATGTTCAACCTGACGGGCCGCGTGGCCTTGGTCACCGGCTCGGGCAGCGGCATCGGCCTGGCCTTGGCCGAGGGCTTGCGCAGCGCGGGTGCGCGGGTCGTGCTCAATGGGCGCAACCGTGACAAGTTGTTGGCCGCAGCCGACAAGTTGCGCCCATTGCCAGGGCCCAGCGATGGTGTGTTCGTCCAGGCTTTTGACGCCACCGATGGCGCAGCGGTCAAGGCCGGTGTGGCTGAGATCGAGCGCAGCGTGGGGCCCATTGATATTTTGGTCAACAACGCTGGCATGACGTTTCGCTCCTCGCTGGAGAGCTTTCCGCCCGAGCAGTGGCACAACATCATGCGCACCAATTTGGACAGCGCGTTTTATGTGTCGCAAGCCGTGGTGCCCGGCATGATTTCGCGCAAAGCCGGCAAGATCATCAACATCTGTTCGGTCATGAGCGAGCTGGGCCGCCCCGGCACCGCGCCCTACACCGCGTCCAAAGGGGCGCTGAAGATGCTCACCAAGGGCATGGCAGTGGACTGGGGGCCGCATGGCATCCAGGTCAATGGCATTGGCCCCGGTTACTTCAAAACCGAACTCACCGAGGCACTGGTCAACGACGCCAGCTTCAGCGGTTGGTTGATCGGGCGCACACCGGCCAAGCGCTGGGGCCAGGTGCAAGACCTGGTGGGTGCGGCGGTGTTTCTCAGCAGCGACGCATCAACCTTTGTCAACGGCCATGTGCTGTATGTGGACGGCGGCGTCACCGCATCGCTGTAACCCCGAATTTTTCATCCCTTACCTGACGAGTTGCCCCATGCCCCAAGCCCTTGTGATCCACGGCGCCAACGATTTGCGCATTGAAGAAACCGATGCCGAACCTTTGGGCGAACACCAATTGCGGGTGCACATGCGCGCCGGTGGCATTTGCGGCTCCGACCTGCATTACTACCAGCATGGTGGCTTTGGCACCGTGCGGGTCAAGCAACCCATGGTGTTGGGCCACGAGGTGTCGGGCCAGGTGGTGGCCGTGGGTGCACAAGTGCCAGGCATGGCGCTGGGCACGCGGGTCGCCATCAGCCCCAGCCGGCCTTGTGGCCACTGCATGTTTTGCGAAAAGGGGCAGCACAGCCATTGCCTGAACATGCGCTTTTATGGCAGCGCCATGCCTTGGCCGCACATCCAAGGCGCCTTTCGGCAAGAGATGGTGATTGAGGCCTGCCAAGCCCATGCCGTGGCCGAACATGTGAGCGATGGCGAAGCGGCCATGGCCGAGCCCTTGTCGGTGGCCTTGCACGCGGTGCGCCGTGCCGGATCCCTGGCGGGTGCGCGGGTGCTGGTCACCGGTTGCGGGCCGATTGGTTCGTTGTGTGTGTTGGCCGCGCGATGGGCGGGTGCGGCCGAGGTGGTGGCCACCGACATCACCGACCAAACCCTGGCGCGGGCCCGCTTGGTCGGTGCCGATCACACCATCAACACCGCCACCACGCCAGAGGGCTTGGACGCATTCAAAGCCAACAAAGGTCACTTTGATGTGCTCATCGAGGCCAGCGGCAATGCCAAGGCCTTGGTGGCCGCTTTTGATGTGTTGCGCCCACGCGGCGTGATCGTGCAAGTGGGCACCGGTGGCGACACCACCATCCCGATGAATGTCTTGGTGGCCAAAGAGTTCGAGTGGCGCGGCACGTTTCGCTTCCATGAAGAGTTTGCCTTGGCCGTGGCGCTGATGAACCAGCGCCGGGTCGATGTGAAACCCTTGATCAGCCACAGCCTGCCCCACACGGAGTATGCCAAGGCCTTTGCTCTGGCTGCTGACCGCACCCAGTCGATGAAGGTGCAGCTTACCTTTGCTTGAGGGATTCGCCCGTCGGGGGTGGGTGGTTTGGCTGCGCTGGTCGAGGCCATCAGGTGCCGATGGCCAAGCCAGCCAAGTGGCGGCAGCCTCAGGGGGCCATCAAGCGTGCAGCACTTCGAGCAGGCGGTCTAAGCCGCCTTCCTCGATCGACACCATGGCCAGGGCCCGAACGGCGGGTTTGGCGTGGTAGGCCACCGATAAACCGGCCATGCCCATCATGGGCAAGTCGTTGGCGCCGTCGCCCATGGCAATCGCTTGGTGGGGCGCAAATCCCCAACGCGCACAGGTTTGGGTCAGCATGCGGCGTTTTTCTTCGCCGTCGCAGATGTCGCCCCAAGCCTGGTCGACCATGCGGCCTGTCAGCACGCCGTTGGCCACTTCCAGCACATTGCTGCGGGTTTCGTCCAGGCGCAAGACATCGCGCACCCGGTCGGTGAAAAACGTGAAGCCGCCACTCACCAGCAAGGTTTTGAGCCCCGCCTGTTGGCAGGCTTGCACCAGGCTTTGTGCGCCGGGGTTCAAGCGAAGCCGGTGTTCGTAGACCGCGTGCAGGGCGTACTCGGGCACGCCCTTGAGCAAGGCCACGCGCTGGCGCAGGCTGTCTTTGTAGTCTTTGATCTCGCCGCGCATGGCCGCCTCGGTGATGGCCGCCACCTCGGCCTTGCGCCCCGCTGCGTCGGCGATTTCGTCCACGCACTCGATGTTGATCAGCGTCGAGTCCATGTCAAACGCAATCAGCTTGAAGTTTTTCAAAGACAAAGGGGCGGTGAAGCCTTGGATGTTCAGGCCTGGGGCAAAGGGGGTGGGGTGGCTCATGGCGGAGATGCCTGTGTGGGTTGTTGGGTGGATGAAAGGAGGTTCAAAGCTTGACAAACAAACCCACCAACTGCGCCACCGCGGGTGTCATGCCCATGGTCTTGAGTTGAATCTCGGGGTGGGCCACAGCAAACACACGAAACACCTCGTCCACAAAGGCTTGGCCCACGTGGGCCACGCCTTCAAAATCCAAGATGACGGTTTTGAATTGGGTGGCGCGCTCCATCACCCATTTGGCTTGCGAGCGAGACACCAACTCACTGCTGAGCTGGGCCAGGCGCACCGGAATTTCGGTGGTGTGAAAAGCATCTGCACCCACTTCGTTGGGCTCGAAATATTTCAAATAGACCTCATTGGGGGTGCGCGTGCTGTCCAGTGAAATCGCCATGCGCAGCACCGTGCCCAGGGACTGTGGTTTGAGGCCTGCCGCGATGTCGATCCAGTCAAAAACGCCCAGGGGGTGGCTGTTCTCATGGGGGTCAAAACGCAGTCCGCGCGAATCAATGGCAAACCCATCCATCATGCGCGAAGAAACAAAAATGCCCATGCCCGAGTGGCCCTCGGGCGCGGTGGTGAACTTTCCCTTGGCCAGTTCCAGAATGGCCAATCGCGGGTCAAACAAATGGGCCGACGCGGTGATTTTGTTGAACAAGCCCACGCCATCATCGGCCACCACCATTTGCAATTGGCCCGCATGCATTTGCAGTCCCATCAGCACTTGTTGTGCATGCGAGTGGTCCAGCGCGTTGTTGAGCATTTCGGTGAAGGCCGTGTTGGCCAGGCTTTTGACATTGGCGCGCACCTCCACCAGCAGCGGAGCGACGTGGCGCTCCCAGATGGCCATCTCACCACCGTTGCGCAAGATCTCCAGGCGGGGCAAGCAACCCATCCAAAACCGACGCTGGCCCAGGCTGTAGTTGGGCCGGGTCCCCGTGCCATGGCGCTGCAAGTAACCGGCCGCTACCAGTTTTTGCAACCGGCGCGAAACCGCCACGCGTGACAGCCCCGTCTGCTCGGTGGCCAGGCTGGGCAATGCACCACCTTGCGAGGCGCAGGCGAGGATGATTGCATCGTTGAGGTCTTGCATTTGTATCTTTAATGCATCTTTAAAATTGATTTATTGTATCGTTTGTATCGACTATTGTTTCGTTGATTGGCGTGGCAGGTGCGCAAACTCACCCACAGGGATGTGAATTAAGAGACGGTGGAAGGTGCTTGGGTGGTGGGTGAGCCCAGCGAGCGCAGCACCTCACGCACCAACTGGGCACGCTCGTGAGGGGTGGGCAGCGCGCGCTCAATGCGCAGTTTGTCGTTGCCTGCGAGCTTGATGTGTTTGTTTTTTTGCACCAGTTGGATGATGCGCACGCCGTCCACGGGGGCATGGGGCTTGAAGGCGATCAAGATGACGTTGGGTGTGGCGTCGACCTTGGCCACGCCGTAGGGCTGTACCAGCACGCGCAGGCGGTGCACGTCAATCAAGGTCTGGGCCTGCGCTGGCAGTTGGCCAAAGCGGTCGACGATTTCTTCCAGCAGACCGTCGATCTGATCAGGGGTTTGGGCGCTGGCAAGTTTTTTGTAGAAACTCAGCCGCAAATGCACGTCGCCACAGTAGTCATCGGGCAGCAAGGCTGGGGCGTGTAAGTTGATGTCGGTGACCGCGGCAAAGGGTTTGAGCAAATCGGGCTCTTGGCCATTTTTAAGGGCGCGCACCGCCTCGGACAGCATTTCGTTGTAGAGCTGAAAGCCGACCTCGTGCATGTTGCCGCTTTGGTTTTCGCCCAGCACCTCGCCAGCACCCCGGATTTCGAGGTCGTGCATGGCCAGGTAAAAGCCCGAGCCCAGCTCCTCCATTTGCTGGATGGCGTCCAGCCGCTGCTGGGCTTGCTTGGTCAGGCTTTGGGTGTCGGGCACCATCAAGTAGGCATAGGCTTGGTGGTGGCTGCGCCCCACGCGCCCGCGCAGCTGGTGCAGCTGGGCCAGGCCAAATTTGTCGGCGCGGCTGATCAAAATGGTGTTGGCGCTGGGTACATCGATACCGGTTTCAATGATGGTTGAGCACAGCAGCACGTTGAAGCGCTGGGCCACAAAGTCGCGCATCACCCGCTCCAAGTCGCGTTCGGGCATTTGGCCGTGGGCCACAGCGATGCGCGCCTCGGGCAAGACTTCTTCCAACTTTTGCTTGCGGTTTTCGATGGTCTCAACTTCGTTGTGCAAAAAGTAACACTGCCCACCGCGTTTGAGTTCGCGCAGCACCGCCTCGCGAATCACCCCTTGGCCCTCGTCGCGCACAAAGGTTTTGATGGCCAGACGCCGCTGCGGCGCGGTGGCGATGACGCTCAATTCGCGCAAGCCCTCCAAGGCCATGCCCAAGGTGCGCGGGATGGGCGTGGCGGTGAGGGTGAGCACGTCGACCTCGGCGCGCAAGGCCTTCATGGTTTCTTTGTGGCGCACGCCAAAGCGGTGTTCTTCGTCGATCACCAGCAGCCCCAGGTCTTTGTACTTGACCGATTCGCTCAGCAGCTTGTGCGTGCCCACCACGATGTCCACGCTGCCATTGGCCAAGCCCACCAAAGTGGCGCTTACCTCTTTGGCCGAGCGAAAGCGGCTGACCTCGGCCACCTTGACCGGCCACTTGGCAAAGCGATCGGTGAGGGTTTGAAAGTGTTGTTCGGCCAGCAAGGTGGTGGGGGCCAAAAACGCCACCTGTTTGCCCCCGGTGATGGCCACAAAGGCGGCGCGCAAGGCCACTTCGGTTTTGCCAAAGCCCACATCGCCGCAGACCAAGCGGTCCATGGGGCGCGGGCTGATCATGTCTTGGATCACCGCATGGATGGCGGCGCGCTGATCGGCGGTTTCTTCAAAGCCAAAGTCGTTGGCAAACACCTCATAGTCGGCCGCGCTGTAGCGAAACGCGTGGCCGGTGCGCGCTGCGCGGCTGGCGTAGATGTTGAGAAGCTCGGCCGCTACATCGCGGATTTGCTCGGCCGCTTTGCGCCGCGCTTTGTCCCATTGGGCCGAACCCAAGCGGTGCAGCGGGGCCTCATCGGCGCTCACGCCCGTGTAGCGGCTGATCAGGTGCAACTGGCTGACCGGCACGTACAGCACCGCGGCGTCGGCGTATTCCAGGTGCAAAAACTCTTGCAAGCTGGGGCTGCCATCGGCTTGCGGGGCCGCACCCATGTCCAAGTGCACCAAACCCCGGTAGCGACCAATGCCGTGGGCGCTGTGCACCACCGGGTCGCCCACATTGAGTTCGGCCAGGTCTTTGATCAGCGCCTGCACATCGCTGACTTGCTCTTGTTTGTGGCGGCGGCGCACGCTGGGGTTGGTGGCAAACAACTCGGTCTCGGTGACCAAATCGAGACCTCGCTCTAACCAGGCAAAGCCTTGGTGCAAGGCGGCGGTGGCCATGCCCCAGGGCGCGTCGCTGGCTTCAAACGCGGCCAGGTCGTCAAACACCGCCACACTCAGGCCGCTGGCGCGGACAAAGTCCAGCAAGCTTTCGCGCCGGCCATCGCTCTCGGCCAAGATCAACACCCGCCGTGCGCTGGCAGCGGCATGGGTTTTGAGGTTCAGCAGCGGGTCCTCGGCACCCCGCAAAGCCTGCAATCCGACCAGGGGCTGCACCCAGGCGCTGTCGGCCGCATCGCTGCTGTGGGCGCGGATGGCCAATTGCCCATGCAAATTGGCCGCGCTGTAGAAAGCCTCGGCGCTCAAAAACAAACTGGCCGGGGGCAGCACCGGCCGCTCGGGGTCGCCACGCACCAAGCGGTGGCGCTCGTGGGTGTCTTGCCAAAAGTGGGCAAAGGCGGCATCCAAGTCGCCGTGCAAGGCCACCAAGGCCTGAGGGCCCAGGTAGTCAAACACCGTTGCGGTGTCGTCAAAAAACAAGGGCAGGTAGTACTCGATGCCCGCCGTGGCCATGCCGTTGCCCATGTCTTTGTAAATGCGGCTTTTGGTCGGGTCGCCCTCTAGCAGTTCGCGCCAGCGGCTGCGAAACTTGGCGCGCGCCGCCTCGTCCATGGGGAACTCGCGCCCGGGCAGCAAGCGCACCTCGGGCACGGGGTACAAGCTGCGCTGGCTGTCGGGGTCAAAGGTGCGAATCGAGTCGACCTCGTTGTCAAACAAATCCACCCGGTAGGGCACCAAGGAGCCCATGGGGAACAGGTCGATCAAGCCCCCGCGCACCGCGTACTCGCCCGGGCTCACCACCTGTGTCACATGGTTGTAGCCGGCCAAGGTCAGCTGGCCGCGCAGCGCCGCCTCGTCAAGTTTTTGCTTGACCTTGAAGTGAAAGGTGTAGGCGGCCAAAAAGGCGGGCGGTGCCAATCGGTACAGCGCCGTGGTGGCCGGGATCAACACCACATCGGCCAGGCCTTGGGAGATTTGCCACAGCGTGGCCAGCCGCTCGCTGATCAGGTCGTGGTGGGGCGAAAAGCTGTCGTAGGGCAGGGTCTCCCAATCGGGAAAAAGCACACAGCGCAGGCTGGGCGCAAAAAACACCATTTCTTCCAGCAAGCGCTGGGCATCATTGGCATTGGCCGTGACCACCGCCACGCGGCGCCCGGCGCTGCATTCACGGCTGGCCCATTGGGCCAAGAGCAGGGCGTCGGCCGATCCCACCGGGCGGGGCAGGGCATGGCGTTTGCCGGGGCTTAGGGGGGGGATGTGCATGGGGCGTGGGGCAGAAAACAACAAGCCACCCCAAACCAAAGGCGTGGGGTGGTGCAAAACGATTTTAGATGGCAGCCGTTTTGCCCATTTTGATGGACAAGCCGCGAGTTTGGCTCAGTGGGCGGATATGGGTCAGGACTCCTTGCTGTGGCCCCTGTGTGGCCCACGCAAAGATGTGTTGAGGGCGCAGCAGTGGTGCACCAGGCGAATCAAATTGTTATTACAATGAGCCTTGATGCGCATCGAATTTGATCCGGCAAAAAACAAGGCCAATATCCGAGAACGCGGATTGGATTTTGAGTTGGCAGCCGATTTCGATTTTGATTCAGCCTTCATTCAGCAAGACACGCGCAAGCCCTACCCCGAGGTGCGCTTTGTGGCAGTCGGTTATTTGGCGCATCGCTTGCACGTGCTGTGCTTCACCCCAATCCCTGGTGGTATCCGTGTCATCAGTTTTCGCAAAGCCAACCTGAGAGAGGTCCAAAGCCATGAGCAAACCCACACCCCTGACCAATGAAGATGGCGAAGTGCGCGAACTCAGTGCGGCTGACTTGCGACGGTTCAAACCTGCCCACGAGGTTTTGCCAGCCAGCTTGCAAAAAACCTTGGGCATGAAACAACGCGGGCCGCAAAAAACCCCCACCAAGCAAATGACCACCATTCGCTTGTCACCCGAGGTGATGAGTGCCTTCAAAGCCACCGGGTCTGGCTGGCAAACGCGCATCGATGGCGCCTTGAAAGATTGGTTAAAGACGAATCGACCCAGCTGAGCGGTCACACATTGCTCCATTTGACTCCATCGACGGAAATTCAGTTTTTGGGTTGTAAGCGCCTCTCGCAGCGCAGACTGACATGGCGCAGCGATAAAACCGCTGGTTGGATGTGCCCATCTACAATCAAATCACATGCCCGCCGATCACCCCGAACCCCGTTTTCACGCCTTGATCCCTTGCGCGGGCACAGGCAGCCGCGCAGGCACCGCACAGCCCAAACAGTACCAAGCCATCGCCGGCCAGCCCCTGGTCATGCACACGCTGCAGGCGCTGGAACAGGTGCCTCAAATCAGCAGCGGTTGGCTGATTTTGTCGCCGCAAGACGATCACGTTTGGCCCGAACGGGGCTGGCCAGTGCATTTCAAACGCTTGGCCTGCGGCGGTGCCAGCCGCGCTGAGAGCGTGTTCAATGGTTTGCAGGCCATGCTGACCGCAGGCTTGAGTGGACAAGACTGGGTGCTGGTGCATGACGCGGCGCGCTGCTTGGTGTCTCCTGCATCGGTAAACCAACTGATTGAAACGTGCCAACACGATGCCGTGGGTGGTCTGCTGGCCTTGCCCTTGCCCGACACGCTCAAAAGTGAAGAGGGTGGGCGCGTGGTGGCCACCATGCCGCGCGCGCACAAGTGGCTGGCGCAAACGCCGCAAATGTTTCGCTTGCAGGTGTTGCACGATGCCCTGGCCCAAGTGGCGGGCGAGGGTTTTGCGGGCATCACCGACGAGGCCAGTGCCATCGAACGACTGGGGCTGAAACCTCTTTTGGTCGAAGGCACGGCGCAAAACTTCAAAGTCACCTACCCGGCCGACTTTACCTTGGCCCAAGCCGTGTTGGCCGCCCGCGATCAAACGCACACACACAAGGAATGGATATGACCTCGATGATGCGCATTGGCGAGGGTTGGGACGTGCACGCCTTGGTGCCCGGGCGCGCCTTGGTGGTGGGCGGCGTGGTGATCGACCACCCACAGGGCTTGCTGGGCCATTCGGATGCGGATGTGTTGTTGCATGCCATCACCGATGCGTTGCTGGGTGCGGCTGCTTTGGGCGATATTGGCAGCCACTTTCCCGACACCGATGCCCAGCACCGGGGCGCTGACTCGCTGGTGTTGTTGCGCGAGGTGGGTATGCGCGTGGCGCAAGCCGGCTTTCAAATTGGCAACATCGACGCCACCATCGTGGCCCAAGCGCCGCGCATGGCGCCGCACATTGCCCTCATGCGCGAGCGCATTGCCCAGGCGCTGGGCGTGGGCCTGGGGCAGGTGAATGTCAAAGCCAAAACGGCGGAAAAATTGGGCCCTGTCGGTCAAGGCCAGAGCATGGAGGCACGGGCCGTGGCCTTGCTCACTTGCCAGGTGTGAACACGTAACCCGAGCCCCACACGGTTTGCAAAAACCGGGGCTGGTTGGGCTCTTCTTCAATGATTTTGCGCAAGCGCGCCACTTGCACATCCAAGCTGCGGTCGTTGTCGGCCAAGGGCCGGCCCATCACCATCATGGCCAATTCTTGGCGACCCAAGGGTTGACGGGGGTGGCTGACCAACACCTTCAACAATTCGTACTCACGGGTGGTCAGATGAACGGGTTTTTTGCCTTTTTCCAAGGTGCGCTCTGTCAAGTCCAGCACAAAGGGGCCAAAGCGAAACCGCTCTGGTGCGGCCACTTTGGCGGGGCGATGAATCCGGCGCAAACACGCTTGGATGCGGGCCAGCAGTTCGCGCGGGTTGACGGGTTTGACCAAAAAGTCGTCGGCTCCCACCTCGAGCGCCATGATCAGGTCGATGGGGTCGCTGCTGTATGACATCATGAAGATGGGGAACTCCAGGCCTTGTTGGCACAATTCCCGCAAAGTCGACAAGCTTTTGCCATCGGCCATGGTGTCCATGATCATCAAGTCGGGCGTGGCGCCCTCTGCCAAGGAAGCGTGTAAGCCATCAGGGTTGGCGAAGGACGTCACCGAATAGCCAGATTTGTTGAGAAAGTTTGCATGCAGTTGCAAACTCAAAGGCTCGCTCTCTAAGAGCCATAAAGCGCTGTTCATGGTCTTGAGAAAAATTGAAGCAACAAATTAACAAGACCCTGAGATGGCATTGATATCGGTATAGTTAATTTCACTTTGATACCTTTTGTTTTGTAATTGTTTCAATATATCAATGCGCACTTTATTTGGCAATATATCGATTTTATTAAAAATATGTTTTTAGTATTATTTATAACTAATATTTAATTATTTCTATCGGTGCTTCTAAAATTTTTTGCCTTTGACAGGCAGCCATCAGCTGGCATGGTTAGGATGAAAGCTTGTACCCAGCGAGGCGCCCGCTCATGACCCACCCCACCGCTTTGACCCCAGATTTGCATTTTGTGGCTTGCCCCAGCCAGCCCCATGCCGATGGCAGTGCGCGGCGCATGGCTTATTGGCAATGGGGCGACCCGCAGGCCCGGCACGTGGTGCTGTGCGTGCACGGCTTGAGCCGCCAGGGGCGCGACTTCGATGTGTTGGCCCAGGCCTTGTGCGCTCGCTCGCCCCAACCCCTGCGCGTGGTCTGCCCCGATGTGGCGGGCCGTGGCCACAGCGATGGTTTGGCCGACCCGATGGCTTACCAACTGCCCACTTACGCCGGCGATATGCTGGCCTTGGTGGCGCAGCTGCATGCGCCATCCCCGGTGGCGCAATTGGATTGGGTGGGCACCAGCATGGGCGGGCTCATTGGCCTGTTGCTGGCAGGGCAAACCGCGTTGCAGCAAGCCACGCCCACCTGGGTGCCGATCACGCGTTTGGTGCTCAATGACGTCGGGCCGGTGGTGGCCTGGCGTTTCATCGAGCGTTTGCGCACCTATATTGGGCAGACCGGCCAATTCGATACCTTGCAAGCCGGTGCCGACCACCTGCGCCGCATCTCACCCGGCTTTGGGCCGCACACCGACGCGCAGTGGCTGGCCCTGAGCACGCCCATGTTCAAGCCCTTGCCCCAGGGCGGCTGGACCTTGCATTACGACCCCGCGCTGGCCACGCCAGTGCATGCGCTGACGCCCGAGGCCGCGCAGCATGGCGAGGCTTTGTTGTGGCAGTTATACGACCACATCACAGCGCCCACCTTGCTGTTGCGCGGGGCCGAGTCTGATTTGCTCACCCCCGAGGTGGCCCAGGCCATGCAGCTGCGTGGGCCACGCGCTCAGCGCCTTGACCTGCCCGGCGTGGGCCATGCCCCAACCCTGGTGGCCGACGATCAGGTGGCCGCCGTGGCCTCCTTTTTGCTAAGCACAGATGCATGATCACTGAAGCGGGCGTCGCCGCCATGAACTTGCCCGCACCGGTGATCACACCGGTGTTGGCGCTGGTCAATGCCACGGCTGACGAAGGCGAGGGTTTGCTCGAGCGTGCGCGCGCCATGGCCGAACCCTTGTTGGTCGGTGAGACTTTCGATGGGGGCGAAAACAATTGGCAGCATGCCCAAGCGATGGCGGGCATCTTGGCTGGCATCGGTGGCTCGGCCGCCTTGCAGGCGGCTTGCTATTTGGTCTACGCCTGTGACCACTTGAGCAAACCCGCCGAGGTGTTGGGCAAGGCCTTTGGCACCGGTTTGGCCAGCTTGGCCATCGAAACCCACAAGCTGCTGCATGTGCAACGCCAAGCGCGCCGGGGCATGCGGGCCGCAGGGGCCGACGCGGGTGCCGGCACGGCCATGGCCAGCGAAAACGTGCGCAAGATGCTGCTGGCTTTTTCGCGCGATTTGCGCGTGGTGTTGTTGCGCCTGGCCTCGCGGCTGCAAACCCTGCGCCACATGGCAGCCCACAAGCTTGCCGTGCCGCATGACTTGGCGCAAGAAACCTTGCAGGTGTTTGCCCCTTTGGCCAATCGCTTGGGCATTTGGCAGATCAAGTGGGAGTTGGAGGATTTGTCGTTTCGCTTTTTGGAGCCGGGCACCTACCGTGAGGTGGCGGCCATGTTGGACGAAAAGCGTGTCGAGCGTGAGGCCTTCATGGCCGAGTGGGTGCAGCGTTTGCAAGCCGATTTGCTCAGCCAACACATCCAAGCCCAAGTTCACGGGCGGCCCAAGCACATCTACAGCATTGTCAAAAAAATGCGCGGCAAATCGCTGCCCTTTGACCAGGTGTTTGACATCCGCGCGGTGCGGGTGGTGGTGGACAGCGTGCCCGATTGCTATGCCGCCCTGAGTTGGGTGCACAGCCGCTTCACCCCGCTGGTTGAGGAGTTTGACGATTACATCGCCCGCCCCAAAAGCAACGGTTACCAGTCTTTGCACACGGTGGTTCGCGATGGACAAGGGCGGGCCATTGAAGTGCAAATCCGCACCCAGGCCATGCACGCCCATGCCGAGCTGGGTGTGGCTGCGCATTGGGCTTACAAGGAGGCGGGCAGCCGGGGCTATGCGGGTGTGGCCGCGTCCAAAGCCGCCAGCGACAAGATCGCCTTGATGCGCCAGCTGCTGGCTTGGGAGCGCGAGATGACCGGCTCGGGCGCTGACGAAGCGGGTGCTGCGGCCATGCAACACGACCGCATTTATGTGCTCACGCCCGATGCCGCGGTGGTGGAGTTGCCGCTGGGTGCCACCGGGGTGGACTTTGCCTACACGGTGCACACCAATTTGGGCCACCGCTGCCGAGGGGTGCGCGTGGACGGGCACATGGTGCCCTTGAGCACCCCACTGGACAACGGCCAAACGGTGGAGGTCATTGCGGCCAAAGAGGGCGGCCCTTCGCGCGACTGGCTCAACCCCGAATTGGGATTTTTGGCCAGCCCCCGGGCGCGGGCCAAAGTGCGCGCTTGGTTCAATGCCTTGGTGGCCCAAGAAAACGTGGCGCGCGGGCGCGAGGCGGTGGAAAAACTGCTCCAGCGCGAGGGCAAAACCGCCACCCGGCACGAGGACTTGGCCAGCCAGTTGGGCTTTGCCGATGCCCCCGCTTTGTTTGAGGCGGTGGGCAAAGACGAGTTTTCATTGCGCACCATCGAAACGTTTTTGCGCCCCATCGAGCCCTTGCCAGCCGCTGACGACTGGTTGCGCCACAAGATCAACCGCAAAAGTGCCAGCGCCAACCCGGGCGGTGTGTTGGTGGTGGGGATCGAGTCGTTGATGACCGAGCTGGCGCGCTGCTGCCGGCCAGCGCCCCCCGACCCCATCTGCGGTTTTGTCACTCGGGGCAAAGGCGTCAGTGTGCACCGCGCTCACTGCCCCAACTTTGAGCAAATGCTGTTGCGCCAACCCGATCGCGCCATTGAGGTGCAGTGGCAAGGCCTGGGCGAGGGGGCAGCGGTCTACCCCGTGGATGTGCAGGTCCAAGCGCAAGACCGCCAAGGCCTGTTGCGCGACATCTCCGAGGTTCTGGCGCGGGAAAAAATCAATGTCATTGGGGTTCAAACCCAATCGGTCAAGGGCACGGCCTGGATGACGTTCACTGTGGAGGTGGGCGACGCTGTGCGTTTGGGCAAGGTCCTGGCCACGGTGCGCAGCGTTGCCGGGGTGGAATCGGCCCGTCGCCGCTAAAGCGTTCGGGCACTGCTGCTCAGGCTTGGGCTAAGGGCTGGGGCTTTGTCTGATGTTGAACTTGGGTCAGCAACCCTACAAGCGCAAGCTGAATGGCCAGTCAGCCTGCTTCAGCGGCGAAACTCGTCGACCAAGGACTTGAATTCGTCGATGTCCTCAAAACTGCGGTACACGCTGGCAAAGCGAATATAGGCCACTTTGTCGAGCTTTTTGAGCTCGCGCATGACCAATTCGCCCAACCGGTGCGAGCTGATTTCGCGCAGGCCAGCGGCCAACACCTTCTCTTCGATGCGCTCCAAGGCGCTGTCAATTTGCTCGGTGCTGACCGGGCGCTTGCGCAGCGCCAGGTTCATCGAGGCTTGCAACTTGCTGCGGTCGAACTCGATGCGCCGGCCGTCTTTTTTCACCACCGCGGGGTAGTTGACGTCGGGTCGCTCGTAAGTGGTGAAGCGTTTTTCACAGGACGCGCACTGGCGGCGGCGGCGCACAAAGTCGCCGTCTTCGGCCACACGCGTCTCGACCACCTGGGTGTCGAGGTGGGCGCAAAAAGGGCATTTCATGGGCGCGCTTTAGCCATACACCGGAAAGCGGCTGGTAAGGGCATGCACCTTGGCGCGCACGGCTTGGATGTTGGCGTCGTCGGCGGGGTTGTCGAGCACGTCGGCGATCAGGTGGGCGGTGGCGCGGGCTTCCTCGTCCTTGAAACCACGCGTGGTCATGGCTGGGGTGCCAATGCGCACGCCACTGGTGACCATGGGTTTTTCCGGGTCGTTGGGGATGGCGTTTTTGTTGATGGTCATGTGCGCCGCACCCAGGGCCGCTTCGGCGGCTTTGCCGGTGATGTGTTTGGGCCGCAGGTCCACCAGCATCACATGGCTTTGGGTGCCGCCGCTCACAATGCGCAGGCCGCGTTCGGTGAGGGTTTGGGCCACGATTTGGGCGTTTTTCACCACTTGCTGCTGGTATTCCTTGAAGCCGGGTTGCAGCGCTTCTTTAAAGGCCACGGCTTTGGCCGCGATCACATGCATCAGCGGACCGCCCTGCAAGCCCGGGAAGATGGCGCTGTTGATGGCCTTTTCGTGCACTGACTTCATCAAGATGATGCCCCCGCGCGGGCCGCGCAGGCTTTTGTGGGTGGTGGAGGTGACCACGTCGGCGTGGGGCACCGGGTTGGGGTAGACGCCTGCGGCGATCAGGCCTGCATAGTGGGCCATGTCGACCAAAAAGATGGCGCCGACATCTTGGGCCACTTTGGCAAAGCGCGCAAAGTCGATGTGCAAACTGTAGGCCGAGGCACCGGCGATGAGGAGTTTGGGCTTGTGCTGGTGGGCTTTGGCCTCCATGGCGTCGTAGTCAATTTCTTCTTTGGCGTTGAGGCCATAGCTGACCACGTTGAACCACTTGCCACTCATGTTGAGCGGCATGCCGTGCGTCAAGTGCCCGCCCTCGGCCAGGCTCATGCCCATGATGGTGTCGCCGGGTTTCAAAAAGGCCAGAAACACCGCCTCGTTGGCCGATGCGCCGCAATGGGGTTGCACATTGGCCGCATCGGCCCCAAAAATTTGCTTCAGCCGGTCAATGGCGAGTTGCTCGACCACGTCCACATGCTCACAGCCGCCGTAATAGCGCTTGCCTGGGTAGCCCTCGGCATATTTATTGGTCAACTGCGAGCCCTGCGCGGCCAACACCGCAGGGGAGGCGTAGTTTTCGCTGGCAATCAGCTCGATGTGGTGTTCTTGGCGGGCGTTTTCGGCTTGGATAGCGGCCCATACTTCGGGGTCGGTTTGTTCAACCAAGATGTTGCGGTGGTACATGGCGGCAGTCTTTCAAATGAAGGATCCTGGCGCAACACATGGCTGCGCCCAGGCTGCCCAGGCGAACGGCAAAACACCTGACACCAGGCGGCACGCTCCCCAGTGGTGGGGCCTCAGCAGAAGCCGCGATCCACGTCAGCGGTGGGCGGGGTGCCCACGCCTATCGCCAGTTGCGTGCGGGGGGAGTTTACGACAGCCGGAAGTCTGCCCTTGGGCAAGGGGCTTGTGGGGCGTCAACGCAGGTGGGTCAGTTTTTGCACCCGCTCCCACAGCTTTTCAAAGGTGGTGGCCGGTGTCTCGCTGGGTTCGCTGGCAGGGACCGATTGGCCAGCTGCCACCAGCATCAACCGGGCGTGCTCGACCATGACTTTTTGGGCATAGCCGCCGTCCATTTCGCTGTTGCTGGCGCCCACATAAAACTTCAGGCCACCCTCCACCGATCCGCCAGCGCGGGTGATGCACTCTTTGAGCACAAAAACCCCCACGCGCAAATTGGCCACTGGGTCGAAGGCGGCAAATCTACCGCCAAAACCTTCATATTTATCAAAGTGCACCTTGGTCATCACCTGCATCAAGCCTTGCGCGCCCATGGCGCTTTGGGCAAAGGGATTGAAGCCCGATTCGATGGCCATGACCGCCAAGATCAGGGTGGGTTCAATTTGGTTGATGGGCCCGACTTCATAGGCCTCTGCGATCAAAGCGCTGAGGGGTTCGGGCGCCACCCGGTATTTGCGGCTGAGCCAATAGGCCAAGTTGGCCTGTTGTTTGGGCAGATCGCGGGGGTCGTTGGCGGTGGCGCGATCAGCGGCGTCGATGTCGGTGGCAAAGCCCAGGGTGTCGGTTTGACGCTCTTGCAGCCAAGACATCAGCAGCGCTTCACCACTGTTGCGCAGGTCGGGGCGCAGGTAAACCGTCAGCATGACCATGACCACGGTGACGCCGACCAGGGCCAATCCGTTGTGACCAATCAGGAAAAAGCCTTGAGCAATGTCATTGAGCACGGTCACCACCCCCAGGCGCAACTGCTGCAGCGCTTGCATGGCTCGGTGGGTGACAGCTTTCAAATCGGTTCTCCGGGGTGGATGGGGTTGGGGCGGCCTGGCGGCCGGTGTCAGCCCCAGGCCGCGGTGGGCTGGGTCAGGCGGTGCAGCTCAGCATGGGGCTGGGTGCATGTCCCGCAAATGACGGTTTTGTATATTTTAAAGCCTGACCATAGCGGTCTTTGGGGCCAGCCATGGTGCACCGGTGCGCTGTGGGGTGACAATAGGCGGTTGGGCCCGCTGGCGCTACCACCCTGGTGCGCTGCAAGGCCCCAAGCCCCGGGTGAGCGCGCCGACCCAGCCCCGCCCTTTGACATGAGAAATGTGAGACTGTTGTGACCGATGCCTTTGCCAGCACCCTGGACGCCGCCGCTTTGGACCGGCTGACCGGTGGTGCTTTCACCGCCCCCACCGCTTCTGAACGCGCCGCCCGTGTGCGCGACTGGTTGACCAGCGAGCCCTCTTTGGAGCATTTGCAAGAGGTTTACAAAGAGCTGAGCGCCAAAGACAAAGGCGCGGCCAAGCCCCTGCGTGAAAAG
>Ga0315899_10001063_pt1 | contig 31825 bp, 27 predicted proteins | sample LakEriMetagenome_2_FD_203518 | JGI IMG/M metagenome (GOLD analysis project Ga0315899, IMG submission 203518) | Freshwater fungal communities from buoy surface, Lake Erie, Ohio, United States - Buoy 4 MA112 | ecosystem: Environmental > Aquatic > Freshwater > Lake | place: USA: Lake Erie, Ohio...
TTTGAATTTACCAAAGCCTATGAATGGTCAGAAAATGGAACGTATATTGCCTTTTATAAATTTAATGAAAAGGAAGTGCCTACTTATACCTTTCCATTATTCGACTCTACTTATCCAACGCTCTATTCGTATAAATATCCTAAGGCAGGCTATCCCAATAGCAAAGTTTCTATCCATACCTATCATGTAGCTAATAAAGAGCTAGTGGAATATAATATTAATAATAACGCTGATCATTATTACCCAAGAATTAAATGGATGAATTCTGATACACACCTTTGTGTTTTTGAAATGAATCGTCATCAAAACGAATTAAAACTTTGGGATATTAATGTTTTAAATCAATCTGCTGATAATTTTTATACTGAAACAAGTGACACATATGTAGAGGTTAACGATAATTATATTTTCACTAAGAATGGCAAATGGATGCTATATACTAGTGAAAAAGATGGCTACAATCATTTATATAAATTCGATAGAAGCAAACGCATTTCTACTGCAATTACTAAAGGAAATATGGATATTGAGACCATTCATGCGTTTGACGAGCAAAGAAGTATAGTGTATTATACAGAAGCTACCGCTACGATTCAGAGAAAATTGATGTCTGTTAATGTGCTTTCTAATAAAGCAACTTGTTTGACTCCAGAAAACGGCACACATGCTATTCAATGGTTAGAAGGCAATAAGTACTTTGTAGATAAATATAGTGCAATTAATCAAGTGCCTGTAATATCTTTAAAAACAAGTGCTGGTAAATTAATTAAGGTTTTAGAATCTAATAAAGATTTAGCTGATAAAATGCAACAATATGATTTATCTAATGTAGCCTTAACTACCATACCTGCAGAGTTCTCTTATATGAAAGTGCCTCTTAATACTTGGCTTATCAAACCAAGTAATTTTGATTCCACTAAAAAATATCCTGTTTTATTATATCAATATTCTGGTCCTGGCTCTCAAGAAGTTGCCGATAAGTTTCCAATTAAAGATTATTTCTGGTACCAAATGCTGGCACAAAAAGGATATATTATTGTTTGTGTTGATGGGGTAGGTACCGGCTTTAGAGGTGCTAAGTTTAAAAAAGCAACCTATTTGCAATTAGGCAAGTATGAAAGCGAAGATCAATTGAATGTAGCTAAGTACTTTGCTACTTTATCCTATGTAGACCCAAGCCGAATAGGTATTTGGGGATGGAGCTTTGGAGGATTTATGAGTGCTACATGTATCTTAAAAGGAAATGCATTATTCAAAACCGCTGTTTCTGTTGCCCCAGTTACTAATTGGAGATATTACGATAATATTTACACAGAACGTTATATGCGCACACCACAGGAAAATGCAGCTGGATATGATGATAATGCACCTGATCAAATGGCTCATCTTTTAAAAGGCAATTTGTTACTTATTCATGGTACTGCAGACGATAATGTTCATGTACAAAATGAAATGAGTTTAATCAATAACTTAATTAAATACAATAAGCAATTCGATTCTGAAACTTATCCTAATAGAAACCATGGTATTTATGGAGGATCTACCAGATATCAATTGTACAAACGCATTACAGATTATATTCTTAAAAATCTTTAGTGCATGACTAAATTAGAATGGTTAATTATTAGAACCAAACCTGTTCAATTTTCATTCAAAATAATGAAGAAAATTGTTTTGCCTGGTTTTGGTAGATTGACCTTGTATGAAGTACTTAATTTCTTTATTAATGAATTGAAGAAGAATAGTTTAACCGATAGAGCTGCTGCGGTTACCTTCAATTTTTTAATGGCCATTCCGCCAACCTTATTATTTCTATTTACACTTTTGCCGTATTTACCAGTAAATGGTATGCAAACTACTATAGTAAATACGGTATCTATGATTATACCTAATAAAAGTATTAGTGGTTCTATCAATCAAGTGATAATTGATTTTCTTACTAATCAGCATACTAATTTACTTTCTTTTGGTATTATATTGACTTTATATTATTCCTCTAATGGCTTGCTGGGTTTGATGCGTAGCTTTGATAAAAGTAGTTCTGTTTATAAAAAGCGTTCTCAGTTTATGCGCAGATGGACGGCTATTAAGCTAACCGTATTATTATTACTTGTTGTAGTCTTAAGCCTAGTTGTTTTAGTATTACAAACTTCAATTTTGAATTCTATTTTATTAGAATTTGATTTGAATTTAGTCTTTTTAAAAGTATCTAGTTTGCTCCTGGTTTTTTTAATTACCTTCTATGCCATATCGCTGATTTATAGATATGCACCATCGGTAGTGCAAACCTTTCCTCATTTTTCGATAGGTGCTTTTTTTGCAACTATAATGATAAGTATTGTAACTACCGTTTTCTTTTTATTGGTGAATAATTTTATCAATTACAATAAGGTTTATGGATCAATTGGAACCTTAATTGCTTTTATGGTTTGGATTTGGATGAATACCATATTGCTTCTAATAGGATATGAATTAAATGTTAGCATTCTCTTAGGTCGCTTATCAAAAAACAAGAAAAATGTTTAATATTCGATTTCTTTTTGTTTGTGCTTTAGCCTTTATGGCTTGTAATCAAGAAAAAAAATTACCTGATCAGGTTACTTACGAAGCACATATAAAACCATTACTTCAAACGCACTGCAACTATTGTCATTATAAAAATTCTGGTCATTTGCCACTTACTAGTTTTGCAGATTCAAAACGTTTTTCTTCCTCCATTAAATATGTTGTAGATCAGAGCATAATGCCACCTTGGCCTGCTGATCCTCATTATAGTAGTTTTTTAAATCAGCGCGTATTAGATGAGTATGACAAGCAATTAATAACAAAATGGATTAAAGATGGATTGAAAGAAGGAGATAAGTCAGCGCTAAATGAAGTTGAGAATAGCGCAAATCCTTTTACCTTAGAAAAGCCAGATTTAGTTTTAGCGGTTACACCAACATTTATAAAGCAACACTCTAATGATCAATTTTTAGTTGTAAAAGTGCCATTTGAATTGCCGAATGAAACTTATGTGAGTGTTATTGAATTTGTTCCGGGTAAACATCAAGTGGTACACCATGTTAATGGTGATTTGGTTAAATATGAAGATGCAAAAAAGAAGAATGTTTTCGGTGGAGTATATAGTTTACCAATTACACACGATAGTACTATTAAACAAGTTTTTGAAAAAATGGATTTGCCTAATGATGACGGTACTTATCCCATATTACAAAAATCAGTGGTTAATTATTTGCCTGGAGTATATGCACAAATATATAAGAATGGCATTGGCGGTTATTTGTTACCAAAGAAAGGTTGCTTTTTGCTGAATGATTTACATTATGGCACTTCCAAAACTGCTATTTGGGATAGCTCTTATATACGTATCTATTTTGCAAAAACACCTCCTAAACGACCGCTACAAGAATTTCAATTAGGTACTTTAGGTGTAGCTCCTGTTTTACCCAACTTATTAATTTTCCCGAATACGGTCAAAAAAGTTCATAGTCAATATATCATTCCAAATGATATTTCCCTGGTTACGATTAATCCTCATATGCACTTGTTGGGCAAATCATTTAAAGCCTATGCTGTAATTCCCAAAGGCGATACCATTCCAATAATTCATATACCCAATTGGGATTTTAACTGGCAGTATTTCTATACGTTCCGTAAACTATTAAAGATACCAAAAGGTAGTTTAATGATTGCAGAGGGGGTTTATGATAATACCACAAAGAATTTGCTTAATCCTTTTACACCTCCACAGTTAATTAGCGACAATAAGGGTAGTATGAAAACAACTGATGAGATGTTTCAATTTATTGTTTCCTATGTACCTTATAAAGATGGGGATGAAAACATAGATTTATAGCAAAAAAATGGCTATAACCTGTTGTTTTTGATAATTTTATTGTAATTTGTAATCGAAATTTAAAATTAGATAAGCAATGAAGCTTCTAAAATATACTCTTTTACCTGCCTTATTTTTCATCGGAATTGCTTCGAGTGTTTTATATACCTCTTGTGAAAAAGATTATTGTACGTTATTAAAATGTAAAAATGGAGGATCTTGTGCTGAAGGTTTTTGTAGATGTAAATCAGGATACGAAGGTACGGAGTGCGAAAAACCAATTTATTTAAGATTTATAGGTGTTTATTATGGCACCTCTAAAAATGGTACATTCCCTGAATTGCCAGATACAATGACGGTTTATGTTTCTAATCCGCCTCAAGAGGTTTCTTATTTCTTTTCAAGAAAACCAGGTAAGGTTTTTATTGGCAAAGCAAATGAAACATTTATCTCTGTAGATGATATAGTAGATGGGAATAAAAAAACTGTTACTCATGCTGATTTAGATGGTAAGAAAATGAATGCCATTATTGAAGAAATTGCTGATATTAATAATCCATCAGTCACAAGCACTTTTAGATTTACAGGAGTTAAATAAACTAGTTATAAATTATTGAGGTCGAGTAGTAATACTCGACTTCTTTATTTAAAATTTAAAAATATTAGTTTTGTCATATGTCTATAGAAGTAATTGAATTAAGTAAAATATATGGTACACAGTTAGCTGTTGATTCAATTTCATTTCAATTAAAAAAGGGAGAAATTGTAGGTTTTCTGGGTCCTAATGGAGCTGGAAAATCAACTACCATGAAAATGATAACAGGTTACTTAGAGCCAACAGCAGGAAATATTCTAGTTGGTGGTATTAACGTGGCCGAGCACCCACTTGAGATTAGAAAAAAAATTGGTTATTTACCAGAATCTAATCCACTTTATCTAGATATGTATGTGCGAGAATACTTATTATTTGCAGCATCCTTACATCAGATAGATAAGCATAAAGTGAAAGAAAAGGTAGAAGAAGTTATTGCACTTACTAGATTATTAAAAGAAAGCCATAAGAAAATTGGGGCTTTATCTAAGGGTTATAAACAACGAGTTGGTTTAGCACAAGCCATTATTCATGATCCAGAAGTATTGATTTTAGATGAACCTACGAGCGGTTTAGATCCTAACCAGTTGGTAGAGATTAGAGAACTAATCGTGAATTTAGGGAAAGAAAAAACGGTGCTATTATCTACTCATATCATGCAAGAAGTAGCGTCTATGTGTAGCAGTGCCATTGTAATTGCCAATGGTAAAATTGTAGCTAATGATGCTATTGCTAATTTACAAAAACTTCATACCGATAATACATTAGAAGTTGTTTTTGAAAAACCAGTAAGCTTAAAACAATTAGCCATATTAGCCAATGAAAAGTCTATTCAAGCTGTTTCTGAAACTACCTATTTGTTTACTACAAATGATTCGGATTCGTTAAGGAAAAAGATTATGCAATGGTCTATTCAAGAAGATATCAATATAGCCTCAATGCAGGTGGCCAATTCTAGTTTAGAAACGGTATTTAGAAAACTAACTAAATAAGAAAAAGCGCTTGAAATTCAAGCGCTTTTTCTTAATCATTATTTTCTTGCTTTTTGAAGGCTGCTCTTTTTTGGATGCGTTCAGCTTCTCTTTGGTCTTCTATTTCTTGTTCTTTTTCATAAGCTTTAATAATCTTCTTAACTAATCGGTGACGAACAACGTCTTGCTCGTCTAATTCAATATGGGCTATTCCATCGATATTCTTAAGAATACGAGTTGATTTCATCAAGCCTGATTTTTGATTTTTAGGTAGATCAACCTGAGTTAAATCACCTGTAATAATAGCTTTAGCATTTGCACCAATACGCGTTAAAAACATTTTTAATTGTAAATCGGTGGTATTTTGTGCTTCATCTAAAATGATAAATGAATGGTCTAGCGTTCTACCACGCATATAAGCCAAAGGTGCAATTTCGATAATTCTATTTTGCATAAAATAATTAAGCTTATCGGATGGTATCATATCATCTAAGGCATCATAAAGGGGTCTTAAATAAGGGTCAATTTTCTCCTTTAGATCACCAGGTAAAAAGCCCAAACTTTCGCCTGCTTCTACTGCTGGTCGGGTAAGAATGATCTTCTTTATGCTTTTATTTTTTAATGCTCTTACAGCTAGTGCAACGGCGGTATAGGTTTTACCTGAACCCGCTGGACCTATAGCAAAAAGGATATCATTTTTATCAATGGATTGCACCATTAATTTTTGATTAGCTGTTTTGGCACGAATAGTTTTTCCGTTAGGTCCAAAAACTAATACATCGTTATTAATTGGCTCTGCATGGTCCTCCATTAAGTCGTCTTCACCAATAATCCTGCTATAATAAGCATCAGAAATATTCCCATTTTTTTCAAGATAGTTAATAATCAGTTGTAATTTTGAAGCAACACTATTAACCTGTTCTGCCTGTCCAGACAGCTTTATTTGCGATCCTCTGGAAAGTATCTTAAGAAGGGGGAACTGCTTTTTTAAAATATCAAATTTTGAATTATTAATGCCAAAAAATTCAAGTGGATTAATATGCTCTACATTTAAAATTACTTCAGTCAAAATAGATAGATTTTATAGATGATTATATAGGTTAAAATAGTACTAGTTATTAATTTTTTGAGCTTTTTTTGTTTGTTTAGTGTTTTACAAATAATTAAAATAGGTTTTACTTATTTTAAGTAAATTTAGAGTACTAATTTAAATTAAACAATTTTAAAGTTTAAATTAATCATTAACTTTATAAAAATTTATACACATTGAGAAACAAAGTAGTTGTAATTACAGGTGCTTCATCAGGTATTGGTTTGGCATTGGCATTACAAGCTCTTGAAGAAGGTGCTTTTGTAGCTGTTTGTGCAAGAAATTGTACATCTTTAATTGAAGCAAATTCTAAAGATATAGAGGAGGGTAGATTCTTAGTCATGACAGTGGATGTAAGTAATGAAATTGCTTGTAAACAATTTATTGATGCAGTAATCAATAAGTGGCAGAAAATTGATGTACTAATTAATAATGCAGGCATCAGTATGCGCTCTTTATTAGCTGAAACTGAAATAAGTGTTCTAAATGAATTAATGAATATAAATTTTTGGGGTACTGTATATTGTACCAAGTATGCCTTGGAAAGCATTAAAGCACAAAAAGGGGTTATCGTTGGAGTGTCTTCCATTGCAGGTTATCGTGGATTGCCAGGTAGAACAGGTTATAGTGCTTCAAAATTTGCTATGCAAGGATTTTTAGAATCACTCCGAACAGAGCTGTTGCATTCTGGTGCACATGTTATGTGGGTTTCTCCTGGTTTTACAGCTTCTAATATTAGAAATGTATCAAGAATGGGCAACGGATCAGTGCAAGGAGAAACACCTTTAGAAGAATCAAAATTAATGTCGGCATCAACCTGCGCGTCATTAATTTACAAAGCTATCCATAAACGTAAACGTGTTTTAATTATTGGCATGTTGGGTAAGTTTACGGTATGGTTGAATAAATTATTACCTTCTGTTGCAGATAAATTGGTCTATAATCATTTTAAAAAAGAACCGGGTTCTCCATTAAAATAGGCTTATGAAACGTTGTGCTTGCAAAATTATATTTGTTTTAATTTGTTGTTTGATATCGACTGATGTTAAGCTTTTTGCTCAGCAACAAGGCAAAGTTTTCCAAATGGACACAACTACTTCAGTGCTTCAGGGTACGGTTCAAAAAACAATGGCTTGGTGTGGTGGTTTTAATAATCCTCAATACAATCTTGCAGATTTAAACAATGATGGAAAAAAGGATTTGGTTGTATTCGATGGTGCTACATCGCAAGTCATTACGTTTATTAATAAGAGTAGTACTACAATTCCAGATTATAAATTTGACCCAGTTTATGCTACTAATTTCCCTTTGCTTTCTACTTACTTAAAGTTAATCGATTATAACAAAGACGGAATAGCCGATTTGTTTCATAAAGGAACCCAAGGGATTGCAGCATTTAAAGGATTTTATAATGCGCAGAATCAATTAAGCTTTAGCTTTTACAAAAATTTAAGATATCCAACTCCAACTCCTACACAACCAAATTTGGATGCTAACGCCTATGTATCTCCTGGTGATCTACCTGGCTTTGAAGATATTGATTTTGATGGTGATTTAGATTTTCTGAGTTACGATGTGTTTGGTGGTTTTATTTCTTACTATAAAAATATGCGCGTAGAGCAAGGCTTGCCTTCAGACTCTATAGCTATTGTTATGCGAGATGAATGCTGGGGCAAGAGTTATCAAGGCTTTGTAAAAACACAATTGTTAAATCAAACTTGTGGAATAATGGGTGGAAAAATTAATAACCCGTCAACTGACCCCTTAGCAAAAACTACACTTCATTCTGGGAACACTATTTGTTTGTTAGATATGGATAATGATGGTGATTTTGATTATTTGAACGGTAATGTATCTTACAATGATGTTCAATTTTTAAAGAATGGAAAAAAAGAATTTAACCATATAAGAGATAGTATTGTAACTCAAGACACAACTTGGCCAAGTAATGGCACACAAGCGGTTATGTACTCTATGCCTGCTTGCTACTACTTAGACATAGATCAAAATGGCACTCAAGACATTTTAGTAGCCCCATTTGCTAACAACACGGAGAATTACAAAAATACCTTATTCTACAAAAACATAGGAAGTGCCACAAGTAATAATTTCGTATATGTTTCGGATAGTTTTTTTGCAGAAAAAATGATTGATTTGGGCACAAATTCCAAACCGTTTTTTTATGATTATGATAGAGATGGTAAAAAGGACTTAATTGTTGGTTCCGATGGATTTTATCAAAGCAATGGAAGCTTGCAAAGTAGATTGTTATTGTTTAAGAATACATCTACAGCTAACAACCGTTCTTTCAGCTTAATAAATAATAATTTCTTAGCTATAGATACGCTATATTTAAATGGAGCTGCACCAGCCATTGGCGATTTAGATAAAGATGGTAAAGATGACCTAGTTTTGGGAGTTGCTTCTACTGGCGAACTCGTTTATTATAAAAATACAGCTGTTAGCAATGCTGCTATTCCTATTTGGACCCTTAGTCAGAAACAATTAAAAGATAATAATGGAACGGTTATTAATGTTTTTGCCAATGCTGCTCCTTTTATTTATGATGTAAATAAAGATGGCACTAATGACCTTTTAATTGGTTGTCAGAAGGGTAGAGTCTTCTATTATGAAAATGTTAGTACCAGTGTTGGAGCCTATAGTTTATTGAAAAAAACTGATTCTTTAGGTGGTATGAAGAATACTAAAACTATGTATGGCAATAGCACCGTTTATGTGGGCAGAATAGATAATACGAGTGATGAATACATTGTTTTAGGAAGTTACGGAGGTCCGCTTTACCGATATACTGGGTTTCAATCGGGTAACACGAATACTAATTATACTTTATTAGATAGTAATTACTCCCTCATTAATGCAGGATATAATACTGCCCCAAGTTTTGCTGATATTGAAAATGACGGGAATTACGATTTAGTTTTAGGTAATTATTTAGGTGGATTGAAACTCTATAATCAGTTTTTCAAGGTAAGTGTTGGAATTCCACTTATTGCCTCAAACGACATACAAATTGTTCCAAATCCAGCTAATACCTATGTTACCCTTAGTTTGCAAGCTGTTCATGAAAACATGAAAATTGCTTTATATAATACTTTAGGTCAACAGCTTTTGCAGACTACGTTAGCTGCAGATAAGAATGAACTATCGTTAAGTGTCGATTCTTTCCCAACCGGGGTATATTACTTAAAGGTAAGCTCAGATAACCAAGCTTTTTACAAACAATTGCTCATTGATTAAGTAGAAATATCTTCTTAAATAATCAATAAAATAGTACCTTTGCAAGCCAATAAACTAAACTTGTTGGTTAAATTAATTAAAACATGATTTCAGTATCCAATCTGTCACTGCGTTATGGAAAGCGCGTATTATTTGAAGATGTAAATGTAAAATTTACAGAAGGTAATTGTTATGGTATTATCGGTGCCAATGGTGCTGGTAAATCTACCTTTATGAAAATCCTTTCTGGAGAGATAGAGCCAAGCACTGGAAGGGTAGAGATTAGTAAAGATCAACGTATGTCGGTATTGAAGCAAAATCACTTCGAATTCGACCAATTTACGGTATTAGATACCGTCATCATGGGCAATAAAATCCTTTCTGACTTAATTAAAGAAAAGGATGCTCTTTATGCAAAAGAAGATTTTACAGAGGAAGATGGTATTAAAGCGGGTGAATTAGAAGGTTTGTTTGCAGAAATGGATGGCTGGAATGCAGAAAGTGATGCTGCAACTTTATTAAGTAATCTAGGTATCAAAGAAGAATTGCATACTAATTTATTGAATGAATTAGATGGTAATCAAAAAGTAAGGGTTTTGTTGGCTCAAGCACTTTTTGGTAATCCTGATATCTTATTACTCGATGAGCCTACCAATGACTTAGATTTGGAAACTATTGCTTGGTTAGAGAATTTCTTAGCTGATTATGATAAAATTGTATTGGTAGTATCGCATGACCGTCACTTCTTAGATACGGTTTGTACGCATGTTGCTGATATCGACTTTGGAAAGGTTACTATTTTTACGGGTAACTATTCCTTCTGGTATGAAAGTAGCCAATTGTTATTAAAACAACGTACCGATCAAAACAAAAAAGCAGAAGATAAAATTGCTGAGTTAAAAGAATTCATCGCTCGTTTCTCGGCTAATGCTTCAAAATCAAAACAAGCGACCAGTAGAAAGAAAGCCCTTGATAAAATTAAGGTTGAGGATATGCAAGCTTCTTCTAGAAAATATCCAGCTATTCTGTTTAATAATCAGATCAGAGATGCGGGAGATCAAATTTTTGAAGTAGATGGTTTAGAAAAATCATTGAATGGCAATGTGTTATTCAAGAACGTAAAATTTGATGTAAAACGTGGACAGAAAATTGCCATTATATCCGAGAATGGATTGGCTACAACGGCTTTTTATAAAGTAATTACAGGAGAAGATACTGATTTTAAAGGTACCTTTAAATGGGGTGTTACCATTACGCCCACGTATTTACCTAATGATAACAGTGAGTATTTCGCTGATAAATCATTGAATTTAATTGATTGGCTTCGTCAATATTCTGAAGAGAAAGATGAAACGTTTATTCGTGGTTTCTTAGGAAGAATGTTGTTTAGTGGGGAAGAAACATTAAAAAATTGTACGGTATTGAGTGGAGGGGAGAAGATGCGTTGTATGATGAGTAGAATGATGATGCTAAAAGGTAATTTATTACTATTAGATGAGCCTACCAATCACTTGGATTTAGAGTCTATTACCGCTTTAAATAACGGCTTAAAAGATTTTAAAGGCACCATTTTCTTTACTACGCGCGACCATGAATTGGCTCAAACCGTAGCGGATCGTGTAATTGAATTAACACCTAATGGAATTATCGATCGCGAATATTCATTTGATGAGTATTTAACAGATGAGCGTGTTAAAGCTATGAAACAAGAATTATATAAATAACCAATTTAATAACCGATAATCCATATACTTATGAAAAAAATACTTTTGAGCTGCTTGTTATTGCCAAGCCTAGTTTTTGCCCAAGATGATTTGATTAAAAAAATCGAAGGCAATAAGTCAGATTCTAATAAATTTGTATTTACCGTAGTTAAGAATATCGAAAATACTTCGGTTAAAAACCAAGCTAGTTCAGGTACTTGTTGGAGTTACTCAACGAATTCTTTTTTAGAAAGTGAGATGATTCGATTAGGTAAAGAACCAGTTGATATTGCAGAAATTTTCACAGCTCGTTGTGTATATAAAGATAAAGCAGATATGTATGTGCGTTTGCACGGAGGCTTAAGTTGGGGTGATGGCGGATCTTGTCATGATGTTATTAATGTTTTTGCAAAATATGGTGCTTTACCACAATCCGTATATTCAGGCTTGAACTATGGAACAAGTAAAAACAAATTTGGGGAATTTCAAGGTGTTTTAAAAGGTATGTTAGATGCAGTTGTACGCAATGCTAACGGTACTTTAACGCCAGTTTGGAAAACAGCATTTGAGAAAGTTATGGATGTATACTTAGGAGAAGTTCCCGCTAGTTTCGAATGGAAAGGGAAGACGTATACTCCAAGAACTTTTGCAGATCAGGTAGTAGGTATTAAACCTGCTGAGTATATAGAGTTTTCTAGCTTCAATAATTATCCATTTTATACTCAAGTACCTTTGTTAGTACAAGATAATTGGGATTTCCAGAAAGTAGTTAATGTACATATCAATGATATTACTACGATTATCGATTATGCTATTGCAAATGGTTATACAATTGCTTGGGCTACCGATGTGAGCGAAAAGTATTTCAGTTGGAAAAATGGTGTAGCTTTTGTTCCTGAAAAAAATTGGGAAGATATGGAAGAGGCTGAGCAAAAATCATTATTTAATGGTAAGGCAGCTGAGCGTGTTATTACCCAAGAATTGCGCCAGAAAGCTTTTGATAATTATGAAACTACTGATGATCATGGTATGCATATCGTTGGATCTGCAAAAGATCAAACAGGCAAGGATTATTATATTGTAAAAAACTCATGGGGAGAGAAGAACGATTATAAAGGTTATTTGTACGTAAGCAAAGCTTATGTACAATTTAAAACAACTGCCTTTTTAGTTCACAAGGGTGCAGTACCCAAAGAAATTCTTAGTAAGATTAAATAATAGTTATAAAGGTGCCTTTCAATAGGCGCCTTTTATTATAGTTATATTATTTAACATAATATATATTATAGAACAAAGGTGAAGGATTCATTTTACTAAAGATAGTTATATGGTCGAGATGCTCAGCTATTGTACCTTATTTTGGGTATGCTTGTACGTTATAATGCTAAAGCACATACTATTTTTAGCTTCATTATCTTATAAATTATGGGATTTATTTCAACAAGTCTTGCTGCTAAGTTATTTCTAGCTGATTCCAGATAACCTTATAGGTACAAAAAAAGACCACAGTAAACTGTGGTCTAAATCATTGAAAAAACTTCTATTTATCTAAGTACTCTTACAGAAACTGCATTCATACCTTTACGGCCTTGTTGCATTTCAAATTCTACCTGATCATTTTCTTTGATTGGCTCTAATATACCAGAAACATGTACAAATGTTTCTTCATTAGAATTTTCGTGTTTGATGAAACCAAATCCTTTAGTTTCATTGAAGAACTTTACAGTTCCTTGTAATTTTTGTGTTTCCAAAATTAAAATATTTAATATTGTAAAGCTATACTATTTTAATTAAAAAACAATAGTTTTTACTAAAACTTTTCAAAAAAGCTTCAAAATTAGTGTATTTCACTAATTTTTTTCTTGAACTCATCTGCTTTAGCCTTATTACCTAGTGCATTATAGATTTGTACTTGAGCTTGATATGCCGACTGTAAGGTGCTTTTATCATCTGCGCTTTGAGTACTAGCATCTTTTGCACTTACGATTTCTGCTGCTTTTGCTAAATATGGCAAACCTTTATTAAACATATCGTCGCGTTGTTTCTTTAAAGCCTCATATTTTTTTATTTCAGCAGCTGAACTACCTGCAATAGCATTCATTTGTTTGTTGATTTCTACCGCATTATTGTAATATAAAGCACCTAAGTTATATTGATAATCCGCTTGATTGCCGTTTGCTTGAATCGCTTTTAAATAAGAAGCTTCTGCTTTTGCAACTAAGGCTGGGTCTACCATTGGCTTGCCTAATTTATCTTTTCCATTTTTAGATAAATTTTCATAAGTAATACCTAAAGTGAACAATAACTCAGCATTGTTAGGGTCTTTTGTAATGACATCTTCTAGTTTTTTTACTAATTCATCTTGTTTTCCAGCTTTAATGTAATAGTTTAGTTCTCTATTTGCAATTGCTTTATTATCAGCGTATTTAGCTTTAGCTTCAACGATGGTTTTTAAGAAATTAGCTTCATCTTTTTGTTGCTCATAAGCATCTAATATAAACAAGTACATATCCGGATTTGTAACAATTGGATTAGCAGCTACCTCTTTTACTAAGGCCATATTTTCAGCAGTTTTATTTAAGCTATTATAGGCATATACCTTTAATCTTTTGCCTAAAGCAACTACAGTATCAAAAGCTAAATTGCCAGCAAAACGTTTTCCGTCTCCACATTTATTGATCATTTCTACCGTATCAAAATGATTAATAGCAGCTTGATAATTTTTTTCATTGAAAAAGGCTTCTTGTGCTGCATTGAAATAAGAATTAGCACAGTTCATCAATAAAATATTGACATTATCCTTTTCGTAATCTGCTTTTAGTTTAACTACAGTGAATAAATGACCAGTTTCTGTTCTGTAGTATGCTTTTGCAACATTAGCGGCATCGTCATTTAGTGAGCTGAACAATAAAGAGGCCAAATAATAAGTTTTTGGATCAGCTTTAGTTTGCTCATTATTCATAGCCTCCGTAATAGCTTTTACGCCTTTTTCATAATCTTTTGCGAAATACGCTACCTCAGCAGCTTTTACATTCGATTTTTGAGCAGTAGCAGCTTGGCCAATAATTGCTGTTAGTGCTATTAATAGGATCTTTTTCATAAGGTTTCTATTGTTAAGTTATAAATTATTTGATTTTATTCTGTTGTTTCGTTTTCAGGAGCTGCTTGATCTTCTGCACCCGTATTATCGATGCTATCGGTCATAGCTTCATCTTCTTCGTCTTCTTGTTCAGCTATTCTTGCTATCGCGGCAATTTGATCATTTTCTTCAATATTAATCAATTTTACCCCTTGAGTAGCTCTACCCGCTTCTCTGATAGAACTTACTTTCATGCGAATAGTAATACCTGATTTACAAGAAATCATTAAGTCTTCTTGCTCTTCAATAGCCAATAATCCAACTAAAGAACCAGTTTTCTCTGTGATATTGATTGTTTTCACCCCTTTACCACCTCTATTCGTAACTCGGTAAGTAGTTACTTCTTCTTTGGTTTCCTCATCAATTTCAAAGAATGGAGTACGTTTTCCTAAACCTTTTTCAGATACTACCAAGATTTGTTTGTTTTTGTCTTCTTTATGAATACAAATCATACCTATGGTTTCGTCTTTTTCATCGTCTAATTCTATACCAAATACGCCAATCGCTCCTCTGCCGGTATTTCTAACTTTAGTTTCTTCAAAGCAGATCGCTCTACCCGATTTTACACCTATTAAAATATAACTTGAGCCATTGGTAAGGGCAACATTTAATAATTCATCTCCATCTTGGATGGTAATGGCATTAACCCCTGAAGACCTTGGTCTACTAAATTCTCTTAGGCTTGTTTTTTTGATGATACCTTTTTTAGTACATAGAATAATATTGTGTTGATCAATATAGGATTCGTTGTCTAAGTCTTTCACATCAATAACCGTTTTGATTTTATCATCTGCCGGTAATTGTAGCATATTTTGAATGGCTCTTCCTTTAGCATTTCTATCCATTTCTGGAATTTTATATACTTTCAGCCAATAACAACGACCTTTTTCCGTGAAGATCAATAAGGTATCATGGGTTGATGCTACAAAGAGGTGCTCGATATAGTCTTCTTCTCTGGTTTTACCGGCCATTGCTCCCCTGCCCCCTCGTTTTTGAGCTCTATAGGCTGCTAGACTGGTACGTTTGATATAACCCAAATGAGAAACGGTAATTACTACATCTTCTTCTTCAATGAGGTCGAGCATATCCATTTCACTATCTGAGTAATCGATATCTGTTTTACGCTCGTCGCCAAATTTCTTTTTAATTTCTAATAATTCATCTTTGATGATTTGATATCTTAATTCTTCGCTATTTAAAATCGTATTTAAATAGTCGATTAACTTCATCAATTCCTCATACTCAGATTTGATTTTATCAATTTCTAATCCAGTAAGCGTTCTTAAACGAAGTTCTAAAATAGCTTTTGCTTGAATTTCTGATAAATCGAATGCTTCAATTAAACCATCTTTAGCTAAATCTGGCGTACTGCTTTCACGAATAATTTTGATTGCTCTATCTAAATCATCTTTAGTGCCGATTACCTTCATGTAACCTTCTAAGATATGCGCACGTTTTTGAGCTTCTCTTAATTCATATTCAGTTCTTCTTACAATTATCTCATGTCTGAAATTGACAAACTCAGCAATGAGATCTTTTAAGTTAAGCGTTTTAGGTCTGCCTTTTACAATAGCAACATTGTTGATACCGTAAGATGTTTGTAATTCGCTGTACTTGTATAACTGATTTACGATTACTTGGGCTACGGCATCCTTGCGCACATCTACCACAATACGGGTACCATCTTTATTAGACTCATTAGCTACATTGGTAATACCTTCAATAATTTTATTATTGACTAAGTATCCAATTTTTTCTGTTAATGCATCTCTACTTACTTGGTAGGGTACTTCGTAAATGACAATTTGCTCTCTTCCAGATTTTAGCGTTTCAATATTTACTTTACCGCGCAATACTACTCTACCCCTTCCCGTATGCGCACCTGCTTTAATACCTTCAATTCCAAAGATGGTTCCACCAGTAGGAAAATCTGGTGCTTTGATAAACTTCATTAATTCATCAATGCTAATTTCGTTATTGTCGATATAAGCAATACAACCATCAATAACCTCACTTAAATTATGAGGCATCATATTGGTAGCCATACCTACTGCAATTCCAGAAGAACCGTTTACTAATAATTGAGGTATTCTGGTAGGTAATACCGTTGGTTCTTGTAAGGTATCATCAAAGTTGAGAGAAAAATCTACGGTTTCTTTATCCAAGTCTTCCATCATGCTTTCTGCATAACGGTGCATACGTACCTCAGTATAACGCATAGCAGCTGGGCCATCGCCATCTTGAGAACCAAAATTACCTTGGCCATCAACCATTAAATAACGCATACTCCAAGGTTGCGCCATACGCACCATGGTATCGTATACCGCAGTATCGCCATGCGGGTGATATTTACCTAATACTTCCCCTACAATACGAGCTGATTTTTTATGCGCTTTATTAAAGTTGACACCGAGTTCATGCATGGCAAATAAAACACGTCTATGTACGGGTTTTAATCCATCTCTCACATCGGGTAAAGCACGACCTACAATTACCGACATAGAATAGTCGATGTAGGCAGTTTTCATTTGTTCTTCAATGTTTACGTTAACGATTTTATCGTTCTCATTGGGGTCCTGAATGGAATTTAATTCTTGTGTATCTTCTGACATAAAATGGTATAAATTTCGCTGTTACAAATATACCATTTTATACCCTATTTTTCTTGAAAAATAGCGCTTCTAAATGCAATTGTGGGTAACTTTTATTTGTGTGAAAAAAATCTATTTATAGGCATAAAAAAAACTGCTTTTTAAGCAGTTTTTTTATTAAAAATAATGTATTGAAATTCCTTATTTAGGCCATGCAAATTCGTTGTTTACGATATACGGACTTAATTGTAATTCGCTACATACCCCGTCTTCAAAAAACAATGAACAAGAGATGTCGTCTACATAAAATAAATTAGGTTCTTCTTCATCTTCTTGTAATTTTCCCCAGTTGTTTTTAGCAAATAATTCGTCAACTTCTTTTTTGCTTAAACCTATAACGGCATTGCCTTTTAGGGTAAATTTTTCATCACTTATCGCAATGCTACTTAGTACATAAGCATGCTCTTGGTCAAAAGAAATAGAAAGACCATCTTCATCATAATGCCACGCCTCTGTGATATCATCATCGTCATCATCTAAAGCATATTTTTCAATTTCAGTTGGGTTGCCAATTTCTTTTTTTACCAGTTCTCTGGTCGATCCAAATTTTAAATTACCCAAACCTAAGCCAGGTATAACATCTGTAAAATTCATATTTGATATATTTTTTGTAAAGTTACATATATAATTGCATTTATAAGCGCTTTGATAATAAGGAAATGAATATTAGCTTTTTAATTCTATAATTGAAACCGCATTTGAATTAAACAATCAAACATTAAGTTTGATATCTTTGTAATCATTTTTTAAATTTTTCATGTTGATTCAGATTTTAATAGCCGGAGCTGGAAAGTCAGCAAATCATTTAATAGATTATTTTTTAAAAGAGTCTATTCAGCAAAATTGGTTTATAACTGTTGCCGATGGCGATGCCAAAATCTTAACGGAGAAAGTAGGCAGTCACCCTAATGCTTTGGGTATTGTATTAGATATATCGTCAAGTAAAGATCGTCAAGCATTGGTAAAGCAGGCAGATATTGTAGTATCTCTTATGCCACCTCATTTGCATATATTGCTGGCAGAGGATTGTTTGCAGTTTGGCAAGCACTTGATTACTTCGTCCTATATTTCACCTGAATTAAAAGAACTTAATACAGCAGCTAAAGAAGCTGGATTAATGTTTATGTGTGAAATGGGCTTAGATCCAGGAATCGATCATATGTCGGCTAGTATGCTTATTCATGATATCAATAGAGTGGCTTCTGATATTGTTTCTTTTAAATCTTATTGCGGTGGTTTGATCGCGCCAGTTTCTGATAATAATCCTTGGCACTATAAATTTACCTGGAATCCTATCAATATCATTAATGCCGGAAAATCTGGTGCAACTTATTTAGAACATGGTAATGAAATCCATGTTCAATATGCTGATATTTTTAAAAATGCCGCTTCATTAAGCATTGATCAATTAGGCGAATTTGTCTATTACCCTAATAGAGATTCTTTAGATTATATTGATACCTACCAAGTTCAAGGTGTTGATACTTTTATGAGAGCTACCATCAGAAACAAAGAATTTTGTATAGGATGGCATGCGCTTATAAAATTAGGCTTAACGGATAGCGCTATTGAATATCGAAGTAAAGGATTAAGTCATGCCTCATTAATAAAACTAATCACCCATTATACAGATACTAATATTTCAATTGTTGAATATGTAGCTCAATTATTGGGTATATCCTTAAATAGTGATCTAATGAAAATGCTTCACTATCTAGATTTATTTTCTGAAGTTGATTTTATTGAAATTGAAAAAACAACTGCGGCCGATTTTTTATTCAAAATTTTGCTTAAAAAGTGGGATATGAATGAAAATGATCAGGATATGGTCATCATGCAACATGATATTATTTATAAACACAAACATAAATTACATTCCATTTCCAGTACATTAGTATCTTATGGAGAAAATAAACACTTCTCTGCGATGTCTAAAACTGTGGGTATGCCTATGGCTATCTTAACAAAACTAATTTTGACAAAACAAATAAGCTCCTTACCTTCGGGTGTTTTAATTCCAACTATGCAGCAAATTTATAAACCTGTATTGAAGGAATTAGCTAAGCACCAAATTGTTTTTACTGAAAAAATTAATTAATGAAATTCTCCAGTCTATTTTCTTTATTACTGTTTTTAATGTTAACAGTTAATGTAAGTGTTGCAAAAACAAAAAAAGGGACTTTTTATTTTTCTTGGGGTTATAATACTGAATGGTATACCAAAAGTACCATCACTGTTGATCAATCTAAAGTGGGTACCTATTACCAATTACTCAATGTAAGTGGTCATGATAACAAAGGTTGGGATGATAAATTATTTACTAAGGAGCTTACCATTCCTCAGTACAATTGGCGCTTAGGCTATATTTTTAATGAAGAGAAAGGTTATGGTATAGAACTTAATTTTGATCATACTAAATACATTATACAAGATCCACAATTAATTCATGTCAGAGGCATCAGAAATGGTTTGCCGATAGATCAGCAAATTAATTTTACCGATACGGCAGGTTTTTTCTACTATCTTAACAATGGAGCTAATTTTCTATTGTTCAACTTTGTTAAACATTGGCATCTTAAAAAGAACAAGTCTGGTACTTTGCAGTTAGATGCCTTAGCTAAAGCAGGTATTGGTCCGCTTATACCTCATGTTGAAAACAAACTATTTGGAGAATCTAATGATCCTCATTTTCAATTGGGTGGATGGAATGTAGGTACTGAGGGTACCATTAAATTAATTTATTTGGACAGAGTATTTTTAGAATTTGCTACTAAATTAGATTACGCCCGTTACTCAGGATTAAAAATCAATCATGGGGGTGAAATTAAACAGGCTTTCGGAAGTATCCAATTTATTGGAAGCCTTGGTTTCCATATTCCAAAATTCAAAAAGTAAAAGGGCTTAAATATATCGTTTAAGATCTCTGTCTAAGTCTCTATTCTTGATTGTTTCTCTTTTATCGTGAAGTTTTTTACCTCTTCCTAAGCCAATTTCTATTTTTGCAAATCCTTTTTCATTTACAAAAATAGCTAAAGGAACAATTGTTAATCCCTTCTCTTTAATTTTTGCAAACCACTTTTTAAGCTCTTTTTTATTTAGCAATAACTTGCGCTCTCTCGTAGGATTGTGCTGAGCATATCCGGCATGTTTATATTCTGAAATATATAAGTTCTTTACGAACAGTTCGCCATCATTAAATAAGCAGTAACTATCATTAAAACTCACTCTACTGTCTCGTATAGATTTAATCTCTGAGCCTGTCAAAACCATGCCTGCAACCAATTTGTCTTCAATGGCAAATTCGAATGTAGCAGGTTTGTTTTTTATGTAAATCTTTGGTGTCAATACGAGTGTATTAATAAAGCCATTCCTAAGAATGGCTTTTATAAATTATTTGGAAATAAACCAATCTATACAATGGCTTAGTTTTTCTTTTAATTGATGTCTTTCTACGATGAAGTCTAAAAATCCATGTTCCAATAAAAATTCGCTTTTTTGGAATCCTTCAGGTAAGTCTTTTTTGATCGTTTCTTTAATTACGCGTGGACCAGCAAAGCCAATTAGTGCATTTGGTTCGGCTATATTAATATCGCCAAGCATTGCGTATGATGCTGTAACACCTCCTGTGGTAGGGTCTGTCATGAAAGATATGTATGGTAATTTTGCTTTAGCTAATTGGGTTAATTTAGCAGATGTTTTAGCCATTTGCATTAAAGAAAATGCACTTTCCATCATACGTGCTCCACCCGATTTTGAAATAATCATAAAAGGTAAACCATGCGCTATGGCATAATCAATACCCCTGCTTATTTTCTCACCTACTACCGAACCCATAGATCCACCAATGAAATTAAAATTCATACAAGCTATCACCATTGGTCGACCATTGATATCTCCCACACCAACTGTCATAGCATCTCTTAAACCTGTAGATTTTTGAGCATCCACAATTCTAGATGCATAAGGTTTCAAATCAACAAAGCCTAATTTATCCTTCGGTACGATTTCCTCAAAAAGCTCTTGATATTCATTATTGTCGAATAAAATGCTAAAATACTCAACAGCATTAATTCTATTATGGTAATTACATTTTAGGCAAACGTATAAATTGCTTGCTAATTCCATTTGTGTAGTCGTAGTTCTACAAGATGGGCACTTATGCCAAAGTCCGTCGGGTACTTCCAACTTTTCTTTTGTACTCGTTAAAATATTCTTCTTAATTCTTTTAAACCAAGTAGATGACATAATCTCTGTTTTTTATGGATTACAAAAATAGTTTTAAAAAAGGAGCTATTAAACTTTTTCTAAAAATATTTATTCTATGATAGCTTTCCCTGAAAGTAAATAAATAACAGCCATTCTGATGGCTACACCATTTTCTACCTGATTAAGAATAATGGATTGTTTGCTATCAGCAGCATCTGAGCTTAATTCTACTCCCCTGTTTATAGGACCAGGATGCATGATGAGAATATCTCTTTGGATGCTATCTAACATATCTTTATTAATACCATAATAAAGCGCATATTCTCTCAAAGATGAAAATAAGGGTTTGTTTTGACGCTCTAATTGTATTCGTAATACATTTGCCACCTCGCACCAAGCTAATGCTTTTTTTACATCATAGGTATATGCAACGCCAAGGGCTTCAATATGTTTTGGTATAAGTGTAGGCGGACCAGCAACGAGTACTTCTGCACCTAATTTTTGTAGGCAATAGATATTACTTAAAGCTACTCTTGAGTGTAAAATATCGCCAATGATGGCAATCTTTTTACCTTTCAGATCGCCTAGTTGTTCACGCATAGAAAATGCATCTAATAAGGCTTGGGTAGGATGCTCATTGGTACCATCTCCAGCATTAATGATACTAGCATCAATGTGTTGAGATAAGAAATGTGGAGCTCCACTAGCACTGTGTCGCATCACTACCATATCTACTTTCATAGATAAGATATTATTTACCGTATCGATGAGGGTTTCTCCTTTGGAAACAGAAGAGCCAGCAGCAGAAAAATTTACCGTATCGGCACTTAATCGCTTTTCAGCTAATTCAAAGGAAATTCTTGTACGTGTGGAATTTTCAAAAAAAATGTTTGCAACGGTAGTGTCGCGAAGACTAGGAACTTTTTTAATGGGGCGTTGTAAAACTTGTTTAAAATTGTCGGCAGTAGAAAAAATAGTTTGAATATCTTCTTTTGCAAGATCTTTAATTCCTAGTAAGTGTTTTACAGATAGTGACATTAAAAAGCAAAGTTAATAAAAAATAGTCAAAAAAATTAATCTATAAGCAATACTTTATGATCTAGTTGCTGTTCATCCCATTGTACTTTTACCTTTTGGGAATACATAGTATCTACCGATTGGCCTACAAAATCAGGCTGAATAGGCAATTCTCTGCTAAATCTTCGATCAATTAATACCATTAAGGATACATGCTTAGGGCGACCAAAATCGATTAAAGCATCCATAGCAGCTCTAATGGTTCTGCCTGTATGTAATACATCATCAATGAGTATAATTTGTTTGCCTTCTAAATTAAAATCAATACTTGTAGCACTTGGAATATGTATGCCATTATTTTGATGTACATCATCTCTATAAAAGGTGGTATCTAATTGACCATATTGAATTTTTTGTCCGGGTACTATTGCTTGTATAGCTTGCACTACTCTATCGGATAAATGAATACCTCTGGGTTGAATACCAATTATCACAACATCTTCAAATACATCAATTTGTTCTACAATTTGATGCGCTAAACGCTGTATAGTGATCGTTAATTGTTCGTGTGTAAAGAGTGTCTTCAAGATTCCATATATTATTTAGTAAAATTAATAAATATTCAGCTATAAACTTATTCTAATCGAGTAACTTTGCTAATTATTTTACATCCTGTATAGTACGTTATATGTCGGCCCCAACTATTTCCACCAATGCTCTTTATGATTTTATTGATCAATACCAATTTGCTTTCAATAGTTTTCATGTTAAAAATTTAATACCTCACTTTGCATTTCCATTACAAGTAATCCATAAAGAGGCTTGTTATGTATATGCAGATAGTAGTAAGCTTGAAGCTGTTTTACAGGGCGGTATGCAGTTTTATAAAAAAAATAATATCACTTCAGTCGCTATTTCCGCACTACAAAAGCATGCTATCAATGAGCAGTTAGCTTTTTTAAAAATTAAATTAAGTTTTTATAGTTCAGATAAACAGGAGCTTTATCATTGCCATTATGAATTAATATTAAGACGCAGTAAACATAAAGAATTTAAAATACAATGCATGATCAATGCTGATGAAGAAGATCAAGCACGCCATTTGTTCTAAAAAAAAGTCCCGCAACTAGCGGGACTTTTTAATTTATTTGAAGGCGTTAAATCCAGTAACGCTTTGTCCTGTAATGAGTAAATGAATATCATGGGTTCCTTCATAGGTTATAACAGATTCCAAATTCATCATATGGCGCATAATACTAAATTCGCCAGTAATGCCCATGCCACCTAGTATTTGTCTTGCTTCACGTGCAATAGTTATGGCTGTTTCGCAAGAGTTTCTTTTAGCCATTGAAATTTGTTCAGGAGTAGCTCTATGCTCATTTCTAAGCACACCCAATCTCCAAACCATCAATTGACCTTTTGTGATTTCAGTGATCATTTCAGCCAATTTCTTTTGCGTTAATTGGAATGCGCCAATAGGTTTATCAAACTGAATACGTTGTTGACTATAGCGTAAAGCCGTATCATAACAATCCATAGCGCAACCTAATGCACCCCAAGCAATACCAAAACGAGCGCTTGAAAGACATCCTAAAGGACCTTTTAAGCCTATAACATTTGGTAAAATATTTTCTTTAGGAACTTTTACATTATCAAAAACAAGTTCGCCAGTAGCAGAAGCTCTTAAACTCCATTTACCATGCGTTTCAGGAGTAGTAAAACCTTCCATACCTCTTTCTACGATCAAACCTTGAATTCTACCCTCTTCATTTTTAGCCCATACCACAGCAATATCTGCAAAAGGTGCATTGGAAATCCACATTTTTGCTCCATTTAATACCACGTGATCACCTGCATCAACAAAAGATGTGGTCATGCCTGCTGGATTAGAACCATGGTTTGGTTCTGTTAATCCAAAGCAACCCATCATTTCTCCGCTAGCTAATTTGGGTAAATATTTCATTTTTTGCTCCTCACTACCGTAAGTTAGGATTGGATACATAACCAAAGAACCTTGAACAGAAGCCGTAGAACGTACACCTGAATCGCCTCTCTCTAATTCTTGCATCATGATACCATAACTGATATAATCTAATCCAGCACCACCATATTCTTGAGGAACAAAGGGTCCGAAACAGCCTAATTCACCTAAGCCTTTTAAAATTTGCTTTGGAAAAGTAGCATTTTGGGCATGCTCTTCAATAATTGGGCTGATTTCTTTCTTAACATAAGCTCTTACAGCATCTCTGATTAACTTATGCTCATCAGTTAATAACTCATCTAATAAGTAGTAATCTGGATGTTGATATTGGTCTTTTTGCATGGATTAGTTGTGTTGGTTTACAAAAGTAATAAAATGCTCTCTTAAAACAATTTTTTAAATCAATTGTTTATATATTTTAAGCTTTTTTGAAACCCTTTCTATTGAATATAAAACGTTTATATTCAATAAGATAAAAGAACAAACCTTTTAGTAAATTTAGGTGTCTTATTTACTAAATGCAAAAAAAATTTTGAAAATTGTTTGAAATGATATATAAACTTTAACATCATTTCCTTGAAAATTCACTATTTGCGTATTATTTTTACTAAATTATTAAAATTTTTAACTCATGAGGCAGCTAAAGATTGCCACCCAGATTACCAATAGGGACTCTCAGGCGGTAGAAAAATATCTTCAAGAAATCAGTAAAATCTCTATGATTACACCTGAGGAAGAAACTACTCTTGCCTTGAAAATACACATGGGTGATCAACGCGCTCTTGATAAACTAGTTCAATCCAACCTTCGTTTTGTTGTTTCGGTAGCTAAACAGTATCAACACCAAGGTTTGTCTTTAAGTGATTTAATTAATGAAGGTAATTTAGGTTTGATTAAAGCTGCACAGCGTTTCGATGAAACAAAAGGTTTTAAATTTATCTCCTATGCCGTTTGGTGGATTCGTCAATCTATTTTACAAGCACTTGCTGAGCAAGGTAGATTAGTGCGTTTGCCTCAAAATAAAATTGGTACTTACAATAAAGCAAATAAGGCGTTTATTGCTTTTGAGCAAGAACATGAAAGGGAGCCTTCTACAGAAGAATTAGCGGTGATTTTAGAAATGAGTGAAACAGAAGTAACTAATATCTTTACCAGCAATTCTCGTCATACATCTTTAGATGCACCTGTGCATGAAGCAGAAGATGTAGCAATGGGCGATTTATTAGCAGGTTCTAGCGATACGGATGATGATGTAATGAAAGATTCTTTGAGAGCTGAAATCAAACGTATATTGAAATCCTTAAGTCCAAGAGAAGCGGAAATTTTAGCTGCGTATTTTGGTTTAGATGGAGATGCTGGTCCTTCTATCGAAGAAATTGGAGAAAAATATGATCTTACTAAAGAACGTATTCGTCAAATTAAAGAACGTGCTATTAAGCGTTTACAAAAAACAAGATATAGCAACGCCTTAAAAGTTTATCTAGGTTAATCTAATCCTATAAAATAAAAAACGCTCATTCGAGCGTTTTTTTTATTTTTGAGTATGCAAACAATTTTTTCCCATATCCAATCGCTTTTTGGTATTCAAAATGAATTATTACCGTCAATCAAAGGTCATGATTTGAATAAAGTTGAACACATAGATCAGGCATGGTTGTTAATTGAAGATGATCGAATTCTTGATTTTGGATCTATGGAGCATTACCCTAGTGGCAACTACGATAAGGATATCAATGTTAGCGGTCAGCTTGTTTTTCCAACTTGGTGCGATTCGCATACGCACTTAGTTTTTCCTAAAACTAGAGAAGAGGAATTTGTAGATAGAATCAATGGTTTGAGTTATGAGCAGATTGCAGCTAATGGTGGAGGTATATTAAATTCAGCAAGACATTTAACTAATATTTCGTCTGATGCATTGTTTGATGCTTCTTGTCAACGATTAGAAGAATTGATTCGATTAGGTACCGGTGCAATTGAAATTAAAAGTGGTTATGGATTGAGTTTGGAAGCCGAATTGAAAATTTTGAGAGTTATCAAAAAATTAAAAGAAAACTATGCTATTCCTATCAAATCTACATTTCTAGGTGCACATGCCTACCCCATAGAATATAAAGAAAACCACGAAGCTTATATCCAATTAATCATAAAAGAAATGCTTCCTGCAGTAGCAGCAGAAGGCTTGGCCGATTATATGGATGTATTTTGTGAAAAAGGATTTTTCTCTGTAGCCGATACGGATCGATTATTGGATGCGGCTAGTAAATATAATTTGAAACATAAAATACATGCCAATCAATTGCATAATTCTGGTGGCGTGCAGATAGGGGTTAAGCATAAGGCCATCAGTGTAGATCATTTAGAATGCGTTGGAGATGAAGAAATTACTTGTTTGTTAAACAGTACCACCATTCCAACCTTACTACCTGCGGCAGCCTTCTTTTTAGGTATTTCATATCAGCCTGCACGTAAAATGATAGATGCTAATTTACCTGTTTGTCTAGCTTCCGATTACAACCCAGGTTCTTGTCCCTCTGGCAATATTCCATTCTTATTAAGTTTGGCTTGTACGCAATTAAAGATGACGCCTAACGAAGCGTTTAACGCTGTAACCTATAATGGTGCAGCTGCTATGGAATTGAAACACGAAGTAGGAAGTATTAGCAAAGGTAAAAAGGCAAATTTTATAATCAGCAAAGCGCTACCCTCTTTCAATCTTATACCTTATAGTTTCGGATCTAATTTAATAGATAAGGTATATATTGATGGAAAGCAATTTTAACGCATACAATATTGTTTACCCGGTAAAGATTTGATCAAATTTTGCATTTCTAATTGCAATAAATAGCTAGCTAATTTAGAATCGCTTAATGCTGATTTCAGTTTTAATTCATCTGCATGAATCGTCTCTTTTTCTTGAATCAGTTTTATGAGCAATTGTTCTTGTTCGTTTAATTGCGTAAATAATAGGGTTTGCTTGGCTTTGTTTTTATTTTGCTCATCAGTCCAATTCATAAAATTCAACACATCGTCTCCGCTTTCAATTAACTGTGCCATGTTTTTTTTAATTAACTCATTACATCCTGCTGACCGATTATCGATGCCTCTTCCCGGAAAGGCAAATACTTCTCTGTTATAACCTAATGCTAGTTTACTCGTAATCATAGCGCCACCTTTTACATCACTCTCAACGATGATACTAGCATCGCACAAGCCAGCTACTATTCTATTGCGCATGGGAAAATTCGCTAATTCAATTTTACTTTTTAATGGATACTCAGATAGAAGGCCTCCCTTTTCAAGCATTTCTTGAGCTAGTTTTTTATGGTTTGATGGATATACGATGTCTAGTCCATGGGCCACTACTCCTAAGGTTGGCATATTATTTTTTAGTGCTGACTTGTGTGCTAAGCCATCTATGCCCAGTGCTAACCCACTTACAATTACCAAATCATTGGCAACCTGAAATTGCTCCATCATGCGATCTATCATTTTAGCGCCATATTCTGTATTTTTTCTAGTTCCAATTATGGCTAGCATTTTTTGAGCATTAAGATTAGCTGTTCCCTTATAATAGAGGATTATAGGAGCGTCTTCGCATTGCACTAATCGTTTAGGGAAAGAAGCATGTTTGTAAAACAGGATTTCAATTCTTTCTTTATCGTGCTGGATGAGAATTTCTTCTGCTTTCTTTAAAACGTTTTTGTCTTTAAATGCTTTTGATCGTATTGGACCAACGCCTTCAACACTGCTCAATTCTTTTATGCTAGATTTGAAAATAGCCTCTGCATGCTCATATTTATTAAGGAGTATTTTTGCCGTTTTATTACCAATGCCTTCCACTAATGTTAGCGCTATATTATAAATCATTATTAACTTAATTTTTGTATTGAAAACTGTACTTTTACTAAAATGTATGCTATGAAAAAGTTATTGTTATTCTTATGTCTTTTATTTTCTGTAGGTGTCTATGCACAAAGAAAAACCATAAATAAAATAAGTATGCACCGTACAGCTTGTTTTGGTAAATGCCCTACCTATAGTCTGGATATAAATAAGAATGGTAGCGTTACGTACACTAGTGTTCGATTCACTAAATTTGAAGGTATTTATACTAAAAAGTTTCCAATTGATAAGGTCAAAAATATATTCTTGCAGATTAACTTATTAAAACTAGATACGTGTAAGAATGAGTATGAGCAAATGATTGCTGATTTACCCGGTTTAAACTTTAATATAGATTATACTAACGCAAAGAAACAAATAGTCAATGCACATTTTGGCCCTAAATTCTTGAAACGATTAGCTATGAATATTGATAAAGAATTTTCTATTGATTCCACTTGGAAAAAAATAAAATAATTCTTTATCAATAATGCTAAAGCTTATACTTATAAGTGAAGTTTATCTTTTTTAGCTAATAAATCAGCAACGGTTTCTTCATATAACTCGTCGGGAACACAACAATCTACCGGACAAACAGCAGCGCATTGAGGCTCTTCATGGAAGCCTTGACATTCTGTACATTTGTTTGGACTAATGTAATATACATCAGAAGCAATAGGTGCATGTTTTACAGCTGCATCTACACTTGAGCCATCCATTAAAACGAATGCTCCTTTAACGGAAGTGCCATCTGCCATTGCCCATTCTACCCCACCTTCATAAATTGCATTATTAGGACATTCTGGTTCGCAAGCTCCACAATTAATACATTCGTCAGTAATTTTTATCGCCATTGTAAATTAAATTTGGTTTATAGTGTACAAAGTTACAATTTCGCACACAAAAATGGGTATTCATGGAGCAAATTAATCATAAAATTGAACTTTTAACAAGATTGAAAGACTATATGCTTTCAAATGATGAAGATTGGTCATCCATTCAATCCCTAGCGATCAACAAAAACTCTTGGTTTACGCAAGAACATATAAGTGCCGCTATAGCGTCTATTGCCAATAATTATTTAGTAAAAGAAGATTTGATTGCTTGGTGTGCACAGTATAAACTGTCTGCTTCTAATAAGGTTTTAGGTATCGTAATGGCTGGGAATATTCCATTAGTTGGTTTTCATGATTTTTTATGTGGATTTTTAGCAGGCTATCAACTCAAGATTAAATTATCTTCTAAAGATGCCATCTTATTACCCCACTTAATTGCAAAACTAATCCATTGGGATGCTGCTCTTAAAAACACTATTGAAATAGCAGAACAATTAAAAGATTGCGATTTGTATATTGCAACAGGCTCTGATAATTCGGCACGTTATTTTGAAACTTATTTTAGTAAATACCCATCAATTATCAGAAAAAATAGAACTTCTGTTGCCGTGCTGAGTGGATATGAAACGGATGAAGCTATAGCTTTACTGGCAAAAGATGTATTTCAGTATTATGGATTAGGCTGCAGAAATGTAACCCAATTATTGGTGCCTAAAGATTATAATTTTGAACCTTTGCTGAAAGCTTTCAATGCTTTTAGTTATGTGATGAATCACCATAAATATAAAAACAATTACGACTATCATTTGGCTATTTATTTACTTAATAAAGTGCCCTATATGAGTAATGATTGTTTGCTTATGGTTGAAAATGACCTACCTTTTTCAGCAGTTAGTGTTCTACACTATAAATATTACAACACGCAACAAGAGGTAGAAAACTATTTACAAAATAATGAATCCATTCAATGTGCAGTTGGTAATAACCTTATTCCTTTTGGAGACGCTCAAAATCCTTCTTTGCACGAATATGCAGACGGTGTTGATACTATGGTATTTTTAACGGCTAATTATTAATCTTTCAATCCTTTATAGAATACAAAACCATTTTTTTCGCCCATCTTTTGGATATGCGTATTGTTGGTATAAATAGTGGTATCCATTATTTTACAAATAAAATAACTTGGCCTTTGTATACGTCCATTGGGTGTCCAATAACCCGATAGACCTAATGTGTCAAATGCATCTTTAGTACTTTTTAATTTGTTAGTATAAAACAAATGCGCATAACTCTTATAGCTTAGCGGCTCTACGAATACATCCTTGTCTTTAAAGGATTGGTAATAGGCTATGGCTGCACCTTGTGAATACTGTTCGATTTTTGGAGTAAAGTAATTACTACATATAAAGATGAAAATAACCTGAAAAGCTATTAAGCGTTTACAATAGTATTCAAAATTTGAATTCAGCTTAAAAATGATATAGCATAAACCTATTAGGTAAACAAAGCCAATGCCGATTTCATAAAAAGACCATTGAACAGGAGCTTGTAAATTACCAACTGCAAAAGGATCTTCAATAAAGGGAATCAATTTGTTTTTATAGATGCCGATCAAGGGCAAACTCATCCATACAATACTCCAAATGCTTCCAATACTATATAGTAAGATTTTTACCCAACTACTAATTGTTTCTCTATTCGATACAATTAAAGATATATTATAGGCAGCGAGATAACTTAGAGGGAAATAGCAGAAAGAAGAATAGTGAACAATCTTTGTTTTCACAATTGAAAATAGCAATAAGACAACAGCCAGTGAAATCCACATCCAAGTATTAAAGAGTACTTTCTTATTCTCTTTATGCTTTTTAAATAGAAATAGAGACGCTGGAAAACAGCCAATCAATAATACTATAAAGTGATAAACAAAAGGCCCGCCATGATCAGCATCTTCTGTCCTGAATAGTCTAATTTGATAGGTTATAAATTCATTTAAGAACCAATTGCCATAAGCTAGGCCATGCTTTAATAACACAGTGGCAAACCAAATGAATACCACCCCAAAAGAAACTAATGAGATAAGTAATACATCTTTGATTTGAATAGCGCTTTTGAATTTTGTTACTAAAAGATAAACAGCTAGACAAAGGATAGCTATGAGTATGGCTACCGGACCTTTAGTAAGTACGGCCAATCCTAAAAATAAGCCTGCTAATAAACGATGATTGCTTCTATTGGTATCATTGCTGCTCAAGGCATAAACATGATAGATGGCTAAGAATATTAGTAAATTGAAAAGCGGATCAATTAGTCCTGTTTTAAAATAAAAATGAGGCAACCAAGATCCGATGTATAATAAAATCCACCATTTACTAACTTCCTTGTTTGCTACTTTATTCCCAATTTTGTAAAAGGAGAATAATGTAAAAAACGCAACTATTACATTAGGGAAGCGTGCTCCCCATTCATTAATGCCAAATATTTTCATAGCTGCAACTTGCAACCAAATAAATAATGGTGGCTTTTCCCAGAAGGGTTTAAAATCTATTTGTGTGCGTAAATAATCTTTTGATAAAATCATTTCTCTAGCACACTCTGCAAAATTGATTTCATCCCAATCGAATAGATGTACCGAGCCTAAAAATGGTATAAATAAGAAGCAGCAAGCTAATAAAAGGTATA
>Ga0315899_10001064_pt1 | contig 31817 bp, 24 predicted proteins | sample LakEriMetagenome_2_FD_203518 | JGI IMG/M metagenome (GOLD analysis project Ga0315899, IMG submission 203518) | Freshwater fungal communities from buoy surface, Lake Erie, Ohio, United States - Buoy 4 MA112 | ecosystem: Environmental > Aquatic > Freshwater > Lake | place: USA: Lake Erie, Ohio...
AGGGATTAGGGAGTGGGGTTTCTTGCTTAAACAACGCTTTCACTGCCGGCCCCTTGCTGTTGGTAGAGGTAGTAGTAGCGACCTTTCAAAGCCATTAATTCTTCATGGGTGCCTTGTTCGACTACCGAGCCTTGATCCATCATAACGATGACATCGGCGCTGCGAACGGAGCTAAGGCGGTGGGTAATAAAGAAGACGGTATGACCCTTAAATTCTTCCCCTAAGTTAATACAGACCTGTTGTTCGGTGATGTAATCTAGGGCGCTGGTGGCTTCGTCCAACACCAAAATGCGGGGCCGTTGCAGCACAGAGCGGGCGATCGCAATTCGTTGCCGTTGTCCCCCGGAAAGGGTTGATCCCCGTTCCCCGACGCGGGTGTTGTAACCATTGGGCAGGGTCATGATGAAGTCGTGGGCGGCGGCCACTTTGGCGGCATGGATAATTTGTTCAGTACTGGCATCGGGGTTAGTGAGGGCAATATTTTCCTGAACCGTCCCTTCAAATAACAGCGTTTCCTGGGGAACAACCCCGATCTGACGTCGCAGGGAATAGAGTTCTACTTTGCCGATGTCTAGCCCATCAATGAGAATACGTCCCCCTTCGGGTTCATAGAGCCGTGAGAGTAATTTGGTTAGGGTACTTTTGCCAGCGCCACTCTGCCCCACTAGGGCCACAAAGGTCGCTTCAGGAAAACAGAGGTTAACGTTGGCCAGTTGCAATGGACCCTGCTGTTTAAAGCGGAAATTGACATTTTCAAATTTGACTTCCCCTTTGATCTCTGGCATGGGGATATTTTGGCGATCGCGCTCGGATTCCTGGGGAGTATCGACAATATCCGCCAACCGTTCCAACGACAGGGCCGTTTCTTGGAAGTTTTGCCAGAGCTGGGTTAGGCGCAGAATGGGGGAGGTGACGTAACCGGCAATAATCCGAAAGGCAATTAATTGACCCAGGGTGAGATCGCCGTCTAAAACGAGGGATGCCCCCACCCACAACACCAGTAAGCCGGAAAGTTGGTTTAAGAAGTGACTCGAAGAACTGGCCAGGGTGGAGGTAATCACGGTGTTAAAACCAGCCCCCACATAACGGGCATATTTGTCCTGCCATTGCCAGCGCGATCGCAGTTCGATGTTTTGGGCCTTAACGGTTTGAATCCCTGACATCACCTCCACCAGATAGGACTGGGTTTGGGCATTCCGTTCGGCTTTGAGACGTAATTGTTTACGAATCAGGGGCGAAAATACCAGGGTTAGCAAGACAAAAATCGGCACAATGCCCAAGGCCACTGCCGTTAAGAGCGGGCTGTAAATGACCATGACCACGATATAGACCACGGAAAAAACCGAGTCTAACACCACCGTCAGCGCCGTTCCCGTTAAAAATTGGCGGATATTTTCTAGTTCATTAACCCGGGTGGAAATTTCGCCGACGGGACGTTTTTCAAAGTAGTTCAAGGGTAACCGCAACAGATGGTCAATGATTTCTGACCCCAAGGTCATGTCGATACGGTTTGTAGTATCAACAAACAAATATGTTCTTAACGTACTTAACAGGGCTTCAAAAACGGCGATCGCCACCAGGGCTATCCCCAATACCTGCAATGTGTCTTTACTATTTTGAACAATCACCTTGTCAATAATGATCTGGATCATCAACGGATTAGCCAGACCGAAGAGTTGCACAAAGAATGACGCCACAAAGACAATCAACAACACCAGGCGATATTTCACCAAGGCCGGCCAAAACCAACTCAGCCCAAACCGTTCCTGGGGCGTTTCCTTGGAGAGCTGCATCATCAGCACTTCCCCCTGCCCATCTTCTCCCCAGGTCTGGAGAAAATCTTGGGTTTTGCGTTTGACTAGTCCCAATTCCGGTACGGCAATTTTGACTTCCCGATCGCCGACTTCATAGACCAGCGCCAAAGTATCCTGCCAGCGAATCAAACAAGGGGTTTTGAGTTGACCAAACGCCCCAACGGGAACCCGCACCAACTGACTGGTCAAACCCATTAATTCAATAATCGCGCCAGACACGGGCAACGATAACGCCTGATTGCGTTTAATTTCTTCGGTGACAATGCGCTGGATCACGTCCCGCCGAAAGGGCATTCCGAAATATTGACTAATCATCTGAAAACAGGCTACCCCCGCTTCGGTCGGAGTCTGACCCCGCACCAGGGGATAGCGTTTGCGCCCTGATTGCACCACAGATTGATCCACCACCGCATCACCCAATTGACTGACATCGGCATAGGGAATATCAGCCCAAGGCGAGTCTTCCGGCGGCAACACCCGTACATCGGCTAAGGGAATATTCGTGGCGGCGTGATCCGGGGGCGGAGATTTTAGCTGGGGTTTAGGAATGCCAATTAAACGCACGACATCATGGGCGAGGAGCTTCCCCTGAAAATTTTCGGTGGGTAAGGTGCTGCCCTTGGGGCATTTTTCCAGGCCGTCACTACTCACTAGCCACAATTGATCCGCATCCCGCAAGGCTTGGGGGAGGGAATGAGCCCCCGCCGCTAATCGGTAAACTTGGCTCTGGGGCAAGGTATCCAGGGTTAATTGCCGCAAATCCGTTCCCCCTTGGGCCAGGCGTTGGAGATGTTCCCCCAACAGATCGAATAATTCCACCAGACCGCAGCGATCTTGGTAGACTGCCCGTAATTCGGGATATTTTGCTACTAAGTCCAAAAATTCCGTCCGACTTAAACTGGCACAGACCGTTTCTGTGGAGGCGATCGCCGTTTCACAGGGCACATTACGGATCGCATTGGTGGCCCCAATCATCGCCCCATTTTGCAGTAACGTCAGGGTCACCGGGAAGCCCGTACCGGGGTCGTAGCCCAATAATCGCGCCTGACCACTGACCAAAAAATAAACCTGATTAGCTAATTTTCCCCGCGTCAGAATAATTTGACCCATGCGAAACCGCCACGGTCGTAACTTTTCCGCAATTTCGGCGATCGCCGCCGGAGGCAACTGGGCAAAGGGATCAACTTCCTTTAAAAAAGACTGGTAATCGGTGACGGTCAGGCTCATAAGGGAATTTTAAAAAGTTTAGTTATAAACATAAAGGCGCTTAGCTTAAGCTGACAAAACCCGCAGCCCGTTAATGGCTAAGAAGCTAAAGATAACAGAGATAGTTGAAAAGTCTAAAAGTTCACCGACGGACTATCGGTCTCTCGACACCTTAGCGTAAAGCTATATCCTTTTTGATTAAGACATTATTAATCACTCCAGACATCGGCGCTGCTAATCATTAAAGCCCCGTCATGATCAGCACCTTGATTAGTGATCATTGTTTGGGAAAGGGCCGTTGGGGGTTGGGGAGGATGATAATCAACGCGGGTTTGAATTTGATTGGTTAACCATTTTTGAAATAAATCATTCCGAAGCCGTTGGCGCAAATTTTCATCCAATTGACTGGCAATATATTTTTCGAGGCGCAGAATAATCCACCATTCGCCAATTTGGGTCGGGGGACAAAGTTGGCCCACAGGGGTACTTTTCAGTAATTGCATCATGCGGGGATGGGGCACATTCAATTCCACTGGGCCAATTAATCCCCCCGTTTGGGCCTCTCCCCCTTCGGAATATTGCCGCGCTAGATCACTAAATTCTTCCTCCCCCTCTTGAATGCGAAAATACAATTCCTGGGCAATGCCGGGTTCCTTAGTGCGAATTAGGGAATAAACCACGCGGTCTAATTGATCTTTGCTATTTAAAAAATGTCCCTCTAGCTGCTCATCCCAGGTTTGGCGTTTGTAGCGTTCCAGCCTGGCTTCCCGCAGAATATAGGTTTCAAATTGTTCCAAGTCCATGCCGGATTGCTTGAGCATGGCCTGGCGTTGTTCTTCGTTGGCGATTTGCAGTTGCTGGTAGGCAAACCCCAAGGACTGCTCCCGTTCTTCGGCGGTTAGTTCAATCCCGGCGATCGCCTGATCAATCAGGATCTCCCTGGCTAGCCGGGGCAAGAGTTGGTATTGGGTCAGTAAGGGATATAGTTCTTCTAAATTGACTTGGCGATCGCCGACTGTTAACACCACCGACATAATCGAACCACTCCTAATGCACAAATAGCGGAAAGAATTGTCCCCTAACGGTATCCCAAGCCGCAGCAAACTTCAACTGGGCAAAATACAACGAACAATTTACTTAAACCCCCGGCGTAATCAATACATAGGGTTGGACTATCAAGGTTTGGAATTCCTGTTGGGGTTGGTTATTCCAATCGGTTAATTCCGTTGGGGAGGGCTTATGAATGAGTAACTCACTAATCCAATGATTGACTTGGTTAACTTGATCGGTGGCGATCGCCAGGCCGACGGTCACTAAATCTAAGCTGGGATCGACGACAATTACCGCATCCCGTTTGGCATGGGGCAGAATTGTTTCCCAATCCATCGGCGCGAGTTCTTCGATTAATTGTTGTTGAATAGCATCCATGGAAAAATTAAGCAATGATCAATTTAGGCAGTCTACCCCAGCCTGAAACGGAAAACCACTCCAGTAGTAACCGCTGGATTTTGCTGACATTCAAAATATTGATCAGTCTATTTCCATCCCAACATCGGCTAGAAAGCCCTAGACGAAGCCAAGGGGGAAGCGGATAATCAGAAAGTTATTTTGGGGACAACGAAATCGGGCTTGTTGAAAATATGGCGACGAAAACTCAAGGGGTTGTAGCGGCGGGTCATGCCCAAACGGCAGAGGCGGGACGGATCATTTTGGAGCAGGGGGGCAATGCCTTTGATGGGGCGATCGCCTGTGTATTGGCGGCCTGTGTGGTGGAATCGAGCCTGACTTCCTTGGGGGGCGGCGGATTTTTATTGGCCCACACGGCGCAAAAACAAAATTATTTATTTGATTTTTTTTGCCAAACACCCCAAACCCCTTTATCTCTCGATGATGTGGATTTTTATCCCGTCATCCTTAATTTTGGTGGTGCTTTACAAACCTTTCACATTGGCAAAGGGGCGATCGCCGTGCCGGGAATGGTAGCGGGGCTATTTGCCATTCACCAAAAACTGGGTCGTTTACCGTTTCATATTCTGATTGAACCCGCCGTCCAGTATGCCCGCCAAGGCTTTATTCTCAATGATTTCAACGCCTTCACCTACCGTTTATTAGAACCGATTTTACGTCGGGAACCCGAAGCAGAGAACTTTTACGCCCCCAAGGGTCACTTGCTCCGCCAGGGAGACCAAGCCCGGTTGCCCCAATTTGCCGATGTGCTGGAACAGTTAGCCCGCTATGGCCCCCAATGGTTTTACCAAGGAGAATTAGCCCACCTCGCCCTCGATAGTTTGCAAGCAGGGGGAGCATTAAAGGCGGCGGATTGGGCAGAATATCAGACAAAAATTCGCCAACCCTTACAAATTTCCTATCGCCAATACCAATTGCTCACCAATCCTCCCCCCAGTTCCGGTGGTATTTTGATTGCCTTTGCGTTGAAATTGCTGGAATCCTTCAATTTGACTGATTATCCCCTCGGTAGTCCGGCCCAAATTCAACTGTTTAGCCAGGTGATGGCCCTCACTAATCAAGCTCGGCAACAGAATTTAGACGGGGCCCTCCACCAAGCAGGTATCGAGCAACAGTTTTTAAACGGCGCACCGCGTAGCGGATCTCTGCGAGATCGCCAGCATTCCTACCGTAATCAATTGGATCAACATCTCAACAAACTGGGCAGCACCACCCATATCAGCGTCTTGGACGGGGAAGGCAATGCGGCCAGTTTGACCAGTTCCAACGGCGAAGGATCGGGACATCTCATTCCGGGCACAGGCATCATGTTCAACAATATGTTGGGGGAAGCGGATCTCAATCCCCAGGGTTTTTACCGTTGGCAACCCCAACAACGGCTTTCGTCGATGATGGCTCCCTCCTTGGTGTTAGCGGGGGAACAGCCCAAATTAGTATTGGGGTCTGGCGGATCAAACCGGATTCGCAGCGCAATTTTACAGGTCATCTGTCACTGTTTAGACTATCAATTACCCCTGGCGGATGCGGTGGCCCAAAGTCGCCTCCATTGGGAAGCTCAAAAATTGGATCTAGAACCCTCTGTTCAAACGAACATTCTTGAGAAATTACATTTTGATGATGCCACCCAAACCCACCTATGGACGGCACAGAATATGTTTTTTGGCGGTGTGCATGGGGTGGAATATAGTGCTGATGGCCAATTACAAGGGACGGGGGATCCCCGGCGATCGGGGGCAGTAGAATACTGTTTGTAATGGTGTTAGTTTCAATTCCTAGACGGATGCGGTAAGTTATTTAGCGAGCAGTCTTTCCTGTTTTGCTATTACGGCTGAGTTGTCTGGTCATATTCCCATGAAATCAATCCGTCCGCTTAAAAGTTGGTCTTCTTCCGGTCTGTTGTTGGCGTTCAGCACCAGCATTATGGTTTGCGGCGGCAAGGGGCTGGAGGTGATGGCCCAAACCCCCGGCTCTGTTAATCCGATCGCCGTTAGAAATCAGACCCCCGCTGAACCGTTGCCTCAACTCCCCTCGGTTTTGCCGAAAGAAGATTTGAATCCGGCGGGGAATCCCCTCTTATTTCCAACTCAGCCCAAAGAAGTTGATACGACTATCCGCCAGTCTGTTACCCTCGATGAGGCGATCGCCTTGGCTTTGCGAAATAATGAAAATCTACGAGCGGCCAATTTATCTTTCGAGCAACAGCAAGCCGAATTAATTGCGGCTAGGGCGGCGCTGTACCCCAGTTTAAACACGGATTTTTCCCTGAGTCGGGATAGTAGTGCCGGGGCTGAAGCCAGCAATATCATTCAGTCTAACAATGCTGAGGAGTTAGGTTTTACGCCGAATTTACAAAGCGAAACCAGTACCAATGCCGTCGGTAATCTCAATTTGACCTACAACATCTACACCGGGGGCGAACGGGGGGCGCAAATTGCCAGGGCGGAACAGTTAGTCCAGAATGCCCGGCTCCAGATAGAGGTTATTGCTGAACAAACCCGCTTTGATGCCACCGACCGTTACTATGCGCTCCAGGGAGCCGATGCCCAGGTGGCGATCGCCCAGGCCAGTGTCGAAGATGCTTCCCAAAGTTTGCGAGATGCTCGTTTACTCCAACAGGCCGGTTTAGGCACGCTCTTTGATGTGTTACGGGCCGAAGGGGATCTGGCCACCGCCAATGAAGCCCTCACTAGGGCGATCGCCGAACAACGCAACGCCCGCCGCCGTTTAGCCCAGGTTCTCAGTGTGGGGCAACGGGTAGAACTGACTGCTGCTGACCAAATCACCGAAGCCGGAGACTGGACAATTCCCCTGGAAAAAAGTATCGTCCAAGCCTACAAAAACCGGGCCGAATTGGAACAACAACTGGTGCAGATGGAAGTGAGCGAACAGGATCGTTTCATTGCCCTGTCCGCAATCAAACCCCAGGTAGATTTCTTAGCCAACTACACCTACCAAGACAACTTTGACGGGGAAGCAGGGGTCGTGGATGGTTATTCCTTTGCTACCAGAGTTCGCTGGACTTTTTTTGACGGGGGTCGAGCCTTTGCCCAAGCCCGGAGAGCCGATCGCCAAATGGATCTGGCCAAAAATGAATTTTCCAAACAACGGAATCAAATCCGCTTTGAAGTCGAAGAATCCTATTACAATCTAACGGCCAACAAAGAAAACATTAGTAGTACCCGTACCAACGTCGTCCGTTTTGAAGAAGCCCTGCGTTTAGCCCGTTTACGTTTTCAAGCCGGGGTCGGCACCCAAACCGATGTCATTAACGCCCAGCGGGATTTAGCCAACGCCAGGGGACGCTTTCTCCAAGCTATTATTGGTTACAATCAATCCCTAAACCAATTACAGCGTGCCGTTAGTAACCTCCCTGACAATAGCTTGTTTGATATTCAACCCTAGGGAGTTATTCAACGACAATGACAGTCAACTTGGGGAGGCTAGTGTGCGATATTGGATTTAAGACAGACGAATACCCATGGTAAATTCAGGGCTGCTTTCAATCTCTGCTGGAATACCCTTCTATGATTAGTCCCCAAGTTTCAGTCTTCCCCCTAAAGAAAACGTTGGTTTTTAGCGTTCCAGTACATCTCTGTAAAAATTATGGGGACTGGTTGCAGGCGCGGCTAGAAGCGGGAGAGGGAGCCCATGTCGTGACCTTGAATTCTGAAATGGTCATGCTGGCCGAAAAAAATGCCGCCATAGAAGCTGCAATTCAACAGGCGGATCTTGTTATTCCCGACGGCGCTGGGGTCACGATTTATCTACGCCTAGAAGGATTTAAACAACCCCGGTGTCCGGGTATTGAACTGGCCGCCGAAATGATTCACCGTTTGGCCCAAAGCCACGAACCTAGGGCGATCGCCTTTTATGGTGGCGCACCGGGGGTAACGGATCTGGCCGCAGAAAAATGGCAACAACAGTATCCCCAGCTTGAAATTTTGACCCGTAACGGCTTCATCAACGAAACTGAAGAAGCGGAATGGTTACAAACCCTGCAAGCTCAACAACCCAGTTTGATTTTGGTGGGATTAGGAGTACCCCGACAGGAATACTGGATTCAAGCCCATCGCCACCTCTGTCCCCAGGCCATTTGGATCGGAGTCGGGGGCAGTTTCGATGTTTGGTCGGGCAATAAGCAACGGGCTCCCAAATTTTTCTGTCGGTTTAACCTAGAATGGCTGTATCGCCTCTACCAAGAACCCTGGCGCTGGCGACGGATGTTAGTGCTACCCAAGTTTTTCCTGCGGACACTTTTTACCCGTTAATGATTTTTTACTATTCCCTTTTTTTCCATGTTGGCAATGACCTTATTCTCAAAAAGAGGGGACTGACATGCTAAAACAAGCCCCCTATTGTGGAAGTAGAGTTATTAAGCTCTGATTTGGTCTCGGTGTGTTAGGAAGTGTCAAGGAGATAAGCTGATGAACAAACAGCAGTCCCATCCCGTTTATTCTGCCCGTCGGGCGTTAATGCCTTGGATTGCTCCTCTGGCGATCGCCCTAGTGATGATTATCGGCTTAGAAACCGTGGCTGCGGCCGCCCATTCTAGTCCCGCAGACAGCGTCGTTGCGTATAACGGCAAATGTCCCGGCGACAAAGACGATGATTGCAAAGACTAGGCATTGACTAAAACAGTTGTCTGATGTGGTTTTATCGCCCCATCGGATAGCTGCCTTCTTTGCAAAATTCAAGATTATCCAGGGCAGGCGGGGGAGTATCTCCTTCACCTCCTTTTTTTGTTGCAATATTAATACTTGATAGATATGATAATCGTTATCATTTAACCATTGCAAAATTAAGTTGGTTTGGGCGTTAGGCGTTCATGCCGATTTGGTGAGGAGTCTTTTGTGAAATTCTTTGTTTTTCAGGTGTCTTTGTCCTTGATGGCGATCGCCGTGGTTTCTGGGCAGTCCGTACAGGCTCAAACATTGCAGCAACCCATTCCGGCTAGACCGTTACCCCTTAAGGGGTTTCTCGATCACCCTGTCACCCAGAACCCTTTATCCCAAATCACGTCGGTGTCAGAGTTGCGAGATGTGAACCCCGAAGCTTGGGCCTATGAAGCCTTAAAAAGTTTAGTAGAACGCTATGGCTGTTTGGTGGGTTACCCAGATCGAACCTTTAGAGGAAATCGCCCCTTGAGTCGTTGGGAATTTGCGGCGGGCTTGAATGCTTGTATGAACGTCATGGAACGATTAATCAAAGAGAATGGGGCGGTGCTGCGGGACGACATTGACAAACTCAAACGGCTAATGCAGGAATTTGAAGCGGAATTAGCGGCCTTGGGAACGCGGATTGATAACCTCGAAGCCCGCACTGCCTATTTAGAAGACCATCAATTTTCTACCACCACCAAACTCAGCGGTGAAGTGGTCATGGCCTTGAGTGGCATTGCCAGCGGTAAAAAAAATAACGGTAGCGAAGATATTCCCCAAGTGCCGACCTTTGGCTATCGCTCGCGGCTAGAACTCAATACCAGTTTTATGGGAGATGATGATTTATATATTCGCTTAGCTAGCGGTTCCATTCCTGACTATGGAGAAGTTGCTGGGACATTTCAGCCCGTTTTAGGCTCAACCCAACCCGATGATGGCAATCTAGCGGTGGAGGTATTGTTTTATAATTTCGCCGTTGATGACAATCTACAATTTTGGACCTTTGCCGCTGGGGGGGCTTTTGACGATTTTGTTGATACGGTCAATGTGTTGGATGGAGATGGGGCATTTGGCGCAGTTTCCGCCTTTGGAACCCGTAATCCGATTTATTACCTAGGGGAAGGAACGGGGGTTGGCTTCCAAGGTAATTGGGATAATTTACAACTTAGTTTGGGTTACCTAGCCAGTGAAGGCAATAATCCTGATCAAGGGGCCGGACTATTTAATGGGGCCTACGGGGCGATCGCCCAATTAGCCTATGGCTTTTTAGACGAAAAATTAACCGTCGCCCTCACCTATGCCCAAGGTTATAACACCCTAGATACTGGTACAGGCAGCACCTTGTCCAACTTCCGCTTTTACACAGAAGACCTGTTTGGAGAAGCGGTGAACACCTCCCAAAATGCCTACGGGGCAGCCCTTTCTTGGCAATTGAGCGATCATTTTGTCTTGGGAGGTTGGGGCGGGTTTACTAAAGCACGAACCTTGGCCGCCATAGAGTCTGATGACTTTACCCTAGGGCGAGGCGATCTCGACATTTGGAATTGGGCTGTTACCTTTGCCTTCCCCGATGTCTTAAAAGAAGGAAACATGGCGGGTATCATTGTCGGGATGCAACCCTGGGTGAGTAGTTCCTCTCTCACTTTCCCTGAAGATGTGAACGCTACTGATGTAGATAGTTCTTTGCATATTGAAGGCTTTTTCGAGTGGGAAATTACCGATAACCTATCGATTACCCCTGGCATTTTAGTCGTCCCTAATGCGAACTATGACAGTCGCAACCAAACGGTGATTATGGGAGTGGTGCGAACAACGTTCGTTTTTTAAGAACATCATCTGGGTTGAAAATAGACTGTCCGAACAAGGCGACAATCAATGGCAGATTAGGGCGATCGCCGCTGGGTTAATCCCCCTATCTTTGCCCTAATAAGCTCCCCGACTAAACACTAACATTCGGACAGTTTCCACCAAAATATCCCAATCTAAATTCAGTGACCAATTATCAATATAGTACAAATCCAAACGAGCCACATCGTTAAAGGACTGAATATCTGATCGCCCGGAAATTTGCCAAAGCCCTGTTACCCCCGGCATAACCTGATGGCGAATATGGTGCCAAGCATCAAAGTGTTCCACATCCCGTAACGGTAAAGGACGCGGCCCCACCAAACTCATATCCCCCGTTAGTACATTAAAAAGTTGGGGAATTTCATCTAAACTGGTACGCCGTAAAAAAGAACCGATGGAAATAATGCGGGGATCTCGTTTGAGTTTGAACATTACCCCATCACTGTTTTCATTGGCCGCTTCTAACTGGGCTTGTAATTCGGGCGCATTGACCACCATGGTGCGAAACTTCCACATCTGAAAGGTTTTGCCCTGTAAACCCACCCGTTCTTGCCGGAAAAAGACTGGGCCGGGGGAAGAAAGTTTAATGGCGATCGCCACCGCAATGAACACAGGTAATAATCCCACCACCCCCACCAACGCCCCGACATAATCCAAACAACGCTTAATGCGGTAATCAATGCCCACCAGTAACGGAATTTCGACCCGCACCGTAGGCAAGCCCGCAAAAATTTCCGACATCCCCCGCCGATAGAGAATATCTCGACTCGATGGCAATAACCGCAGAGCAATACTTTCTCCCCGCAAATGCCAAAACAAAGTGGAAGCCAAATTAGCCGGGGGAAGGGATTCCGCTAAGACTTCTTTCGCCCCCGATGCCAAAATTTGCTGGAGGGTATGGGGACTATGGGCGGTACTGGCTAGGGCGGCTCCCACCACTTGATAATGGGAACGTTGCTCTAGGGTTTCGGTTAAGAGTTGAATACGGTTGGAAGGGGCAATTAAAAAAACGGGAATGACTTGACGGCGGTATAGCGGACTCAGCAGTAAACTCAGGCAAAATCGGGCGGCAATGACAAAGAGAATACTACTACCCCAGGCAGAAAAGAAGAGGGAGCGGGGCAGGTCGATCGCCGGATCATAAAAATATTTAACGACGGAGGTAAGTAGAAAAACAAAGCTAATTAGTTTAACAATGCCAATAAAATTTTGGCTGCGGGCTTGGGGACGGTACAGACCTCCATAGGCGAAGAAAATTACCGTTACCGCCACATAACACCAGAATAAGCTGGGCAGCCCAAACCAAGTCCACCAAACCAATTGGGGCGGCGGCGGTGAATACAAGTGATTCAAACGGTGAGCCACAATCCAAGCCAAGAGGAGGGCCAAAAAATCCGCCCCGATCAGACCCAAAATTTTGAACCATTGCTGCTGGCGCAGGGAAACCCCATAAAGGTGATGGGGGGCGCGAATATCCGTTGCTAAAAATTGTTTCCGTAACCACTTATTCATGCGGCTTGGCCAAGAGCATTAGCTAAAAAAGACCATTTTCCTGTCCAAAATGAAGGGAAAATCGATCGCCTTTTCTTAGCCTACCCTCTGTTCTGAGCTTCCGATCCTAGGTCGGAGAATTCCCATATTGATTCAGTAATTTTTCGACCTGACTGACCGGGGCACGGGGGGACAAACGGGGTAAAATCACCTCTCCCGATGGCGATCGCCAAACAAGCACGGGGATTTCATATTGATAGGCTTCAAACCAGTCTGTCTGGGTGGTAATGTCCCGAACTTCCAACTCAATGGCCAGGCTAGTGACTTGGTCTAACTTTTCCGCCAGTCCTTCGCAGAGATGACAACCGGGTTTGCTGTAGAGAATTAATTGCATTGTTTTTAATTAACCGTTTCCTTGACAAATCAAGGCCAGAGAAAAAGCCCCTGAGAGTCTTGCCTTGTTTCGACCCCAAGAGCTTTATATCGTTCTTACTCCTCACACTTATGGCAATCTTGACGCAAGGAGGACTAAAAGGTTGCTAGAAGAGAGACAGTTTGGCGATCGCCACTAAGGATCAAAAACAGCTTCAGTGCCTGATATCTTTAAATTTTTTCGGGGCCACCATCGCCATCATCGGGAAGTTCTAGGTGATCAGAATTAAAAGGATCTTCCCCAATCCCCAACTCTCGCTTACTATTCTTCAGCTTTTTCCAGAGCTTTTTAATCTGTTCGTAGGCTTCTAACGTTTCAATCTTACCCGCCGTTTCCAGGTTGCAAATAAAACTGACTCGTTGGGCAAATTCTTGCAAATTAGCATTAAAAACCAGCTTTTCCGGCTTAAAATCCCCATAATATTGGCTTTGGGGATAAAGAAATGCATCTTTTTCCGAATTATTGGCCATGCTATCTCCTCGGCAGACAAGAACCTCTCCCTATTGTAGTGGGTTGACCCCTGGATGCTAGGCCTTTCTCCGTATTATTTCGGAAATAACCCCGCCCCATTAACGGGATAAATGGATAACTAAATGGCGATCATCGTCAAAACTAACTTGGCCTTGGCTTTGCAGTTCTCCCAAGAGGCGGGTAATGGTTACTCGGGTTGTCCCAATGGCATTGGCCAACATTTGATGGGTCAAACGCACAGACAAACGAATCCCGCCACTAATGGGTTGTCCCATTTCGTTGGCCAGAAGTTTTAATAAAGCCTGTAACCGTTCATCCACCCGCTTATAACCGGCGATCGCCAACAGAGATTCTGCTTGCCGTAACCGATTCAGGGTTTGGGTTAAAACCAACTCAATCAATTGGGGATTAGCGGTAATACTTTCGGCGGAATACCAACGTAAATAGACATCGGACAACGCCTTAACCTGATAAATATCCCGTTGGCAAGCAGTTAACTGTAAACCCACAAAACTGCCCACTTGGGCCCAACCCACTAAAATTTCTTCGCCATTATCGGTCAATTGACTGACTTGGAGAATACCACGATAAATCTGCCAACAGCCATTTTCCTTTAACGGAATTATTGCCCCTTTGTCATAAAAACGGAGTGTTTCGGTGTCTAGTCCCCCTAAGGCGGACAGATTGTTGGCAAGGGAATAATCTGATGTAAAAACCATAAACGTAATCTAGATCACAATCCTTTTGATAGTCAGCATAACTGTCCCCGGTCGGTAAAAGGTAAAGGGAATATTAACAAATCGTCTGGTCTGCGCGTTGTTAAAACCGACATTCCGCAGGTTCGTGAAAAACAATAATATTTTGGCGAGGAGGGGCAAGTAGTCCTAAGAGGATGTCTGAAACAGTCCAAAATGAGGATTGATCCCCCCTAGCCCCCCTTAACAAGGACGGAAATCTTCAAAAAGTCCCCCTGATCAAGCCGGAGCTTTAGTGAGGAGATTTAGGGGGAGCTCATACAGATAATGCAACTTCTCAAATGTCCTCTAAAGCTTGCCACTGAAAATCACTGATAGTTGGACATTCTTTCCCCACAAACTCTCGGTCCTCTGTCAGGCAGCGAATTTCGACATTTGGGAACACTTTCTCCAAGCGTTCGAGTAAATCCATCAAAATGGTTTTAATGCCCCAATTTAGTGCCTAGTTGTAATTAAATAGAAGATTATTTTTGTGCTCGATCCCCCCCAGCCCCCCTTGATAAGGGGGGTGCCGATAGGCGGGGGGATCTTACAATTTTTAACCCCCATCTACTTTCGTCAAAGCTAATTGAGCAGCAAGGCTAACCTGGGGATGATCGTCTTTTGCCAAAAAACTTAGGGCGGCTTGACTTTGTTCACAGGGTAAATTGCCTAGGGCCTCGGCTAATCGTTGCCGAATCAACCAATCTTCATGGGCGGCAAAGTTTAAAATCTCGTTCACCGCATCCACAGCCCCGATTTCCCCTAGGGCGGCGATCGCCGCTTGTTGAACGACGGTTTCAGGACTTTTCAAGGCTTCTAATAAAACTGCTTGAGCCCGGATATCTTTTAAATTGCCTAGGGCGACGGCGGCACTAAACCGCACTAACCATTCCGTATCTTCATAAAAGGCCCGGCATAATGGCTGAAAGGCCCGTTCATCTTCTAAATAACCCAAAGCCCCGGCTGCGTCGGCTCGAATTCCGTAATCTTCATCGGTTTCGAGTAATTTGACCAAAATCGGGTAACATTCTGCGGTTTGTTTGATGCCGAGAGCAAATACGGCCATGGATCGTACTTGTAATATTTCATCATTGAGTACTTTTTTAATCAACGGCACGGCTTCCTCGCCGGAATATTCTCGCAACGATACCAGCGCAATCAGGCGATCGCGGGAATTGGGACTGTCAAGCTGGCTGGAAATTTCGGCAAGGGTTAAGGATGACATTGCTGGTTTCTGAGAATTCACAGCCTATATCTTAACAAAACTTTATGATGTACAAAATCGATGAGAGTTCACGACTGAAAAATGTCAGCTTGTTGATCGAGAGTCAAGGGAATAGTAAAGAAATGGCGATCGCCGTTTTTGGCAGAAAACCTTAATCTTTCCTTAATTTGCCATGGGGAGTTAGTGGTTATCCTGTAAAAAACTCAACAATTTCGGAGTTAACTGGATTTCATGGTTACAACCTTCCCCCTTACCGAATCCCTTAGCCCCTTTGGCCAAGCCAGAGCCACGGTTAGTGGTGCTCCCCTCAGTACGGATGAGTGGCAAAAACTCCACGCTTATTGGCGGGCAGCAAACTATTTGGCAGTGGGGATGATTTATCTCCGGGATAATCCCCTCCTCAAAGAACCCCTCCAGCCAGAACAAATTAAGCACCGTCTTTTGGGGCATTGGGGATCAAGCCCTGGCATTAGTTTTCTGTATACGCACCTCAATCGGATTATCAAAAAATTCGATCAAGATATGCTTTACATGGTGGGGCCGGGGCACGGGGCGCCGGGATTTTTAGGACCCTGTTATTTGGAAGGCAGTTATTCTCGCTTTTTTGCCGAATGTAGTGAAGATGAAGAGGGCATGAAGCGGTTTTTTAAACAATTTTCTTTCCCTGGTGGTATTGGTAGTCATTGCACCCCGGAAACCCCTGGTTCCATCCACGAAGGCGGAGAACTGGGTTACTGTCTTTCCCATGCCTACGGTGCTGCGTTTGATAATCCCAATTTGATTGTGGTGGGTCTGGCGGGGGATGGGGAATCGGAAACGGGGCCCTTGGCAACCTCTTGGCACTCGAATAAATTCATTAATCCGATCCGAGATGGGGCAGTTTTGCCTGTGCTGCATTTGAACGGTTACAAAATCAATAATCCGTCATTGCTTTCCCGCATTAGCCATGAAGAGTTAAAGGCTTTGTTTACGGGCTACGGCTATACGCCCTATTTTGTGGAAGGGTCTGAGCCAGAATCCATGCACCAAGCCATGGCGGCCACGTTGGATCATTGTGTGGCGGAAATTCACCAAATTCAGGCGGAAGCGCGGAGTACTGGCATTGCGAAACGTCCCCGTTGGCCGATGATTGTGATGCGGACTCCTAAAGGCTGGACGGGGCCGGATTATGTGGATAATCACAAGGTAGAGGGCTTTTGGCGATCGCACCAAGTACCAATGGGGGGAATGCACGAAAACCCTGAGCATCGGAGCCAATTAGAAGCCTGGATGCGGAGTTATAAGCCAGAAAAATTATTTGATGAAAACGGGACGCTCAAGCCCGAAATTAAGGCGATCGCCCCCACCGGAGAAAAACGCCTTGGTTCAACGCCCTATGCCAATGGAGGTTTGTTGCGGCGGGGCTTAAAAATGCCTGATTTTCGTACCTATGGCATTGAAGTGGACAAACCCGGCACCATCGAAGCCCCCAACACGGCTCCCCTGGGGAACTTCCTGCGGGATGTGATGCGGAATAACATGACCAACTTTCGGGTATTTGGCCCCGATGAAAATAGCTCCAATAAACTTCAGGCGGTTTACGAAGTCAGCAAAAAATTCTGGATCGCCGAATATTTGGAAGAGGACAAGGACGGTGGCGAACTCAGTCCCGATGGTCGGGTGATGGAAATGCTGAGCGAACATACCCTGGAAGGCTGGTTAGAAGCCTATCTGTTGACGGGACGCCACGGCTTTTTTGCCACCTATGAATCCTTTGCCCACGTGATCACATCGATGGTCAACCAACATGCGAAGTGGCTGGATATTTGTCGTCACCTCAACTGGCGGGCGGATGTCTCTTCCCTGAATTTGTTAATGACTTCGACGGTATGGCGGCAGGATCACAATGGTTTTACCCACCAAGATCCGGGTTTCTTGGATGTGATTTTGAATAAGAGTCCCGATGTGGTGCGGATTTATTTGCCGCCTGATGTTAATTCTTTGCTCTCCGTGGCGAATCACTGTCTCCAAAGCAAAAATTACATCAATATTATTGTTTGCGATAAGCAATTACATCTGCAATATCAGGACATGACGGCGGCGATCGCCAACTGTACCAAAGGCATTGATATTTGGGAATGGGCTAGTAACGATGGAGGAACGGAACCCGATGTCGTCATGGCCGCCGCCGGGGATATTCCCACCAAAGAAGCCTTGGCCGCCACCGCGATGTTACGGGAATTTTTCCCCGATTTGAAAGTTCGCTTTATTAACGTTATCGACTTGCTCAAATTACAACCCGAATCGGAACATCCCCACGGTTTGAGCGATCGGGATTTTGATTCCCTATTCACCATCGACAAGCCCGTTATCTTTAATTTCCACGCTTACCCTTGGTTGATTCACCGTTTAACCTACCGTCGTACCAACCACAATAATTTCCATGTGCGGGGTTACAAAGAGAAAGGCAATATCAATACGCCGATGGATTTAGCGATCCAAAACCAAATTGATCGCTTTAGCCTGGCGATCGATGTGATTGATCGTCTGCCTCAGTTACGGGTTGCCGGAGCCCACGCCAAAGAAATGCTCAAGGATATGCAGATTGATTGCACCAACTACGCCTACGAGCACGGTATCGACACCCCAGAAATTGTCAATTGGCGTTGGCCGTTCTAGGTTTTTACCCTGAAGCATTCCTAACCTTCTTTTTATGGGGGGGTTAGGATACTTTTTTAATCGTTAAAGAGCTTGGGGCCATTGAACCCAATCTTTGCCGCGCAAATAGCCCATATTTCCCCCTGGACACACGGCTTGCAAGGGTTTTTCGGCAACATAATTCCAGATTTTTTTAACACTGGCTTCTTGGCGCGGCCAATGAAAGGTTTTCGGGTGACGGAGCGGGTTTAAAATGCCGTCTGGATTGGGCAATAAATGACGGCCAGTAAATAAAATACCGCCATTGTCTGACCAATAATAACAAGCTGACCCAGGGGAATAACCGGGAGTCCAAAGGGCGGTTAAGGTTTCACTAATGGCTAGTTGCTCGCGGAACTGACAAACCTTCACATGGGGCAGTAAATAGGCTTCTTGTTCTTGGACAATAACTTGGCAGTTTAACGCCTGTTGCAGAACGGACAATTGGGGACTGTGGCCGTCACGATGGGTTAAGCAGAGCCAACGCACCGACCCCAAGGAATTTAACCACTGGTGAATGGTTTCATCCCACCCTGGACAATCGATCAAAATATTGCCGGCTTTTTCGACAATGAGATAAGCTGTACCACCTAAGGTTTCACGGTTGGGGGCAAAACGGTAAAGATTGGGGCAAATTTGACGGGGAAGTTTGGCGATCGCCATAGGGACTGAAACTAAGGGAGGGGGAACGGGGGTCAATAGCAGGGGGGCAGGCGGATGACCTAAACTGTAGATTATCACCTCCCCCATTCCTGACCTTAAACGACTCTAACCAATGTGGCTTTTTTTGCTCGTCCTCGCTGTTATTACCTATTTTGTAGTTAAACGCAGTGCCAGCCCCATTACCCGCACACCAATCTGGTTGTTGTGGTTGGTGTTGATGACCCCGGCAACCCTCTGGACAATTTGGGCAATGATCTATGGACCCAATGCGCCGTTACCGATTTTGCTACTATTGGGGCCATTTTTGCTCTGTCCGCTTCTCTATTGGTGGTTAGTAGAAAAAGGGCGGATTGTGCCGGAGGGGGAAGCAAACACAGCGAATCAAGCCGGTCAAGCAGAGGGGGCCAACGCCTCAACCAAAGAAACCCCACGTCCCATCAATGCCTCTGAGGAAAAATCGTTACGGGACTGTTTTCCCTGGGGAATTTATTATTTACAACAATTAGATTACCGACCCCAAGCGATTCTGTGTCGCGGAAAATTGCAGGTCGCCCCAGAAATGGCCTATGAACGGGTCAAGGATAATGTGGAGCAGGTTTTTGGCGATCGCTTTTTAGTGTTATTTCAAGAAAGTCTGCAAGGCCAACCCTTTTTTGCCCTCGTTCCCAATCCCGCCCAAGAGAAAATGTCGTCGGCGTCAGAGGATCAGAGCCTTAATAAACCCTGGTTGGCCTTGGCACTATTATTACTGACCCTCTTTACCACCACCATGATTGGGGCAGAAATGGCTGGGTTAACCGCCGAGGGCTTGAAAGCGGGGCCGCAAACGTTATTGGTAGGTTTGCCGTACAGTTTAGCAATCTTAACCATTTTGGGCTGCCATGAACTGAGCCATTATTTCACGGCCATTCACTACAAAATTCGGACAACATTACCCTACTTCATCCCCATTCCTTTTTTCTTGGGAACCTTTGGGGCCTTTATTCAGATGAAATCCCCGGTTCCCCATCGCAAAGCCTTGTTTGATGTGGCGATCGCCGGACCGTTGGGGGGATTAATCATTACTTTGCCGATTTTGTGGTGGGGATTGGGACAATCGCAGGTAGTGCCGATGCCTGAAAACACTAGTTTGCTGCAATTCGACTCCCTCGATCCGCGCTTTTCCCTGCTGATGGCGGTGATTGGTAAATTAGCCTTGGGCAGTGAATTTATCCCGGAGACGGTTTTAAATCTGCACCCATTGGCGATCGCCGGTTATATCGGTTTAATTGTGACGGCCTTGAACCTGATGCCCTTTGGTCAACTGGATGGGGGCCATATTATCCATGCCATGTTGGGGCAACGGGCGGCGATTATGGCCGGGCAAATTACCCGGATTGTGATGGTAATTTTATCCTTTATTCGCAATGACTTTTTTCTCTGGGCAATTATCTTACTGCTGATGCCCGTCGGCGATCAGCCCGCATTAAATGATGTCAGCGAACTTGATGATCGTCGAGATTTATTGGGAATTCTGGCGATCGCAATTTTGGTCTGTATTTTGCTCCCCGTTCCCCCGGCGATCGCCCATTTACTGCAAATTTAAAGGGATTAATGGCAACTTAGAGCATGAGAACAGACACGATTTTCTACCAATTGTTTCAGGTAATGCCCAATCTCCTAGGGGAGTTACTGGGAGAAACAAGCGGCAACTATGAGTTCAAATCAGTGGAAATTAAGGAATTAGCGCGACGGATTGATGGGGTCTTTTTACCAGTTGGGGAACAATCACAGCCCCTTTATTTTGCAGAAGTACAGTTCTAGTCAGATGAAAGGCTTTATGAGCGGTTACTGACTGAAACATTTTTATATCTGGGGCAATACCGTCCGGGGAAGTCTTGGCTCTGTGTCGCTTTATGGGCAAATCGGGCGATCGCCTGTCCAATCCCACTCCATTATCGGGCCATGGCGGCAGCAGGATTATTGCGGGTTATGTATTTGGACGAGTTGGAGGCAGATTCTTTAGGCGCGTCGATGGTGCGGTTAGTAACGGAAGCGGATGAAAAAGTGAATAATGCTTTGCAGCAGGTGGTGAAGCAGGTGAAAAAACTGGATGATGGGCAGTTGCGGGAGCAGATAATAGAATTAGTGGAAAGGATGTCGGTTTATCGCTTTCCCGATTTTTCTACAGAGATGTTGCAGGCAATGTTTACAGACACGGATCTTAAAAAAAACTCGTTTTTATCGTGAGGTTTTTCAGGAAGGGCTTCAGGAAGGACTTCAGGAAAGGCTTCAGGAAGGACTTCAGGTGGGAAAGCAAGAAACCCTGCGTCAGGTGGTTTCTCGTTTACGTCAGCGGGGCTTTTCGCTACAGGAAGTTGCGGATTTGTTGGGGGTGGCGATCGCCGAGGTTGAAGCATTTTGGCATAAATAAGGGTTACCTATTGATAAATAAGGGTTAAAAATGGTGATCGCCCATTGACTCCAAATTTAAGGAGATTGATTTCAGCGGGGAGATCAGTGCGATTGGTAACATAACAGAGCAATGATTTGATCAACTCTGTGCCCCAACCTATGACTTTTCTTTTGACCAATGACGATGGCATTGATGCCCCCGGAATTCAAGCATTGTATGAAGCCTTAGGCCGGCGGGGGGTTTGGGTTGCGCCCACCCTTCAGCATTCTGGCTGCGGCCACCGAGTCACCACCGACGAACCGATTACGGTGGAACAGCGCGAAACTGATCGTTATGCCGTCCACGGAACCCCAGCGGATTGCACCCGTTTAGGGCTAATGCATTTTTATCCTGAAACGGAATGGGTCGTGGCGGGGATTAATGCCGGGGGGAATTTGGGCATTGATATGTATTTGTCGGGCACAGTAGCGGCGGTACGGGAGGCGGCGATTTTGGGCAAAAAGGCGATCGCCATTTCCCATTGGATTAACCGGCCTCTGACCATTGATTGGGCCTGGGCAACCCACTGGTCGGCGATCGTGTTGGATTTGTTGTGCCAGAAACCCCTACCGCCTCAACATTTTTGGAATGTGAACTTACCCCATTTACAGGCATCAGATCCCGATCCTGAGCTTGTGTTTTGTGAACCCAGTCGAGATCCCCTGTTGGTGGAATTCAAAGTCGAGGGCAACCAGTTTAGTTATCAGGGAGAATACAGTCAGCGTCCCCGCCAGCCGGGTTCGGATGTAGATGTCTGTTTTGGCGGCAATATTGCCATTACCCAACTCCGAATTTAAGGGCGCTATGATCGGATTTTTGCTGTTGTTATTATGGCTCGTCTAACATTTTTAATGGGTTTAGGTCTACTCAGTCATGTACTGTTAGCTTGCCAATCGCCATTCATCCCGACTCAAGCGCTTTCTGCCCAGGGATCGATCACGGCTAATAATCAGCAGGATTTTTCCCCCACTAGCCAGACGACTTGGGCATTTGAACCGGCAAAAGACACCTACGATCGCCGTTCTTTGTTGGATTTACGCTATCTAAATGAGGCGATCGCCGGAGAATCGGGATTTGTTAAATTAGCGACGGATAGGGAAAGTTTTGTCAAGGGAAACGGCAAACCGCTGCGGTTTTGGGGCGTTAATGTCAATGGCAAAAAACTCAAGTATGAGCAATTACAGGATCAAGCCCGTTTCCTCGCTAAGCGGGGGGTTAACTTGGTGCGTCTCCATGAATCTCTTGCCCCCAAAACCCCGGAGTCTAAATTTACGGATATTGATCGTGAAACGCGGGATCGAATTTGGCGAACGGTGGCGGCCATGAAACAGGCGGGAATTTACGTGACCATTTCTCCCTATTGGGCCTACAACATTAAACCCCAACCGGATTGGCCAGTTCCCAAAAGCGGCAAAAGTTTCTTTGGTTTATTATTTTTTGATCCCGAATTACAAGCCGCCTATAAAGCCTGGTGGCGAGCCTTATTAGAACCCGTTAATCCTTACACCGGCATTGCTCTCAAAGATGAGCCGGCGATCGCCTATTTACATTTACAAAATGAAGATTCTCTTTTGTTTTGGACAATGCAGCAATTACAAGGGCAAGACTTAAACCAGTTAAGTCAACAGTATGGACAATGGTTGCAAAAAAAATATGGTTCCTTAGCCAAAGCCCAAACTCATTGGGGGAAAAAAGCTACCTTACCCACGGATAATTTGGCAGCGGGTCAGATAGCCCTCTATTCCATTGATGAACTGACTAAACCTGTTAATGCCAACACCGATAAAGGAAAACGTTTAGCTGATCAAACCCAATTCCTAACCGAAACCATGGCCAAATTTAATCGGCAAATGGTTGAACTTCTGCGGGAAGATGTGGGAGCAAAACAATTAATTAATGCCAATAATTGGCGCACCGCTAGCACTCCCTTGTTAAATGATGCAGAACGCTATAGTTATACCCCCACCGAGATCATTGGGGTTAATCGCTATTACAACGGCGGCGGCCACGAGGGCAAAAAATCCGGTTGGGCCATTCTCAACGGTGATCGCTTTTCCAATCAATCAGTCCTGTTCAATCCCCTAAAATTTCCCCTCACCCTCAAGCAAGTTTCTGGCCATCCCATGATTGTTTCTGAAGGCTCTTGGGTTCCCCCCTTGGGTTATCAATCAGAAGGGCCATTATTGATTAGTGCCTATCGGTCTTTACTGGGCATTGATGGGTTTGACTGGTTTACCATGGCCGATCCCCAGTGGCGACAACCGGCCTCCGCCAATGGACACTTACCTTCCTTGGGGAAATGGGTGATTAACACGCCGGAATTATTGGGGAATTTTCCTGCCGCCGCCCTATTGTATCGACAGGGTTATGTGCAATCGGGTCAAACCATTGTCCAAGAGCAGCGTAGTTTAGCTGACCTCTGGCAACGTCAACCCGCCTTGATCACCGAAGAGTCTGGCTTTGACCCCAACCGAGACCGTCAACCCGAACTTCGCGGCAAAACGGGCAAAAACCAAGTCAATCCCCTCGCGTTTTTAGTGGGCCCGGTACAAGTCCGTTATGGTGTGAGCCAGCCCCGAAATCAAGTTGGCAATTTAACCCCTTATCTGCAAACGCAACAAAAACAAGTTCGTTCCATCACCGGCGAAATGAACTGGAATTATGGCCAAGGATTATTTACCCTCGATTCCCCCCAAGCTCAGGCTGTCACGGGGTTTCTCCGCAATGCCGGCCCCATTCAACTTACCGATGTGGCGATCGCCTCCCAAAATCATTACGCTACGGCGATCGTGGTGTCTCTAGACGGCAAAGCCATTAAAAATTCTCAAAAATTACTAGTAGAAGTCGGCACAGAAGCCCGCCCTACCCAATGGCAACAACGGCCTGCGACTTGGCAAGATCAAAAGGGAAAATCCCAAACAGGCTTTGAAGTCATCAACTACGGCCAGTCCCCTTGGCGTATCGTCAACAATGCCATGACCTTCACCCTCAATAATTCCACGGTGACCACCGCCACCGCCTTAGACCTGAATGGTATGGCCACCAACCCAGTCCCCCTACAAAAAAAGAATCAAGGGGTGCAATTTGTTTTTCCCCCAGCGGCAAAATACTTACTCTTAACCACCGCCAAACCTTGACTGGGAACTTTTAAAATGGCTTTTAGCCACCCAGACAATTCATCATTTTTGGCGATCTCGCAGAGATCCGCTACGCGGTGCGCCAAGGAAAAATAGGGACGATAGCTAAGCTGGATAACGATCACTCTCAAAGCATTCTCTAGGGTGATAGGCTGGGTTAACTTATGTGAACCGTAGACCCTCGCCTTTATCGGCGACTAATCTTATTGATCTTATATTTGAAATTAACTGAGGAGATTATGCTTAACTTTAAATTTTCTAAACACCTATTTGCTTTATTGGCCCTGAGTGGGGCTCTCGTAACTGGTTTACCGGCCATTAGTTGGGCAGGCGGAAATGCGGGTTTAACCATTTTTAGTGGCGTAGAGCGTAGCGATATTCTCGATTATTATTTGCAATTCGGGGGTCGTCCGGGGGAACGTGATCGGTACAAACTCTATATTCCCGCCAAAAAAATGACCCAAGGGGCAAAGGTTTTTTATATTTCCTACCCTGAAAACTTTGATGGTAAATTCTCTGTAAACCCTGACGGTACAATTAACAAAAACAAAATCCGGGTTGAAACCCAAAAACAAGGTACTCTTGAAATCGAAGATGTGGTTTGGGACAAAGAAAGTCGCTTTCTGCAAATTGTTGTTGCTGAACCCGCCGTCGTCAATAGCAAAGTCACCATCACATTATCTAATGTCACCAATCCCACTTTTGGGACTTATTACCTAGTGTCCGATGTGATGGCCTCTGGCGATATTCCTGTACGACTTTATGTGGGCACTTGGATTGTGGATATTCAACGATAATGACGAAAATCAAGTATTTTCAACTGTTTTTCTGACTCTGATTAACTTCCCGTACCGATGCCTAAGGTTTACCGCCGCCGTATCTCAGTTCTGCTTTTGACATTATTTGCTGGTTTCTCCGACTCGGCGATCGCCGTTGCCGATCCTCCGCGATCCGTTGATCAAACTGTGGAATGTGAACTACTGATTGTGGGCGGCGGCTTAGCAGGAACAGCCACGGCCTATGAAGCCTTGTTAGCGGGCAAAACCGTTTGCATGACCGAATTAACCGATTGGGTCGGCGGTCAATTAACCTCCCAAGGGACTTCTGCACTGGATGAAAAACCCACCCAGACAGAAAAATTATTTTATCCCAGGGGTTATCTGGAACTAAGACGACGGATTAAGCAGTTTTATGGCGTTCAAGATCCGGGTAACTGTTGGGTCAGTCGATCTTCATGTTTCCTGCCCAAAGATGGCCATACCATTCTGATGGCGCAGTTAAAAAATGCGGAACGCGAAGGTAAGGGGCAACTTAAATGGTTTCCTGCCACGGTCATTAAGGAATTAGAGATTAAACCTGTGGGTCAGGGAGAACAAATCACAGCGGCGATCGCCATCCAACACCAACCCGCCCCCGGTGCGCCCCCCTTAAACACCAAGCCCCTCTCCCAAACCCTTGCCGATAGTTACCGCTACGAAGATTCTGAGCAATTGACCAAAACCCTGATCCGATTTGTGCCGCCCACCGCTAGATCCGGTAAAAATGCCCATTGGTTAGTCGTAGAAGCCACTGAAACCGGGGAATTAATTGCCTTGGCGGATGTGCCCTATCGGGTGGGTATTGATCCCCGTACTTTCCGCGATCCCTCTTCCTCCAGTGTGGATGGGTTTGCCTACTGCACCCAAGGCTTCACCTATACCTTTGCCATGGAAGCCACCGCCGCCCCCCAACCCCAACCAGAACCGGCCTTTTATGCCCAATACTCCCCCTATTACAGCTACGACCAAGACCGTTTTAACTTCGATGGCTTGTTTACCTACCGTCGCATCTGGAGTCCCGATGGTTTAGGCGTATTTGATCCTGCTCCCGAAAAATTTGACAAAAATCGGTATGGCGTTAGTCCCGCTAAACCCGGTGAAATTTCCATGCAAAATTGGTTACCGGGCAATGATTACACCCCCGGCACGGCTAAAGATAATTTGATTTATACCCGCGATCAACTCCAACAAACGGGACAACTGCAACCCGGTCAATGGCAGGGGGGTTTGCGGATAGAAAGTTTGCAAAATGCAGAAGAACTAGCCCTTGGATTTTACCACTGGTTAACGGCGGGCACGACCGATGCCAAATTAGGGGACGAAAAGAAAAAACCGAATCCCAATAACATTTTGCTGACCGGCTTAGACAGTCCGATGGGAACCGAACATGGCCTGTCAAAATTTCCCTATATGCGCGAAGGTCGGCGGATTCTGGGTCGTCCTGATTTTATTTATCCTGACGGTTTTGAAATTAATGAAACAGATATTTCGCGGCGCAAATTCGAGAGTGATTTTTATCGAGAAAATTTATCCCCCAGGGAATATCGACGTTTACATGCAGATTTAGCAGGAATTGATGGCTTAGATGTGTTAAATGGCACCTTATCCCCCGATGAGGTTCAACGACGACAACGGGCCACCATTTACCCGGATTCCGTGGGTATTGGCCATTACAATATTGATTTTCATCCCTGTTATTTGGAATCTCCCGTCGAAAAACCCGGTAATATTGAACGCCCTGGTGAACGCCAAGCCCATACAGCGACCTATCCGTTCCAGATTCCGTTGCGGGCGATGATTCCTCAACGCATTGATAATTTGTTGGTGGTGGGAAAAAGTATTGCCACGAGTCACATTGCCGCAGCGGCCTATCGGGTGCATTCCTTTGAATGGTCGTCGGGGGCGGCGGCCGGCATTACCGCAGCGGAGGCATTAAAAAATGATTATTTACCCTATGAATTGGTGGATAAAGTGCCAGTTACCGCCGATAAACGGTTATTACAATTGCGACAAAAAATTGACGAAACCAATAATCCTACGGCTTTTCCTGATACTTCAATTTTTACCAGTTTTGAAGATTGGCAGTAATTCACAATCCCCCGTTGATTTTCCTGGGTAATGGCCGTGAAATCGGTCTGGGCAAGGCGTTTGATACGTCGGCGGAAAGTTGGCTAAATTGGTGGATGTAGTATGATCTAGTGGTCTGTCAAGCTTGAGTTTATGAGTGGAGAGGGGATAATAGAGAAAGCATTAACTTGAAATGACCCCATTACCCCAAGAACCGATCATGCCTAAACGCTATATTGTCCGGTTGAGTGAGGAAGAGAGAAGGCAACTCAAAGACTTAGTATCCACAGGTCAAGCCGCCGCTTACAAAATTAAGCACGCGAATATTCTCCTGAGTGTTGATGTCAATGGGTGGGGCTGGACAGATGAAGAAGCAGCGAAAGCGTTTAGTTGCCACCGCCATACAGTAGCCAATGTACGACAGCGCCTAGTCGAGAAGGGTTTAGAAGCGGCACTGAAACGCCAGCCGAGCTCCAATCCCCCGCGAGAAAGAATCTGTGACGGGGAAGCCGAGGCCAAACTGATTGCCCTACGCTGTGGCGAACCACCAGAAGGACGAGCCCGTTGGACTCTGCGATTGCTTGCCGACAAAGTGGTGGAGTTAGAGATTGTGCCAAGGATTTCTCATGAAACAGTACGCCAAGTGTTAAAAAAAACGAACTCAATCTCTACTGGGTTTAATTCCCCGCCCCTTGGGGCGATCAAGCTGTAGGGCGGTAGTGCGATCCGTAGGAAAAATTCCGTAATGCCCCGTTGCTTGCAGCGGGGATAGGAATTTTAGCGCTCCGCCCGTCGCCTTTTTTACTTATTTCTTTACTAATCCGATGGGGCCTAAGAAAAATCCCACGACAAAACCTAAACATCCATCACGACCTTTTTCATTAGCAATGATAGCCGCAAAGACCCCGCATACAAGCCAAAAGATAATGATGTAGATCATAAAAAAATCATTAATAAAAATATGTAATTTATGCAAAAGTATTTGATACTTCTTTCAAATCCCTATCGAAAAACATCAAAGAAACGAGACATCAAAGCAATAAAGCGGTCTGATTGTCCATCGATAAAACCCCCCAACCAAACGCCTTGCCAGTAGGTGAGAAAAGGAAAATGTCCCTTCGGAGCATCGAGGGAAATAGTTAAGTTTTGACTACTTGATATCCATTGTTGATTTTTTCGCCAGCCCAATAAATCACCAATTTTTCGCCATTGATCAGGATTGAAATCATTATTTTTGCAGACCTCTAAATAGGTTTGATGTTGAGCAGAAAAGCCAAATAATCCATTACTGTAATAAGTCCATAGACCATCGATAATAGCTAATTCTCGTAACGGTAAATTTTGATAGTCTGTGAGGTTTAAATAGCTTTGGCTAGAACTACTTAGCTCAAATAAAATTTTGCTTGTTTCTTGATCCGCATTTTGCCATTTTTTATCAATTAAATATTGCTGAAGTTTTCGGTATTGATCGGGTAAATCACCTGACGAAGAAAAGGCTTGATCTAATGATTTATTTTCATTTATTGTTAAGTCGCTTTGGTGTTTATATTCTGATTTAAAATCTTCTATTTCTATGTTTTGCCGATCAACTAATTCTCTAAGTTTTGCAATTTCTACATTTTTATCTTTAATTTTCAATAAAAAAGCAGGTTCAGCTTCATTTATTGTCATTTTTATTAAGTCATTTTGGCGTTGATATTCTGACTGAAGATTTTTTATTTCTTCATTTTGTTGATCAACCAGTTCTCTGAGCTTTTCAATTTCTGCATCTTTATCCTTGATTTTCCCTAAGAAGTCAATCTTGATTTTATTTGTCATTATTTTTGTTAAGTTATTTTGGCGTTGATATTCTGACTGAAGATTTTTTATTTCTGCATTTTGTTGATTAATTGTTATTTTTAGATTTTTTATTTCTTTATCTTTTTCTTCGTTCTTTTCTGAGTAGTTTAACTCAATTTTATTTGTTAATTCTTCCATTTTAGTCTGTTTTTGCTTAATGAATTTACTCTGTGATTTTTTCCAGATCAGTAAACTAAATAGGCCAGTAATTGCTGAGCCTGCAAACAAACCTAAAAAGAAAATTTTCATAAAAGATTGCTTTGATAAATTTTTAATCTGCTAGCATGACAGAGTGAATAGTTTTTATTCAAAATTTAGCACTAAATCATCACACGATTAAACTTTCTTTTCTTTAGATTTTACAAATCACAAAAAACGTGATAACCACAATAATCATTAAAAATTGTTAAAAAATATTAAGATTCCAAATTATCGCCGCTTTGATGAAAACCACGGTCAAGGGCGATCGCCGATTTTGGCTGGTTCAAATCATGCAGGGGTGTAAAAAATTCCGTAACGACGAATGCAATCCCCGCCCCCATAAGGCATTATTATTACCTGCGTGCGATTTCCCTGTGAATGACAATTTCCTATGTACGATAAACTTCAATCCCCCACCGCTGGCTCCAAAATTACCTTCAGTAACGGTAAGCCCCAGGTTCCCAATGATCCGATTATTCCCTACATTCGGGGTGATGGTACGGGGGTTGATATTTGGCCTGCGACTGAAAAAGTCATCGATGCGGCGATCGCCAAAGCCTACGGCGGCGAGAAAAAAATTAACTGGTTTAAAGTCTATGCCGGGGATGAAGCCTGTGAACTGTATGGCACGTACCAATATTTACCCGAAGATACATTAACTGCGATTAAGGAATACGGCATGGCCATCAAAGGTCCCTTAACAACCCCCGTCGGCGGCGGTATTCGCTCCTTAAACGTGGCCCTACGGCAAATTTTTGATCTCTATACCTGTGTGCGGCCCTGTCGTTATTACGCCGGAACCCCTTCCCCCCACAAAAGCCCGGAAAAATTAGACATTATTGTTTATCGGGAAAACACAGAAGATATTTACCTCGGCATTGAATGGGCAGAAGGAACAGAAGGAGCAAAAACCCTCATTGCTTATCTCAACGATGAATTAATTCCCGCGACCCCAACCCTCGGTAAAAAACAAATTCGCCTCGATTCAGGTATTGGCATTAAACCAATTAGTAAAACGGGATCACAACGATTAATCCGGCGGGCAATTCTCCATGCGCTACGGTTACCCAAAGCCAAGCAAATGGTGACCCTGGTGCATAAGGGCAACATTATGAAGTTCACCGAAGGAGCCTTTCGGGATTGGGGTTATGAATTGGCCACCACGGAATTTCGAGCGGAGTGTGTGACGGAACGGGAATCTTGGATTTTGAGTAATAAGGAGAAAAACCCCGATCTCAGCATCGAAGCCAATGCCCACATGATCGACCCCGGCTATGATGCCCTCACCGATGACAAAAAAGCCGTGATCTGCGAAGAAGTCGAACAGGTTCTGGCCAGCATTTGGGACTCCCACGGTAACGGGCAATGGAAAGAAAAAGTAATGGTTAATGACCGCATTGCCGATAGTATTTTCCAGCAAATCCAAACTCGCCCGGACGAGTATTCAATTTTAGCCACTATGAACCTCAATGGGGACTATCTTTCCGATGCGGCGGCGGCGGTGGTGGGTGGTTTAGGCATGGGGCCTGGAGCTAACATTGGTGATAATGCGGCCATTTTTGAAGCGACCCACGGCACGGCTCCCAAACACGCAGGTTTAGACCGCATTAATCCCGGTTCGGTCATTCTATCGGGGGTGATGATGCTGGAGTTTATGGGCTGGCAAGAGGCGGCGGATCTGATCAAAAAAGGCCTCGGAGCGGCGATCGCCAATGGGGAAGTGACCTATGATTTAGCGCGGATGATGGAACCTCCGGTAGAACCGTTAAAATGTTCGGAGTTTGCCCAGGCGATTATTAATCATTTTGACGATTGAACCTTTCGGCTGGCAAGGGAAATAATTAACTTGAGCTTCGCTTTGTTGGGCGATGCTATTTTTTAAATACACCTCAAGCACTGCGAACCATGCCAGCCTTCGCTCCCCAAGAACAAGCCGCTTACGCCCTCAGACCCCTAGAAATTCAACCGACTGTTGACGGTTACTTGTTACGGGAAAAAGCCCCCCGCATTGCTAAACCGAAGTCCTCCCCAACTATTGCTGGCTGGATAGTAGGTATTGTGATCACGGGTTTGTTTTTGCCTCATATCGCCCTAATCTTGGTGGGTGTATTTGGGGCTAGGCTAATTTTGCCGTTTTTTAACTTGACTAATAGCGCAGTCGCCCAGCACACGAAAAAAGACCAGATGTCCTATGGTTGGTTAGCTTTTTACATTTGCCTCTGGGGGCTATTGGTAACAGGAGCAAGTTTCTTCTTGTCTCCTTCGTCTTTTTTAAACCTTCTCTATATCGGGGTCTTAGGTGTTGTTGGTTATTTTTCCTTTGGAATCATTTATTGGTCGTTGCGCCTCTTGGTTGATCGCCAAACTCGCCAACGTTTGGGTTTTAAGTGGGGCTTAGACGAATTAGAGATAATTTTTTCTCACTATCCCCCACAATTAGGGGACGGCGATCGCCTAACAATCCGACGACGCTTAAAGGAAACTGTTTGGACAAGGCTCTTTCACGTTGATGGGTTTCCTAAGGATAGTCAGATAAACGTTGATCTGGTCTGTATCGAACGAGTGACCTATACTCAAGGCACGGATTTGGTCACCGATATGACAGAGGTTTATCGCCAAAGTCTTCAGATAA
>Ga0315899_10001065_pt1 | contig 31813 bp, 33 predicted proteins | sample LakEriMetagenome_2_FD_203518 | JGI IMG/M metagenome (GOLD analysis project Ga0315899, IMG submission 203518) | Freshwater fungal communities from buoy surface, Lake Erie, Ohio, United States - Buoy 4 MA112 | ecosystem: Environmental > Aquatic > Freshwater > Lake | place: USA: Lake Erie, Ohio...
TGGCATCTACCTATTTAAGGTACCCACCGCCATCGGAAAAACTGAATTACTCACCAATGTATCCGCCACCCTTGCATTCCCAACCCATGCACTTAAATGCGAGGTTCAGGAACGTATGACAGTACCAAATGTACTTAGTCCGGATGCACTTGATTTTTTGGATGATAAACTCAACTCGCGACTGAAGTATTATTACGCTGCGGGATTAGTTCAGAAAGCAACGGCCATGATACACTACGTTGCTCATTCATCAAATACCCTTCAGTATGACCCATCAGACATCAACCAAGCACAAGCATACCTTCAGCAATTAAAGATGACCCAGGAGTCGGAAAATACGGTTCTCACCACCCATGCAAGAGCGTTACACCTTAATCACAATCATGACACAATAATATTTGACGAAGACCCGCTAGAAACCATGTTACCCATCCAAACAGCGCAGATCAGCGACCTGGTTAAAATCCAGCTGCGCAGCCGGAACTTGTTTGGCAAAATCAAAACATACATTGAGGACTTTTCTAAAGCCCCGGGGGGAATTTATCAACCAACCCCAAGATTTAAAGGGGACCCCGAGGAATTAATCCATTGCATACCAACACTTAACGTCCAAAGTAACGTGATTGGGTTATTAACCAGCACCTATTACATTAAGGATGCAAGGGACAACAACACGTTACATTATATACAACACATCCCCTTGCCAAGCAAAAAACGGATCGTGATACTCTCCGCTACAGCGCCAGTAGAAATCTACCGCGCATTATACGGCGATCGATTGCACGTGATTGAACTTACCGATGTGGAGCAACTTGGAACCATCATCCAACACACCAAACAATCGTGTTCTCGTAATGCGATGAACCGATATGCCGATTCACTATCTCAAAAAGTAGGTGACCTCCCCGTGATAACATTTAAGAGATTCAGGGCTTCATTCAAAAACCCCGTTGAAGATATGTACTTTGGCAACTGCTCTGGATATGACAACCTCAAAGGGAAAGACATTGCGGTCGTTGGCACACCTCACCGGAACAACGTGCTTTATCACCTGATTGCGACACAAATTAACGGTGTGACTACCTCTAACCATAGTATGACCTACCAAAAAGTGGAATACAATGGATTTCGATTCAAGTTCAATTGCTTTGATGACCCGACTCTTCGAAGCATCCAACTTTCGCTAATAGAATCGGACCTTATTCAAGCCGTAGGAAGAGCACGAACATTAAGAACAAATGCCACGGTTCAGGTATATTCAAATTTCCCACTACGGGCGGTGACCATATTTATTTTCTAACCGATTTTTTTATTTGAGATTTTTTTGTTATCATTCAAATGGACCTCGAGCCATAAACATATCTTAATACTATTCAAAGTGAAAAAGATTACAGTCTATTACAAAGTGATGGTTGATTGCTCCCAAGAAATCGAAGTTGAAGACGACTTTGACATCGAGATTGGGGACCCTGACGAAATGTTATCAGAATTAGAGTCGAAGGTAGATTTTGAACCAAATGATTTAACCATTTCTGGTTCGGATTACGACGACCACGAATTTGATTTCATTTCTGACATCAGCATCAATCACTAGAGGCAATCCCTCAGGTACCCCAACATTTTTTATCGTAACACACTATGATATGACAAGTATAGATTGATTTTATAATTTTCGATTTCACGTACTCAGAATCGAGGATTAAATTTCAATCTTCACCAAATGTATGAGGTCCAAAAAACAACAAAAAAGGTACCCTTGCTTGAAATACAGCAGGCGGTACCTTTTCGTTTTTGTTATACAATTTACGGCTTTATCTCGAAATATTGCTCTGTGGGAATTCCTGCAGAGAGTAATCTGTGGCAATTGATGATGTAAGCAAATATATTTTCCTTACTGGCACTCAGTTGTAGTTCATATACGCCATCTTCGGTGAATTCCATTTTCTCCATAAGCGCAAGAGCTTTGGTTCGCTCCAATTCCGTTGCTGGAATTTCCAATTTAAAGACATCCCAATAATCGAGGTGATGAAACCTTCCGTCTTCTGCGATTAACTGCCCAACAAGCATTGATCTTAAATCTGTAGTCATGACTTATTCTCTAAATGCTCTGCCAGCGCTTTTCGAACCACTTGGCTTATGTTCTTTCTCTGCTTGATTGTTTCAGATACTATGTGCTCGAGTTGACGACGCGTAACCCGAATAACGATTTTTTTATTTAGCTTTCCCATATCAATAAATATGCGGATGCCATACAAAATCAATTCGCGTCTTCAAAATTTATCCAGTTTTCATTTTCGATATAAATTACCTCCTCTTCACCGCGCTCTTTAAAATACGCCAACAATTTACTTTTTGGAACAACTCTTTCATATATAGATTTTTCATGATTATGAGTAGCAACATTCCTTGGATATACAAAAGCAAAGTAATGTGCTTGCTCAAGAGATAATGTCCATGATATTCCGTAATCATCATTTTCTTCTTCCTCAATCGATGCTCCTCGGTAAATTTTAACCATTTCAGGAAGTTTCTCAAATTCTCTGACCTCTTTTTTAGTCATCAAAGAAATTCTATCTGATTCAGTTGACATGAATGCCATACGAACATCAATTCTGTATTCATAAAGATTATCTGACATGATATAAGAATTACGGAGAGCTTGCCAGTATTTTCTTCCTTTTAAAATTGGCGCAATTGCTAAAAAAACTTCAAACCGAGTTATCCCTATTGGCATGATACCAGGAAAAGAGTAATTTTTCATGCTACTTGAATTTAAAAACAACTTCGAGATTTCTTTTTGCGTAAGTGGCATTGTATGAATTTTCAATTAATTTGTACTTCAAATATAAATAAATGCCCACCCTCACTTTTCATCTCAAACTCATTGGTACCGAACCATTGGTGACCCGCACCTTCAAGGTGTCATCCGAGAGTTCCATGTATGTATTGCACCACATCATTCAAGTGGTGATGGGTTGGAAGAACTACCACCTCTACCAATTTGAGGTTGGCGACACAGTCATTGCCGACAGCAGACTATGGGATGAAGATGAAATGGGACCCATAACCGACGTTAAAGTGGTGTCGGTGGGCGAAGTATTCACAAAAGTGGGAACCACCGCGGTATACGAATACGATTTTGGAGATGGTTGGATGCACCACCTGGAATTGGTGGACCGATCCACTCACCCAACGCAAGAGGTGTTACCTCTGGTTATATCGGGTGAAAACGCATGTCCACCTGAGGATTGTGGTGGCATTCATGGTTATAAAGAACTACTGGAAGTATTGAAGAATCCCAAACACCCTGAGTACCGAGAAACCAAAGTTTGGGTGGGTTCAAAATTCAATCCCACAAACTTCAGTGTTGACGCATGCAACAAAGAACTGGGGAAATTGAACAAGTACATCAAAGAATACGAAAAAGGATTTTAAAAATATTTCACCTATTTCAGTTTACCCTTTACTTCAGAATTTCTTTCCGTTATGTTTTATCTGGGTTTATCCCATTATAAACAAAACGTAATATGAAAGAGTATGAACACAGAAGTAATGTTCTCATCGGCATCAGTGAATTGGTCCACGCCACAGTGGTTTTTTGACCAATATAACCAAGAGTACAATTTCACCTTGGATGTTTGTGCACTTCCAGAAAATGCAAAATGTCTGGAATACTTTACCCCCGATGACAACGGATTAAATCAAACATGGGAAGGTACAGCATGGATGAATCCACCGTATGGTCGTACCATCAAAGGTTGGATTGAAAAAGCGTTTCAGGAAGCGAACTGTACCAAATCAACCGTGGTTTCTCTGTTACCCGCCCGGACCGATACCAAATGGTTCCACGAAAACATCTACAACAAATGCGGCGTGGAGATTGAATTTATAAAAGGTAGGTTGAAATTTGGCGATGCGAAGAACTCAGCACCGTTTCCATCGATGGTTGTGGTATTTAAACCCTGTCCTGACCCATCGATTAAGTATTGTAGGAGTGGCAGTTTAATAACTACCTAAGGTGACCAGTTAAATTATGAATGGGATGATTTTGGAGAAATCGTCCCATTTTTGTTTTCTTTGACGATTCGATCCCCAAACCCCTTACCAAAGACGGTAAGGAAGATGTACTTAAAGTAACCAAGGGTATTTAATTCCTGAATCATCTTGGCATCGGTTTCTGCCAAGCGTTGAGGAGTGGACATGTCAATCTTGTTGATTTTTTGATATTATCGGACTTGTTACAATTAGGTTATAAGTAAATAATACACTGATCACAATGTTATCACTTCAGAATCTGTCACATAGTAATCACCATCACAAAACTTAAGCACTCTTGTGGCTGGAATCAGACTAGCTGAACCAGACCAAATAATCAACTTAGTTGAACTATCTAACATTATATATGCTCCAGGATACGGACGAGTAGTAGCCCTTACTAACCTATCAACTTCCTTCAAAGTCATAGTTTCAAATAACTCACCATCTTCAGGTGTCCGACCTACCCAATAAGTTGCCTGGTCTTCATCTTGTACTTGTCCTAATACGGCATCAGATATTAGTTTAGGCCAAATTTGCCTAATTAACTGCACATGAGCATCGTTCACTTTGCCATACAGTTCCGTGGCTGTTTCTAATGGCGAAAGTGGAATTTCATACTGATCGAGTATTGGGCCCGTATCTACTCCCACATCCATTTTAAAAAAGGTCACCCCTGTTTTATCCAACCCCTTAATGATTGCCCAAGGAACTGCCGCACGCCCACGGCCAATTGGCAAAAGTGTAGGATGTGCGCCAATGATCCCTTTTCTGGGAACCTCTAAAACTTCGGGTGAGGCAATTTGAGACCAACCAATGATAAACAGCCAATCTATTCGTTGTCTACGGAGCACTTCCGCCACATCGGCATCGTTAATATGATTCAACTTATACAATGGCGTATTCGTGGACTTAGCGATTTTATCCAAGTAAATACGCCCTGATTTTTTCTTTGATTTGTTGTCATGTAGGGTTAATAACAAATCAAACTTACCACCATCCTCTATGATAGCTTCGACGCAAGAAAGACCAATTTGAACACAAGTACAGAATGCGATGCGCATGTTTATCACTTCAGGTTGTAAACTTCGATGTATTTTATTTTATAATTGATTTGCGTTTAGGATTTAATAAGTAGGTGGTTTTTTAAAAAAGTAGCCCACTGTTTTTGCTAAAATCAACAAATCAATACTAATGGAAAAGCGATTAGCGTATTCGCCATCAAAAGCGGCTTTTTGTTCAGTAGACATGCCATCATATGCATTTACTTGCGCCCAACCAGTCAGGCCAGGTTGTATAGCCAATGCTCCATTGGCGCGACGCATTTCAACAAGTTCCTTTTGGGAACAGATTGGCGGGCGAGGACCAATGAAACTCATGTCACCTCTCAGAACATTATAAATCTGTGGCAGCTCATCCAAGTTAGTTCGGCGGATGAATTTACCGAATGGTGTAATCTGTAATTTTTGGGTTTCACGAGACTCTACATTAGGGGTGCTCACTGGCATGCTTCTGAATTTGTAAAACATAAATTCTTGTCCGTTTCTACCTACCCTCATTTGTTTGAAAATGGCCGGTCCTCCATCCTGCAACCAGATGATAAGTGCCAATAATAGATAAATGGGAAATAAAAACAAAATGAGCGGAAGTGCTAGTGCTATGTCGCTCAAACGTTTAATTTTGGAATAAATTCTCATGGCTCTATCACATTCATGGCTGTTTGAAAACCCTCACAAAGGTTACGTCCGACCTGACTTCCGCGCAATACTGCCAAAGCCCTAATGGCTTCATCAGACCGTGGGTGCGGATAAGGTCGCATAACTCCCTCGTAAGCATAGAGTGCTTCAATTTTTTTTCCCAAACCCTCTTCTCCAATCTCAATGTAGGTATCTGGCCGGAACTGTTGACCGTCGACAGGAAAAGCCCAATCTGTACTCGAAGGAACTTCCATGAAATAAAACGCTTTCAAAGGTTTCACTGGCTTTCGCTGAAATAAACGAACAGCGGCCTGACACGCCTTGCTCGTATGATAATGGTCGTTGTTTAGATCATAAGGATGATGGGTGATTACCACATCCGGTTGAATATCCTCGATAACCATTTCAATATACTGCACCAATTCTAAATGCGGAACGGTATTAAACTGAATATTGGGAAATGGACCTAAAATAGGAGCTTCGGCACCTACAATTTGTTGCGCTAGGGTTGTGTGTGCCTTTAATGCTTCTACCTCAGGTCGGTATCTACGCGCTTCAACATCGCCAGATAATATGAGGTTATGAACCTGGTGACCTTTGGCTATCATCACGACCGTACTCCCACCGAAGCCTAGTATTTCATCATCAGGGTGAGCTGTTACAGTTAGATATATCATATTACTTAATTAAATGATCTAAGCGTTTTTTTTAAACCATCGATTGCACTCACTGGTAAATCTTTTCCGATTGCATTTAATAATTTTTGGTTTGAAACAACATAATTTTGTGTCAATTTCTCTAACCGCTCTGAATTCAAAGGCAAGTGAAAACAGTCACCAATTTTTGCCAATAACCACACAAAACTCTTGGGTATTGTTAAAATCTTTGTATTCTTCATTTGGGATTTGGAAATCAATGAAATTAGCATGTTAGTACCAATAGGGTCATTATCTGCAACATTGTATACCCCAGAAGGAATATCATCACGTCGCATTAATTCATTAAGAACAAACATCAAATTATCTATACTACAGAAAGAACGTTTATTTTCAAATGCTCCAAGTGGCCATGGAATGCCTTTGGAGACTAATTTATAGAGTAAATTCAAATTCCCCTTGTTCCCAGGTCCATGAATCATACAAGGCCGCAGAATATAAACACGCTTATCTTCAGGAATTTCTTTTGATAAGATGTAGTTTTCAGCTAATAATTTGCTTTTTCCATAATGAGTAATTGGATTTGGAATGTGTTCTTCGGTTAACTGTCCTTGCACTCCGTCAGCAACCGCCTTAACTGAACTTAAGGTAATGAATACGTTTGCATCGGATATCAAAAAGGAATCAAATATTCTTTGGGTTAATTCGGTATTGACTTGGTAGTATTCGTCTGGATTTGATGTTTTTTTAAGGTCGTGGGCCTTACCGGCAAGATGAATAACAATTTTTGCATCATCGATTTTATTTTCTTCTCCTCTTGAAGAAACACGAACTTTATCATTATTCAAAAAATTCAAAAGGGAATGACCTACAAAACCAGTTGATCCTGTTACAAATATCATCTTCCGAAATCATCTTGTAATCGAACAATATCTTCTTCATCTGAAGGATTAGCAACATCTGTATGCTGCCAAATCTCAGCTAAGACGGTATAATCTTCTATACCCACAAGACGGTGACGCTCACCTTGACGTAGTGTAACCGTTGCGCCAACATTGAATAATTCTAATTCATTTTCAGAATCGGTATTACTTCTTACTACTCCTGCCTGACCTTGAATGACCCTCCATATTTCTGCCCTTCTGTGATGGTATTGCCACGATAATCTCTTATTAGGTGCTACTATCAGTATTTTGGGACTCAACTTGCCTGATATTTTCAAACTTGAAACATCCAAACCATCAAAATATACATCTGCAAAACGTTGAGCTTGATTTTCTGAAATTACAAAAAACCCACCCCAAGGACGTTTATGGTCTTTATCAACAATAATAAAATTTTGTTCTTCTAACGCGCTTTGAACTGAACTAAATATCATAGAAATCAAGACCAATTATACTCTTTCACTTCATTGTATACTTTCCCTATACCTTCTTCCAAAGTAATACTAGAACGCCAACCTAGGTCAGCTAACCTAGAGACATCCATTAACTTCCGTGGAGTCCCATCAGGCTTAGTAGTATCGGTCAAAATTTCACCCTCAAATCCTGTAATCTTCTTTACTAACCGTGCTAAATCAATAATTGAAATATCTTCACCTACACCAATATTGACCAAGCCGCTCTCATTATAATTCTCCATTAAATACAAACATGCTGAAGCAAGATCATCTGCATGCAAAAACTCTCTTCGTGGAGCACCAGTACCCCAAATTGTTACTGATGATTCACCGTTACGCTTAGCGGTTATAAACTTTCTCAGAAGTGCCGGCAGTACATGTGAATTACTTAGATCATAATTATCATTAGGGCCGTACAAATTGGTTGGCATACCTGAAATAAAATTACACCCGTGTTGTGCACGATATGAATCGCACATCTTAATTCCAGCAATTTTTGCTATAGCATATGGTTCATTAGTATCTTCCAGTAAACCCGTCAATAAAAATTCTTCTTTTAAAGGTTGTGGTGCTAATTTGGGATATATACATGAAGACCCTAAAAACAATAATTTTTTAACTCCATTTAAATAAGAATGATGAATCACATTCGACTGAATCATAATGTTCTCATATATGAAATCCGCTCGATAAGTGTTATTAGCAATAATACCTCCTACTTTGGCTGCAGCCAAAAAAACATACTCGGGTTTTTCAATGGCAAAGAAATTAGCTACATCTTGTTGATTTCTTAAATCCAATTCAGAAGACGTTTTTAATAGAAAATTACTGTAGCCTTTTGACTGCAAAGCACGCAAGATGGACGACCCTACCATCCCGCGATGCCCAGCAATATAAATTTTAGATGATTTTTCCATGAAATTGATTTGAGAATTTAAGAAGCTAAAAAGCCAGCTTTTTTAAGCATCATTTTCTTTTTCACTCGATCTACGTCCATAGCTACCATTTCTTGAACCAAGCCAGATAAATCATATTGTGGTGTCCAACCTAATTGCGTTTTTGATTTAGTTGGGTCTCCAATAAGTAAATCAACCTCGGTAGGTCGAAAATACTGTGGATCGACAGCTATCACTTGTTTACCAATTTCTAATTGAAACTCTGGAATAGAACAAGACGCAACAAACCCTTTTTCAGTAATCCCATGTCCTTTGAATTCAATTGTTATTCCAACTTCTGCAAATGCCATACGAACGAAATCCCTTACATAGGTTGTTTCACCCATTGCAATTACATAATCTTCTGGATGATCTTGTTGCAAAATTCGCCACATAGCCTCAACATAATCTTTAGCATGCCCCCAATCGCGTTGTGCATCTAAATTCCCTAAATACAAACATTCTTGTTGCCCTAAAGCAATTGCCGCTGTAGCCATCGTGATTTTACGAGTGACAAAGGTTTCCCCTCGACGAGGCGATTCATGGTTGAACAAGATGCCATTACAAGCAAACATATTGTAGGCCTCTCTATAGTTTTTCGTTATCCAATAACCATAAATTTTTGCAGCACCATAAGGGGAACGGGGATAAAATGGAGATTTCTCATCATACAAACCCTTCTCATTTTTATTTTCAGCTAAGCCTCCATATAGCTCAGATGTAGATGCTTGGTAAATTCTTGTTTTTTGTTCTAAACCCAATATTCGAACAGCTTCAAGAATTCGTAAAGTACCAATACCATCAACATTAGCTACATATTCGGGCGAGTCAAAGGAAACTTTTACATGGCTCATTGCACCCAAATTGTATATTTCATCTGGCTGAACTTCCTGAATGATTCTTAAGATATTGGTTGAATCTGTTAAATCACCATAATGCAATTTGAAATTGACATTAGACTCATGTAAGTCTTGATAAATATGATCAATTCGCTGGGTATTAAAAGAGGAGGCTCTTCTTTTAATTCCATGGACTAAATATCCTTTTTCTAGTAATAATTCTGCAAGATATGATCCGTCTTGTCCGGTGATTCCTGTTATAAGGGCTGTTTTCACGATTTTTAATTTTTATTTATAAAAATATTACATCAATGATTTAAGATGTTTTCCAGTTTATTCATTAAAACTTCTCGGTCAAATTCCTTTTCGAAATATTCTCTGGCTTTATTGCCCATTTCATGCCGTTTGATTTGTGACAAAGATAGAAATTCTTGAACAATAGTAACAAGTGCCTCCGGATCTTCAGCTCTACATGTTAATCCCGCTTCTGCTTCTTTAATTACTCGAGCACCTTCACCATCTATACTCGCCAATATAGGTTTCCCGCATGCTAAGTAAGATTGAACCTTAGAAGGGATAGTTAAACCAAATATTCTATCCCTTTTCAACGAAACAATTAAGGCATCCGCACAACTATAGAAATTCGGCATTTCAGTACTGGGATAAGACCCAAGAAGATGAAAACAATCTAATAATTCTAATTCCTTCACCCTTTGAACCAGATAATTTTTCATTCTACCTTCGCCCAAAATAATCCAACTTAATTTGATTTTTTTGTTTTTCAAGATAAATGCAGCATCTAATAAGGTATTAAACCCTTGTGATTCTCCGAGGTTTCCAGCAAACATTATTTTTGGCCCTGAAGGTAAAGAATTTAATAATTCAAGATTTGGAGACAATTGTTGGAAATAACTTTCAGTCGTATTTGGAAAATAAACTAACTTCTCTTCACTAATGTTTTGATTTAAAATGTAAGCTTTAAAAGACCGAGATGACAACAAAATTTTGTGACAATGCCGGTATATAAACTTGGTTAATTCATTAAAAATTGATAAAATCATTTTATTTTTTACTCCACCCGAGGCAGATATTGCCTCGGGCCATAAATCCTGAACCCAAAAATAAATCGGTGCTTTGAATTTAAATTTAGCAACTATGCCTGGTATGCCTATGGTTATTGGCGATGGTTCGTAGACAAATATTTTATCAAATTTGTTTCTTATAAACAACAATCCAATGGATGCAAAAATTACAAAGGAAATGTAGTTTATAAACAAAATAAGACCTTTGCCTTTGCCTCTTGGTATAATAGGGGCCCTATATATTTTAATATCGTTCCAATATTCTGTGCGCTTATTAAAAAAAGTATACCCCTCGGAGAATTTACCTCTAGGGTAATTGGGTTTACCTGTAAAAATGGTAACCTCATGTCCTCTTTCCTTCAAGGCTAAGGCTAGGTCGTTTATTCTAAAACTCTCTGGCCAAAAATACTGTGTAAGAATTAAGATTCTCATTTAGAGTTAAGAATGCTTATATAGTTAGGGTATAATTCTTTGTTACTTTGAATCCAATTTTTCATTTCAGAAATCATTACTTCATAAGAATTAACTTTGAAATCAAAATCACTTCTAGTATTAATTAAACTCTTATCAACTTTGTATCCATCATAAGGGTTTATTATTAATTTTTTTTGGAAAACTTCATTTAAAATTGTAACCAAATTATACTTTGATATTTTTCCATCATTTACTAGATGATACAATCCTGTTAAGTTTTCGGAAATGGCCGTTTTAATGGCGCTTAATAATGTGATGGTCGTAATACCCGTCCAATAAGCTTTGGTGTAGCCATTTATTGTTCCTGATTGATTTACGAACCAGTGGAACAAGCCAATACCATTTGTATTTAGTTCAGGACCAATAATAGAAGTTCTGAAGGTTAAGTCTTTGGAATTTTCTAATTCGCCTAATGCCTTAGATTGTGCATAAAATCCTTTACCGTTTTTAAACGACTTTTCGGTATAACCACCCTCTTCACCAGAAAAAACACAATCGGTACTAATGTGTATTACTTTAGTTTTTGTATTTTTTGTTTGAGATTCTAAAAAATGGGGTAAATAAGAATTCACTAAAATAGCTCGATCTGGATTATCTTCAGCCGTTTTATTTAAAAGACCAATGCAATTAATAATTACAGCGGCATGTGTTTTTTTTATCAGTTTAGCTAATGAAACAAAATCAGAAACATCCATTAATACAGTTGGTTCAATGATACTTTTAGTCCTAGCAACCGATATCACTTCATATTGAGCATCAGCCTGAAGACCTGCAGTTAATACATGACCAGCCATGCCATTTGCACCTAAAACAATAATTTTTTTAGCCATGTTATTTATTCCAAATTACTTTATTTACTATACTAGTATAGCCTTGTATTACTCTTATTATTCTGGATGAAACATCTTTTACTTTGTATTCAACTGGCAAGGTTAAATTTTCAACATCATACGTATTTATGCAAATTTCGATTGCATTCAATACTTCTTCTTTTGTAATACCACCTAACACAATACTTCCTGCATCTATGGCTTCTGGCCTTTCTGTACTGGTTCTTATACTTACCGCCGGGAATTCCATCATTGCTGATTCTTCGCTTATAGTGCCGCTATCAGACAATACACAGAATGCGTTTTTCTGTAAGTTCACGTAATCGAAAAATCCGAAAGGAGGCATATTAGCAATTAATGAGTGAAATTTGACTCCTTTATTTTCAATTTGCTTTTGAGTGCGCGGATGTGTAGAAAACACAATTGGGAAGTTATATTTTTCAGCAACCGCATTCAAAGCTTCTGCTAATTTCAAGAAATTATCGCCAAGGTCTATATTCTCCTCTCGATGCGCACTAACTACAAAATACTTGCCTTTTTCTAGATTTAACTTTTCTAATACAGTGCTATTTTCAATATTTGCTTTGTTTTTAAATAACACTTCATATAATGGAGACCCAGTTACAAATACATGATCTTTTCTAAAACCTTCACTCAATAAATATCTTCTGGAGTGTTCGGTATAGGTTAAGTTAACATCACTTATATGGTCAGATATTTTCCTGTTAATTTCTTCTGGAACGTTCTGATCAAAGCATCTGTTTCCTGATTCCATATGAAAAATTGGAATCTTCAACCTTTTAGCAGCAATAGTACATAAGACACTATTCGTGTCTCCTAACACTAAAAGTGCGTCTGGTTTTTCGTCGAGAAGTACCTCGTATGATTTTGCAATTACATTGCCAATAGTTTCACCTAAATGATTACCGGCGACACCTAAAAAATAATCTGGTTTTCTTAAGCCTAAATCTTCAAAAAATATTTCATTTAAGGTGTAATCAAAATTTTGCCCTGTATGAACTAATACATGATTATAATTCTGGTCAGCAAGTTTGATTATCTCTGCTAGACGAATTATTTCAGGACGCGTACCTATTACGGAAACTAATTTCAATTTGGTCATTATTATTAATTTGTGTATCCAATACTTTTTAGTAATTGTATTAATTCCTCTTCGGGTAATCTTCTTGTGTTGTGTGAATGATAATCCTCAATCTTTGCGATACTTCCCAAGCCTTCAGTGAAGTACTTGTTATAATTTAAATCTCTATTATCTGCAGCAACTCTGTAATAATCACCTAAGTCTTCCGCTACTTGTACTTCTTCTCTTGCTAACAGTGTTTCGTATAATTTCTCAGCATGTCTTGTTCCAATAACTTTTACCTCAACATCAGAATTGTAAATTTTAATCATTGCATTTGCCAATTCTCCAATGGTTGAAGCAGGTGATTTTTGAACAAAGATATCACCGGAGTTTCCGTGTTTAAATGCATATAAGACTAATTCCACAGCATCGTTTAAAGTCATCATGAAACGAGTCATTTCTGGATCGGTAACTGTTATTGACTGATTATTTTTAATTTGTTCTTCGAACAAAGGTATTACAGAGCCCCTTGAAGCCATCACATTTCCATATCTTGTGCCAACTAAAATGGTATTACCAGATGTTCTTGATTTAGCCACCATTATTTTCTCCATCATAGCTTTAGAAATACCCATTGCATTTATTGGATAAACAGCTTTATCTGTACTAAGGCAGATAACTTTTTTAACGTTGCGATTAATGGCAGCATTCAGTACATTTTCGGTTCCTATTACATTTGTTCTTACAGCTTCAATCGGGTAAAACTCACATGAAGGAACTTGTTTTAATGCGGCTGCATGAAACACATAATCTACACCAGAAAGTGCTGAATATATACTATCATAATCCCTGACATCTCCGATATAAAACTTTACTTTAGTATTTTGTAATTCAACACGCATGTCATGTTGTTTTTTTTCATCTCTACTAAAAATTCTAATTTCTTTAATATCTGTATTTAGGAATTTCTTTAAAACCGCGTTTCCGAAAGAACCTGTTCCGCCAGTAATCAATAAAGTTTTACCATTAAACATATAAATATTTATTTTGTTATTATTTCCTTAAAGTACCCAAATACTGATGGCCAAGAAGAAAAATCGCATTGATTATCAATTCGATATAAATCCTTATTTTCAGGTACAAAATTTTTTATTCTATCAACCCATTTTTGCAAATTTTCGCATTCGAGAAAGGCGACGTTTTTATAATTTTCAAGAACTTCCTTTGCATATTCCAAATTTACAGCTAATATATTCATGCCGTACTCCGAAGCCTCAATCAATGGAAGACCAAGTGTTTCAATCAAACTAGGAAATATAAGGAAATCTGATTCTTCATAAAGTTGTTTAACCTTTTTTGAATCTATGTAACCTGTAAGAGAGACGGAACTTTTTACATTCTGATAGCTTTCTGTTAACCCCAAAATCTTCAAATCCTGTTCAGTTATTGTTAAACTTAAATTTATTCTTGAAAACAAAGATTTATCAGTTTCCTTAATATAATTAAAGAGTTTAAAAAGAAATTTATGATTCTTGTATACAAGAGGAGTTGCAGGATAAAATAGTTTTATTGTCTGACCATTGTTTTTTTGAAATATTCTGTTTGTTGGAGTAATTCTAACATCCTTAAATACCTTGATTGTATGTTCAATAAACCCTCTATTTTTTAGTGCTTTCTTAGCCCATTGAGATTGAACAATAATAATCGAATTGTTATTTAGTGACATTTTAACAATCAATCTATATATAACCTTGTAAAACCAGAAAGTTCTTTCATGCTTATTAAAAAAATTCCAGTTCTTATCATATAGCATAAAAGGATTATGAAAAAATACAACATGAGGTATTGATCTGGTAACTCGAAAGTCAGTATTTTGCAAAGATAACAACAAGTCTGGGACATATTTATTTAACTTCAATTCACGATTTAATTTATAACAATCCCAATAAATTCTATTGAGTCCAGTTTTTTTTGATCTCACTATAATTCTGACATTGGAATTATCTGGTACATTAATTGGTATACCTGTATATATCAAAAAATTAAACTCTGATTTTAGAGCATTCTCAATGAAGTTATTCAAGACGGACAGAGCTCCTGAATGTATGGCTGCCACCGCATTAACAACTATATTTTTTCTACTTGGCACGTAATAGTTTAAAAAAATAAGAAATTATAACAATTGTAACATTCAAAAGCAATATTGATACATTAACAAACCCAAAAACATAACCTCTTCGAACCTTATAATACTCATAATAAGTAAGAAATCTATTTGAATCTGCTACACCATTTGATTCTACCTTGGATATTAAATTAGGAATTATTGAGAATTTTTCATTATTCCTAAACATTCTAAAAATTACATCATAGTCCGCGGCTATCTTATATTCGAGATTGTAATAATAATATTTATGAATCTCTGTATTAAAAAAGCATGCTTGGTGATTGGTTACCATGGCTTGATTAATATTTTTAATAGGTTTTGATTTTAGAATTAAATTTCTACCTTTTAAAAGTACATCACCATAAACCAATGCGCACCGTTCTTTTTCCTTTAGAAAATCAATAATTGAACTAATTATATGTTTATCGTATAACTCATCTCCTGCATTTAAAAACAAAACACGGTCTCCAGTGGAAAATTTCAGCCCCTTGTTCATTGCGTCATAAATTCCGTTGTCAGGCTCAGAAATTATTCGACTTATTTTACTTCGATAATTATTGATAATCTCAATAGATTTATCATTAGATTTCGCATCAACTATTATATATTCAATGTTATCATAGGTTTGGTTAATTACAGATTCTATAGTTCCCCCTATTCTGTATTCGTCATTGTAAACAACCGTAACAATTGAAATCTTCATAAACCTAAAACTTTATTATAAAGTTGAGAGTATTCATTAACTGAATTCTGGATATTAAATTTAGTAATAGAATCAGAGGAAATTTGAATTCTATCAAACGAATTATTGTAGATAAACTCTATCCCATCAACTAAACTATCTACGTCAAACACTTTTGATAAGTAACCTGTAGTTTTGTGATTAACAATATTACGTGGGCCAAAATCATCAAAAGCGACTACAGGGCAACCTACACATTGAGCTTCAGCCATTAACATGCCAAAAGCCTCATTAATTGAAGGCGAGATCAATAAATTTGATGACGCATAAACAAGCGCTAATTTCTCTTTATCTTTAATGTAACCTAAATTAACCACTAGATCAGAATCAAAAAAAGGATCATTAGTTTCTCCAAATACTAATATCTTGAATTCAAATCCTTTATTAACAATAATATGATTTAAAGCTTCAATTGCATAAGAAATACCTTTTGCTGGATTTGCTAAGTCTGTTGCGCCTAGTAAAATATAAAAAGTTGAGAGTTGTAAACCAAGGATTTTACGCGCAAATGAAAGATCAAAAAATCTAAATGTGACCGTATCTATTCCACTATAAATAACACCATGTATTGGACTATGCTCAGCAACAGGTGAAGATAAAGCAATATCTCTAACCCAATCACTAATAGGAACTAAAGTAAGTCTAGTTTTTAGTTGTTCGTAGATACTTAACTTGCGCTTCAAGCTATATGAAGAAAAATCACTTTTTCTATTTGATCCTAAAATGGTACACTTACCGCAAGAATTTTTAAAATTATAGCAATCATAAAAATAATGACAACCACCAGTAATTGGCCAAAAATCATGCATCGTCCATATGATTGGAATATCGATTTCAGTAAGTAGATTTACATCAACAAATCCGTGATTTACCCAATGTAGATGAACAATATCGTAGCTGGCAAAAGAAATATACTTTTTTAGATCCAAGCCAATAATGCCAGGAGAAAAATAAATATTCCTTTTTTTTAAATAAAAAAACAAGATAAGACGGTCAATCTTTGTAAATAAAAATCGTTTTAATCTCCTAAAAAAATTAGTCTCATATGATATAGTATGTTCCTGAGATGAATTTATAAATAAAATATCAGATCTAAACCCCTTTTTACATAAGTTAATGTGGAGATTATAAGCAGCATAGCCAGCGCCTGTCGATTCGTGGGCAGCAGAAATATGTAGAATTCTCATTTAAGAAATTTTTTTAACAATAACTTCACAATAAATCGGAATTTCCTAGTTATAAAAATAAAAAAAACATAAACTGCTTTTTTAAATTTATGAACATCAAAAATTATATGTATATATTCTAAAACAACATCAATTTGTTTCGTATGTGACAACCCGGTTGTATCAATTTTACTGAAAAAAATATTTGTTTGATAAAAGCTATAACCAGCTAAATAAATTTTTAAAAAAAGTTCGTAATCCGCTGCTAACTTATATTTTTTGTTGAATTCATAAAACATAAAAACATCTCTTTTTAACAAAACAGATTGATGACAAAATGGGATGTCATAAAAAATAACGTCAATTTTACGAGACAAATCAATTTTATCTGATGAAATTGATTTTGTACTACCATAAATAACATCATAATCAAAAATATGATTAATACCATATAATTTTGAAAATACATGAGGGAGGACTATATCGCCAGAATTTAAAAAAAATAGATATTTTCCAGAAGCCAATTTAGCCCCTTTATTCATTGCATCATAAATACCCGCATCAGGCTCAATAAGATATTTATCTACAATATCAGATTTAGCTATCAAATCCCTAGAATTGTCATTAGAATTACCATCAATTATAACATACTCATAATCGCTAAATTTTAGAGACTTAACGCTTTCCATAGTGTTTTTAAGCCCACAGAAATTATTATAATTAATAGTAATAATTGAAATCAATATTGGTTGCATTCGCAATCTTTAAATACTTGAAACTTAAATGACGCGAATATTAACCAAAATAAAAATCCAACTCCATCATACACTAAACTATTTCCGGTTAAACCATAAAAAATAAAAACATTTAAAAAACAAAATAGGATAATTAAATTAATTTTCGAAGTAGCCCTTTTATGTATTCTTATAAAATCTATGGATATTGTTATAAAAAAAAATAAAGATGCAAATATACTAATATTCCTAGGCAATTCTAAGATAATATTGTGACTACCTTCGGGCCAATCAACAGTTTTATCTCTAAAATCAAAATACACCTCCAAAACCGAACCAGGTAAACTGTAAAATAAATTAGAACACTGTATAAGTTTCCATGAAGAATCCCAAATCGGTTTACGATCACCCAATAATTTAAATCTAGCAAAACCAGATAAAGTCTCAAAATCATAAATCCCATCCGATTTAATCAATAAAACAAATAATGTCGAAACAAATGGTATAGTTAATAATGACAAAAAAAGTAATTTGGAAGATAATAATTTTATATTTAATTTATTAATTATTATTATCAAGAAACTAAATGATGCCAACAAAAGAATTGTGATTGTATTGTCAAGATTATAAAACAAATTGATTGATAGAAAAAGAATTAGGAATACAAATATTTTAGGCCGGATGTAAACCAAAATAAAGGGAATAAATCCATAAACAATAAACATCCAATGTCCATTAACAAAATTTAACGAAATCAAAATAATTGATAATAAAAATATTTTATTAAGCGAATGGTAAAATTTATCATCAAAAATATTAGGTAAAAAAAGAACCCCCAAAGATAAGGCAGAACGCAAGCCAACTGTAAGGCCAGATGGATTTTTTATTCCAATGAAATAAGCATAAAATAAACATATAATTGCTATACATAAAATTATATAATATAGAAATAAAGAAGATTTCGCTCGACTTGATTTATTATTAGATAAAAGTAGTCGCATAGGAACTGCAAGTGCCAAAAGAAATTTACTTGAAATTGAAAAAGAACCTAAAAAAATAACATTGTTAAAGTTTCCAAGTAGCAGATTATTTTCATTAGGGTAGATTGATAACAACTCAAATAAAATATTAGGAACAAGTAATAGGAAAACACTAAAAACATTTATTTTCTTAGCGATTGTAAAGTAAAAAAAAGCTAAAAATGAAATGAAAACTATTGAAACTGTTGAAATAATACCGCCAAGCAGATGTCCAATAATTAATATTAATGCTGCTAGGTCCAACAATGGAATACTTTGAATTTTCCAAAGCTTCATATTACTTTTAAATTCTTTTTTTCAGAATTATCATTGGATAATCAGCATATCTTGCCAAATATTTTAAAAAAGTTTCTTCTAAATGAAAGATAAGCGCTAATAACAACTTACCAATTAAATTGTTTGAAATGATTTTTTTAGAATGCTCTACTTTTAAAAAACGCCATGTCAAAATTTCGACACTGGCAATATCATTAAATTTACTCCACCATTCATTACTATATGTAAAAAAGTATAGTGGTTGTTCTTCTGAATTTAAATTAACCTCTGGTACTTTTTTCCCAAATAACCTATTTCTAAATCTAACAAGCCTAAATATTAAATTATAAGGGTTTGAGTAAATAACAATAACTGGGGCATTAGGTTTGGCTATATCTAATAACTTTCTAACTGCACTTTCTTGTAGATCCTTGTCAATATGATATATTGTATGTAAACTTATGCAACAATCAAAATAATTTTTTTGAAATTCAATATCAAAAAAAGAACCGCAATAATATTCTCCCTTATCGCCAATTCTATCCCTAGCTTGATCTAAAGCGGATTGTGAAAGATCTACGCAATACCTTTTCTTAAAGTTTTTATGATAATCTAAATATTCAGGATATTGAATTGGCCCAGAAGCCATGTCAAGTATAAAATCTCTAGATAATGGAATATATTTATTAATTCGCTTTCTGCAATTTGATACGTAATCTTCGGCACAATATCTCAAATCTTCCCATAGTATTGCATCTTGACTATTTCCATCAGTACTTTCCCATCCAATTGTAGTGTAAAATTTTTCTACTTTATTCATAATTTATACACTTTTTATACAAATTAACATATAAATTTGAAATTTTTTCCAAATCATATTCCTTTTCACATTTAGTTCTTGCATTTAACCTGATATTATTTGAAGAATTGCTTTCCTTTAAAACCCAAAGTATACCATTAGTCAAATCATCTGAATCAAAAGGCTGTGCTAAATACCCATTAACTTTATGATCTATAACATCGCGAGGTCCACCAGTGGCAAAAGCAACAACAGGAGTTCCACATGCCATTGACTCGCTGGCAGTCATTCCAAAGGCTTCCTGCATTGATGGAGTTACAGTTACATCTGCAGCAGAATATATAATCTTCAAACTTAAGTCATCTTTTACAACTCCAGTATAAATAATATCTATCCCTAGATTTAATGAGCTGGCTGGCTCACTTTGTCCAAAAATCAATAATTTCACTGGTATATTTGTTTTCATTCCTGCTAGTTTTTCCAACGCTAACTTTAAAAATTGAAACCCTTTTCTGACATCTTGAACCCCGCCAGCTGATCCAAATAAAATGTATTTATAATTTTCATTAAGTCCAAGTATTATTTTTGCTTCCCTTTTATCTACTGGAGAGAATAAACTTAGATCAGTTCCATGAGGGATAGTTACAATATTATCCTTAGTAAATTGCATCACACTGCTTCCACGACATGCATCAAACAATGAATTGGATGGAGGCACCAATTTTACTCTACTATTTCTGAAAAAAGAAGTTTTCTTCCTTAATAAACTTTTCGACATGTAATCTGAATTTGCCATCAATTGAGGACATTTAGAACAGTTACTTTCATATCCTTGACAAAAAGATGTATAATGACACCCTCCGGTTATTGGCCAATAATCATACATTGACCATACTATGGGTGCATTCAATTTCTTTAATGAATCTACACTAATCATATTATTACCTATCCAATGAATATTTATAAGATCATACTTTTCTTCATTTATCATCTGTACTAAATTTTTATTCCGTAAAATATTAATACTCCAATAGCTACTGCCTTTAAGCTTTATTTTAGATAAAATAGAATTTATAATAGCAACTTTAAACTTTCTAATTCTACTCTTATTGTATGATTTGATCCAATAATAATCAGTTGTTTTAATGTCTACGATCATTTGAACATCATGCCCCAAATCACGAATTCCTTTTGCTAAAAAAAAAGTAGCCCTGGCAGCACCACCATTAAAGTCTGTATAAGATAAAAATAATATTTTCATATAATACGCCGTTTCAATAAAACTAATTTATAAAATAAAACAGAAAACCAAATTTTACAAATAATAGCGACCCTATTCACTCGACCCTGTTTTACAAACACCTGAATATGAGGTGCATTATTTAGGCTATGATGTAATGATAAACCAGCACTTGACATAATCCATGCAAATGTTCTGGCCAAATGAAAATTGGCTGGTAAATGACATTTAATATATGGATAAAAACAATTGGCAAAAATTATATAACCATCTTTGTTCAAATGCTTAGTCAAATCTTGTGCCACTTTGATTGGATTCTCAACATGCTCAAGTACGTCCTGTGCTATAATACAATCATACATAGTGCTACCTAAATCAGGCTTTATTTTAATGTTGCTATAGCTATCCAATAAATGATAAGCTATTTTGCTTGGATAAGGCTCGATAACATCAATACTTAAATCAACTGAGCCATTTGATGAAATAATGCAAGCTAATTGGCCAAAACCACCACCAAAGTCAGCGATCGTTCTTAATTCACTGCTCTCATTAATAAACTTTGATATCTCATTTCTGTTCTGTAATGATAATTTATCTACTGAAGAAAAAATCCCATTCAAAATCCAAACTGGGTGACTGTAAAACAAGCCAATGTCTTGAAATTGGAAAGGAAGTTTATTATTGAGGCCAAAATTATCCCATACAAGATCCATCTCCTGCCATAACTTCTCTATTCCAAACTCCGAATTATCTTCAAAGTTTTTAAGATAGATTAATTCTGTTTCAGTAAAAACATCTCTTGGAAAAGATTTATTAAGAATTTGTATCATATTATGTTTAATTATAAATCTATAAAAGGGTTTTGTAGGTGCCCAATTTTTCGAACTGGGTTAGCTTCACGATTTCACAAACTAACCCCTCTCCATTTATCAGACAAACAAAATTAGAGTTTCAATCTCAAATTGTTTGCTCGCAAAAACAATCTGAGCTTCAGTGAGTTTTGATTTTTTCATGGTAACAAGTTAGTTTTTTATCTGTTTTTAATTACCCTGAAAACTCTAGTTTAGAAAAGTTCGATTTTTTTGGAAGAGATCAAACTTAAGTAGTCAAATTGATTTTTTAGGTAAAACCAAAATTTTTATGATTTGAATCATACTTCTAAAAATTGGATATAAAAAGCTTGCTCTCAGTCCGTTCAAAACATAAGCCATCACAATCCGGTACCTCAATTTATAATATAAAGGTTCATTGATTGCCTTAATAATTTTTAAGTCAGAACCTTTTTTTAATTCATTCTCTAAATAAAAAATTGAGGATGTCAAATTCATGTTGAAAATTCGATATTCTGTTACTACAGGCGCATAGGAATTGTTCGGCAAAAATTTGGCAAACAAATCAAACCATAGCGGAATATTCTTATAATTTACTTCAAGTGAATTATAAGATTTTTCAGCAAATCTCAAAGAAACACATTTAAAGTCTGGAACAATTACTTTCACACAATCGAATAATACTTCCTTCTCAAAAAGGGATAACCAAAAAATACCATATGCATGCTTAGTTCCGTAAAACGCACGAAATAAATCATCTTTAAAAAATACCTTTCTAGTCAGGACTGCACCAAATGTGCACTTATCTCGTAAATCATTAAAGGCATCTTTGGCATCACGATATTCTTTAGAATCCAAAAAAAAATGTTGTCCGATAACTTTAGAATCTTTATTAATTTTATTTCCATTTAGTACCACTAAATCCGGATTTGCTTTTTTAATCAATGACATTAAATCATTAATACTACCTGGCAACAAAATATCATCATCACCCAATAAGTACACAAAAGTACCATTGGCCATACTAACAACAAAATGGTGATTTTCATCCAAGCTTATCTCCTTTTTGTGCTCAAAAAGTTTAATTCTATGAGCATAGTTAGATGAAGTTACTAAATTTATCAAATTACTATAACTTGAATCTGAAAAATTAATTGATACACAAATTTCAACTTGATCTGTTGGATCTTGATTAAGAATTGATAACACTGCCTCACAGCACCAATCCACTCTATTAAAGGTAGGTATACAAAAAGAAATAACTGGGTTTGTAATCATTTTAAAAATTTAAAAGGAAACAATAACGCTTGCAATTGGAATTTTAAAATCTTTGGAGCCAAAAAATTCACTACAACAAGAGCAATAAACTGCGAAAATACAACCGATAATGCACCGCCAACAATACCAAATCTATTAATAAGTAATAAACCTAGAAAAAAATTCAAAAGCCCTCCAATTATTGTTTGATATAAAAGTAAATGATTCTTGTTCTCTATATTGAACCATAAACTTTGAACGATCGCAATTGTCACCGGAATAAGGTTGAAAACTAATACTTGCAAAACAACTGTAGACTCATTGTAATGAACTCCAAATAAGACATTAATTAAGTACCTAGAAAATAAGGACAATAAAATAGAAACAAATAAAGCCCCATAAAATGAAAAACACATTAATCGCACCAAATTCCAATTGTACAAACGAGATGAAACATTTTTCATGCGTTGCAAATTAGGCAAGGAAACTGAATATATTGCCATCGGCAATATATTCAAACTATCACTTATCATTTGCGCGACAGAATAAAAAGCGAATTGAGTAGCACCTAAATATTGTTTTATTATCAAAAGACTACCTCTAGACAACAAAATAATAAAAATCGTTGTTAAAAAAATAGGGCTTGATTCTTTCAACAACTGCTTTGCTACAACATAACTAAACTCCAATTTCAAAAAATACGGTGAAAAATAATAACTAAAAAAATAGAGAATGCTCGTTAAAATCGACTCAAATAAAAATAGCCAAACGAATGAAATAACAGGGAAAGTATTGTAGATAAAATACAACTTAAATATTGCACCGAAAATAATGACGATATTATTTGAAATGATAATCCTTATGTTTTTGACATTACTTTGAAACCAGAAATTTATCACTTCACTCGAATCAAAAATTAATTTAGAAGCCATAATCGCTAAATAAATCCTAGAATCTACTTCTAAAGTAAGGGAAAAAATTAGTAAACAAATTACTCCTATTGAAGAAGATATAATTCTTAGGGCTAGTGCCGAACCTAAAATAATCGAATCTGAAATTTTATGTTGATTCAATTTTTTTAAAACTATATTACCTAGACCTAATTGAACAAATACTTGAGAAATTGAAACTATGATGACTAAATATGAAAAATTTCCATATTTCTCTGGCCCCATATATCTGACAATCAGTGATCCGACTAATAAGGAGTTACCTAAGATAAAAAGTTTATCGTAAACTAACAATGCCATATTAACAAGTGATTTTGAATTAAACATGGCCAAATTACTCTTCACTGTATATTATATTAAGATTCTTAAAAATTGTCAATAACTGAATGATTTACAGGTTTTGACAGCTGTCTAATTAAAAAAATTGACAAGTCTACTTGTTTAACTTAACGACATAATTTAGAATTTCTTCATTTAAATAATGACATCATTCTAAACCCTAATAACAGATTATGAACGACCAGTGCTGTCCCGTTGTAATTAGAAGAGAATCAATTGGTTATAAAAATCGGAATCTTTAAAGTGCGAATCGCTATTGCTAACTAATTGATTTACAGGCTCTTTCTCAAAAATCGAAATACTAATTACTTGTAGAAAACTGTAGAGAGAGTGGCCGATTTTCAGCTTTTTCTTCGCTATGGCTACCAAATGATAGGTGCAAATGGCAATCCAAATCTGGCAATGAATAGCGTTCTCAGATGTGCCATAAAACGATTTGATTTTCAGATGTTGTTTGATCCAACGAAAAAAGAGTTTGATTTTCCAGCGTTCCTTGTAGAGACCGGCGATTGTAGTAGCGTCTATCTCAAAGTGGTTGGTCAGAAATATAAAGGTCTTGTCTTTTTCTCGATCGTAGAACTTGATTCTCCGCAGGTGTGCCGGGTATTTTAGCTGTGATTGTTGATGTGTAAATTTTATCGTTTGATCAACTTGAATGCCTAGTTCTTTATGAACGGAATGAATGTAAACCCGATCAAAGGCCATGTTTTCTTTGGCCCTAATGACGAAAAAGCCACCGGATTGTTGAATGCGATACAGGCGATGATAATCGATGTAACCCATGTCCATTATGTAAAAAGCGCCTGCTTCTATTGGCATTTAATCCAATATGTTGACGTCATGAACAGATCCAGGTGTGATTTTGATAAAAGTGGGTATAGATCCCTGCAAGTTAAGTACAGTATGCATCTTAACAGCGCCTTTATTTTGACGGAATTTTGCCCAGGGAAATATCTGCAAACAAAGGTCAATTGTCGTACTATCGAGCGCATACGCCATGTGGTTAATATCGTTTAGAAAGGTATTTTCATGAGCGTAAAGTTTGCGCGCTTCGGCAATCATAACCTGAGCAAAATCGGTATAGATTCGCCAATTTCTGCGCTCGTTGGCTTTGGCGAGTGTGTTTCTAGCCACCGGTTTTTTGATGCCGCTGTGATACAGTTTTTTACTCATGGCCTGAAGGCACGATTCTATGTCTCGCAGGCTATCTCGATATGTTAACTGGGCAAACGACATTACCAGAAAATGCTCCTTACAAGTAAATTCCTTGATTCGATAGTCGCCGTTATAACGAGCTACACATTTGTTGAATTCATAATCAGGCAACAAGGACATCAATTGCGAAAACACCGTTTTCCCAGGTTCATAAACTAGACTATGAACAATTTTTGGGAAATTCAAATCGAAAAAACTTATTTTCGCTGTCAAAGCCTGTTTTTACTGGGCACTACGAGGATTGAAAAAAGTTAACGGGACACTACTGATGAACGATAAATAATTTAACATTGAGTAAAAACTATTTGGATCAGTTTTGATTAATTAAATTTCAAGTACATAAAACATCCTTGAAGATGCCTGTTTTCAATTATCATCATCTAAAATTAAATCAATACCTTCATTTATTCCAATCTTAGGACTCCAACCAAGATTTAATAGCGCCCTATTATCTAATTGTGGGATCATAACTTCTCCATTACGGTAATTTAATGCGCCAAAATCTAATCTATTGACTATTGATTTATTAAATCTACTCTGAAGTTTATTTGAAATTTGTAGAACTAAGTCTTTTACTGTATTAAAATCATTTGTACCAACATCGAAGGAGTTGCAGTGTTTTAATCTAGAAGCTTTTTCCATTATGACATCAAAAACGTCTACGACATCAGTAATGTAAATAAAATTTCTTTTTTGCATACCCTTCGTCAGAAGTATTCGTTCCTCTGACTTCAACATTTTATTAATTAACCATGGAATAAATTTATTCTCATCATCATTTGGTCCGTAAATATATTCAAGCTTAATGTTTATTACTTTAATCTCATCTGACTTTAAAATCAACCATTCTCTGAATTGTGCTTTAGATAGGCTGTAGTAATTTACTTCTCTCGGTAAAAATGTGTCTGTATTTATGAAGGTTGAGACTTGTGAATTAATTGAGGCACGAAGGAGTTCAACAGAAAAAAATAGATTCGTATTTAATATATCTGAGAATGATTCATTATTCTTTCCATAAAGACATGCAGTGTGAATAACAGTATCGGGTCTTTCACTTTCAAAAACTTCGTCTAAAGATATTTTATCAATATCATAGCATTTAATTTTATTAATAATATGATTAATTCTCCAAGAATTAGAGAAAGATCGCTTCAAAATCGTAACCTCAATTCCTTTGGAAACAAAACTCTCCAGAAGATGACTTCCTAGAAAGCCTGTCGCACCAGTAAGTAGGATTTTTTTTTTCTCCATTAAAAATTCAAGCCAAAAAACTCATCTATCTTATCAGCGACAAAATCAAGTTGTTCGAAGGATAATGAAGGTTGAACACCTATCCAAAAAGTTGAATTCATGGTTATGTCTGTATTTGTTAAATCCCCCACAACTCTGTATTCGATATTTTTAAAGTATGGCTGCTTCAATAAATTCCCAGCAAATAAAAGTCTTGAGCCAATTTTGTTTTCATCAAGAAAACGAGTTAACTCTACTCGAGTAACACCTGCATCAGATTTAAGGGTAAGTGGGAAGCCAAACCATGATGGGTTGCTGTTTGGGGTTGCCTCAGGAAGTTCTAAGAACTCACTTACACTTTCTAATCTGCTCCTTAGATATGTGTAATTTTCTCTTCTTCTTTGGATAAAATAATCAAGTTTTTCGAGCTGTGCCAAACCGCATGCTGCCTGCATATCCGTTATTTTCAAATTATAACCAAGATGTGAGTAAACATACTTATGATCATATCCATATGGCAATTCACCGTGTTTTTGCTCAAAGCGACAACCACAAGTATTATCACAACCTGGGGCACAATAACAATCGCGGCCCCAATCCCGGAAAGATTCAGCAATTACTTTTAATTCAGGATTATTCATAAAAACAGCTCCTCCCTCTCCCATAGTCATGTGATGAGCAGGGTAAAAACTAAGTGTTCCTATATCACCAAAAGTTCCACATTTCTGTCCATTAAATTCAGCTCCTAGAGCATCACAAGTATCTTCAATTAACCATAAGTTATATTTTTTGCACAATTCAACAACCTTATCTAAATTAAAAGGGTTGCCAAGTGCATGTGCCAACATAATTGCCTTGGTTTTTGGCGTAATGGCTGCTTCAATTAAATCAGCATTCACGTTGTGTGTTCTAATGTCAACATCTACAAAAACAGGAATCGCTCCAAATTGAACAATAGGGTTAACCGTCGTTGGGAAACCCGCCGCAACACCGATCACTTCGTCGCCTTTTTTTATTGCTCTTTCACCTAATTTCGGTGATGTCAAAGTGCTAAAGGCAACTAAATTAGCCGAGGAACCAGAATTTACGGTTAAACAATATTTAACTGCTAAAAACGCAGCAAGTTTTTTCTCAAATTCAGCATTAAATCTTCCAGTAGTAAGCCAGCCATCGAGTGATGCAGAAACCATATTTTGAAGCTCTGCCTCTCCAAGTAATTTTCCAGATGGCGGTATTACAGTCTCTCCAGGCTGAAAAGGCATAGCTTTATATTGTTCCCTAGCATATTCACTCACTAATGAGGCAATTTCTGATCGCAATGTCTCTAATTTATTACTCATTTTAATTTTTTTGATACTCTGCAATTTCATTCAAACATTCATCTTGAATATTTGATCCATTTAAAAAACTCTGATGCCAATTTATAATTTTACCCAACGTAAAATCTAAATTCCAATTGGGTTGCCAGTTAAGTTTGGAAGCTGCTTTGGAGCAATCCAATTTTAAGTATCCTGCTTCATGAGGATTGTTATTCTTGTCAAGTTCCCAAGTAGCCCGATCATTCCAGTTTGCAACCATTCGATCTAATATCCAACTGACTGGTTTGCAATCTTCATCTTTGGGTCCAAAATTCCATGCTTCAGCATATGATTTGCCTTCGGTGAATAGGTGTTCGGCTAAAACAAGATACCCCGAAAGTGGTTCCAAGACGTGTTGCCAAGGTCTTGTTGCCATTGGATTTCTTACGATTACGGGGCTTTTTTTCTCGAAGGATTTTAAAATATCAGGAATCAATCGATCATCTGCCCAGTCACCGCCACCTATAACATTCCCTGCCCTTGCAGATGCAATTGCAGCCGAATTTTCTGAATTAAAAAATGAATTTCGATATGCTGAGGTAACTAACTCTGCACAACCTTTGCTACTACTGTAAGGGTCATGACCACCCATAGGCTCATTTTCTCTATACCCCCACGCCCATTCTTTATTTTCGTAGCACTTATCTGTTGTTACGGAAACAATTGCTTTTAAATTTTTACAGGTTCTTGCTGCTTCTAAAACATTAACCGTACCCATAACATTAGTGGCATAGGTTAACACTGGCTCCTGATATGACAATCTAACTAATGGTTGGGCAGCCATATGAATAAGAATGTCTGGGTTGAAAGCATGCATCGAATCTTTAATTTGGGATAAATTAGTAATATCACCTATTTCAGATTCCATATTATTAGCAACTTCTGCTAATTCAAAAAGATTTGGGCTTGTATTTGGCTCAAGTGCATAACCTTTTACTATTGCACCCATTTGTTGCAACCACAATGATAACCAACTACCTTTGAAACCGGTATGACCAGTTAGAAAGACCCTCTTTCCATTCCAAAATTCACGATTTACTTTACCTTTTATTGGTCCCATAATTTCCAAGGAGCTTTATTTGACTCTAATAATTCTTCAAGTAAGTATTTATCTCTAAGTGTATCCATTGGCTGCCAAAAACCTTCATGTTTAAATGCCATCAATTGGTTATCACTTGCTAAACCTTTCAGTGGTTCTTGTTCCCAAACAGTGTTATCATCTTTAATTCTTGAAAATACATTTGGTGACAAAACAAAGAACCCTCCGTTAATTAAGGCACCATCACCTCTTGGTTTTTCTTGGAATTTCAGCACCGCATTATTAACTATTTCTAAAGCACCAAATCTTCCTGGTGGGTAGGTCGCTGTAAGGGTAGCATCTTTTCCATGCTTTTTATGAAAGGCGATTAATTCAGCAATATTTACATCTGACACGCCATCGCCATAAGTAAAACAAAAACTTTCCTCCCCCATTAGAAATGGGGCCACTCTTTTTAGTCGACCACCTGTCATTGATTCATCTCCTGTATCAACTAAAGTCACAGTCCATGGTTCTGCTCTTTCCTCATGAACCATCATTCTATTGTCTTTCAAGTTAAAAGTAACGTCTGATTGATGTAGAAAGTAATTCTGAAAGTATTCTTTAATGACATAACCTTTATAGCCACAGCAGATTATAAAATCATTGATCCCATGATATGAATATGATTTCATAATATGCCATAATATTGGCTTTCCACCAATTTCTACCATTGGTTTTGGTTTCGAAACCGTCTCTTCACTTAATCGGGTACCTAAGCCCCCGGCTAGTATTACTGCTTTCATTTTAGGATTAAATTAATTTGTTGCTACAAAAGCATCAGAATAGAATGACTTTGAATCAAGCCCATTTTCAATTAATACTTTTAAAGCAGATCTTATCATTTTATCTGAGCCACAGGCATAAACTTGTGACTCATATAGGTTTATATTTTTAGAAAATAAAACATCTTGAACATAGCCAACTTCACCCTTCCATGTTTGAGTTGGTTTTGATAAAACAGGAATGTATTCAATATGAGAAATGTTATTCAGGTGATCTGAATTCCATATTAAGTCCTGCTCAAATCTAGCTCCATTAAATATCCAAACCTTTGCCAAGGTATTTATTCTTTGTGAAGAAATCAATTCTTCAATTATTGCCATAACTGGCGCTATTCCTGTTCCAGTGGCAAGAAAAATTAAATTTTGCTTACTACTTTCTCTAAAGAAAAATGAGCCTTTAGGGCCCTCAATCCTCAATAAATCTCCAACCTTTGCCTCACTAAACCAATATTGACTCATTTGTCCGTCGTCATAATTCTTGATATAGAAGGACAATTCTGAATTTTCTTTAAATGAATTGGAAATTGAATAACTCCTTTTTAAAGTGCCCTTGCTAATATTCACATATTGTCCTGAATTATACTTAAAACTTACGTTTGGAGGTAATCTCAAATCTAATTTTAAAACCGAATAACCAATAAATTCCAATGATGCAATTTTTACAGGAACAATTTTGGACTCATAAAATGGTATATCCCCCAAATCTTCTACTTCCAATCCTAAGTCTGATTTCGGTATTACATTGCAAGAAAGCACATAGCCCTGTGATTTCTCCTCAGCCGTTAATACTAAATCATCTAATTTATCCTCTGTTTCTCCAGAAAGAACCCTCACTTTACAACTGCGACAGCGCGCATTCAGGCACGAATGTTCTAAGATGATTCCATTACTCTTGGCAGATTCAAAAACAGTTGTATTTGAATCACACCCAAACGACTTTCCGTTTTTTAATGTAATTTGAAACATAGATACAACTTAATTAACTCCGCGCACTAAACTGCACACCAACTACCTTTATTTTGATTGATTTTTGAAGATTTTGAGTAACCTCGCACTCAAAATAAGTGCTCATTATCAACACTTTAACGATTTACACTTATTAGCAAATACCCCCCTCGGTCTGGACCACACTAATTATTTTTTACCATTTGCGATTGCCACCATCGGTGAACGAGCAGGAACAGCGTTGTTAGGAAAAAGAACAACATTGCACCACCAATGGCCGTCATTAATTTGGACGTCTTCTTTTTTTCCAATGGAAACCGAGGCTGATCAATCAATTGAATCAAGGGTTGGTCTTTGGCCATCATCGTTCGACTCAATTCCAAATTTTTGATCAATTCACCATACATGGTAGACAACACTTGGATTTCCAATTGCTTCTTGGCCTGGGGTACTTTGGCCACACCCCTTACCAAAAATTGATTCCCATCCACCTCGGAAGCCACGCCATACATGGCACGCCCCAGGGCCTGTTTTACACTGTCCACCTTGTGCTCCAACATCCGAACATTTTTTCGCATCTGTCCGGTCTTCGTTTCCACGTAAAATTCTGTCACGTTTTGGGTGAGAATCTGAGTGAAATTCTTTGCAAACC
>Ga0315899_10001066_pt1 | contig 31797 bp, 23 predicted proteins | sample LakEriMetagenome_2_FD_203518 | JGI IMG/M metagenome (GOLD analysis project Ga0315899, IMG submission 203518) | Freshwater fungal communities from buoy surface, Lake Erie, Ohio, United States - Buoy 4 MA112 | ecosystem: Environmental > Aquatic > Freshwater > Lake | place: USA: Lake Erie, Ohio...
TCCAAATTGGATGTTTCGAAACCCGATTCCTTTTGCATCTTCGTCATAATGGCAAAGAATGTTGCTTCATATGCAAGCAAAGAATCAGGCACCGCTTGGGCGATCTTTTGAAACTTCTCGCGCGCACCGACCCATCGCTTGTTTTGGTAATCGTCAAGCGCAGAGCGATAAAGTGCCGGGACCGAAGTTTTCCCAGGCCGATTCTCTGACGGCTCGTCTGCGTGAGCCCAAGGGCACAACAACTCGCCGATCGGGAGCAGGATTACGAACTTGAAGGTGATTCTGGGAAGAATGCCCATGGATTAACCGATGCTCAAGTAACAAATGACTGCAATTCAATCAACTTCACCATTTGAAAGCTTGGTTTTCTATCGGCATGCGATTCCATGAACCCACGCCGGTTTCCATCGATTGACTCCGATTCATCAACAGTTGCATTACCAATCCCCCCCAAACTACCCGGCTCAACTTCTGCCTACCCAACCTCCCCAGCGAGCCCAATTTTTGAGATTAACCAGCGAGGCGAAACCGCCCTCGGACCCAAGGTAAACCGAAGCGCTTTTGGTAAACCCGATTGCGTTGGCTGACCATTTTCTGCTACGAATTGACCACGATTCATCGCGTCGGAACCGTCCATCGCACGATCGTTCTTTGCTTGCGAATGTCGGACTGTATGAAACAGCCTTGTGTCAAGTTTTCCATAAGCCCCCGATGCACCGCTGCCCAATCAACCTGCTTGCGCTGGTTTCTTGGGCTCTGGATTCTCGCATGCAGCGCAAGCACCTTCGGTTGCCGGATCCTCGATCGCAATCCAAGAAACCAATCGCTCGTATCCGCACGACAACTATCCCTCAGAGGCACTGAAGCGTATCAGCGAGATCGCGTGCAGGACGCCGAGCTGCTTTTCACCCAAGCTTTAACACAGTCTCCCTACGACGAACGAGCTCACTGGGGATATTCAAACACATTATGGAAGCAGGGTAGTAAGACAAAAGCAATCGAGCACATGAGCGAAGCGTATCGGCTATCGGGTCGAAACCCCGACTACGCCGTGCAGCTCGGTGAGATGCACCTTGAGCTCGGTCAATGCGACTTGGCAAAGCAATTAGCGCTCGATGTCCTTTCGGCCAATCGCAGCCACGCGAACGCTTGGGCTCTACTCGGTGATGTTCATGACCGGCAATCGGACTGGCCAAGCGCTTTGGAGTGTTATCACCACGCATTGATTCTTCGAAGTGATTTTCCCAAAGTTCAATTTTCCATCGCCGAGATATACCGAACCACGGGACGCCCCGAACGTGCTCTTGCTACCCTCGACCACATGGCAGACCTTCACGTCGCAGTGGTCGACACCCCGGAACACCTCCTGCTTCGCGGACTCGTTTATGCCGATTTGAATCGCACGCGAGAAGCATCCGAACTACTAGCGAAGTGCTCCGAGAGATTAACTCCAGAGGAATGGGAAAAGCAGCTTCAAGTAGTTGAAGGACAAGTTCGATGCGCGGATTTGGTCCAAGCCCGGATGGCGATGGGCAGAATCCCAGAGTCGTATGCTTCGGCGGGCAATTCGGCGGGCAAAGTAAGTTACTGGCAAAACAAACTCAACGATGATTTCTTGCGATTAGCCAACGCTACGAGCCCCTTGGGCAGCTCAAATCCATCCGCAGTACACGGTTTGGATTCGGTGATAATGCCACCTTTTTCTGCCATCCCCGAGCCGAATCGCGTTGAGAATCCGAACGCTCAAAGCACGGGCGGCACACTCAGCAATCCAGGAACTCCGCCACTGGATTCGAATTCGTCCATCAAAAACAGTTATCTTACAGAGCCCCCCCGGATGCCCCGCACCATTCGCTAACGCCCTTGCAAAGTCTTTAAACCCACCAATTGCCCCGTGCGAAACGCTTCGCGTGCAGTTTCGTCCATTCTCAAAACGGCGGGAATCGGTAAGATTTTGCTGATAAATTTCCTTGAGCCGGGCGTCGCCCAACGCGATCCGCCTTCCTCGCTTTCCCTCCCCAAGTGTGCCTTATGCCTCTGATCGTCCAAAAATTCGGTGGAACCAGCGTCGCAACTCCTGAGAAGATCCAGTCTGCTGCACGGAAAGCGATTCGCGCCCAGAACGAGGGCAATCAAGTCGTGGTGGTCGTCAGCGCGATGGGGCATCAAACAGACCATCTGATCGAACTCGCTCGGCAAGTCAACGGCGAGCCACCCGCGCGCGAGATGGATATGCTCTTGAGCACGGGCGAGCAAGTCAGCGTAGCGCTGATGGCGATGGCGATCCATGGTTTTGGCAAGCAAGCGATTTCATTGACCGGTGCGCAGATGGGAATTCGAACGGATAGTTCGTATACCAAAGCACGGATTCGAACCATCTCCACCGATCGCATCCGCCGATTGCTCGACGAGGGGAACATCGTAATCGCGGCTGGATTTCAAGGTATCGATGACGACTTTAATATCACCACTCTTGGACGTGGTGGTAGCGATACGACCGCCGTCGCTCTAGCTGCCGTTCTCGGTGCAGATGCTTGCGAGATCTACACTGATGTCGATGGTGTATACACAACCGACCCACGCGTGCTACCTGAAGCGAGACAGATGGGGCTGATCAGCTACGACGAGATGCTTGAACTCGCGAGTCTAGGAGCGAGCGTGATGCACAATCGCTCCATCGAGTTCGCCAAGAAGTTTCATGTTCCCATACGGGTTCGCAGCAGTTTCTCGGACGCTCCAGGTTCGATGATTGTCGGAATCCCCGAATCCCCATCCGTCCCGGTCTGCGGCGCGGCTTTAACGCGCGACGAAGCTCGTTTAACAATCAAAGGTGTGCTCGACTCACCAGGGATGAGCTACGAGATTTTCAAACGTCTTGCCGATCGAAAAATTACGGTCGACATGATCGTTCAAAACATCGGCATGGATTCCCGTGCTGATATATCGTTCACCGTCCCAAGCGACGAACTGCGCGATGCACAACGCGCCATCCAAGAAGCGATGCCGATTGTTCAAGCATCGGAAGTAACGGTTGACGATGCGGTGGCAAAAGTCTCTGTTGTTGGACTTGGAATGGCCGAACAATCCGGTGTGGCTGAGAAAATGTTCGCCGCTTTAGCAACTGCCGGTATCAACATCCAAATGATCACCACCAGCGAGATCAAGATCAGCTGCCTCGTCGAACGTGCCATGGGAACCCAGGCTCTTCGCGCAGTCCATCAAGCTTTCGAACTCGACAAGAAGCCCCAAGATGCCAACAAGTGGCTGATCGGACAATCTCAGCAGCAAAAAGAAAGCCCAGACGAAGTCGTCGAACGACTGCGATCAACGAACCTCGAACAACTGACCTTGCTGGATATCTCTCTTCTCGATCACCAAGCCCGTATTACCCTCAGCGGTGTCCCAGATACTCCAGGCTTAGCCGAAACCGTCTTCCGCGAAATCGCGGCCGCCGGGGCAGTGGTCGACATGATCGTCCAAAGCTGCGACGGATACCAAGGGGAGACCGCAATCAGCTTTACCGTTCCTCAAGACCAACGAACCCGCTGCCTCGAAGTCCTCGAGCGCGCAGGGTACGGCGTGCGACGGGTCTCAAGCGCTGAAAACATCTCCAAGCTATCGGTAAGTGGTATCGGACTGAGAAGTCACACAAGTGTGGCGATCGCTTTGTTCAAAGCACTCGCTGACGAAGGCATCAACGTCCTTATGACTAACACCAGCGAACTACGGGTTAACGTGGTCATCGAAAGCAAAGATGCTCAACGTGGTCTCGATGCACTCAAGCGAACGTTCGCAAGTAACTTATCATGAGCCGACCTGACTTCGTCTATCTCGATCTCGGAAACGTCTTGCTTTTCTTCGACCATGGACTCGCAGCAAGATCCATGGCGAAGATCATCGGGGTAACTCCCGATGTAATTAAACGCACTGTATTCGACTCCGAGCTTCAGATCGCATACGAACGCGGCGAGAGGACAACCTCTCAATTCGTCTCCATTCTCTCTGAACAGTTCGGCAAGAAACTATCAGTCGATGAACTTAAAGAAGCGGCAGCCGATATCTTTGTACCAAACATGAACATGCTTCCGGTACTTGAGCGAATTCGAAGTATGCAGATTCCCCTTGGGTTACTATCGAATACCTGCGAAGCCCACTGGGAGTGGATCCTTCGCATGCGATACCCCCAAGTCCTCGGCTGGTTTGATCCAATCGTTCTTTCCTACGAAGTGCAGCGGATGAAACCCGAGCCGGAGATTTACAAAATCGCTACCGAGCAATGCAATACGCCGGCTGAAAAGATTTTCTTTACCGACGACCGACTCGAGAATATAGAAGGTGCATTGCAAGCCGGTTGGCAAGCCAGCTTGTTTACCAGCGCGGATCGATTGCTCGACACGATCAATAGCTGGGAGTAAGCGACAGCTTGCGGAAAAGCATCCTCCTGAACCGCTTATTCCTTGCACCGAACGAACGCTAGCGATTTACCCCTAACTTGAGCGCCCCTTCGCCAACCGCTCCATCGCTTAGTTTTTCAAGCTGATCGACAAATCGGGAAACCTCACTGCGTTGGATCACGGGAAGGTCACCTGGAATGCTGTATTTGATCCCGGCCATTGCATTCCCCCATCGCAGGGATTTCTCCAATGTCCAGCCTTGCAGGTACCCGTAGAGGGCTCCTGCGGAGAAAGCATCACCTCCACCCAAGCGTCCGATACCGCCACCTGACCGATCGAGCCCATCGAGTTGCAGAGTAGGAACATGGACTGTTTTGTCAGCTTCGGCTCCGATCGCCCCTCGACCACCGAGGGTTATTACCGTCGCCTTACCTCCGCGCAATGCCAACAATTCATCGATCACACGTCGATCTTCGGAATCAGTGGGAATTCCCAACCATGCAGTCGCATCCCTCTTAGCAAAGAAGACGATGTCCGAGTCGCAAACCCAACTTCGAGTTCCCTCCCGCGCCGATTGCATATCCCATAGTTTGGATCGATAGTTGAAATCAAACGAGACCTTTGCGCCGGATTTACGGGCGATCGAGCGCGCTGCGTCCATCATCGCGTGCGTACAAGGCCCCAGTGCTAACGAGATCCCCGTCCCATGGAACCATCGAGTCGATTGCAGAGGTTCAACCGGCAATAAGTCAGCCGAGAATTTGGTAAATGCGGAATCTTTACGATCGTAAATGACTTCGCCAGATCTCGGAGCCGACGCAGGTTCAAAGAAATACAGTCCAAGACGATCGCAGTCGCTCCAAACCACGTGCTGGGTATCAACACCATGCATGGCAATGTTGCGAGCGATGCTCTGTCCGAGCACGTGACTAGGTAGTCGCGAGATCCAAGCAGACTTCAACCCCAGCCGTGACAAGCCAACCAATGTGTTCGATTCGCTTCCGCCGACATGCGTCTCGAGCTCCGTAGATTGCTCTAATCGCAAAGGAGACTTCGGAGAAAAACGAAGCATCGTCTCGCCGATGGAAACCAAATCATAGACAGGTTGATTCACGATAGACTACCGATAAGTGTCGAATTGAATGAATGGAATTGAATGAATGGAATGGAATAGGATGGGAGGGAATGGGAAGGGAAGGAAGGATGAATGGATTGGACGCATCGATGGGCGAAACCGCTTGCCCCGATTCAGTCTCTCAACGAAATCCGGAGAGTGTGAATTCAATACGTCGGTTAGTGGCTCTGCCGACGGGTGTTTGATTATCCATAATTGGCTGCGCTGAACCTGCCGGTCGAGCGGTAAGCTGCCCGGGACCGAAAGCACCTCGATCGCGCCAATATTGCAAGATTGCGTTCGCTTGCGCATCGGTGATTCGCTGGGCTTCCGCCGCTATCTGGTCCCCCATCTGCCCCGCAACTGCTGCATCGGTGTGACTCTCAATTGCAATTCGACTGACCGAACCACCCGTCTGAAGAGCTTCGGCTACCCGATCCAGCAGTGGACTTGCGCTCGCTGTCCATTGGGTGGAATTAGGCTGAAACAACTGATCTGATGGGATCCGCAATCGCAGTGAAGTTCCATCGGTATCCAGCGGATAACCAAGCGACTTCAATGCTGCCACGATTTGTGCTTCACTCCCCGGTTTGGTCACTCCACTGCTGGTGTTTGCCGTCAGCCTAGCGTTACTTCTCGGAGGAGCGGGGGAATTCGAGGCGTAGGATGAAGCTGCTTTGGGATCCGAAGCGTTTTTTGCTGGAGCAGCTAAAGCAAGCCGAGCTTGTTGAAGCTGTGTGGACAGGTCACCTAGCTGGCGTTGCATTAAATCCGCACGCTCACGCTGAACTTGCGTCTGCTGCTGAGCTTGGCCCAATTGCCCATAAAGCTGCCGATTGTTCTCATCTAGTATCCTAGTTCGACGCTCCAATTCAGCGATTTGCGCTGCATAGGCAAGACTGCTCGCGGACTCTCCCGCTGTATTGCCGGCGGCTGTCGGCGCGCTTGCTGGAACTCCAGTTGCACTAGAGCCAAACCCCCAAAAATTGGAACTGGTTGCAGGCGGCGGCCCCGCAATGCCTCTCGCTGAACTTGGATCCTGCGACGCTAAACCAGGTGGAAGTGTAGCAGGTGAAAGTGTAGCAGGTGAAAGTGCGGGAGGTGGAGCGACCGAAACCGGAGCACCCGGGGAATAAGGTTTCAAAAATCCAGACGGACCGTTTGGCGAAGAAATCAAATAAGGCTGACTCTTCGGACATCCTGTAAGCAACAACGTCGCGAATGCCAGCAAACAGAAAAGGAGAGATCGAATCCCTGCGTGCGCAGAGTGCCACAAGGTCTGACGCGGAGCACCAAACTCATGCTTTTCTCTGGTCGTCTTGATCCCTTCGGGCATACTCGATTCCATAGGTGAATCCGTACCAAGTTTACTGCCAAGAGAGCAACCCCGAACCTTTTGCAAGCAAACCGAATCCGCATCGGAATCCCTGCCCAAGCCTTCCAATGTCATTCGAAGGACAGACCTTCCCGACGAATTTCCGTCTAGCGTTGAAGGCATCGTTTTGACTACTAACCATTATGTCCACCCGCACATCCATCCGCTCATAATTCAAACTTCGTACCAGCATGGCAGAGACTCAAATCCAACGAATCCGCCAAGTCGCAGCAGCGATCCGAAGGATGGATACGGAATCTGCAGAGCAACTCTTAGCACACTTCCCCACCGATCTGGTCTCAAAGATCGTCGGTGAACTTAATGGATCATCCACTGCCGATTGGCAGTCAACAGTCGAGCAGAACATATCGCCACCGAGTGAATCGATCCCCATATCACAACTCGATGCTTCCTTTGCTGCACACGACAACCAAACGGAACAAGAAGACTTCGGTTGGCTCGACGCCTATAGTTCCGAACAACTTGCAGCAAGTCTGAAAGACGAAAGCAAGCTTATGGTAGCTGCGATTCTTCGAAGCTTGCCGCTGTCCGCCGGAACGCGAATCGTTCAAGCGTTACCGACGCAGTTTGCTCGATCATGCCTTGATCAAGGCGTTCATATGCAGTCGATCAATTCCGAAGCGGTTCGAATTTTAATTGCACAATGGAAGGTCGAGCTAAGCAAGCGAATCGATCGCGAACGACATGAGTTACTCGATGGAGACAAGATCCGGCAGTTGCTCCAAGCGATCCCCGAACCGCAACTTCGCAACTCTGTAGTCGAAAACAACCCTACGGAAACTCTGCAGCTAGCAACGAATCTCTTGGGCAGTCAACCCAGCCTTTCAGGTAACCAAGCCGAAGAAGGTGCAGAGAAATTAGAGAAATCGATCGGACTATCACCGATTTCACCTTTGTCGACCAAGAACTCACAACCTCGGATGCATTCGGATCCAAAGTCCGATTCACCGACCGTAAATCCTAAACTAAGCAAGGCAGCGTCGCAGTCAACAGCTTATCCGAATCCCAATCGAACCACCTCGTCGCCTGCTCGGCGAACAGAATCCAATGGATTTGTGATCCCAATAGGACGCAAGACAACGCGCAGTGAGCTTTTGCAGGAATTCCTTCAGCTCGACGATTTCGATCTGCTAAGCGTTTTGTATCGGCATGAACCCAACAAAGTTCTGGCTTTTCTCGCCGGTGCAGGAAAGCCGCTTCGTCAACGTATCGAACAACTCACTGCCCCGAAACTTGTTTCAAAACTGCGCCGTGAGTTAGCAGCTTACCCACAACAAAGCGAAGATAGCTGGCGAAAAATCGCAGACGAGATCGCAGCTTCGATGCGTGAAATTCAATCCCGAAACATAAGTCAGGAAAGCGCTCCGAATCGCGCTTCCGCCTAAAGATTACTCGTAAGGTTACCAAGCGAAATGGCATCCATCCTTAAACCCAAATCGCTGCTATCACGCCTGAGCGGCTCTAACGCCTCTGCACCAACAAACCCCACGACTTCAAGCAGCTCCGCGACGACTGGTTCTACGGCGAGTCCTCACGAATCCAACAGTTCCACAAACACCGCAACAACGTCCCCAACACTAAACAACCTCGCTGCAGTCAACAACCTCGCTGCAATCAACAATGCAGCTTCAATGAATAACGCTGCACCCAATGCAATCCTCGATGGCGTGCGGCAACAAGCCCGAGCGATCCTGGAACAATGCCAACAGGAATGCGAAGCGATCAGGGAAACGACCAAGCAGCAAGCGATTGACGAGGGACAAGCGATCATCGATCAGCTTGCGAGGCAGCAAGCCGAACAAATCGCCGAGGAGCGAATAACGCAGGTCCTCAGTCGCGTCGACACTTTGTGCGAAGGGCTAGAACAAGCCACCGAAGAGTGGTTGCGGAATTGGCAACATGAAACCGTTTCGCTTGCGATCAAAATCGCGGAAAAACTGTTGGTCCGTCAGATTGAAAGCGACCCGACGATCCTCCTTACTTGGATTGAGGACATGGTCAAGCTAGTTCAGGGGCAACGACGAATGATCATCAAGCTCAGTTCTCATGACGCGATGCAATTGTCCGGCGTTTTATCCGAATTGATCGAGCGACTCTCTCCAGGCGTTGAATTCCAGGTGATCGAGGACGCTTCGTTCTCCTCCGGATCCGTGGTGCTTGAAACCCCTGAGACCACACTGGATCGTTCCTTGAAAACTCAATTGGAGCGATTGCAACAGGAACTAGCGTAATGGAATTTCATTCGACCAATGCAACAAGTGAACCCGTTGATACGGTTGCAAAACGAATCGGCAAAAGGTTCCCAAAGCTACCCCAAAGCTCTCAATGGAATCAACCACTGCAACGGTTGCTTCCCTTTCGAGTAACGGGCAAAGTATGCTCATTGCACGGCGGTGTGATCACAGCCCAAGGGCTCCCGCTTCCCGTCGGCGCAATCACCGAAATCCACCGTCAGGGGCTCGAGCCGCTCGAAGGAGAAGTGATTGGATTTGAACATCAACAGACGATTATCGCACCGCTCGATCCATTGGAAGGAGTTCGGGCAGGAGATCACGTCTCCTTAAAGCAGTCTTCAAGAACGGTACGTATTGCAGAACCGCTTGAAGGCCAAATTTTGGACGCGACCGGTAATCCACTCGAAGGCAACCAAGTACGCGCAACGGGATGCAGGGTCCCTTGTGATGCACCTGCCCTCTCGCCGATGTCTCGCGTTCCGATCCGAACGCCACTTAAAACCGGAGTACGATGCATCGACACCTTGCTGACGATCGGCCAAGGTCAGCGACTAGGAGTCTTCGCCGCAGCAGGTGTTGGAAAAAGTACTCTCTTAGGAATGTTAGCCAGGGGTACGCAAGCCGACCACGTTGTGATTGGCTTGATCGGAGAGCGAGGAAGAGAAGTTCGAGAGTTCTTGGAAAACGACTTGGGTGAACAAGGTCGCAAGAAGTCGACGACCGTAGTAGCTACAAGCGACCAGACCGCAGCAAAAAGGATCCTTGCAGCGAAGACAGCCACGGCCATCGCCGAATCGTTGAGAGACCAGGGCAAGTCCGTCTTATTGCTGATGGATTCCTTGACCCGATTCGCCACTGCCCAGCGAGAGATCGGTTTAGCAGCCGGTGAAGCCCCGACAACGAGAGGATATCCAACAAGCGTATTTTCATCGATATCGCAACTCGTTGAGCGATCAGGCAATGGGCATCGCGGTTCGATTACCGCCATCTATACGGTGCTCGTCGAGGGTGATGATCACAACGAACCCATCAGCGATGCCGTTCGCAGTTACGTCGATGGCCACATCACATTATCCAAATCACTAGCGAATCACGGGCACTTCCCAGCTATCGACGTGCTGCAGAGCTTGAGCCGACTGCAGGAGCACCTGACTACTCCTGAGCAGTATGCGTTGGCGAGCGAATTGCGAAAGTGGCTCGCGATTTATGAGGAGCATCGAGAGCTTATTCAAATCGGTGCATATCCGCATGGCAGCAACAGACAAATCGATCAAGCTATACGCATGAAACCATCCATAGATGAGTACTTGATCCAACTTCGCTCGCAGATCGTCCCACCCGAAGAAGCTTGGTTGCTTCTAGAACAACTCTTGCACCGTGAGTCCAACGAGTATCGTCAATCCAGCAGATGATTCAACATGTCGGCAACTAGATGAGCAATCGAAATATCCACGAGCAACTGATCAAAGTCCGCCGTTGGCAACGCGACCAACAGATTGTCGTTGTAGAAGCGACCGCGCGGCAGATCGGGGCTTTGCGGCTGGAAATCGAACACCTTGCTGAATCGATCCTCGCGTGGAGCGACGCACGACGCGCGTTGCAATCGGGAGTCATCAAGATGGCGGACTGGCGGGAGAATGAGCAGCATCGCAGTGAACTGCTTCATCAGCGCGATAAGCTTCAAGCTGAAGTGAACTTGCTAACAGTGCAACTCTCTGAGCAGCGGCAAATCCTCATCGATCGAGAAAAGCAGCTCAAGCAAGTAGAGAAACTTCACGAGATCAAACAACAACAGTATGCGGCTGTTGTCGCATCGACTGAGCAATCAGAAATCGATTCCTGGGCGGGGCTTCAAGCGAGGATGTCTCGAAGGACGCGGCCGTGAACATCTGTCAGCCGAAAATCTCGACCGGCGTAACGATAAGTCAACCGTTCATGATCAAATCCCATCAGATGCAAAATGGTCGCATGCAAGTCATGAACGCTAATGGGATTCTCTTCGGCACGGAAACCAAACTCATCGGTCGAACCGTAAGTTGTGCCGCCGCGAATTCCGCCACCCGCTAACCAAACGCTAAATCCCCAGTGATTATGATCCCGTCCGGAGCCCCCTTCTGATACAGGAGTCCTTCCGAACTCCCCACCCCAGAGAACGAGCGTCTCGTCAAGCATTCCGAGACGTTTTAGATCGGTTAGGAACGCCGCGATCGGTTGGTCGATCTCACCGCAGTTTGTGCGCATGTTTTTCTCAATATCCCCATGGTGATCCCAAGGCTGTCCGGCTCCATGCCAAAGCTGGACATAACGGACACCGCGTTCGAGCAAGCGACGTGCCATCAACGTCTGTCGACCATGCACTGTATCACCATAAAGATCTCGTATATGCTGGGGCTCCTGCTGGATATCGAACGCGTCGGCGGCTTCTGTTTGCATGCGAAATGCGAGCTCGAAAGACTGTATTCTTGCTTCAAGCCGCGAATCTTCCTGCGTGGAAGCTTGCTGCTGCGCTAGAGCCCGCATCATCTTGATCTGTCGTGCTTGCATGCCCGCAGTGGAATGCTGACTTCGTATATTCTCAATCAGCTTCTCTAACTCCGCATGCTTCGGGTCAATGAAAGTCCCTTGATAAGCCCCCGGCAAAAATCCACTTTGCCAATTCGCGGTATCTTTGATCGGATACCCGCCGGGGCACATCGCTATAAAACCAGGAAGGTTTTCATTTTCGGTACCGAGTCCATACATAAGCCATGAACCAAGACTTGGGCGAGACTGCACCGAGTCGCCGCAATTCATCAGCATCAGGGACGGTTCATGATTGGGTACCTGCGCAACCATGGACCGAATTACGGCGATATTGTCTGCATGCGCAGCGGTCTTTTCAAAAAGTTCGCTTACCTCAAGTCCGCTCTGACCATAGCGCTGAAACTTAAATGGGCTGGGCAACGCACCTCCAGTTCGCCGTTCCGTCAGATAGCTCATCGGAAGCGGCTTGCCTGCATACTCTTGAAGTTTCGGTTTTGGATCAAAGGTATCCACATGCGACGGGCCGCCATTGAGAAAGAAGTGAATCATCCGCTTAGCTTTAGGTGCAAACGGTGGCTTGCGAGCCCGCAAAGAATTAGCCGATGCACCACTGCTTTCCGAATTTTCATCGCCAAAAGCTCGGCGAGAAAATTGGTCGCTCAGGCCAAGCATACCGAGCCCCATCCCTGAGGATTCGAGCAATCGTCTACGGCTAAAGGGTGTTGAAGAATCCATTGGTTAATCCACGTAAAATGTTTCGTTGGAAAGGAGCAACAACTGAGCAAGCTGTGCAATGGGAGGAAGCAGATTTGCAGGCGGAACAAGGTTTGCATCCTTCGATGCGTCTGCATCTGCATTTTGTGCTGCCGCGTCTTGCAAAAATTCAATCGCCATCTTTTTCTCAGCGTCGTTAGCCGAACGCTGAAAAACGCGTTGAAACAATTTCTCGACGTATACTTCGTCAGTTGCGTTTGGAATGCTTCGCTGAAGATCATCTGCGAGTACCCTTGCAGCTTTCGCCGGCATTGGGTGATTGAGCAAAAACAAAGCTTGCTGCGGGATGAGCGTTTCCGAACGCTTTGGATTGTGCATATCGGGGTTCGCAAAATCGAAGTTCTGCAACGTCATCGGCAGATACTGCCTATCGATCGTGGTGTAGAGGCTGCGTCGAATCAGGACATCATCGCCAACCGCTAGAGGATCTACAGACTTGCCACCGACCCGCCGAATCATCGAGCCGCTGAAGGTCAGAAACGCATCGCGTGTTTCTTCCCAAGTAAGTCGTCGGCGATTCATTCTCCACAGCAAGCGATTCTCGGGATCTTGGGAGACACCTTTTGCGTTGGCCGAACTTGAAGATCTACGGAATGCCGATGTCATAACGATTTGACGAATCAACCAACGCGTACTCCATCCATGCTCGATAAACTCCCTCGTAAGGGCATCGAGAAGCTCCGGATGAGATGGGCGATCGGATCGGGTTCCGAAGTCGCTTGCGCTTTGCACAAGTCCTGCATAGAAGAGTTGTTGCCAGATCCGATTAACCCATACCCTTGCAGTGAGCGGGTTATCGGCAGACGCGATTTTTTCGGCTAGCTCCAATCGACCACTTCCCCTGGAAAATCCAACAGATGAATCTCCATGGCTCGTATCGGTGAGGTATTCCAAGAATCCTCGCGGAACACTTTCTCCTTTGAGGTTGGCGTTGCCGCGACGCAGCAATCTCGCATCGCTTACAAGTTGGCGATCTCGAAGTATCCCTAGTTCAGGCACCGGGTCCGGGGCTTGCAGGAGCCACTGATCGATGTCGACTTGGGCTTTCCAAATCTCAACACAAGTCCCGTTATCCCAATACCATTCCGTGCTATCGATCGGTTCGTCAGGAATATAGAATCCAGAGGATCGGTCAAGGAGTAATTGGCGCAGCGATTCGAGTTCTGGCTCACGGGAAGTCGAAGGCTTCACTCCTTCGCTTGCGGTCCGTTGTTCAATTTCTTCCTTCCATCGCTTGTCTGTCCGCTCAATCAATTCTGCATACCGCTGAGCTAGTTCACGATGGGTCTTGGGCAATGGGACTAAGGCTTGTTTGACGAAGGGATGAATCCCTATGGAATCTGCTTCAAGCCCCGCGATTACATCTCCAACACGAGCTTCAAATTCCGACGCGGAGATCCCTGCGAGTTTTGTCCAGACTCGCATTACTGGATGTTGGGCGATCTCAGGAATAGCCAAAAACCACTCCCAGCGATGCACAAGTGCGGGAATCAGATCCTCTTTGGTTGAAAGCTGATTAAACGAGCCTTCGGGATATTTTTCCAATTCAATTTGGGTTTCAAGATATTCCGCAAACCGCTTTTGAATCCGGTCGTTTGCTTCGAGACGATGCTTCTCGGTCAACTCTCGCAACTTGGTTTTGCGTTCCGCCAAACCTTGGCGAAATTCCGGAGTGTGCCTTTGTAGCTGGCTGGGTATCTCGACTCGTTGATCGATGCAGCTTTGAAAAATGCCGGACAAGCTGTAGTAGTCTTTGGCTGTGATCGGATCGTATTTGTGATCGTGGCATCGTGCGCATTGGACGGTCAGCCCCATGAGCCCCCGAAAGACCGTGTCGATCCGGTCGTCGATGATGTCGTATTGGATCGCAAGAAATCGCCGACCGAGGGTGAGAAATCCCAAGGCTGCAAGTTCTGGGGAATCTTCGCCGACCAATTGATCGGCTGCCAATTGCAAACGGATGAACTGATCGTAAGGCATGTCGCTAGCGAATGCCCCAATCAACCAATCGCGGTAAGCTCGCGAAAACACAAACGTTCGCTCTTCTCGCCCATACACATACCCTTTGGTGTCTGAATAACGCGCGATATCCATCCAAAGTCGAGCCCATTTCTCTGCGTGCTCGGAACCCGACAACAACGCATCGACGCGACGCTCCCAAGCACCCGGCTGTTCGTCACGAACATAGCTTTCTACTTCCTCATTCGTCGGATACAGGCCGGTGAGTGCAAGATACAATCGACGCAACTCCGTACGACGATCCGCTGGAGCATTCGGGGTCAGATTCGCAGTTTGAAGCGACTCATCGATAAACGCATCGATCCAATGCTGTGCACTCTCTGTATCCCCCCGATCTGTATTTCCCCGTTCTGTATTTCCCCGTTCTGTATTTCCCCGTTCTGTATTTCCCCGTTCTGTATTTCCCCGTTCTGTATTTCCCAGTTCTGTATTTCCCAGTTCTGTATTCAAGGAATTGCTCTGCGAAGCGTTTGCGATCGCTGTTGGCTTGGGGCTGTGAGTTTTCAAAGGCTGAAACGCCCAATGCTCTTGAGCGATTTGACTCATCGATCGTTTGGAAGGTAGGGACGTTTTTGGCCAAATCAATCCGGAAGTGACCCATTGCTTCAATCGATCGATTTCAGGAGCGTTGAGGGACTCTTTTGCATCATCGGGTGGCATCCGAATACTCGGATCATCCGAAAGGACTCGCTTGAGTATTTCGCTCGCCTCGGACGAATCGGGCAGATAAGCGGGCCCGGAATCCCCACCTTGGATAATCGATTCCCTGGAGTCGAGTCGTAGTCCACCCCATTGCTTGCTCTCCCCGTGGCAGCCCCAGCACTTTTGCGCCAACAGCGGACGGATCTGCGATTCAAACCAATCGCTCTCTTGTCCATGCACATGTTGAGGCAAAAGCAACGGTAACAAGATTGCGAGCCGAAGGATCAGGTTCAAGGAGCATCGATCCATGTGCATGAGCAGTTCAGGTGGGAACGTGGAGAGTGTTTGGAGGGAGTAGCACGGAAACTAGGAAACTAGGAAACACGTCTTCGCAGCATCGCGGCTTCAGGAGTAGAATATAGCGTATCGGCGATCGACTTTCGATCCGCCGGGGTGATCGTAATGGAGCCGAAGTTCTTTTATGCCAGACTTGATCGCTCAAGGACCTTCCGCAGCAGACCGTTGGCGACGGCCATTACCGGTCCCCGGGGATGTTGCGGTTTTCATTCTCGGGCGAACTTCGCACCCTTGGTCAGTCCCGTGGGATGATCGGATCTCCCGGCAACACGCCGAACTGAAATGGACCGGCGAGCGACTGTTGGTTACCCGATTGCTTGAGTCGAGAAACCCTGTCTTTCATCGCGGCTTGCGCAAAGATTCTTTCGAATTAGGGGTCGGCGACCACTTCGTTATCGGCCAGACAACTTTCAGTCTAGTCGACCAGCGAATTCGGGTTGTAGCGAAGTCTGAACTTCCACCTGCGATGACCGAGCAAACCTTTGCTCCTTCCCAATTGCGGTCGGTTCGTTACCGGGATGCGGATCGGCGAATCGATGTTTTAAGTCGCCTGCCGGAAATTATTTCAGGAAGCTCTGGAGATGAAGAGCTGTACGTCCGGGTCGTCAACTTGCTGATGCAAGGGATTCCCCAAGCTACCTTTGTTGCGATTGTCTCCAGGCATCGAGAGTTCGATACCGAGCCACCTCTACCACCGATCGATATGACTCCGTGGACCCGACAGTGGCCCGAGAGCAGCGATGCAGGAATAAGGATCCTTCATTGGGATTCGCGCGGCTTGGTAGCAAGGCCATTCTCACCGAGTGCGCAATTGATTCATCAAGCGATCGGATCGAGCGAGAGTGTCTTGCATGTTTGGAGTCGAAGTCTCGATCGACATACCCCGTCACAATACACGCAATCAGAGAATATCGATTGGGCTTTTTGTACTCCCATCCTAAGTGAAGCAACTCAAGGCTGGGCCATTTACGTTGCGGGTGACTTCTCAAGTATGAATGCGGGTGCGGCTGGCAACGCAACAATGATGGTCTCTGATGATCTTCAAGACGACATCAAGTTCGCTGAATTAACCGCTTCGACGGTCGGAACGTTGCGTCAAACGCGTCTGTTGCAACGCCGCCAAGACTCCTTGCGGCCGTTCTTCGCCCCCATCGTTCGCAAAGCCTTACAGACCCGCGACCCCGACCAGATCCTAACGCCGAAAGAAACCAAGGTCTCCGTTCTGTTCTGTGACTTGCGAGGCTTTTCCAAACAGAGCGAAGAATCGGGTGAGCGACTCCTCGATTTGCTCCGGCGCGTCAGCGATGCTCTCGGGGTGATGACCCACCACATCCTTGATCGAAACGGAGTCGTTGGAGATTTTCACGGGGATGCCGCCATGGGGTTCTGGGGATGGCCCCTTGAACAAACCGACCGTGTCCTACAAGCGTCATCAGCGGCGTTGTCCATCCGAAGAGAGTTCGAAGAATCTGCAGCCATATCCCACCATCCCTTGAGCGGATTTCGCGCAGGGATCGGTATCGCCACCGGCACGGCCGTCGCTGGGCGAATCGGTACGGTCGATCAAGTCAAGGTGACCGTCTTCGGCCCCGTAGTAAATCTTGCATCACGACTTGAAAGCATGACGAAACAACTTCATGCGCAGATATTGATCGATGAGACCACCGCGGAGCAAATTCGCAAAGAAGTCCCACGCACGATCGCTCGGGTTCGTCGCGTCGCTAGAGTCATACCCTACGGTATGAGCAACTCGCTGATGGTAAGCGAACTGGTTCCGCCGGAGAATGAACCAGGTAATGTATTGAGCGACCAACACATCGCACTGTACGAAAAAGCGCTCGATGGTTTTCTTGATGGAAACTGGAACGAGTCGTTTCGATTGCTACACCAAGTCCCTGCCGAAGATCGAGTGAAAGATTTCTTGACAGTCTATATCGCCCAAAATGGACGAGTCGCGCCGCCCGATTGGAACGGTACGATTCGACTTCCGGAAAAATAAACATTGCGGCACAAGGGTGGAGAGTAGCTCACACGAACTTGACGCCTCGCTGCGCTCGACTTTGCGGCCCGGGAGGACCGCACCACGTATAGGACCACACCACGATTCAGGACCACACCACGTATAGAACACCCGCAATGAATCGCCACGCAATCTTACAATAACACTCCACCCAACTCCTGTCCTCTTTGCGTCTTTGCTTCTTTGCGTGAGACATTGGTTCGAAGGTATAAACACAAATCAAGTCTCGCAATGACGCTCAAGGCCCTCACATCACCATGTCTTGAAGCTGGCGAATCGACGTGTGGGTTAAGAAACGTCGAGTGACGAAATCACCCAAGTCATTCAAGGCTTTCGAAAATTCGTCAAGCCGAGTTCGCAGATGCTCGCGATTCTTCACACCCGTCGAAGCATCCGTTGCGATTTCGTCTCCAATCGCATCGGGATCAAGCAATCGCAAGGCACCCCGGCACTCCGACATCCGCTTTCGCTGTTCTAGCAGTTCGGTTTTATCACCTACATTCAATGCATCGAGATGATTGACGATCTGCATAAATTGAAACGCCAAGCCTCGAGGGTTGGTTTGATCGACCACCAACAAATCCAAGACAGGGCCAAGCTCATAACTCATCAAGTATCGATAGCGATAAGTCATTGAACTGTCGCAGATATCCAGCAAGGCTTCAAGAATGCGGCGTGTTCCTGCGGATTGAATACTGCTAGAAACCGGAACGAGTAGATCATCGAGAAGCCGAAGCAAATTCTGCGCTCGATCAATTCTTCTGCCTAGATCCAAAAAATGCCAACCCGGCCCACGTGTCATGCTCTCCGAAGCCAGGCCGGCGAAAGCCGACGACAAGCCGATGATCTGATTGAGGATCAAAAGCGTATCGCCAACGGTATTGCGAGGCGTCGCCCATGGAATCAGGACGGAATAATCAAGCTTTGAGATAATCTGCCACGAATCGAAACTAAGCCGATCTCGAATATTCTCAGCGTTGCGCAGGATCCCGTCGATGGCGCCCGCTATACCATCGTACCGTTTGCGATCGAGCAAGAAGTCTGATACTGCTTTGCGCATCCGCTGGGTCGCGGATTGCATATCGATCTCCACCGGATCAACCACTGCCGGTTCGCCGCCAGATGTTTGCTCGATGAGATTCTTCGCAGGATCGGACAAAGCGCGAACCACTTGCCAATGCGCGGTGAGGACCTCCGGACTCAGATCACTGGTGAGCTGCTGCGTGCAATACCTTGCATGCCGAGCCATAAACTCGGCCCGTTCGGCGAATCGACCTAACCAAAATAAATGCTCTGCCACACGACTAGGCAGATCCATTGCGGATCTTTTTAATTCGACAGACTGCCGATTTCCGCTCAGCAATGTCGTTGGCTTGACCGGCCCGTCGCTCAACACCCACACGTCCTTACTGAGCGTCCCGGAAGCAAGACTTTCGTCGAGCTCCTTTTCATCTTGAGCAACTCGAGCGACGCCGCCCGGAAGCACTTCGATGCGGTCTTTGCTCGCACATGCAAAAAAACGGAAGATAGCCGGACGTGCAACGACGGTTTGATCCGCCCAAGTCGGCACGTAACTGAGTTTCGGGCGTTCCGAGGCAACAAAAGCCCATGGTTGCTGCTCAATACGCGCAATGCACTGCTGGCGCTCGTGCGCAGAGAGCATCGCTCCATCAATTTGATTTCCTGAATGACGAACGAACGCATCGCGTATCAATAAGTGATCGATGTTCTCGCGCACGAAAGCCAGTGCTGCCGGTTCGCCACACCACCACATTGGACTGTTCTCCAATCGCAACTGTTCACCCAAGAGGATCGGAGCAAGCTTCGGCAACATCGCAGTAACCGCAGGACTTTCGCACCAACCGGTTCCCAATGAGTTCGCCATGTGCACGTTTCCTTGCCGCTCGGCCAACGCTAAACCCGGTACCCCATCGCTGCTCGTCGGATCGATTTCTAACGGATCACAACTACTATCGGCAAGCCTTCGTAGAATCGAATCCACCCGGACCAATCCACCGAGGGTCTTCAGGTACACGTTGCCCCCTCGGACGGTCAAATCTGCGGTTTGAGTTAAGGTGAATCCGAGGTAACGTGCGAGATAAGCGTCTTCGAAATAAGTCGGGCTCTGAACCCCAGGGCTTAGCAGCACGGTGCGAGCTCCTTTCTCCCGCGATTTATCTTTGCCGGTATCTTTGCCCGAATTCTCTTTCAAGGTCTGCTCACTTCTTGGTTCGCGTCTGAGAAGTTCGCGGGCCGCAGCATCTTGAAGCCCCGTTCGCAGACTCGAGAAAAAGCCAGCCAATCGCTGGACTTGCATGACTTGGAAGCTATCTGCATGAATTCGCGATATCGCTAAACGATTCTCTACGGCGTGCCCGCCACCACTAGGCCCTTGAGTGCGATCCGCAGCCACCAGCCATTTGCCGCAACCCGACCGATAGGCTTGGACGGCGTACAAGCTAAGCATTCGATCCGGAGCAGTAGTCACATTCCGCGCAGCTCGCAGATAACTCGGTGCATCGAACAGTAAACTCGGTGGAAGATGCCCTTCTCGCAGCAACTTCTGTGGGCCGTAGACATCGCGAAGCAATAGGTCGATCAAGTCCATTCGCTGACGAATGCCGGCGGCAAGCTCATCGAAATCCTGAGAACCGATCACCACCGGAATCGGATCCAGTTCCCAAGCTTGCGGTGCCCCAGACTTGATCCTTTGGCCCGTCGAAGCGGGCGGATGATCCAATAGCGATTGCTTTGCCCCTTTCCATCTCGCTAGCCCATCGAGACCGCTGGAGTTCGAATCGAAAAGCTTCAAATATTCAGAGCGGATGCGGCAGTGCGCCCCTTGCGTCGCTACCTGAGAGAGCCCGAAAGCAGGCGAATCGTTCCTTTCGGGAGCAAGCAATTCGTCATAATGCCCAACTGGCGTGTGGTATCGAAGCAACACAGAATCATGGGGGCCATCGGACATAGAAACCTTGGAAACGATGAGTGGATTGGTTCAAACGGGATCCGTAGGGGGATCAAGTCGCTCGGTGGTTGGCGGACACTAATTGGTTCGGGTGGATTTGGTTCAGGTGGATTAGTTTGGGCTACTTCGGGAGGATAGTTTAGAAGGAAGCAGGTTTCAGGTCGGCCAACCCGCATGGCGGGTGATTATAGCACGGGTATTCCGAACCGAAGTTCCGCAGGGTACTTGATTTCAAGGTGAATGTCTAAGAGATTAGGGACCTTTGACGGCGCATCAGCGTCGTGATTTTGAGACAGCTCGGGAGTGCAATCGATTATGAGTTCAACAAACACGGGAGCGGGCCAAGCCACGGCTGCTGGAGATTCGTCAGAGGGTGGAATCCGTTTAAAACTTTTCCTCATGATGGTTCTGCAGTTTTTCATTTGGGGAGCTTGGCTCCCTTTGATCTTCGCCTATTTGCCCGGCATCGGCTTTACCCCTTGGCAAGTCTCCTTGATCCTCAATGCATTCCCTGTGGCTGCAATCATCGGGATGTTCTTCAGCAATCAATGGGCAGACAGGAACTTTTCGGCGGAGAAGTTCCTAGCATTTAGCCACCTGGTGGGTGGTCTTGCCATCATGGGCTGTGGATTTACCAAATCCTTCGTCCCGTTCTTCTTGCTGATGCTCGTCCACTGCTTGCTCTACGTTCCAACGATTTCGATTACCAATTCGATTGCGTTCGCGAACATGAAGGACCCAGCCAAGGAATTCGGGCTCGTTCGCATGGGGGGAACCATCGGCTGGATTTTGGCCGCTTGGCCGTTCACTTTCATTTTCGTCGATTGGGCCAAAGTCGAAGCCGCAAAGCCTGAGGGATTCGTCGCGTGGCTCGGAACGGTGCTTGGAAGTGGGCTTACCGGCGATGCACTGATGGATGCAACAAAATGGACTTTTATCGTTGCAGGGATCGCGTCGCTGGTTCTGGCAGCCTTTAGCTTGTTGCTACCTCACACGCCAGCTAAAAAGCCTGCCGGTCAGGAAGAAAGTTTTGCGGCATTTCAAGCGATTCGGTTGCTCAAACACCCGTTTGTGCTTGTCCTCTGGCTAGTCACTTTCATCGATGCTTTTGTTCACAACTGTTATTTCAACTGGACAGGTGGATTCTTGCAGGCATCGCGCGAAGCCGGCGGGGTTGGAATCGCGGGTAACTGGGTCATGCCAGTGATGAGCGTCGGCCAAATCGCCGAAATCTTGACGATGTTTTTCTTGGGGATGACCCTTAAAAACCTTGGCTGGCGATGGACGATGATCGTTGGGATTCTCGGACACGCGTTGCGATTTTTTGTCTACGCATTCTTCCCTGAGAACCAAAACTTGATCATTTTGGTCCAAATCCTACACGGGATCTGCTACGCATTTTTCTTCGCAACGGTCTACATTTTCGTCGATGCGTACTTCCCCAAGGACGTCCGCAGCAGTGCCCAAGGGCTCTTCAACGTAATGATCCTCGGGGTCGGCGCTCTGGTGGCGAACTCTGTTTGCCCATGGTTGATGGAAAATGTATTTACCTCCACAACCGTGATCGATGGTGTGGAATCAAAGACGGTAGATTTTAAGAATATGTTCTTATTCCCAAGTGCCGTCGCAGCGCTGGCTGCGATCGCTTTGGCGGTCTTCTTCCATCCACCCAAGCAAGTCGACGCGACGCTCGACGGGGCTTCTGCTCCCGCTCACTAAACCCTGCCGCCGCCCGCTAGGTGCTTGGCATCTAGCGGGATCCTCGGTTTCTGTGGTAAACTCTCGATCCGCCCGCGGACCGGCTTGGCCTTCAGTGGGCGATGCGGAATCACTTTATTCACGACAATCACGGTTGAACCTATGTCTTCACTCGATCAGTACAGTTTGTGCCCTTGCGGGAACGGTAAAAAAATCAAGTTTTGCAAGTGCAGCGAACATCTTGCCGAGATGCAAGAAATCCACCGAATGATTGTCGGTGAACAAAACGTTGCGGCTTTGGATCGGATCAACGTTCTGCTGAAAACCATGCCTTCCGAACCATGGCTGTTGGCCATGAAGTGCGATTTGCTGCTGCAACTTCGCGAACTCGAACCCCTCGAAGAAACGTCGGCAAAATTCATCCGGCTTCAGCCCGATAACCCCCTCGCGAAACTGTACCGATCCTTGGTTGCGATCATTCGTGGCAATACTGAAGATGCTGCGAACCTATTGCTGCAATCGATCGCCGATTCCGGTGAACAGATCCACCCAATGACCCTTACGGTCGCAATGAATCTGCTGGAATTCCTCGGCCAAAGACGCAAGATGCTCCCAGCGATCTTGCTGTGCGAAATGCTGCTCGACATGGACGAGAATACCCAGTCGGTGGCGATGGAAGCCTACGAGTCCCTCATTACTCGGGCTCAGGAAAGCTCACTGCAACGTGAATCGCTACCATCGATCATCGATTACGATGATGCACCATTCGCAGAACGACTCGCCGAAGCCGAAGCGCTGGTCACCGCGCATCGCATCAGCGGAGCGAAAACAAAACTCGAATCGATGCTGCGTGAATTCGGACCGCAACCAGCTATCTTGCAAACCCTCCTGCATTGCCAACTGATTCTCACTGACGAAGAATCAGCCGCCGGGACTTGCAATAAACTTGCGGCTGCGTCCTCGCTTCCAGAATCGCAACGCATTTACTACCAAGCTCTCGCATACGAACTTGCTCCTGCTTCCTACGGCATCACTATCCGCGAAGAAGTCGTCGTCTACAGCATCGAAGACGCCGAAACCGAACAACGCATTGCTTCGTGCAAGTCCTTGATGGAAGTGAAAGTAGATGAACTGCGTCCAATTCTTGACGCTTTGCTCCAAGAAGAAGTTCCGCCAAAGAGCGCCTTCGGATTGATCGCTCCGGTAACTGAATCGGACTCCAGCGATTCCTATGTTAGCCGACAAGGAACCTGGATGGCTTACTACGGAAAGCAAACCGATAAACCAGCCAGAGTCGTTTTGCTCGAAGCGTTTGACGGATACCGTCAAGAACTTTGCGCCAAAGTAAAATCGGAACTTGGACTCGACGGCCTCAAACGCGAACTTATCGAATCGTTTCCGGTCCTCTTCTACAGCCGTGGCATGAACCCGCTGATCGCCACCAAACAAATCCCGGAAGAACGTCAAGCGTCCATCAAGGATCTTGCTAAAACCTTGATGACCGACGAAGTGTTGAATTTAAAACTCGATTGTCTCGGCAGCAAGTCGATTCTCGAGTCGGCCGGCACCTCTGAAAATCGGCTTTCACTCCAAGCTTTGTTGCTTCTTTGGCAATCCGAGAACATGGGATCGCTCGACGATGCAGATTTCCGTAACTTGCACAAACGCCTTCAAGTCTCCTCACCATCGCTGCCATCGAGCTCCGATGTGTTCGACACCGTAGGTGGTGCTGCTTATTACTGGACCGATCTTGCAACCATCGACCCGCAAAGCCTCGTGCAGTTAATGCAGTCCGCTTTGACACGCGGCGTCACCTCGATGTACTCAGCGTACATCGCCAAAGCCGAAGCGACTCAGTGGCCGGAAGAACTCAAGCTTTCCGCTGAGTACACGTTGCTAAATCTCAAGCTTCGTATTTCCGGCGATGCCGCAGAAGCAGAGAAAGTCCTCGCTCGCATCATCGAAGCAGGCAAGAAACTCGGTGTACCGGTCGGCAATGCAGTCCTCGAACGATTCGAAATCCTTTCGATGCTCGGTCGCCAAGGGGAAGCTCGACAATTCTTGGAATCCTCGCTGCGTGAGAACCCCAACGACCCAGCTTTGCTGCGGTTTGTCCAAATGGCGATGATGCAACAAAGGCAAATGGCCGCGCGTTCCGGTGGGGCAGGGGGGATCATCTCCGATCCCACTGGTGGTAACACCGATCCATCCTCCGGACTCTGGACCCCAGACTCCGGGAACTCCGGCCCTTCGGGTTCCGGTGGCTCGAAACTATGGACTCCTGACTAAGTCTGTTCAACCAAAGCCTTATTCGCTGGAACAAGGAATTCTCCAACGACTGGCGAAAATTGAATAGGTTCGGGCGCAATCTTGCGCCCGAACGCAAGTTTCTACATGCTACGTAGGTTCGTCCGCACGTGTTGGCATTTCTACGCAGCGTAACGCAATCAAACGTCACGGCACGTAACGGAAAGTGAATCATGACACGAGACCACCTATCTGGCGACGACTTGCCTGGCGACGCCCTGCCTAGCGACGACTTGGAACTCACGGACCCGACTCGCGATGGAGGGTATCTGGAGTACAGCAAAGCCTCAAACCCACTTGCTTCCGGTGCGATACCTCCAATCCCGATCATTCAGTTCCCCGCCACCTTGCATGCTTCTGGCCCATCGCAAATCCTTCCCTTGGATATCAGCGAACAACTTGGGTGTGCCGCTCCAGCATCGAGCGCAAGCTTGCTTGCGAGCTTCGTGCGAATCCGTGCCGGGGAACACTTAGCTACCCCCAACCGCGCAACATCGCACTTGTTCTACGCATTGCGAGGAACAGGGGTAATGCGGTTTGGCGAACAAGAAATATCCTATCGACAAGGTGACTTGGTCACGCTTCCATGCGGACAAGACATCATCCACTCCGCTACTGAAGAGACCGTATTCTACTGGGTCAACGATGAACCGCTGATGCGTTACTTGGGTGTTACCCCATCACATCCCCAATTCGAACCAACGCTCTACGCTCACGCTCAATCGCGCCGTGCGCTCAAAGAGGCTGCGGCAGATCCACTTGCCGCACAGCGCAGTCGCATCAGCGTCTTGCTGACAAACACCCATTTTCCGCAAACGCTTACCATCACCCATGTCCTTTGGGCCATGCTTGGAATCCTCCCAATCGGTGCCAACCAACTCCCGCATGCACACAAATCTGTTGCCTTAGACCTGATCCTCGAATGCGAGCCGGGGTGCTACACCTTGGTCAGTCAAACAGTCGACGCAGATGGCAATCTCATCGATCCAGTGAAGGTTCCTTGGGAAAGTGGCGGAGCGTTCATCACGCCACCCGGATGGTGGCATTCGCATCACAATGAATCTGGCAAACCTGCATTCCTAATGCCAATCCAAGATGCGGGCTTGCACACCTACTTGCGAACCTTGGACATCCAGTTCCATCGCAGCAATGTTGTTTAGGGTGGCCGGAGGACGGAGGCTTTAGGCGTTAGGCGTTAGGCGTTAGGCAAAAGCCATCAAACCAAGGGTTGGAACAACAACCCCGTAGCATGGCCCTCTGTGGCCGTGCGAGGGGAACGCTGACTCACGCAAAGCCGCAAAGACGCAAAGAAAACCACAACCCCATGAAAACGTAACTCCCCTTCACCTCCCGGGGGAGGCGAAGGGGTCGGGGGATGAGGTGGGGAAACACGCGCAGTTTGCGTTTTGCGAACTGCATAGAGTGCAAGAAGAAACTCTCGAGGGACTGGTGCTTTCGGTTCTTGTCGTACTCAGCGAAGCGGTACTCGTACTCCGCGAAGCAGTACTCGTACTCGAACCCACCGCAATCAACATCGCGACGATGAACGACAAATCGCGGCTTATCGAAGTCACCGGTTTTCGAGTACGAGTACCATTGCATTGAGTACGAGGACGAGTACGAAAATTACCTTCTTTGCCTAGGTGATGATTATCCCGCACCAAGCTGCTTCAAGCGTAGTCCAGTGCTCTTCCCACCCTCATCCCCCCCGCCCCTTGCTCCCGCCCAAGCGGGCGAAGGGGTGCCAAGACAGTTCAGTATCACGCCCCTATAACACATCCCCATAGCTCATCACCATACAACAACCCCGTAGCATGGTCCTCTGAGGCCGTGCGAGGGGATCGGGATCGCATGGCTCACGCAAAGACGCAAACGGAGCAGCACCCATCTGAGTCGCACAGCGCGCTGCTACTATGTGATTTGTCGATTGCTTAGCGATAACACATCATCGACATCACGTATTAGCCGTTAGGTAATTGGTCAGTATAAGGATTGAATACTATGGATATTTACCTTCGGCGATCTCTTGTTCCCACTGCTTCATCAACGGCCAGTCGATCGCACAAGTTCCGAAATCGGACAGGTGCAAATATCCTTGGAGTCGCTCGATAACTTTGTTGAGCATGTCAGGGTCGCGTTTGAAATAAGGACCGTGGCTAGGAAGCAACCATTCCACATCCGAATCGCGGATCCGTTCAAGAGAACGGATAAACGAAGGTATATCGCTACCATGATGGGCATCGATCGCACCTACGCCACCGTCGCGGTAGATGTTATCACCGCTGAACAAGACGTTCCCCAAGCGGAATGCAAGCTGGCTGTCGGCATGACCTGGAGTGCTCCAGACTTCCAATTCCAAATCGCCAACACGGAGCTTGTCTCCCTCACTTAATCGATGTTCGACGATCACTTTGGGCATTGGCTCGGAGATGCCTTGGGCATCGATCTCGGCGAAAGTCTGTAATCGGTTACCCGATTCCAGCAGATCCGCAGCGCGGGGGTGGGATGTGACACTCGTCTTGAGCAGAACCTTCGCTTTGGCTAACCCTTGGCAGTGGTCAACATCTGCGTGGGTAGCCAAAAGGGTTTTGCAACGGGAGAGTGGGAAATCCAAATCCCGGATCAGATCGACGATTTCATCGACGGAGTCTTCGTATCCGATGTCGATAAGAATCCATTCGTCGCCGTGGTAGACCAAGTAAACATTGCAACCGATCAAATGCCCGGCTTGAATGTTGAGTTCGATGACGTTTGGAAAAATCGGTTTTCGAGTGATCATTGTATTTTTAGAAAAGAATGTTCGTGCGCCGGCCCTAACCTACCAAACCGGTCCGGAGTTCTCAAGGACAACCGGAAGTTTCGGCACTTCGCCACTGTCGCAGGACTTCAAACATCAGCAGTGCACCGCTGACCGACGCGTTGAGGGAATCGATGGCCCCTAACATGGGAATATGGACCGACTCAATCCCCTTCGACTTCCAGCGATCCCCCAGCCCCTCGGCTTCATTACCGATAATCAATGCTGTTTTCGTTGGGAAATCCGTGTCGGTGTAGGATTGCCCCCCATCGGCACGTGCGGCAAATAATTGCACTTGGTTCTTGACCAGCCATTCCTGCAGATCTTCAGCCGCAGCGATCGCCAAGGGAACTGTGAAAATCGCGCCAAGGCTTGATCGAATCGCATTGGGATTCCAAGTTTCGCTTACGGGGTCGCTCAGCAGCACACAGCGAACACCGGCCGCATCGGCTGTACGCAATGCGGCCCCAAGATTTCCTGGTTTCTCCATTCGGTCTAACACCAAGAATAACTCGCCATGACTCGATTTCCCAAGCTCCCGCATCGCAGGCTTGCCAGTAGTTGAAGCTGATTCTTGGGATGGAGCACTACGCGATGCGATCTTCGAAAGCCGGCGACTCAAGCTATCGAGGGAAGTCTCCGGCGGAATCGCTACAGCGATTACATCGAGTTGCCTCTCTCCATACTGAATACGATCCATCGGCGCATCGCTCAAGCGGGTACAACGCAAGCCTTCGGGAATACTCCGCAAGAACTCCCTCAAATCCGACGGCGGTTCGTGCAAAGCAGAATCGCGGAAAAACAGTTCGCTCAGCTCAACTCCGTTCGATAACGCTTTAGCAATAAGGTCCACCCCGTCGACGAGGATGCGGCGCTCGCTGCGACGTGCTTTCGCGTCCCGCAAGGATAAAGCAAATTTCACACGAGGATTGCTGGAACTGGTGATGAGGTCTTGGAACACTCTGAAGCACCTCGTGGACGCCCCACAAAGCGGGCGGAAGAATCAGGCTTGGGAAGCGACCAGCCGTCGCTAGCGAGTCGTACTGCGACGACTGTACGCCTGGGAGTACCTTGCAGTGGCCACTCGGGGAGTCGAACCCCGACGCCTCTCGGCACAAGATCCTAAGTCTTGCGTGTCTGCCAATTTCACCAAGTGGCCATCGAATCGGACGGTAAGTGTAGCTTGTAAGAGACCCGATGTCGACGGTTGGTTCGGAGGAAATTCTTATCCTTTTCGGTCGACACTTGTCTTGAAATCCGCTACCGAGGAGTCGGCTTGCGCCATTGTGCATTTTGATCCAATTGGGCAGCGGGGTCTCCCGATGCGGAATCTGTGATACTCCCCATCGTGGGACTGGCCATCGTGGGACTGGCCATCGTGGGACTGGCCATCGTGGGACTGGCCATCGTGGGACTGGCCATCGTGGGACTGGCCATCGTGGGACTGGAACCCGAGGCAGGCATGACCACAGGCGGAAGAGGCAATGCATCCCCAAATGCGGACTGAATGGTACCGGAGGCTTGCACGACCCCGTTGTTGATCGATTGTGCGGAACGCGAAACGGCTTGTCTGGCATTATCGCTGGCTAGCTTAAGCTGATTCTGAGCTTCGGCAAGTGGATCAAGGACCGAGCCCGTGGAGGCTTGGGAGCCCGTGGAGGCGTGGGAGTTCGTTGCACCTTGGGGGCGAGGTTGGAGGCCGACCCCAGGCATGCCGGGAGTCGCGGTACCATTGCCTGGCGTAGGAGCATAGGGTGCAGATGGCAGAACGCTTGGGGCATTGGGTGGCGGTACTCGGCTTGCCGAATTCCACGGGGTGTTTGTCAGAGGATTCGTCTGGCAACCGCAAAAGACCAATGAAAGCGGCAAGGTGCTCAAGCACACCACGCGAGCGAGATTACGTGTGAATGGGACGCGAGCCTTGGCCATGGGGGGAAGATCCTCTAATGCTAAAATGTAATTTTCTGTTCGCCCCCAAATATGGGAGATCGAATTCCGAGTTGCATACGTCCGGAGACTTCAAGAATAGGAAAGTCAAATCGATGGTAGCAATAGAGAAATCACCGTAGAAATACCACCCCAGTTCGCCGCGTTGAGGCTGTGCATTCGATATCCGTTCGGACCCGAGGAAGCGGGAGGCGCAAATCAAATCGATGAAATCGACGGTACGATAGATGCTCTTTTCCTGCTGTTGACGTTGCAGCTTCAAAATTCGGCGAAATTCGATTTCTACCTCGTCGCTAGACAATTCAGGCGACCTGGCTCTAATTCCGGCGAGCATTCGATTCCGAACCATTTCGAACAACTCAAACCCCATGTGAAATCGAGCCGCCGGCGTCATCGCGCGTGCTTGGATCGCTTTGTCCCTTTCAATCGGATCAATCATAAACATAGACTTTCCCAAGGTATTTCAGTCATGTGATTTTTGAACAATCCATAGGAGAAGTCCGTTGGAAAGCAACCGATGCTAAAGGTGGAACAGCTCAAGCAGTAGGTTCACCGCATTGCCTCTTTGGCTTCGGAGAGCGACATCGGTGATGATGGTTTTTCAGGTGCCGATCACGACAAGCTCCTCTATGGGGGGTGAGTATGATCTTCGTTGACACCGGAATATGGTACTCGCTTCTTGTGCCTAAAGATCCGAACCACCAAAGGACAGCGAAGTGGTTTGACTCGATCGCACAAGCGATGGATCTACCGCTATTTTGCATAAGCTATCTGAGGATCAGTTCCATCGAAGTTGGTTGTTGTTTCAAAGGCTCTCATCAGCGGGATTGAGTTTTACCGACTGCACTTCGCATGTGGTCGCAGTCGACTTAGGGATAAGAGCGATTGCGTCATTTGATCACCACTTTCAGACCACCGGACGTTTCCAATTGGTTCCCTAGGCGCGATTACGATTCATTTTTGCTTTTCAAAGGCAAACACTCGACGCGACTCACTTTGGGACCGGAGCAAGTGTTCCGGCCACGCTGAAACAGAAGCGAGATGAAGCAAGAGCGGCCTGACTAGCACACAACCGCGCCGTGACTTGTGCGAGCTGCAAAGTCGAGGATACCAAGCCAGCAATGGTGGCGATCGGAAGCAACACGAGTTAAAACATCAGCGTCGGTGTCATGAGTCCAACTGAAGTGACGACCAAGCGATCCACTGATTCGATGGATGTCCCAGTGTATGGAGTGAAGTTTAAGATTGACCACAAACAATGAGAAAACGGTGCCATGCTATTGCGGTTGTCGTCCTGAATCGCCCTAGGAATTCTCTTGAATTCCAAGCCATCAGTCCAAAGACACCAGTAATCGAATCGACCAACCTAATAGTGCCGAGTTCTCGAACGCATTTTTCCAGAATGTCCTGCAGCGCCGGACTGCTGATTATCAGAAGTTGGAGCCGTCGTAAAAGACTTTTCAATAGGCCCATGCCGCGTCGAATCACGAAGTTCAAGTGCAAACTCACGAAGTTCATCAACGATGTCGAGTCGACGATTGATTGCATCAGGAGACATGTCTCGGCTAGTACCTCGCGATCGTGATTTTAACGTATCCGCATGGGTATCTCGTTCCTTATTCATTATTCACCATCCAGCCGTCGCAAGGCATCAATATCGGCAATATCTTGTGGTCTTCCAGCAACCTTCTTCATTGTAATAAGCCCATTTTTTGAGACAACCTTGATCATAATCTCACCAAGCGAGACAGTTTCTCGGTCATTCCACACTGGTTCGAATACAGGTGCAACAAGCATCAAATCCAGTGTGATTAAGTGATGGCCCTCTGCGCGTGAAACCCGATACATTTGACTTTCTCTGTCAGTGTTCGGATTGAAACGAAAAAGACCTGATTCAAGGTCATAAGCGATATTAGCCAATGCGGCTTTGGCTGCTTCAAGTGACTCTGGACGTATCAGGATATTGATATCCTTAGTCATGCGTGGATGACCATGGACCGCAACCGCCAGCCCACCACATAGGGCGTAATCGATTCCTGCTTTATCAAGCCCCACAACGATTTTGAGTAATTCATCCTTGAGCTTCACTTTAAGGTAACCCTCCCGTTAACCAGGTAAACCTATTTCTGGTTCCCGTAACTTGTACCTCAACCGATAGCAAATGCAAACTCGGGGAAGCAGACTATGCGATAGCATTTTCGAATGACTAGCCTAGTTTTTCATACCACTGCCATATGCCATTTTCGCTAAAAATTCGATAGGCGACAAAATCGAAACTATCCATGTTTTTACAGGGTGAAATGCCCCGGGACTCGTTTGTGGGTGAGTCCCGCGATTTAGAGCCTTTTACCCAAAACAGAGCCTTTTGGGCGCGTTATGGTCATCGAGCGCGTCCCGCGGTGTGGCTGCGCGGAAAGTTTGCTAACTCGCGATCCCCTTGATTTTATTGGTTAGAAATGCAAAGACCCGCTGGGGTTATCCAGCGGGTCTGATTGCCATTGGTCATCTTGCGGTGGCCTGGGTGATGGAGGCGGCGTCCTAGACTCGCAACCTTGCTATGTTTTGGCGAAAGATTTTGCACGGCAATAATGCAGCGTGAGCCCTATC
>Ga0315899_10001067_pt1 | contig 31791 bp, 19 predicted proteins | sample LakEriMetagenome_2_FD_203518 | JGI IMG/M metagenome (GOLD analysis project Ga0315899, IMG submission 203518) | Freshwater fungal communities from buoy surface, Lake Erie, Ohio, United States - Buoy 4 MA112 | ecosystem: Environmental > Aquatic > Freshwater > Lake | place: USA: Lake Erie, Ohio...
ACTTAATCTTTCGTTGTCGATCTTGTTTACCACCAGCAGCACGGGTTTTTTACTGCGCCTGAGAATCTGTGCAAACTCTTCATCCAGCGGGTGAACGTCGCTCATTACATCTACCACAAACAGCAGCACGGATGCTTCTTCAATGGCAATGTGCACCTGCTCACGTATGGCGGCCTCAAAAATGTCATCACTCTCAGGTACAAATCCGCCGGTATCGACCACCGAAAACTCAATGCCGTTCCACTCTGAAGTGCCATAGTGGCGGTCACGGGTTACGCCGCTCATGTCATCTACAATGGCTTTGCGCTCCCCGGTCAAACGATTGAACAATGTGGATTTTCCTACATTGGGCCTCCCTACTATGGCTACTAAACGACTCATAATTAGCCACAAAGATACGGCTTAATGTTCAGGGCTTACCTTTGCAGTATGACTTCCCAATGTATTTCAGCCATAGCAGCCGTTGGAAAAGGCCTGGAACTCGGTGCAGGCAATGATTTGATGTGGCACCTTCCTGATGATTTTGCATGGTTTGTGCAACACACCAAAGGCAAACCCGTCATTATGGGCCGAAAAACCATGGAGAGTCTGGGTAAGCCCCTTAAAAATCGGCTGAATATCGTCATAACCCGAAACCCGGATAAGGTTTTGGAGGGTTTTTATGCAAAATCCGGCATTGATGAGGCCGTAGAATATGCTAAATCGCAATTTAACGATGAGATTTTTATCATTGGTGGAGGTGAGATCTATAAGCAATCGATGGATATTATCAATAAGCTCTACATTACCGAGGTTGAGGGTCATTTTCCCGCCGCGGATACTTTTTTCCCTGCCTACGATAAGTCCATTTGGAAAGAATCTTACAGGCAGCATCACCCCAAAGATGACAGACATAGTTACGCCTTTGATTTTGTGATTCTGGAAAAATAAATGCGTTATTGCTATAGAATTATAGGGATCGTATTTTTATTCAATTTTAACTGGCTTAAAGCACAGCTGGATAATTCTTATCGTAATATTACGATAACCGGTAACCGCATCACGAAAAAAGAAGTCATTCTTCGTGAATTAGATTTGGGCAGGGATTCAGTATTTATTTTTAATGATAGCGTAAAAACATTGTGGATTCAGCGAATCAGCGATTTAGGATTATTTACGCATGTAGAAATTAAAAGAGATCCCGGAGAAATTCTCATAGAAGTAAAAGAAAGAAAATACACGTGGTTTTTACCTGAAATCACATGGGCAGACCGCAATTTTCATATTTGGTGGAAGGAAAAAGATCCATCTCGATTGATTTATGGTGGCACTTTATTTTTAAATAATCTACGAGGTCGGAATCAGTCATTGGCCATTCAGGCCATTCATGGTTACAACTGCAGTTATTCAGCACAATTCAGCAGGCCTTTCCCTTCTTACAACAAGGGATATGCATACGCGGTAGGGGCGGGTTACTGGAGCAATCATGAATTGTGGTATAAAACCCGAAATGATAAGTTGGAGTTTCTTCGCCTTGAATCTGCTCCCGTGCAGCGAAATACCTGGGTGAGTGCCATGCTGAGAAAGCGTTTGAGCTACTATAGTTTTGCAGAATTCTCTACCGATTATGGAACCTACCGCTATGCCGATTCTGCGGTAATCAAAGATGAAACAGCGGTGAGGCAGTATATGGCAGGGCAGCAGGGCAATTATGTGGGTTTGGCCTTTTCCTACACTATCGACCATCGCAAACAGCGGCACTATCCGGTTGATGGTTATTATTGGAAGGCTGGCTTTTCCTATGCACGGTTAAATCCTGCACAGCGCGCACCCGCTATTGTTCAGGGATTTATGAAGGCCAATTATTTTAAACCTGTTGGCGGTTGGGTATGGACCAATGCTTTTCAAACTTCCTACAATGCGGACATGAACGCGTTGGTTCAGGGTGCGCTGCCCTACGTGTTTACCAGGCAGCTGGGGTATGAAAGCCGCTATGTTCGGGGATATGAATCCTATGTGGCGGATGGTATGGGTTTTGTTTTGGGGAAAACGGGCCTCAGAAGGCCGTTGTATCAGCATTCTGGCAAGAAAATTCCCGGCATAGCCGCACTTAAAAATTATCGTACACTTCCGGTTAGTGTTTGGTGCACTATCTTTGCAGATGCAGGCCGCGTAATCAAACCGGTTATGTTGCCTGAAAATACCTTGAATACCCGCTGGTTGAGCGGAGCAGGGGCAGGTCTGGATGTGATATTTTGGTACACAGCCATGTCGCGCCTGGAACTTAGCCGCAATCACCGGGGAGAATGGGTATTTAATATGTCTTTTGTAAACGCTTTTTAAGCATGAAAATAGGGGTATACGCCAAATCAGTCAGAGATCATAAGCATGAATCGGGTTTTAATCTTTTGCTTGAAACCTTGAGCAGACGCGGTCATGAAGTGTGGTGTACCCAGTCATTGGTAGATTATGTGCAAATGCACGGGTCTACCGGATTGAAACTTGAAACCTTTCAGCATTTGTCTGCCCAGGAGCCCCTGCTTGATTTGCTGATTTGTGTGGGTGGTGACGGTACCATGTTGGATGCGATATCCCTGGTGCGCGATAGCAATGTGCCTGTGCTGGGTCTGAATACCGGTCGGCTGGGTTTTTTAGCCGGCATTTCAGTGGAGGGCATAGACAAAGCCATTGCGGATGTTGAACGCGGCAATTACAGCATTGAAGGGCGTTCCCTGCTGCAGCTTGAATCCAGCACCAAATTGTTTGATTACGCATTTGCCCTGAACGACTTCGTTATTCATAAAAAAGAAACCAGCAGCATGATTGTGGTGCATACCTATCTGAATGGGGAGTTCATGAACAGCTACTGGAGCGACGGGCTGATAATATCAACGCCTACCGGCTCTACGGGTTATTCCCTCAGTTGCGGCGGGCCTATCATTTTTCCGGGTTCAGACAATTTTGTAATTACGCCAATAGCCCCGCATAACCTCAATGTGAGGCCCGTGGTGGTGAGCGATAACCTCGTGATCAGTTTTGAAATAGAGGGGCGTGCCAGCAGTTACCTGACGTCATTGGATGCCCGAAGTCAGTCAATCAGCGGAGAAACCCACATGGCGGTGCGCAAAGCCGATCATGAGCTCAAGATATTACGCCTTCACGGCGATCATTTTATGGACACCCTAAGAAACAAGCTCAGCTGGGGATTTGATAAGCGAAATTGAGGGCAGTTATTTTTTTTATAGCACTGTGTTTTGTATCGGCTGTATCGGCCCAGAATATCCCTAAAACAGGTACAGATACCACTGTAGATGTAGTTTGCTGGAATACAGAATGGCTGGGTGATGCACAGAATGGGCCATCCAACGAGGTAACCCAGATGAAGAATGTGGTGGCGGTTATCAAGGGCATGGATATGGATTTGTGGGGAATGTGCGAAGTGAGCAGTCCTGCGGCCTGGGATACCCTTAAAGCAAGGCTTCCTGAATATGATGGGGTAATTTCTACCTGGTCACAGACCCAAAAAACGGCCCTCTTGTATCGGAAAAGTCTGTTTAGGGTGCTGAATGCCCAGCATATCCTCGCGGTGTATGAGCGTGAATTTGCTTCCGGGCGTTTGCCGCTGGAGGTAATGCTGGAGGTGAGCTCAGGGATTAAAAAAGATACGATGTACGCCATTGTATTGCACCTAAAGGCCAATACCGGCACCACTGCTGAAAAAGCGGAGTCCTATGATTTTCGCAAGCGAAGCAGCGAGGCGCTGAAGGAATACATGGATGCCAGAAAATCGCGTAAATTCCTGGTTATAGGCGATTGGAACGATGATTTGGATGTGAGTATATACAACAATCTCGCCACGCCTTTTGCACGCATCCTGAGCGATACGTCGCAATATTATTTTCCAAGCAGGGCCCTTACATTGTCGGGGCAGCGCAGTACAGTTTCCTTTAGCAACATGATTGATCATCAGATGATTAACCGAAGCATGAGGCCTTATTTTGTGGCCGGCTCTGCGGCTGTTTTTCGGGCCGATGCTTATATCTCAGGATATGGAAGCAATACTTCCGATCATTATCCGGTTACTACGCGCTATGATTTTAGGAGAACACCCCCTGCCTTGGGCGTAAAAATGATACGGAAGCCATGGTATTTTGACGGAAAGGGATGGCGGTTTGAGGGAGGGGTTAAGCCAAAGCTTTGCCGTATTTACCAGACAGACGGTCGGTTGCTATACAGCGGTGAGCCCATCATGCCACACGTGTTTCCTGCAGGATTATACGTATTGGAATTGCAGGATACCGAAAACCGCATATATCGTGGCTTTTGGTTTCATGCGGTGAGGTAGGTTTATTTTGTGATTGGCGCAATACAAACCATGTAATATGTATATATGCGACCCCTTTGGGGTCGATTGAAACGCCCTGACGGGCTAGAGATTTGTGACCCCGTTGGGGTCAGGTGTGGTTGTAAATGGGTATGCCAATTTGATGTTGGATATCGTTTCGCACGTTGGAAATCGTTTGGTTTCCGCTAGGGTTAGGAATGTAAATGGGTATGCTAATTTGATGTTGGATATCGTGCTAAACATCGGAAACCGCCAGGTTTTCCATGACCTCGAAGGGGTCACACATCTATAGCCGGAACGGCGGAAGATGTTGCCGACCCCGAAGGTGGTCGCATATTTAGGTTTCGGTTATAAAATCAAATAAATATTTTTCGTTGAAATCGACCTTATATTTATTGAGCATATCGATGAATTCATTTTTAAAGAATCGTTGTTCATGAATTTGCTTTTGATTTTGTACATAATTAGCAACGGCGGAAATTTGAGATTGGCCGTAAGAAAATGCACCAAACCCTCCTTGCCAATAAAATGGAGAATTTGTCAATTTATTTTCTTTAATAAATGCGCTGGATGATTTTTTAATTTCTCTTACAAGATCCGACAAATTGCCAATTGGTTTCATATTTAAAAAAATATGGATGTGGTCTGGCATGCCATTTATGACAATCATTTTATGCCCTTTCTTTTGGACAATTCCTGTTATATATTTAAATAATTCAGCCTCCCAGGATTGATGTATTAATGCTTCTCTGTGTTTAACCGCGAATACAATGTGAATGTAAATTTGTGAAAATGTGGACATTGAAATAAAAATTAAAATCTAACATAAATTATAAATAAAATTAAACAAATATATAAAAAATTACGACAATAAACAATTCGCTGTTTAAAATAAAATTTAATTTATAATAATAATTTTCTTACCAATAATATGCGACCCCATTGGGGTCGATTAAAACGCCCTATCGGGCTAGAGATGTGTGACCCCGCCGGGGTCAGGTGTGGTTTGATGTGCATTCAATGCCATTTTGTTGATTGATTATGTTTCGCACGTCGAAAATAGATTGGGTTCCGCTAGGGGTGATGTTGTAATTGGGATTGCCAATTTGTTGACGGAAAACATGCCGCACGTCGGAAACCGATTGATTATATGCGACCCCTTTTGGGTCGATTGAAACGCCCTAACGGGCTAGAGATGTGTGACCCCGCCGGGGTCATTTTTGAATATGGGGTTTTTAATGATTGAATGTTTTAAAAATGGGTATCGTTTTTTTATCCCAAGCATTATTTCTTTAACCCAAATTCCCCATTGGTCCATTATTTGAACGATTTTACCCTGGCCCCAGAGGAATTAGGAGGGATGTACGATGAATTCCAATTTAACGCTGGATTCCGTTCTAAATCAAAAACCGCCCGGTTTTCCATGACCTCGAAGGGGTCACACATCTGTAGCCGGAACGGCGGAAGATGTTGCCGACCCCGAAGGTGGTCGCATATGGAATTTGGGTGAATTGTCGGTTTAATAAATAAATACATTGCGCAATATTTGAAAATGTGCAACAATAATTTCACAAGGAAATAAAAGAAAAAAGGTAATTATATTAAAATAACGTGTATTAACAGTTTTTGATGTTAAAAATAAAAAAAAGCATCTTTTATAATCAATGGCATCAGCGTAATAGCCATAAAAAGAAATCACCACGAATTATTTCGCCGGTCGAAAAACTCAAAATTGAGTTTGAAACCCACTATGGGTTTCTCAAATAAATTGCTGTATCCCACGGCATAATATAACCCCAGTTTATATCGGTCTCGCCAAATGCGAACCAGTTTATCCACCCCGGCATACATTTCATAAAACAGCATGTTGCGTCTTTCCGGTGCATACAGCAAATTGGCTCCGGCAGATTCACGCAGTTTCAGCAGGCGCATGAAGGGTATTTTATTAATCAGCGAACCATTGAAATGGTGGCGGTAATGGGCCTCCAGAAAGGGTTTGTAGGTTACAAAAGTAGAATCCAGGGTCTGGAAAGCATACATGGGTGGGGTGAATACGCTGGGATCGCCCCTGCGCTGGTATCGGAAGTCAACAGGACTTAGGTTTCTCTTGCGAAGAAAACTCCCGCTCACTACCCTGTATTCACTGCGTCCCAGCAGGCCCAGGGGAAATTCCTGCTCTATTCGGTATTCAAGGTAGCTGTAATCAATATTGGAACCCAACACCCCCGGTAATGCATGATTGAGATTGATACTAAAGGTAGGCCATCTGCTGCCGAGAATTACTTTTTGCCGCGGTTCGCGAATGTACTTTTGAAATGGGGTATAACTGAGGGTTAAATTGCCAAAAAATGCGGTGTTGGTTCTGAAAGAAGTAGGGGTGTTGTCTTCAAACAAGCTATCCGCAAACCCATCAAAGGTGAAATTGCTGATGTCTTTACGTTCCGAATATTCTGCCTGAACCCTCAGAAACAGTCCGTTAATCAGTTCTCTTCTTACGTACACATCCGCATGGCTATTCTGATAAAAGTTGCCCCGACGCGCCAGATCAATGAAAGCCGCATTGGGATTGATGAAATTAAAATCCCTTCCGGCTGTGGCAGAGAAAACACCGCGATGAAATGGGTCGAAGGTGGTGGTGAAAATCACGGTGCCACGAATGTCTTTGTTGTTAATCCCATAGGATAAATTCTCAATCAACCGGATATCACGCTTGTTTTTGAAACGGCGCTCAAATGTATTCCAAAGGGTGATTCTGGTGCCACCTGGAAACCAGGGCTGGGCGATGAAGATTAAGGGCTGAAAATCCATGTAGTAGCCCTTTTCCCGGTTTTGATATTCTTGTCCTTTAAAGAATAGTTTGGTAAAAGTGACCTTGTTTTTGTCTTTTTCAATGCTGTCAAGGTATACCTTGCTGTTTTGCACCCGTTTGATACTGTCAGTGCGGGTGATGAACCGTATTTCTGTATTGTTGAGCGGTGTGAATCGTTTTTGACTCCAAAAGGCGCTGTCTCGGTCATAGGCACTGTCTGTGGCAGCACTTACCTCAAGTCCGAAATGGTTTTTAGGGAAGGTTTTATTGAGGTCATATTTGTCATACTTTACCAGGGTATATCCGCTAAACTTTCCTTTACCGGCCATGGCGTGGTAGTCAAAACGCTGTTTTTCAAGGGTTAGCCAGGTATCGGCGGTCAGTTGAAATTCCTGCCTTATGGTAAATTTATCGTATTCAATAAGCTGATTCGTGGGATAGTTCAGTTCTGTTCGGTAAATGTAAAACAGGGTATCCACCAAATGAATTTCACCCGAAAAGACAGAATTGGAGACGGATCTTGGCGACATTTTAATTTTTAAAATTCGCTGTCCGTTTTCGTTTTTATAGCTGCCTAAAAATTGAAATTTATAGGCCAGCAGTGCAGTTCCTGATAGAGGCGACATTACGGGCATATCGCCCAATCCCCTTACCCTCACAAGATTTTGATAATAATTAAAATCACCTTCGGTGGTGCTGAGAAAAAAAAGTCCGGTTACATCCCCGAATTTCTTAACACCGGTGCGGGTCTCTTTGATTTTTCCCGGGGGCTGAAAATCTCGCTGCATCAGTACTTCAGCCATGTTAATATTGGGTTCTTCTTCCGTGTTTTTCTTCTTTTTTTTGCCGTCTTTGGTACTGTCGGGTTCCAGCCAGATTTTATCCTTCTCCTTCTTCTTGGGCGGATTGTATTCTTCAAATGCCCTGATGTATACCTCAGCGCTGCTGGAGGGGATACGGGAGGCCCAGTAATCACGGCGGGCAATGGCTTTGCGCATCATGTCCGGTCCGGGATCGGTCCATTTTCTGGTAATTTGAATTTCTCCCACGGATTTCGCCAGTTCGGGCAAAATCACGTTGAGAGTGTCGTCTTTTTTATCCAAAACCACTTTTAAGCTTACCCGCTGATAATTGGGATGGTTGTATACCAGCTCATATTCACCGGCCCGGAGAGAAAATCTATAAAAACCGGAGCCGTCTGAGGTGCCTACCATGGATCCATTGGTGATGAAGATACTCACATCCGGAATGGGGGCCTTAGTACTGTCAGCCACAAATCCGCTGACCGTAAAATATTGGGCATTGACGGTAAAAACCGATAAAAAAGTGAGCAGGAGAACTACAATGCGCATTGGGTATTGCAAAAGAACGCCTGAAAGGCACTTTTGGTTATAAGTTTCAGTTGAAATTTTTACAAAATCCGATAGAATTATCCTTTGCCCTTTTTGCGACCGTTGTTTTTTTGCGGCGGATTCTCGTTGCTATGCTTTGCAGGCAATGGCGGCACGGGAAATGGCGGCTTGAATGCCGAAGCGTCCGGGCGGTTCTTTTCGTCCCAGACAAAGCCGGGCAGTATTTTTTGTTCCGCAGGAAAATCGACCAGGGGAAACAATGTACCTGAAGGATTTCCATAGAAACGAACACCTGCAACCCGGTTACTGTCCAACTCAATTTGCATGTTTTTATACTGAACAGCATTGGCAGAGGTTACCGCAGAATCTTTTTCTTTGATGTAGTAAACGCTTCTGCCTTCACCCTTTACCCTCACGCTTTTTAACTTGTTATCCTCGGTAAAATAATTGTCCATATCCTTGCCTGATATCTGGCTGTAGTGTCCGGTGTCTTCCTGTAGGGCTATGAATGATTTTTGACGCATTTCCATGAATTTAATGCGGCTGCCGGCAATGAATATGCGCATGGTGTCGGCGTTTAATCGGGTGTTTTCATTCCATAACACCGGTTTACCATAAAGGTTGAAAACGCTGTCATCGGCCTGGTAGGTAAGACTGTCGGCCGTTCCGCTAAAATCCGTTCTCCATAAGGAAGTATGGTGAAAAGCATGGAGGTAACGTTTTTGGGTGGTGGTGTCAGAAACGTATACAAATGTGTCGGCCTTCAACATCAAGCTATCGCCATTCTTTTCCATTTTTTTCGCCAGGGTATTTCCCATCACCCGGGTGTATTTGCGGTTTTTATCGTAATATCCTTTGCTGCCAAAAATGCTGATATTCTGGGCGGTATCCTTTACCCACAAACGTCCGTTAGCATGTCCTATTCCCGTATTGCGGTTGTAACTTAGTGTGTCTGCTCTCAGGGTGTTTTCTTTGTTGATGAGTGCGGCATTTCGGGTGAAATAACTTTGTCCGGTTTGGGTGTTGTAATTTCCGTAGTTGCAAAGGATGGTGTTTTCATCGCTTTGTATTTCGGTAAAATTGAAAAACCAGGCATTGCCGGTTCGGTTGCTGTACTGCAAGGTGTCCGTTTTTACGGTATAGTCCGGGTGGGTTAGGACCACATTGTAGCGGAAATACAGCATGGAAAGGGTAGGGTTGTAGCTACCGGTGCGGCTGCTGAGGGTAAGTTCATCATCCACAATTTTTCCGCCGGCTCCGTAATACCCGATTCGGGTATCAGTATGGTAAATAATCCAGGGAGTGGTTAGCACCATTTTTTTGTCTCGCAGTACCACATTGCCATCCACCCGCGCGGTTTTGTTTTTGTTGTCAAAAAACAGCCGATTTCCGGTAACAACGGCCCCTTCGGAACCCACGATGCGGACGTTTCCGAATCCTTCCAGTTCTTCTTTTGCGGTATTGTATTCGGCTTCGTCGCAGGTTACAACACTCCCGCTTTGCTCAAACATGACACTGCCACGCAAGATCTGGTAGTTTTCACCTCTGCGTTTTTCCCCTTTCATGCGGTCTGCTTTCAGCATGATTTCCTGCGCCTGCAACCGGTTTAGGTTGAGAACAATCATAAAAAACAACAGCACCCGGGTCTTGTACATCCGTATTTTTGGAATTACTTTGCAAATAACGTGCTAAATCGGTTTCAAAGTTTTGTTGAAGAGAACGCACCTGAAATAATTGCGGGAAAAACGCTGCTTGCCATGAGTGGAGGAGCCGATTCTGTGGCCATGGGACATTTATTTTACCAATCGGGTTATCGCTTTGAGATTGCCCATGTAAATTATGGTTTACGGGGCGAAGAAAGCCGGGGGGATGAAGAATTTGTGCGGTCGCTGAGTGCCGCATGGAATGTGCCTTTGCACGTTGCCCGTCCCGATACCATAATGGAGGCGCAGTTATTTGGTGAATCGGTGCAGATGGCCGCCCGACGGCTCCGCTACAGTTTTTTTAAACAGTTGATGAATGCTGAGCTTACCACGGTTTGCACGGCACACCAGCGCACCGACAACCTGGAGCATCTTTTTATTTACCTGCTGCGCAACAGCCCTGCGGCCTGGCAGGGAATCCCACTGAGGCGAGATTATATTTTCAGACCTATGCTGTTTGCCGATGCGGCCGAAATCAGACAATGGCTGGCAGCGCAAGGGCTGGAATGGAGAGAAGACAGCAGCAACCAAAAAACTGACTACCTTCGAAATAAAGTAAGACACCGCATTTTGCCATTGATAAGGGACACCTTTCCGGAGGCAGAAAGTGAATTTGCCGAGCTTAGTAAATCGCTGAGTGCGCTGCGGCATAAAGAACTGGACCAAAACCATCAATGGTTACAGCAGTTTCCTGTGGTAGGTGATGGCAGGATGCTGAATACCCATGATATGCCTGCTGTGATGAAATACCTGAAAAGTATGGGCATGCATCCGGTTGAGTTGCAAAAGTTAAAGGTGGCCGCTACGGGGAGCCGCTTTTATTTTCATGGCTGGATGGCTGAAGTAAGAAACGCAGGGATATGGGTGGGGAAGCCCGCCCTTCAAAGCATAGAAGAGACCCATATCCCCGATCCTAATGAATTACCGGTGTGTGTTCAGGCGGGTAAATTTTTACTGTCATTGCATATTCTTCGGCCCGAAGAAATAACCTTTACAGCAGAAAATACCTGGTTTTTCGATTTGGAAAGTCTAACGTTTCCGTTAACCATGCGCAGCCGCATTAAAGGGGAGCGTATGCAACCCTTTGGCATGCAGGGCAGCAAGAAAATCAGCGACTTGTTGGTGGATGCACATATAGCCGTTTCCGAAAAGGATGCATACCCGGTTTTTGCAGATGCAGGCGGCATTTTAGGTGTGCCGGATATCCGGAGGTCGGCCATGGCACCTGTGCAGGAAAACACACACAAAATATTATGTGTGAAATGGGAAATATCGGATAATCACGCCGAGTCGTAACTTTGTGCAACGCATCATGAAAGCCATTATCCCGGTAGCCGGCATAGGCAGCAGGCTAAAACCCCATACCACCACGCAACCCAAGAGTTTAATTCCGGTGGCCGGTAAGCCCATCCTGGGCCATATCATGGATACCCTGATTGAGGCCGGAATTACCGAATTTGTATTTATCATAGGCCATCTTGGCGATAAAATTGAACAATTCATCGCAGACCATTATGGTGCCTATAGCTCAACATTTGTTATTCAGACACTGGGAAAGGGAACAGGACATGCCATCTGGCTTGCGCGCAATGAGGTGCAGGATGACGAACCTGTGCTGATTGTGCTGGGAGATACCATTTTTGAAACCGATTTAAAATCGGTGCTGGCACAGTCTGTGAGCAGTCTGGGGGTTAAGAAAGTGGAGGATCCGAGGAAATTTGGTGTAGCAGAACTCAATGAAGACGGCAGCATACGCCGGCTGGTGGAAAAACCTTCCATACCCAAGAGCAACCTGGCACTGGTTGGGTTGTATTTTATTCGGGAAACAGCCATGCTGAAAGAATGCCTGGAATACAACATCACCCACGATATTCGCACCCAAAACGAGTTTCACCTGACCGATGCACTGCAGTGCATGCTGGAAAAAGGGGTGGCCCTGCGCACCTTTGCCGTGGAAAATTGGTTTGATTGCGGTAAAAAAGAAATTATCCTTCAAACCAACCGCAACCTGTTGCGCAGACAAGAGCATCCGGTGGTTCCGGAAGCAATCCTAAAAAATAATATCATCATTCCGCCGGTCTTTATATCGGCTTCCGCCAGAATAGAAAATAGCATCATTGGACCGGATGTGAGCATTGGAGAATATGCCGATATTTCACGTTCAGTGGTAAAAAATAGCATCATAGGGCAGAATGCACAGATTCAAACGGCCATTCTTGAAAATTCACTTATTGGTTCTGATGCCAGTCTCACCGGTGCGGTTCAGAGCATGAACATTGGTGATGGTGCCGAAATGAACCTTGGCGGGTAATACAGAAACATGCATTATACCTGGCAGGAAATTACCGCAATTCTGGAAGGGCAGGCCATTAACGGCCATTCGGATGGAGCGCTGACCCAGCCTGTCTATGATAGCCGCAGAATTGGTAACCCTGCGCAAACCCTGTTTTTTGCATTGCCCGGCTCGCACCGTCAAGGTGCTGAATTTGCCCATGCCGCCGCAAATCAAGGGGTTCGCAGTTTCGTGGTTCCTAAGGATTTTGAGGTTTCTGTGTTGCCGGACTGCAATATCCTGAGGGTTTCGGATGTTTTGTCTGCCCTGCAACAGCTTGCGGCACACCACCGCAGCCAATTCACAGGCCCTGTAATCGGTATTACCGGCAGCAACGGAAAAACCATTGTGAAAGAATGGCTGCATCAACTGCTGGGGGAAGAGTTTCATGCCTACCGAAGCCCCAGAAGTTATAATTCGCAGATTGGGGTAGCCATTTCCCTTCTGGGAATTGAGCCCTGGCATAAAATGGCCATCATTGAAGCAGGTATTTCCAGGCCCGGAGAAATGGAGCGCCTGTGGCAAATGATAAAGCCCAATCTGGCCATTTGTACCCATTTAGGGAGTGCCCACGACGAAGGTTTTGATAGCCGCGAACAAAAAGCGCATGAAAAAGCCCTGTTGTTTAAGGATGCCGACGTGGTTGTTTTTCCGGGGGATTCTCCTGAGATGAAGGAAGCTGTGCTGGGCTGTAAAGCCAAACAGCCGCTCACAAAATTTGTTTCCTGGGGCAGAATGGAAGGCAATGCTTATCGAATGCTGGAGGAGGGTTACGGACAGGGTTTTACAAAAATCAATTTTCTTCACCGCAGCACCGAACATCAGCTGGAAATACCGTTCACCGATCAGGCATCGGTAGAAAATGCCATGACCTGCCTCTGTGCGCTGGCTGCCCTTGAACGCTGGGATAACGCCCACCTTGAGCAATTTAGGCATTTGCATGCCCTGGAAAACCGGCTGGCTTTTACAGAAGGCAGAAATGGCAACTACCTGGTGAATGACAGCTACAGCAATGATCCCGACAGTTTACAGGTGGCCCTGGATTTTATGGTTCGTCAGCAACCCGATAAGCCGGCTTGTGTTATCCTCAGCGATATGGATCAAAGCGATCCGGATAAAATGCGTCTTTCTACTCAAATATCGAGTATTTTACTACAAAAGAGAGTAAAACGATTGATTTTGGTGGGCACGGTATTGTCGGATTATGCGGCTCAGTTTAAGGATCTCAATCCCGAATTTTTCCCCGATACGGATGCATTGATACGGTCGGGCAGTATGGAGCAGCTTCAGGGTAATGCCATACTGATTAAGGGTTCCAGGCGTTTTGGTTTTGAGAAAATACACGCCTTGCTAAAGAAGCAGTTGCATAAAACGTATCTGCAGATTGATTTGGAAGCGCTGCGCTATAATTATCGGTTTTTTAGAAATGCCGTTTCACCCAAAACCCGTATGATGGCTATGGTAAAGGCATTTGGCTATGGCAGCGGAAGTTTTGAAGTGGCCCGTACCCTGCAGTTTATGGGGGTAGATTATCTGGCGGTTGCCTTTGCCGATGAGGGTGTGGCTTTGCGTGATGCCGGGATTCGTACGCCCATCATGGTGATGAACACAGGTGCGGAAGACATGGCAAGCCGCCTGCAATATGGATTGGAGCCCGTTGTGTTTGATTTGAACGGTCTGGAGGCTATGGCGGCCATATCTGGCAATACGGAAATGGTGGTCCATCTGGAGGTTGATACCGGTATGCACCGTCTGGGTTTTACACCCGATATGCTGAAAGATCTGGCTACCGGTATTCCTGCCAACATTCGTGTTGCCTCGGTATTTACCCACCTGGCGGCATCGGAAGATCCTGCGCAGGATGCCTATACACGGGCACAGCTGGCACAGTTCAATGATGCGGCAAATGCGTTTGAAACCCGGCTGGGTTATGCCCCATTGCGCCACGCCCTGAATACCGGCGGTATATTGCGTTTTGCGGAGTATAGCATGGATATGGTACGTCTGGGAGTGGGCTTGTACGGGGTGGATCCTCGCAATGTTGCAGATGCCGATTTGAAGCCGGTGACCACGCTGTACAGCAGCATTTCTCAGTTGCATATGCTACAGCCCGGAGAGGGAGTAGGGTATGGTCGTCGGTCGGTGGCCGATACAATGCGCACGATAGCTACCCTCCCGGTGGGTTATGCCGACGGATTGCGACGGAGTCTGGGCAACGGCAAATGGCATGTGCTGGTAAACGGCCATAAAGCGCCGATTGTGGGCAGTGTGTGCATGGACATGTGTATGGTGGATGTGACCGGAATTGATTGCCGTGAGGGAGACGAAGTCATCATATTTGGAGCGGATAATAGCGTTGCAGCTATGGCAGCATGTGCTGATACCATACCGTATGAAATTTTGACGGGCATTTCCACCCGTGTGCCCCGGGAATATGTGGGGGAGAATTAGGGTAGCTGGGAATGTTTTACTTTAAAACGACCGTATCGCCCTCACATAAAATAGATTTCCTTTACCGTAATTCAGTGCGTAGCCGCTGCCAAACGTATAACCACAGCCATTGGTAGCGCTGAGTTCAGTGCTGGTCCAGAAATTTACACCGATAGGAACCTGTGTGGCACCGCTAATTCGGCTCAGGGTCATGTTCACGTTAAAACGATTTTGCCACAGTTGGGTCATCATGTCTACCGAAGGTAAAAACCAGTCGCTGTAGCCCCCGCTGCTCCAGTTTAAGCAGGTATTGGCTGCGCTGGATGTGTGCCCTGACTGAGCGGCTATGGCGATGCTGTTATTTGAACCATCCCAGGAGCTTTGCGCAACCGAACCCACCGATGTGGATTGCACATTACTCCATACCATCCCGGTGCTCAGGTCAGTGAGTCCCACAATCAATCCGTGCTCTACCCCCAAACTGTCTTGCCAAAGATGAAAAATTACCCCTCCGCCAAATCGTTCACCAATGTAGCGTTTGGATTTTACCGCGGTGCTGTGTATGGTGTCTTTGTTGATGGTTATTCCATTTCCGGCAATCAGTTTATTTTGCTTTTTCCCCCATCGGGCGGTGTCATTGGCGGTGATTTTTTTGGCTACAGAGGCATCAAATACAGGATCTGTTTCTGCATAGCTGTCCAACTTGCTGTTCCAGTAAGCTGTATCAGCTTTGCTAATTCCTTTGGCAACAGATTGACCAAAAATAGGATCCGTTTCTGTGTAGCTGCTTAGCATTTTATTCCATTTTGCTGTATCCGCTTTGCTGATTCCTTTGGCCACAGATTGGTTAAACAGCGGATCAGTTTCAGTATAATTACCCAGCTTTCTATTCCATCGGGCGGTGTCCGCACTGCTGATTCCTTTAGCCACCGAGGCATCAAATACGGGGTCGTTTTCCTTGATGTTTTCAGCCGTTTTGGCGTGCAGTGCGTAGGGCACACTCAGCAGTTGGCTGTTGCCTGTAATGGTATAATTGGTTCCCCCCGTGGGGTCGGTATCGGTTTTCAGAAAATAGGGACCTTTAGACCAGTCAATTTTTGAGAATTCTCCTGTTACTGCAACCCCTTTACCTATCTCCAGCGTAATGAGCCCATTTACATTGGTGGTGGCTTTATGGGTTTCTGTGTATAACGCTGCACCGCCGGCAGTTCCCTGAATCACAGAAATTTGAATACCCATCAATTTATTGGGGATTAATTGGTTTGATGTATTTCGTATGACGGCCTGATAGCTAATTACATCGGGCGATTGGGCACAGACGCTATCAATAATCGCTGAGAGTAAAAAAGGCAGCAAGTATTTTTTCATAAAAATTTAGAAACAAAGTTGTGAAAAATAATAATTGTTACAAATTATAAAATTATTACGGCAGTTTTCGGTTTTCGCTCATACAAAAAAGCCCCGCTCTCCGCGGGGCCTTTTTGACCATAAAACACAAACACATGTCTTTTATTTCTTAACTAGTGAGCTGAAGGAGTTTCTGAGTCCTTCATATCCTGTTATGTCTACCTTTAGCGAACCTACCTTGATGGCAGATTGTACGCGAATCGGGATGCGGTTTGCATCGTCACTTACCCACACAGTCATATCACTACTGCTCTTGAATACGCGGTCTACGACCAGTTTCGGACGCAGTTTGATGCATTTTACCTTGCCAATATCCGTACTCAGGGTTTCTTTGCCGATGTAGGTAAAATTCAGGTTGTAAATTTTATTGTCGAGGTACAAATCCAGCGGAAATACCTGGTTTACTTTGGCATTTTCGAAATTGAGATTGCGAGCGTAATACAATACAGAGGCAATATCCTGCGTGTACATGGGCATAGCGAGCTCCCCATCAGAATTGCGCAGTTTCTTTTTATCATGCATGTAAATCGCAAGGTCTTCGTCATAGTATTTGTTTTCCCGCACGGTCTTGGCATAGCGAATGGGTGCAAGGGCTTCGGCATCAATCCAGCTCTGGAATTTATCCCTAACCTTGTAGGCCCAGTCAAAACTTTTTAGGGTCTCACCTTCGCAACGCACAGCCAGGGCTTCGCGGCCATTGATGGTGGTGGCCTGATCTACGGCCATGGTAATATTGGCCGCATTGATGATTCCATAATGCACGCGATATTTTAGTTTTTCACCCACCTTAAATGCCTGATTGTTCATCTTTCTATAGCTGATTGGGTCGGCAGAAGTTTCCTGCTGTGGGTTGCTGAATGATTGCACCAGTAATACGAGTGCTGCGGACAGGGTCAGGGTGATTAAACTGCGTTTCATACGTTGTGTTTTTAGTGGCTCTTTCATACATATACACATATCGCATGCCAAACCCCCAAAGGCAATATCATAAAAATGGATGCTGCGTTTTTCACCGTACTTTTGCAGCATGTCATTTCCTGATTTATTGTCTTTCAGCAAAGGCAGCGGTTGCGGTTGCAAATTGCCACCTCAGTCGCTCAAAACCCTGCTGCAAGGGCTGTCTTATCAATACGACCTGGATAATGTGCTGGTAGGAAATGATTTGTCCGATGACTGTTCGGTGTATGATTTAGGCCATGGGCAATACCTGTTACAAACGGTAGATTTTTTTACGCCTATGGTGAACGACCCTTTCATTTTTGGATCTGCGGCAGCGGCCAATGCCCTCAGTGATATATGGGCCATGGGCGGTAAAGCCATTATGGCCAACGCTGTTTTCAGCTGGCCTGCGGAATTGCCGGTAGACATGGGGCGGGAAGTGATTCGTGGTGCCGGTGAAATTTGTAAAAAAGCAGGGGTTGCCCTCGCAGGCGGACATACCATTGAAGGCAGAGAGCCGCTTTTTGGACTGTCAGTAACGGGTTTGGCCACACCCACCACCTTAAAACGCAATGTCGGTGCACAACCCGGCGATGTAATTCTTCTTACCAAACCATTGGGTGTAGGGATGCTGGCAGCTGCTTACAAACGGGGTGTGGCCGATGACAAGCAAAGGCAAGCCCTTTATGACTCATTGGTAAAATTAAACAGTGTTGGAGAGCAAATAGGCCACATTTCAGCGGTGCATGCCATGACCGATGTTACCGGTTTCGGCCTTGCCGGACATTTGCTGGAAATGTGTGTGGATTCTCAAGTTGGAGCCACCGTGTATTTCTCGAAACTTCCGATGATTGAAGAGGCAAAATCCCTTGCGACCTCTTTCGTATTGCCGGATAATGCCACCCGCAACTGGAATGCGTATGAAAAAGAAATTCGGATGAATAATGCTGCCGCTTTCCCCTGGATAGCCGATCCTCAGACCAATGGTGGGCTTTTGGTGGCGGTGGCGCCTTCAACGGTGGATGAAGTGCTGATGGTGTGTCCGGAAGCTTGCGTCATTGGGGAATTTCGGAAAAATGCAAGCGGACTTGAAGTGATAGACTGACGATTCGTTACTCTATTCCGGCTGTTTCGCACATCGGATTGGCAAGTGTTACTTTAACGCAGCAATTCAAACGCGGTTTCTGCGGTTTCTGTAATGAAACGATAGCCAAGGTTGTATTTGTAGGAAACCAAGACAATGTAAGATCCCGAAGGCACTTCCTGCCCCATATAGATTCCGTCCCAGCCCGGATCATTGATATTTCCTTCATATATTTTCTGACCCCACCGGTTAAATATTTTAAACGTCATTTCATCTACATTGTAGGTGACTGGCCTGTAGCGGTCATTAAGACCATTTCGGTTAGGGGTGAAGGCGGTAGGCAAGAAAAACCGGCAGTTGATATCGCGGTATTGTACATTGATTGTATCGCTTTTTTCACCGCAAATATTGCTGGCCGTAACATGATATTTTCCTGGTTTTACAATTCGCCTGCTGGGCAATGTGCTGCCATTGTCCCAGACAAATTTGGATTGCCAGGAATTAACCGATAGCTCCAGAATTTCATACTTGCACAACGTGGTGTCTTTAGGCAGATTTACTGTTGGTCCCGGATACACCTGTGTATATTGTCGGCTGCTATCTGTACAGCCATTGATAGTTATTGTATATTGTACAGTATCATCCCAGAGCCGAACAGGGTAATAGGTATTGTTGGAAATATTGTATCCGGTAAACATCCCACCTGCTGTTTTAGGAATAAAATTATAAGGTCCGGTTAACTCACAATAATAACTTTTCAGTTTTTCGAATGTGGGATCCGGCATGGGTTTCACATAAACAATTCGGGTGTGTGTATCATTGCAGCCGCGCAGTGACGTTGAAATCAGGGTGATGGATTTAAAGCCGGGCGTGGTAAACTTGTATGTAGCCGTTTTGGTGTTTTGAATTCCCTGGCTGTTAATATTCCATAGATAGCGATTTACACCGAAAGAATCTGTGCTGTTGTCGGTAAATACATAGTTGTTTTGAAAGAGACATTGTGCGCTATCGTTTACATCAAATCTGGCCGTGGGTTTTGGATACACCCTGATTGCCGAAACCAGGCTGTCGATACATCCACTGTCTGAAATGGTGGTGAGAGAAATTCGGTAAAACCCGGAATTTGGGTAGTATGCATTGGCAATTCCCATGTTGCTGAAGTTGCCGTTACCCAGGTTCCACGAAATACTGCGAATACTGCCGGTGGCAATGTTGCTGGTATTGCGGAATGAAAAATTCTGCTGGTTAACGCACTGATCGCTATCATTGGTGAGGAAGCTCACATCGGTGTTTGGATATACCCAAATATCCTTCTGTAAAGAATCCATGCACCCATAGTTGGATGTAAGAATCTGATTTACCCCAAATTTTCCGATTCGGGAGTAAAGGTGGGTGGCATCTGTGGATTGAATCGTATCTCCGTCGCCCGTTTTCCAGGTGGTGCTAAAATTCCCCAGGGCTATGGCTCCGTTGCCGGTGAAAACAAAATCCTGATTTTTCAGGCATTGTCCCGGATCGTTGATGGTGAAGTCGGGGACCGGCATTGCACCAACAATTACCATACGGTTCAGACTATCTACACAACCGAGATCTGAAGTGCTTTTTAAGAGCACATTATAACTGCCATGAGCTGAATAAATGTGCTGTAAGTCCGCGGTATTGGGGAATGATCCACCATCGCCGGTAGTCCAAAGATGGGTTAAACTTCCATATTTAATTCGGCTTTGATTGATGAATTCGAATTGGTTTTGCCTCAGGCACTGCAATGTATCGTTGATGCTAAACGAAATATCCGGTTTTGGGTACACATTAACCCATTTTTTAACAGAATCCATACAGCCTTTGTTGCTGGTTTCTGTGAGCCAAACACTGTAAACGGTGTCATAGCTGTAGGTTTTTTGAGGGTTTGAAAGGATACTGGTAGTTTGGTCACCAAAGTTCCATGCCGGTGTGATGGTGCCTTCCGGAATACTGCTCAGGTTGGTGAAACTGAACAACTGTTTGTTAATGCATTGTCCGGTATCATTAATGGCAAAATTGGGAAAAGGCATAGGGTCTGCCCGTAAAATTTGAGCAAACGTATCGGTACAACCTTTTTCTGAAGTAGCTTTCAGGGTTGTTCGGTAATTGCCATACAAGGAATAACGATGATCAGGATTTAGGGAATCACTGATATTGGCATCTCCAAAATTCCATTGCCAGGTCATTTGACCTTTTCTGATGGTACTGCGGTTGGTGAAAATGAAATGGTTTTGCCGCACACATTGGTGGCTGTCATTAACGGTAAAACGGGCGACGGGGGCTGAGTGAACGGTTATAATTCGGTCTGCTGAATCCATGCAACCGCGGTTCGATGTTTGAATAAGGGTGATAACGTGATTCGTATCTCGGTTGAATGTTCTGGTCAGCGGGTTGGCCGTACCGGTAGAATCACTGAATTTCCATTTTCTGCTGATATTGCCTGATGCAATGTTGCTATTGTCAGTAAAGATGTACCGTTGATTGTTGATGCACTGTGCACTGTCATTTATCGCAAAAGAAACAACAGGCATGGGGTTTACAATCATTCTGTGTTTGATGGAATCAATGCATCCCTGATTGGAAATAGCCACCAATCGAACCATGTAGTTACCGGTATTTAGGTAGGTTTGTGTAGGATTTTGGAGGGTGTCGGTTTTTCCATTGTCAAACTGCCATGAATACTTAAGACTTCCATAGGCAATTTTGGATTGATTGCTGAACCGAAATACATTTTGACGCAGACACTGTTCACTGTCATTGACAATATACTCCGGGAATGGCATTGGATGTACGGTTACGGGAATAAACAATGAATCCTGACAGGTTTTATCGCTGGTCAGTTTTAGTTTCACAAAGAAAGTACGGTGGTTGACAAATGTATGCGAGGGGTTGACAGCAGAAGAGTTTGTTGAGTCGCCAAATTCCCAATAATGCGATAGTGAGGCATTGTTTACGGTAGAATTGCTGTTGAAAGTGAATAGATTTCCCGTAAGACACTGGCTACTATCATTCACATACGCGGAAGGATATGGTTTGTGAAAAACATCGGCCTGCAAAGTTGCAGAGTCCGCACAGCCCATGTTTGAGACTTGTATTAGGCGGATGGTTTTTATTCCGGGAAACTGGTAGGTTTTGGATGCCATAGCAGCCGTACTTACCGTGCTGTCGCCAAATTTCCAAAGTCTTGTCATACTGCCTGATGCAATGCTGCTGCTATCAATAAACACAAACTGCTGCCGGTTTATACATTGCCCTCGGTTATTTACTGTTGGCTTCACAATCGGCATGGGGTGCACGATTAGGGTGTGCTTCACCGAATCTATACATCCGTTTTGTGATTGCACGATCAGCGTAGGGTTATACGTGCCATGTGCGCTGTAAATATGTGCCGGATTTATTTGAATGCTGGTGTTTCCGTCGCCAAACTTCCAGAAATGACTCAAAGTGCCGTATGGAATGTTGCTGTTATTGCTGAAAATGAAATTATTTTGTCTCAGACATTGTCCGCTGTCATTGATGGCGAATGAAGCAACGGGCATGGGATGCACGTCTATTTTTCTGTAGATGCTATCGCGGCATCCATCGTTGGATTGTGCCCACAATAAAATGTTGTAAAATCCGTGATTTGCATAAACATACGATGGATTGATATTGAAGGATGAATCCCCGTTTCCAAATTTCCATCGATAAGTCAGGGTTCTGCCGCTTCCAATTTTAGATAAATTGGTGAAAACGAAATTGTTTTGCTTCAGGCACTGCCCGGTGTCATTGATTGTAAAATCAGACAGTGGCATTGGATTCAGGCGCACCGGCAAAGTTGCGGTGTCGCGGCAGCCCAAATCGGAAGTGAGGATTTGCAAAGCTGTAAATAAACTGGTGTCCTTATATTGATGCGCCGCAGGATTGGAAGCAGCGATATTACCATCTCCAAACTGCCATTGCAGCGTATAGTTTCCGTAGGCAATTTTACCACTATCACTGAATATGAAGCGGTTGTAGCGCAGGCATTGCGCAGCTTTGTTTATACCAAATGAAGGAATGGGACTGGGATAAACCTCAATATTGGTAAAAGCAGAATCTTTGCAGCCAAAGGCAGAAACAGACAGTAATTTGACGCTGTAAGTGCCATGATTGCCAAACTGGTGGTTGAAAAATTTATTGTTGTTGCTGGTGCCATCTCCCAATTTCCAGGAAGCCGCAGTGCTGCCCGAAAAAATGCGGGTGGAGTCTTCAAACCTGAAATTATTGCCTTTCCGGCATTGCTCCCGTTGAGGTATTTTGATTATGGATATAGGATTAGGATGAACGGTTGCAACTCGGGTGATAGAGTCCATGCAACCATGCACGGTTTTTAAAACAAGTTTTACATTGTATGACCCGAATGTGGCATACGTTCTAACGTCATTGGTATCCGTTGAGCTGCTTCCATCTCCACGATACCATCTGTATTCGGTTATGCTTTGTTTCGAAAATGACCGGTTGGTAAAGTAAATCGGGTTTTTGTCGCAAACATTGTTGAAAGTAAAAGCAGGTTTGGGTTTGCTGTACACCAGTACAGGTCTGACAATTGTTTCGGTACACCCTGCCACATTGGTAACAGATAATGAAACCTGGTAGGTAGTGTCTTTCGCAAAGAGTTTATTCGGATTCTGAAGATTTGATGTGGAACCATCCCCAAAATTCCAAATCCAGCGAAAGAATCTGTCATTAAATGCAATGCTGGAATCCTTGAAAGTGGTGATTATGCCCTGACAATTTCTACTAAATCCAAACCAGGCAACGGGTTGTGGAGAAATGATTATTGTCCGTACCAGACTGTCTTCGCAGCCCTTTTCAGAAATCACATGAATCACAACTCTGTAAGTGCCCGTATCAGGGAATTGATGGCTTACCGAGGTGCCGGTGTCTCCGCTTCCATCACCAAAATCCCATCGGGTTGAAATAATCCTGCCGGTATTGATTCTGCTGGTGCTGGTGAATCGGGTGGTGCTGGTTTTACAATTGGTGCTGTAATTAAAATTAGGGGTAGGTTGTTCCCATACGACCACGTTTTTAACCAAACCTAAACTTGTATCAGGGTAAATATCACTACAAACCCGGGTAATGCCATTTATGGTAAACGATCCACGTGCAACCAGTCTGGGGGTGAAGGTTCCATATCCGCGATAGGAAAACACCACATTGCTGTCGGAATTGGTGCTGAAAGTATTGTTGCTGATATCGCGGAAATCCCAAGTCCATGAATTGGCTCTGCTGCTTTGGTTGTTAAATTCAATACGCAACGGCGAACAACCTATGGTGTCTGAAACAATGCTGAATTTTGCTTGTGGTCCCGTTACCACAATATTTCGTATGACTGTATCTCTGCATCCCCGGTTATTGGTTACAATCTGTCTGATGGCATAGTTTCCCGTAGCGAAATATCGTGCTGGGCTGGGCAATGAACTTATGGGATACTGTGGGCCAAAATTGTATTCCCACGTTGAAACAAAATCGCCGTTAAGAGACTTTCCGGAAGTGGAATCTGTCACAGAGGCGGTGGTGTTGAATTTTAAAGTTTGGGCACAAAGTATGGTGTCTGAGGGTATTGTGAAACCTGCATAGATTCCAGAAATTTGAACAGATCTGTGATTGAACAAAGTGTCGCGGCATCCGGAGCTGTCTTCAGCTGCCATGCTAATGCTATATGTGCCGGGAGTGTTTAGCTTGACAAACGGATTAGACCCCAGATTCTGATACCCATTGCCATCACCCAAATCCCACCAGAGTTTTTCTTTTCCTACTCTCGTTGCCGCACTCCAATAAGGAAAACTGCCCACACCATTGTTGTAATATCGGTTCTGCTCGATTAATCTGAACGAGTCATAGGTACATCTTAATCCGGAGGATATGTCAAAGGCAATTCTGAAACCTACGTTTATGATGATTGAACTGTCTACAATACAACCGGTGCTGTCAAAGACGGTAAGCCGAACCCTGTAAACACCGGATCTGCGATAGGTGTGTTTTTGATAACCTTGTGAGGTGGTATTCAGGATGGTTCCATCGCCAAAATTCCACCTAAAGAGATTGGCAGTTGCCTGATTTGAATCTTTGGGAAAGAAAAGGAAGGTGCTGCCCGGACAGTATTGCTGATTGGGGTTGTAGGTACTGCTAAAAATTGGGCTCACCCTTGTTACTTTCAAGACTTGGTGAAACCAACCGGTGTCGCGGCAAAAATTCCCGTTGGTGTCCCGTCCATTTTCTACAATCAGCCCAATGGTCACGTATCCATTGCTGTCGCCGGCATATTTGGAATAACTATAGTTATGCCCCTGGCTGTTAAATGACCAGAAGGAATCAAAATTTCCGCTTTGTCTTGCATGGAGCGAATCCCACATCACCCACCAGGCGTATTTCAAACATTGCGGATTGGGTAGATTATTGTTAAAACTAACAAATTTATAGGGTTCAGGACCCGGACATGGCTTATCGGTGGAAGGAACAAACCTTCCTTTGGCCAACGGAGGCATGATTGGTACGGAGGCATAAGCGCTGTCTGCACACCCTATGGTTGTGTCGGTAACCCTGAGTTTGACATAGTAACAAGTATCTACCCCTTTACTGTAAAAGTGTTTGAATGAATTGGCATCTTCCGAGTAACGGCAGTTTTGGCCAACATTTTGTCCATTCCCGGTATTGATAATGCAATTTGCAGCATTAAAGTCACCTGCATCCCAAAATACAGAGGGAGTGCCATTTCTGAATAGCTGAGAATTGTTCTGGAAATATACGGTGTCCCTAGACTGGCATTGAAATTGGTTGGTGATGGTTCCAAAAGCAGCGACAGGTCCATGGATTACAATAGAATCCAGTTGCACAATGCTGTCACATCCGTTTTTGCTGATTAATACCCAAGGTCTGAATACACCGGGAGCATTGTAGGCATGAACTGCGCTGAAATTATTAGAGAAAGCAGTCCCCTGCCCAAAATTCCATCTTATAGAGGCCCCGGCTATGGGTGTTTGCGAGAAAAAAGTCAGGTTGTTGTTATGACAGATTCCTTTTGAGGAGTCTAGGGCTGCATCAACCACATAAAAGGTATTTCTTACTGCATTTCCGGCAATAAATGTATCCCTGCAACCTTCCTTGTTCTCTATCTCCAGGCTGATGGTGAAAGTACCATCGCTGGTGTAGGTGTGTTTAGGCCCCGACCAGTTACTGTCATTAAAATTGCCATCACCAAAATCCCATCGGTATGACCTTATTTGAGGGGGCTGCTGGTTTGAGGTATTGGTTAGGGTAATGGGTGTTTTAAAGCAACCATCGCCCGCCTGATAGGTAAAGGAAGCCTCTAACTGCGGAAGAATGACGACAGCATCTTTCTTGGTGATGGTCGAAATACACTGGTTTGAATCGATGATTTCTACCGAAATAGTATAGGTTCCACCTGCAGTATCAGCATATTGATGGCAAATAATGCTATCGGAGAAAGGTGCAGCATCATATACGAAACCATCATCAAAAATAATGCTTCTGGATAAATAACTGGCTCTGGGGCTATTCAACCGAAGGCATACCTTATTGTAGTTGAAACAATAACTATCGTTGGTAAGTGTAAAATCTGCATCGGGCAAGGGAAATACCACCACACTGTCGATAGCAACTGTGCATGTGGCTGTACCAAAATGAACGGTCAGTTTTGGGAAGAAAGTACCCGCCTTGTTGTAAAAGTGGGCTACATTGCGTTGAACAAATCCGGTACTGTCATCAAAGTTCCACGAGTAGGAAGTAGCATTGTAAATGGTGTCACCGGTGAAATCAACTTTGGCATTTTTGCATACTGCATTGGGAGTTCTGCCACCCGATGGCTTTTTGTAGATGGTAATATTACGCTGCACCGTATCGCGGCATCCGGAAATCGTTTCGATGATAAGTTTTATATTGACTTGACCGGTAGTTCCGTATGTGAAAGACGGATTCTGCAAAGCTGAAGTATTTGAATTTCCCAGATCCCACTGGTAACTGATGATGGTATCTAAATTTCCAACGGATGACAGATTGTTGAATTGCGCAGCCAGTCCGGCGCACTGGTCTGTTACACTAAATTCTGCTTTGGGCTTACGCACAACAGTAAGTTGAAACTTTTGCGTGTCTGAGCATGTGCTGTCCGAAACTATCAGCGTTATGATGTAAACGCCACTATCATTATAGAAATGAGAGGGGTTTCTGCTGGTGTCTTCATTATTTGCTCCGGAAAATGGGTCACCGAAATTCCAATGGTATTTTTTGCTGCTGCCGGAATCAATGGCTTTGAAATTAACATCCGAACCTGAACATACTTTTGAGGTGAAGGTAAAATCTGCATTGCATTGCGCAAATGAATCCGCAGAAAGAAATAATATTAGTGTGAAGAGCAACGCACGAATAACATTGCCAAAATATATAGACTTAAATCCCAACCTAACAAATATAAAATAAGTTAGGTTAAAAACCAATAGAAAAGATTCTTCAAAACGTATTCTGCTTTATCTATACATTACCGCTTTTACCGCCTGTATGGTTCTTTCAACGCTAGGTAGGTACGCATCCACAAACACGCCCGCGTAGGGCAGCGTAGTGTCCTGGCTGGTAACGCGGTGTACGGGTGCATCCAGGTAGTCAAATGCCCTGCGCTGCACGATGTGGCTGATTTCTGAACTGATGCTTGCTAGTGGCCATGCTTCCTCCACAATAACCAGGCGATTGGTTTTCTTCACACTGTGGATGATGGTATCGTAATCAATGGGGCGAACGGTGCGCAAATCGATGAGTTCAGCATTAATGCCCTCTTTGGCCAGCTCTTCCACAGCGGTGATGGCACGCAACATCATTTTACCAAAGGAAACAATGGTAACATCGCTGCCTTCCTTTACCACGTGGGCCTGCCCGATGGGCAACAGATATTCTTCCTCAGGTACGGCACCTTTCAGGCCATACATCTGCTCACTTTCCATGAAAATAACCGGGTTTTCGTCGCGGATGGCAGTTTTGAGCAATCCTTTGGCATCGGCGGGGTTGCTGGGAACCACCACCTTCAGGCCGGGGGTATTGGCATACCAGTTTTCGAAGTTTTGGCTGTGCTGCTGCGCCAGTTGGCCTGCACTTCCGGTCGGGCCTCTGAAAACCATAGGACAGGTATACTGACCGTTGCTCATGCTGTTCATTTTGGCCGCAGCATTGATAACCTGATCAATCGCTACCAAAGAGAAGTTGAAGGTCATGAATTCGCAAATCGGACGGAGCCCGTTGGCGGCTGCACCCACCGCAATACCGGCAAATCCCAGCTCGGCAATAGGGGTGTCTACAATTCTTTTCGGACCAAACTCGGCAAGCATACCCTGGCTCACCTTATAGGCGCCATTGTATTCTGCAACTTCTTCACCCAACAAAAACACGCGCTCATCGCGGCGCATTTCTTCTGACATGGCCTCGCGGAGGGCTTCTCTGAACTGAATTTCTCTCATGGTTGTTAAAAAGATACCAAAGCGTTTCCCTTACAAGGGGTGTTTTGGAATTGCAAAAATAATGATTTTCCCTTGCAAGGTTTCAAGGGCTTTGTACAATGTTCAGAATTATGCAATTCTTCGGCTGATAACCGCTTCAACCGCCTCCTGCATTTGCCTTGGAGACAGTTTGCGCCACTGTAATTCATCCAGGTCGCCCCCAAAATTGATGAAATAATCTATACGCGCCTTGCGAAATTCCTCCAATACATGTTCCCTGAAATTGACAAAAGCAATCCAGCCATCTTCAGTTTCCTGAAACCACTCTTCATAGTAACTATCATCGCTGGCGTGAAAATTCAATACGTTTTCACCCAGTAAAATAAACTTCTGTATGCCCTGCTCATTGAGAATTTCCAACACTTCGCGCTTCAGCATCATGATATCATTGTACAATGCATCATTCCATTCGCCCATCAATTCCAGTATGGCGTATCCGTCTATGTAATCGGTATACAGGATTTTTACGTAGAGGGTATTTGAACCAAAAAAATCCCATTGTGGGTGAATCAGATAATTGTAAACGGCGTGGGTGAAAGTGAATTCACTGTATTCGCGGCCATAAAATGGCGATTGCTCATCTTCTGCGGCGTTGTATAGGTGCAACCAGTTGTAGTATGGCTCTATGTCGTGCACGCTGCAAAATTAATTGGCTTTGCCGCAAAGCACACGCCGCAATTACCTAAATCAGCGGATTTTTTTCGGAATGGCATTTTTCTTCATTTTCTTTGTTGGGTTGAAACGCGCTTTTCTCGGCAATCTGATTTTTCTGCAGACCCTTAACTGGCTCATAAAGCCGGTATGGATATTTTTTATTGAAGTTGCTGTGCAAAAAAATGTCGGAGATGCCTTGTATGGTCAGTATTATGGCATTTTCGGACTGGCGTTGTTATTCAATATTCTGCTGGATTTTGGATTGAACAATTATACGGCCACAAAGGTGGCTTCTGCACCCGGGCATACAGTTCCCTCGGGGATTTTTGGGCTAAGGATGTGGCTGGCATTAACCTACGTGCTCATTACCGCTGTATTTGGGTTAATCCAAAACATGGATATTCGATTGCTGGGCTTGATTATTCTGAATCAGGTGCTGGCCGGATTTACGCTCTATTTTCGGGCTATTTTGCAGGGCCGACATTTGTTTAAAACCGACAGCATTGCATCGGTGGCAGACCGTTTCGTAGCGGTGGCCTTGCTTTCATGGCTTATTGCAGGCAATGGCCTTCAGGGTGAAAAAGGGTTGTATTATTTCTTGCTGGCCCAAACGGCAGGTTATACATTGTCTTTGTTTTTTTCGTGGTTTTTTTCGCGCAGGAAAAATGTATCCGAACCTGAACCCACTTCGGAAGGTGGTATTTCGCTGCTTACATCCATGCGCTGGTTTGCCATGCTTTCCTTTTGTATGGCCGTTTTTACCCGTCTCGATACCCAAATGCTGGGGCATCTCACTCCCGGTGGTGGTATTGAGGTTGGACATTATGCACGCAGTTTCCGCTTCCTGGATGCAGCCCTCATTTTTAGCACCTTAATCAGTTCGCAATTGCTGCCTTTACTGAGTAGAATGTTTAGCCGAAATGAACCTACCGATGGACTTTTGTGGCTGAATGTGAGGATTGTATTGTTTGTTGCTATACCCTTGTTGCTGACCGGGATGTTTTTTGCCAAACCTTTACTAGATCTGTTCTATGCAGGTGACGGTAAAGTGGTAATTACTGCTTCCGATGTCACTGTTTTTGGTATATTAATGTCATGTTTTTTACCCATGGCTTTGGTGCATATTTTCGGCACCTGGTTAACCGCTGCAGGGGAACTGAAAAAATTGGGCATGCTGGCTTTGCTTTGTGTATTGGTGAATGCCGGCTTGAATTTGTGGCTGATACCGCTGCGCGGTGCTGCCGGTGCGTCTATGGCCGGTCTGATTACGCAGGGGCTGTTTGTGCTGGTATGTATCTATTGGGTGATTCAGCGAAAAGGATTTGCCCTGAATGCCTACCGTGTTATTTATTTAATCTTGGCCGGAAATGCTGCCTATGGTGTTTTTTCTGTGGTTTACAGGAATATTTCTGACCTGAATGGTTTCCTGATTGCTTGTGGGTTGTGGACGATTACAGGGGTATTTCTGTTTGTGCCCGAATGGCGTAAGTGGTTAAACCGAGGCGCTTAATTTAATTGTCAAGTAAGTCTTGGTTCTTTAATTGTCTGATTCTTCGGTTCTGAAGCGATCGGTATAGGATGACCAATATTGCCATCCATACGGAAATTGCCAGTATGCCAATCGCCCATTTGCTTTCTGTGCTTATGACCAGAATCAAGGAGGCAAGTAAACCCAGTGAAGCAATTTCGCGTGCGAGATAATAAATCAGTCTGTTTCGCCTCTGGATTTTTTGAATGATATGTTTAACCCGAACTAAAAAAATGAAAAAGTGCAGTGTGATCAATACAATCATACTGCCCGTGATGAAGGAGCTGTAGCGGTTTTCTCGCAGAAAAAGGTAGCCCAGAAACAAGATGAAAACCAGCCATAAGCTGTAGTCAGATAGTTTTTTTAACAAATTCACCTTCATGCATACAGCGGATATTCCGCCATCAGCGCATGTACCCGGGTTTTCACACTGTTTAGCACATCCGTATTTTCCGGATTCATCAATGCTTCGTCTATCAGTGCTGCAATTGCCTCCATATCGGCTTCCTTCAGCCCCCGGGTTGTAACAGCGGATGTGCCCAGGCGAATGCCTGAAGTTACAAACGGGCTGCGGGTTTCAAACGGAACCGTGTTTTTATTCACGGTGATATCGCACTGTCCCAATGTGTTTTCAGCAAGTTTGCCGGTTAATGTTTCGCCTTTGGGTCTCAGGTCAATGAGCATTAGGTGGTTGTCGGTGCCCCCGCTGATAACGCTGTAACCGCGGCTTACCATTCCTGCAGCCAGGGCGGCAGCATTCTTTTTCACCTGCAGCTGGTATTCTTTAAACTCCGGTAGTAGTGCTTCACCAAACGCAATGGCTTTGGCTGCAATCACGTGTTCCAGCGGACCGCCCTGGGTTCCGGGAAATACGGCGCCGTCCAGCAACGCACTCATCATTTTTAGCTCACCTTTGGGTGTGGTTTCACCCCAGGGATTCGGAAAATCGCTCCCCATCATGATAATCCCCCCACGTGGCCCCCGCAGGGTTTTGTGTGTAGTGCTGGTAACGATGTGAACGTGTTTCAGCGGGTTTTCAAGCAGACCAACTGCGATTAGCCCTGCCGGGTGAGAAATATCGGCCAGCACCAGCGCCCCCACTTCATCGGCCACTGCCCTGATGCGGGCATAATCCCATTCCCGGCTGTAGGAGCTGGCCCCACAGATAATCAGTTTGGGTTTCACTTCCCTGGCTTTGCTTTCCAACGTGTCATAGTCAATCATCCCCGTTTCCTGTATCACACCATAGAAATGGGGCTTGTACAATTTTCCTGAGAAATTAACCGGTGATCCATGGGTAAGATGACCACCATGACTCAAATCAAAGCCCAGAATGGAATCGCCGGGTTTTAACACCGCCAGCATTACCGCAGCATTCGCCTGTGCTCCGCTGTGGGGTTGCACATTGGCCCATGCGGCGCCAAAAAGCTGTTTCAAACGGTCTATGGCAAGCTGTTCTACTTCATCCACTATCTCACAACCTCCGTAGTATCGCTTTCCGGGCAATCCTTCCGCATATTTGTTGGTGAGCACCGATCCCATGGCTTCCATCACCTGAGGGCTTACAAAGTTCTCACTGGCTATCAGCTCTATACCTTCCTGCTGGCGTTTAAGTTCCTTTGCAATCAGGCCAAAAACAACTTCATCACGTTTCATAAATGGAGTCGCAATTTAGCGGTAAAAT
>Ga0315899_10001069_pt1 | contig 31788 bp, 34 predicted proteins | sample LakEriMetagenome_2_FD_203518 | JGI IMG/M metagenome (GOLD analysis project Ga0315899, IMG submission 203518) | Freshwater fungal communities from buoy surface, Lake Erie, Ohio, United States - Buoy 4 MA112 | ecosystem: Environmental > Aquatic > Freshwater > Lake | place: USA: Lake Erie, Ohio...
GAAATGAGCCACAACATTAAAATTTCTTTGAAGCTTCCGTGTAATCGTGAGCGCGCCTGGAAAGCGATTGCAGATTGGGAGGGCCAAGGGGAATGGATGTTACAAAGCAAAGTTTGGGTAACTTCAGAAATTCGTGAAGGTGTCGGAACTGCTATTACCGCATTTACTGGCCCTTTTTATAAAAGCTATCCGCGCTTTTCAAAGTTAGGTTTACTAGACACCATGGTTGTTACAAATTGGCAACCACCTTCTCGTTGCGATGTAATGCATACCGGTAAAGTCTTACGCGGTTCTGGGACCTTCGAGTTGATTGAGATATCAGATACCTCCACGCGCTTTAATTGGTCGGAAGATATTGAGTGCTCTCGACTGCAATTCTTAGCGATCTACCCTTTTCTATGGGTTGGTGTCCGAATTTCACTGGCTCGCCTCTCCACATCACTACGCCCACCCGAGTAACCTTGAACCTATGACCGCGCCGTTATCCCTTCCGGATGCCTTGGCGCAGTTACCGGAGGAGGAGCGGATTGTCTTATCGCTCCATTACCTCCGCTCTCTTCCCAGCCAAGAAATTGCACAAATGCTAGGTGTGCCCGAAAAATCAGTTGTGGCGGTAATGGCATCGGGTAAGGCGCGGATTACCGCTCTACTTGGCCTCGGATAAGGCTCCGCTCCATCCCGATTTCATACCTAGCCAGATATGCGAGATACTTATCCCCTGAATTAACCCCTTCACTAAAGGTGGCGCCCATCAAGGCTCACACCCGAGGTAGTAAATAGGCAATAAAAGGAGACTTCCCAATGGCAGCCATGAAACCTCGTACTGGCGATGGACCGATGGAAGTTACCAAGGAAGCCCGATCCCTTGTTATGCGAATTCCCTTAGAAGGTGGCGGTCGCCTCGTTGTCGAGATGAATCCACAAGAGGCCAATAACCTCAGCGCCGCTCTCGAAGCTGCCGTTGCGCTAATTAAAAAGTAATTTAACTCAACCTCATTTTCACTCCCGCCAACCACACTTTCTGGGCTCTCACTCGCTAGCCTTTGGCAATCATGACCTCCAAGACTGCACATAAGGCTGCCCCGAAATTTTCTGCCTCGCTACTTAACTCGGTAGAAGTTTCACTCGATGCGCTCGCAGATTCGCAGGCGATCGCTATTGGATTTGTGGCCAGCCCTGAGACACCTACAACTTTTAGCTTTCCGGCAAATGGCGCGCTAATAAAGAAGTTAGAAAAGTTGTTTGAGATAAATCTCCGCGATGAACTGGAGTTCTTCTGCGCCACCGGAAAAGCCGGTGAGTTATTTGAGATTCCAGTTGCAGCAGATCAGATGCAAGCCGATCGAATTCTTTTACTTGGACTAGGAGATGCGACTACTCCATCAATACGTCAAGCAGGTGCAGCGTTGGGACGAAAAGGGCGCGGCAAAGCCACGGTTATCTCTTCAATCTGCGTTTCAAATAACGAGCAATTGCAAGCCTTTGCAATTTCAGTGCAACTTGGCGCATATATCTGGACCCAAAAAACTGGGCCAACTCAGGAGCTGCCACAATTTTTATTCGCTACCGAAAAACCAGAAATTATCCTTGATGCCGGCGTTATCGCTAGCGCAATCACACGGACTCGCGATTTGATTCACACACCTTCAAATATCAAAACCCCGCTTTGGATGGCAAATGAGGCGCAGAAAATTGCGGAAGAGAATGAGTTAGAAATTCGAGTTCTCGCTGGCAAAGAGTTGGCAGAATTTGGTGGCTTACGCGCCGTTGGCAACTCATCCCCGAATCCCGGCCCGCGGTTCGTTGAAATTTCTTATAAGCCAAGAGGAGCAAAGAAGAATTCAGAAGCGCTCCCACACGTAGTAATAGTGGGTAAAGGAATTACCTTCGACACTGGAGGAATTTCTCTAAAGCGCCCCTACGACATCATGATGGCGATGAAATCGGATATGGCCGGTTCTGCAGCAGCGCTCGGTGCTATCAGCACGCTTTCGCATTTTCAGCCGCGAATCCGCGTAACTGTTTTAATGATGCTCGCCGAAAATGCTTTATCTGGCACGGCGCAACGCCCTAGCGATGTCATTACTCAATATGGTGGAAAGACAGTTGAAATATTAGATACCGATGCTGAAGGTAGATTGGTATTGGCGGATGGAATCGCTTATGCGGTCAAGAACTTAAACCCAGATTACATAATTGATATTGCGACCCTAACTGGTGCAGCAACATTAGGTTTAGGTCGCCAACATGCAGCGATGTATACACGTGATCAAACATTGGCCAGAGATTTTTTTGATGCGGGACAACGCTCGGGAGATCGCGTCTGGCATATGCCGCTAGTAGATGATTACCAGCAGGCGCTAGAGAGTCCAATTGCAGATTTAAGCCACATCACCGCTAAGAAGAAATTTAGTGCGGGATCAATCACTGCTGCGCTCTTTCTTGAGCAATTTGCGGGAGATCACACTTGGGTTCACTTTGATATTGCCGGCGTTGCCCGCAGTGAAGCGGATTCTGGCGAAAACCCTAAAGGCGGAACTGGTTTTGGAGTCCGACTTCTTGTCGAATGGCTAACCAAACTCAAATGATGATCGATCCACACACTTACGCCGAGAATTTTCTCCCCGAAGATGATGTCAAGAGAAGCGCCCGAGCAGTTGGCGAAGAAATGGGAGCGGTAGATGCAACTACTGGAGCCTGCTCTTATCTAAAGCATCTTGCCCATATTTTATCGGCGCAATCAGTCGTTGAAATCGGTACCGGGTCAGGAGTTGGCGCGCTTTGGGTTCTTGAAGGAATGATGGCAAGTGGCACTTTGACCTCAATCGATAATGAGATGGAACATAGCAATGCTGCAAAGAACGCGCTCTTAGATGCAGGAATTGCGCCAGCTCGCTTCCGCTTAATCACAAATCCGGCGATGGAAGTTGTTACAAAATTGGCTGATCGCGCCTATGACATGGTCATCTTCAGAGATAACCCCGAAGATTTACCATTTGCAATAAATGAAGCCCATCGTATTTTGCGCAGTGGTGGAGTTTTTATCATTGACAATTTCTTCGGTGGCGAGAAAGTTTCAGATCCGGCACAGCGCGATCCCAAGACAGTTGCGCTACGTGAGGCTGGGAAATCACTGAAAAACCAGGTAGACCATTGGGTGACTTCACTCATACCAGTCGGCGATGGTTTGTTACTTGCCACAAAACTGTAGGAAGATAGGTATATGAGTAACTCACAACCATCTGGCTCGAATGGCCCTTGGTGGATACCTGCAACTAAGAATGGGAAATCAAATCTCATCACAAGATCAAACGCGATTTTATTGGCATTCGTCGCGGGGTTAGTTGGTTCAATATTTGGCGCTTCATCATCAGGATCACTTTTTGGAAATTCAATAAATCTCTCGCGCACCTCAGACTCTGTTGAGCGCGCCCCTGGTTCAGTCGCTGATATTGCTAAGCGAGTGATTCCATCCGTTGTGTCAATAGAAGCAGGTAGCAGAAATAGTGGCTCAACCGGAACTGGTTTTGTTATTGAAAGCACTGGTTACATACTCACCAATAACCACGTCATTTCAGAGGCGGTTGAGCGCAAGGGAACTATTGAAGTAACTTTGAATAGCGGCCAGAAATACTCTGCCAAAGTTGTGGGACGAGATTCTTCATATGATTTAGCGGTCTTAAAGATTGCAGCAACTGGGTTAACTGCTCTGCAATTTGGAGATAGCGATCAGGTCGCAGTTGGAGATTCAGTTATTGCTATAGGTTCGCCGCTAGGTCTCTCCGGAACAGTAACTCTTGGGATTATCAGCGCTAAGAATCGCGCTGTAACTGCAGGTGATAGCGGAAGCGAAAATTCATTTATCAATGCGCTGCAAACCGATGCAGCTATCAATCCAGGAAACTCTGGTGGGCCGCTAGTAGATTCAACAGGTTCGGTTATTGGAGTTAACTCGGCAATTGCAACTTTGGGTTCAGCCTTTGGATCGCAGAGTGGCTCAATCGGCTTGGGCTTTGCAATACCAATTAACCAAGCACGCAAAACCGCCGATCAATTGATTAAGAACGGTAAGGCGACTTACCCAGTCTTAGGCGTCTCTATCGATATGAAATATGAAGGCGAAGGTGCTTTAATCACTAAGAATGATAAAGCGATCCTGCCTGGCGGTCCGGCCGCTAAAGCAGGCCTAAAAGCAGGAGATGTAATCATTAAATTTGATGGAAGAACGATCAGCTCGGCGGAAGAGTTAATTGTGGCCATTCGCGCCAAGAACGTCGGCGATAAAGTTGAACTTACGTATACGCGAAATAGCGTTAGTGCGACAATAACAGTCGTTCTGGATGCAGGTAAATAAAGCTATGTTCTTTGATTTTGGCGCTGGTGAAATATTTGGTCTAGCTTTGCTTGCAATAATTTTAGTCGGACCTGAAAGAATGCCTAACTTAGCGGTCGATGCAGCAAGAATGATTAAGAAAATTAAGGCGCTTTCTCAAACCGCCACATCTGAACTTCGCCAGAATTTAGGGCCAGGATTTGAAGACCTTAAGCCATCTGATTTACACCCAAAGAAATTTATTAAAAAACATATTACTAACGCTTTAGAGGAAGATGGCGCTGCTCCGCAGAAATTCAAGGCCAAGATCGACCCAGAGTTGCTATGACAACTCTAGATTTAATTAACGAAGCGCTAGCAACCGTTTCTGACCCTGAACTACATCGCCCGCTTCCGGACCTCGGAATGGTTGAGTCAGTTTCCATCAAAGGTTCGGTTGCTGAGATAAAGATATTGCTAACAATTTCTGGGTGCCCTATGCAAGATCGCCTAAAAGCGGATATCACCGCTGCGGTCACCAAAGTTGCTGAGATTAATGAAGTGGCAATTGTCTTTGGAGTTATGTCGGAAGAACAACGCAATAACGTTAAGAAGTTGCTGCGTGGTGGACGTGAAAAATTTATTCCCTTTGCACAACCTGATTCCTTAACTCGGGTTATTGGAATCGCCTCGGGTAAAGGGGGAGTTGGTAAATCGTCACTCACTACAAATTTGGCAATATCTGCTGCCCAACGTGGACTCAGAGTTGGAATTTTAGATGCCGATGTTTACGGACACTCCATTCCGCGTTTAATGAATCTAATGGGGCAGCGTCCAACCGCAATTGATCAGATGTTTATTCCGCTTGAGTCATATGGCGTAAAAGTTGTTTCTATGGAGATGTTTAAGCCTGAGCGAGCAGATGCAGTCGCATATCGCGGCCCGCTTTTGCACCGCGTCCTTGAGCAGCTCTTATCTGATGCTTATTGGGGAGATTTAGATCTATTACTGATTGATCTGCCCCCTGGGACTGGAGATTTAGCGATTTCGCTAGGACAGCTGATTCCAACATCTGAAATATTGGTAGTCACAACGCCACAGATCGCAGCGGCCGAAGTTGCCGAACGCGCTGGCCGAATCGCACATCAGATTCACCAAAGAGTTATAGGTGTAATTGAAAATATGTCTGCCTTCCCTTGCCCACATTGCAAGGATGAGATTTCATTATTTGGAACTGGCGGCGGAGAAGAAACTGCGGCTCGTCTCTCCAACCTAGTTGGTAGCGAAGTTCCATTACTTGGCAAGGTTCCATTCAGTACGGATTTGCGCACAGGTGGAGATGATGGAAAACCTATAGTGGTCGCTCAACCAGATTCACCGAGTGCAAAAGCGATCGCTGCAATTTCTGAGAAGCTGATTGTTAGATCAAGCTCTTTACTTGGCGTCAGACTCGGGCTTAGCACGTAAATCTTTTAATAAGTCTTCAAGTTCATTTCGCATAAAGTCCCGAGTAGCAACTTCACCAAGGGCGATACGCAAGCTAGCTAATTCGCGGGTTAAATATTCGGTATCAGCAACAGAGCGTAAGTTCTGTGCGCGATCTTCATTTAGCGAGATGCGATCACGGTCTGCTTGACGATTCTGAGCAAGCAAAATCAGGGGAGCAGCATAAGAAGCTTGTAAAGATAAGATCAAAGTTAAGAAAATAAACGGATAATCATCGAAACGCAGGTTACGCGGAGCTAGTGAATTCCAGAGTACCCAAGAAAGAACAAACGCTGTCATGTAAACAAGGAATCTTGCTGTACCTAAGAAACGGGCGAAACGTTCTGAAATTCTTCCAAAAACTTCTGGATCGTAATTTGGGCGGAGCGAACGTCGTGATTCACGAGGGGTATCTAAGCCGCTATTGCGTGCTTTTAGCGAACGTGCCATTAGCGCGCCTCCTCTTCCATAGCTTTATCTAATTCGATATCGACTTGCGAGACCTCTGAGCCGGTGACATCAGCGAGATCTAACTTCGGTCCGGTACCCCGAGTGGAATCGCGGTGTTCCAATCGCCAGTTCTCAGGTAGTAAATGGTCAAGTACGTCATCGACAGTTACCGCCCCAAGCAGTCGCTCATTTGCATCCACAACTGGAACCGAGAGCAAGTTGTAACTAGCTAAGTATGACGAAACTTCGTGTAACGACGCGTTGGGATTTAATCCCTGAGTATCTGTGTCCACAATTGAACCTAGAAGAGTTGATGGTGGCTCACGCAGTAAGCGCTGGTAATGAACCATTCCAATAAAGCGACCGGTCGGCGTCTCTAGGGGTTGGCGGCAAACAAAGACTTGAGAAGCAAGAGCAGGAGAAACCTCACGTGCACGTACGCTAGCTAGCGCATCAGCCACTGAATAGTCAGCGCCCATAACAATTGGCTCCGTCGTCATCATTCCACCGGCGGAGTAATCTTCATAAGTCATCAAGCGAAGAACATCCTCAGCATCTTCTGGCTCCATAAGTTCAATGAGAGCTTGTGCGCGCTCTTCGCCAACTTCGCGCAATAAATCTGCTGCATCATCTGGATCCATTTCGCCAAGCACATCGGCAGCGCGTTCACCTTCTAACTCAGCAAGTAACGCGACTCGCTCTGCTTCATCCATTTCTTGCAATACATCAGCTAAGCGTTCGTCATCCAATGCCCGAGCAACTTCTATGCGACGCTTTGGATTTAAATCTTGAATTACTGCTGCCAGATCCGCAGCGCGCAGATTATTAATCGTTGACAGTAAATTAGTGACACCCTGATTATGCTCTGGAAGTGTAAATCCCGTAACCTCTTCCCAAGCAACCGTTGATGTCGCACCTTTCCGGCGCAGGCGACTGCCTTTTCTCATAACGTGCACGCGATTAATGAACCAATCTCCTGTGCGAGTTTGTTCCATTCCCATATCTTCAACAACGACTGGCTCATTGCCATCAATTAAGGTGATTGAGCGATCCAGTAAATCTCCAAGAACCAGTAATTCACCTGCGCGAGATTCAAAACGGCGCATGTTTACAAGTCCAGTAATGACCACCGCACCGGATTCAATAGATGTAACTCGGGTAATAGGAACAAAGACGCGACGGCGAAGAGGCACTTCAACGACCAAGCCAAGAATGCGTGCCGGCTGGTTATTGGAACGAAGCGTCGCAACGGCATCACGAACTTTGCCAACAGGATCTCCATTTGGATCAAAAACTGCAGTTCCTGCAAGTCGAGCTATAAAGACGCGATTTAATAGATTGCCACTCATTTTTGGCCTCCCTTCATTGTCTAAGAGTATCGGCTACGGTTACATCTATGTCGCAGCCTTTATCTCGAGATAACCACACTCAGATTCCTGCCCGTCCAGATCTAATTCGTTTAGGTCTGGGTATTTTCGCTATCGGAACTTCTGGTCCGCTAATCGCAATTAGCGCGATGCCGATTCTGACTCTGATCTTTTGGCGAAATCTTGGTGGCGCTTTGGTTACAGCGCCATTTGCACTTCGCCATCGCATAGATCGCACTGGCGCAAAATGGGCGATATTGGCTGGTTTCACCCTAGCAATTCACTTCGTGGCATTCTTTTTGGCAATGCGAATGACAACTGTTGCGGCGGGTACCGCTCTCGTTGCGCTGCAACCTATCTTTGCTGCGCTCTTTGTAAAGATGACTGGAGGAGAAATTCCTTCAAGAGCGTGGCTGGGAATGTTGGTGAGTTTTACGGGCGTTTTGCTTATCTCTGGAATTGATTTGCAAATATCCCTTCGCGCGTTTCTAGGTGATTTAGCAGCGCTTTTATCCGCTGCACTTGCCGCCGTTTACATGATGTTTGGCGCGCGCGCACAACATACTTTAGAGACTTCAACGTATACATCGATTTGTTATTTTGTTTGCGCATTTACAGCACTTCCGATGGCGCTTATCGCTGGAAACGCGATTTTCGACTTTGAATCACGCGAATGGTTGATTGCTTTAGGTTTGATTTTTGGCGCACAAATTCTTGGCCACACAATGTTCAACTCGGTATTAAAGCGAGTCTCTCCCGCCGTTGTCTCACTAATTGTCTTCTTTGAAGTTCCCGTAAGTTCCATCATTGCATTTTGGTGGCTAGATCAACGACCTCCCGCAGGTGTTATCCCTGGAATCGTATTAATTCTCATTGGATGTGTACTTGTTGTCTTACGAACAAGACCCACTCGCGTGATGATTGACGAGTAATGATGATTGATCTGCACACCCACACGACAGCAAGTGATGGCACCGATACACCTGCTCAGTTAATTAATAAAGCGCTCTCTGCCGGGATAACAACTCTGGCAATTACTGATCACGACACCACTTCTGGCTGGAGCGAAGCAATTGCGGCACTGCGCGCACCTATGTCACTTGTCCTAGGTGCCGAAATTTCTACTCTAACTTTGGAGGGCACCAGTGTTCATATCTTGGGGCTGCTCTTTGATGGAGAAGATACCGATCTACAAGCAATGCTCACAGATTCGCGAGATACTCGAATTCCACGAATGCGAAAAATGGTAGAACTTATGGCCGCCGATGGAATTGCAATAACTATGGAGGATGTAATAGCCGCAACCCCGGAAGGTGCGACTGTGGGACGTCCGCATTTGGCAGATGCCCTAGTAAATAAAAAGATCATTGCCTCGCGAGATGAGGCATTCGTAGATTTACTTCACAATGGCTCTAAATATTACGTAACTCACGCCGCACCTACTCCAGAGAGCGCTATTTCTCAGATCAGAAAAGCGGGAGGAGTCGCAGTAATTGCCCATCCCTTCGCTTCCCGACGCGGGGAGATAATTTCGTCGGCGACTTTCATTGATCTTGTTGCGGCAGGATTAAACGGAATTGAAGTAAACCACCGAGATCATTCCCAGAATGAGCGTAAACAGTTAATTGAGATAGCAGAACAACTATCGCTAGTAAAAACTGGGTCGAGTGATTACCACGGAAACGGTAAACTTAATGCCTTAGGCGAAAATCTGACAGATCCCAAAGAATGGGAGCGTCTGGAATCTTTAGCTAATGCACGAAGGGTGGTAAGGAAATGAACGCAATCGAAGTTAGCACCCTTACCTTTTCGATCCAAGCATTTGTAACTTTGCTAGTCATTCTCGATCCACCAGGTGCAACTCCAATTTTCCTCGGCTTAGTCGCAGATAAATCAAAGAAGGAGCGCATTCAGTTAGCCTGGCAGGCAGCGCTTGTTTCACTTGTAGTGATTACATTCTTCTCGCTCTTTGGAAGAGTAATTCTGGAATACATGAACGTTTCAATAGAAGCGCTTCAAGCTGCAGGTGGGTTGTTATTACTTTATGTATCTCTAGAACTCTTAACTGGGCGAGATATGGGTGGCGAGGATTCAAAGAATAAGAACATTGCGCTAGTTCCGCTAGGCACTCCTTTACTCGCTGGCCCAGGCGCGATAGTTGCGACAATGATCTTCGTACAGCAAATCGAAACACCAGCACAAAGTTTTGGCTTGATTGCAGCAGTTGTCGCCGTTCATATAGTTATTGCAGTCTCATTAATGGCCTCAACTACCATTTTGAGTATCATTAAAGATGCGGGCGTTACTCTCCTTGCACGAATTGCTGGTTTACTGCTCGCAGCGATCGCGGTTCAAATGTTGGTAGATGCAATCAAAGCATTTACATCGCAGTAAGTGATCTCAAAATGAATATGCTTCCTACCTCTGCTGATCCACGTGGACTCTTTGCGCCTGACTCAATTACCTGGCGGATTCATTCTGATCCAGCCATGGCGGTTGGCGGAATTAGAGCGCTCTTGCAACAAGCCCTGCACCCCGCAGCGATGGATGGGGTAGCCAAGAACTCTAACTTTCGGGAGGATGCTTGGGGAAGATTGCAACGCACCGGAGATTATGTATCAACAATTACCTTCGGCAGCAGCGAGGAAGCTTTTGCATTAGCGGCGCGGGTAAGAAAGATACACACAACGCTAGGTCTCGATGATCCGCACTTACTGCTGTGGGTTCATATGTCAATGGTAGATTCATTTTTAGATGTAGCGCTTCGATCAGGCGTGCCAATAGATAAAGCAGAAGCCGACCAATATGTTGCTGAAATGGTGCTCTTTGCCCAATTAGTCGGAGTGAGTTCAGAGAAAGTTCCGGCAACAGTTAGCCAAATGCAGAAGTATTTCTCTGATATTTCACCTGAACTTAGCGCATCTGAAGATGCTAAACGCGCTGCACTTTTCTTAACCATTCCACCTCTTCCAAACGCGGTTCGCTTTGCAACTCCCGCCGCACCGGCTTGGGCATCACTTGCGTTAGTCGCAGGAAGTTCATTACCTTCTTGGGCGCGATCACTCTATGGAACACCTCAACTACCCGGTCAGAATATGGCGACAGATTTCTCTCTAAGGGCTATTAGATCCGCAATTGGAGTAATCCCTGATGCGATTCTTGCACCACCAATATATAAAGAGGCGATGAAGCGCTGGGATTTAGTGAGTTCTAAATGAAGGTTATCGCCATTGCGAGTCCTGCCGGGGGAGTAGGTAAGTCAACCCTGGCCCACGCAATCTCAGTTGCGGCAGCAGAATTCGGAAAGAAAACTCTCTTGATTGATTTAGATCCAGCCGGATCACTAACTTTTCGATTGGGATTTGAAAATCCTCGCCTAACTATCGCAGATTACTTAACCGGTAAATCCATCAGCAGTGAGAATTTAGATTTAACCGCTGAAAGATTTGCATTTATTGCAGCTGATTCTCGACTGACTACCACTCTAAATAGCGATGTACTTGCCCTGTTTTTAAAGGAGTTACCAGAGCCTTTTGATCTAGTCGTTCTTGATCTTCCTCCATCGCTATCCCAATCGCTAAAACTAGCTCTCACTGTGGCCGACCACATCTTTACACCCGTGGATGGATCGCTCCATTCTTTGCGAGCATTATTTCAGTTGCGGGCAATAACAGATATTGAAGTAACCGCAATCGCCATAGGTGAAGTACGTGAAAAAGATTTTGCTCCAGTTCTTGATGTCTCATTGGTTAATGACAGTGCAATTGACGGATTAATAAAGGGAACGCTATCTGTGCTCACAGCAAATAAGTCGAGTGAGGTTTCTGAAAGTTACAGAAGTGCTACTTACTCTATTTTGGAGATCTTGGGACTGGAGTAATTTGCCCTTAAGAAGAGAACTTCTTAGTGCGTGTTCTATTACGAACTGTGCGTTCAGCGGCAGGCTTATCCACTTTAGTGACTTGTTGGCTCGTCTCTGGCTTAACAGCAGCTTTCTGTTTAGTAATTCGACCATTTGAGCCAGCGGGAATGTTCATAATCTCGTAGAGATGTTCTGAAGAAGAATATGTCTCTTCTGGCTCACCAAGACCTAAATTTAAGGCGGTATCAATCATCTTCCAACGCGCTAAATCGTCCCAATCCACGAAGGTAACGGAAATTCCTTCTGCACCCGCACGCGCTGTGCGACCAATACGGTGCACATAAGTTTTCTCATCTTCAGGGCATTGGTAGTTGATTACGTGAGTAATTCCATCAATATCAATTCCGCGAGCAGCAACATCTGTTGCTACAAGAACATCAGACTTTCCAGCTTTAAAATCATTAAGCGCCTTCTCACGAGCGCTTTGGCCTAAATCTCCGTGGATTGAAGCGGAACGGAAACCGCGCTCCAAGAGGTCGTCAGAAGTCTTCTGGCAGGTTCGCTTGGTGCGACAGAAGACGATCGTTGGTCCTCGACCATCTGCTTGCAAAATTCGAGCCAGCATCTCAATTTTATCTAGCGCATGCGCGCGCAAAACGTGTTGCTTAATTCGAGAGACAACTGCACCTTCATCTTCATTATCTTGAGTTCGAATATGGATTGGTTGATTCATAAAGCGACGAGCTAGCGCGATGATATCTCCAGGCATGGTGGCCGAGAAGAGCATTGTTTGTGCACGATTAGGTGTACTTGTAAAAATCTTTTCTACATCTGGCAAGAAACCCAAATCAAGCATTTCATCTGCTTCATCCAAGACAACGCGAGAAACCTCTTTTAACTTCAATTGACCTTGGCGATACAAATCAAGTAATCGTCCAGGCGTTCCAACTACAATTTCAACTCCGCTGGCTAGAGCATCGATTTGCGGTTCAAATGCGCGACCACCGTAGACGGCGAGAGTACGAATTCCGCGATTGCCAGTTAATTCATCAATATCTTTCGTTACTTGCACACAAAGTTCGCGCGTGGGCACAACAACTAAAACTTGGGGCAAGCCTTTTGCAGCTAAATCGACCCACTCAGAATCTAGTGGAGCGATTACTCTCTCAATTAGGGGAATTCCAAAGGCGAGCGTCTTACCTGTTCCAGTCTTTGCTTGGCCAATTACATCTCCATCGCCCAAAGCAATTGGCAGAACCATCTCTTGGATTGGAAATGGAGATATGAATCCGTGTTCTGCTAACGCAGCTTGAGTTTCTGGCCGAAGAGGAAGATCTGCGAAAGTTATTGACACTTAAACAGCGCCGAAACCAACGCGGCGATCGGCGGCGACTCCTATGTCGACAAATCCGATCTTCTCTGCGGCAACAACAATTTGGTGGCCGCGGATATCTTGCAGTGAAAGCGTGGTCTTGGCAGCGATTGCGGCGGCGACTGCAGACTTCACATCCGCCACCGATAAATTTGTCTCAAAGGAGATTTCGCCAGAGATATTGGTTATAGCGATGCGGACGTGGGTACTTTGTGCGGCATCAGTTTTCTTTGTGCTCATAGCCTTATCCTATCGGCAAATTAAGCCTTTGAATTCTCGAAATTAACGCCTAGAGAAGTTGAAGCTACTGACTTCCTGAAAGAGGAAAGCCGGAAATACCTCTCCACATTAAATTTTCAACTAATTCGACGGCTTGCTGACGCGTTAACTTGCTATCGCGATCTAACCAGTGCCGCGCAGTTACTTGTGTGTACCCGATAAGACCGACACCCAGCAACATCGCAACTTCTTGGGGCAATCCTGTGTCATTGGAGATGATCGCACTTACCGCCGCGGCGCAATCGTAAGTCATACGATTTAAACGCTCACGGACTTGCGGTTCCACATTCATATCGCTCTCGAACAATAAGCGGAATGCTTCTCCTTCATTCTCGATGAAAGTGAAGTATGCAACTACCGTGGCGTGTACACGCATCGAGTTATCGGGAGTCGAAGAAATAGCTTTTTGTAATTCAAATACAAGTGAATCAATATGCAAATCTAGAACAGCTAAGTAGAGATCTAACTTTGATGGAAAGTGCTGGTAGAGAACAGGTTTACTCACATTGGCTCGATCAGCAATTTCATCCATCGCTGCGGAGTGATAACCAGCAGCGGTGAAAACTTCAAGAGCAGCGCTCAATAAAATGGCGCGACGTTCATCGCGTGGCAGGCGAGCTTTATCGCCTTTTGCATTGGTGTCCAAGGTAGTCATTAGATATATCGTAGAGGTATTACTCGCAATAATGAAAGATCGATTGCAGATGAGAACCATTTGCAGCCTCGTTGCACTATCGAATTGGCGCACATTCGATGGCTACGGCAGAATAGCGCTATGACAAATTCACCGACTAAACCCCCAGCGCTGGTCTCTCCGGGCTCTGCACTGACGGTTGATGAAGTTCGTCGCTATAGCCGCCATTTAATTATTCCTGATGTAGCAATGGCAGGTCAGCAGAGATTGATGAATGCAAAAGTGTTGTGCGTGGGAGCCGGTGGGCTAGGTTCGCCAGCACTTATGTATTTAGCAGCAGCCGGAGTAGGAACAATTGGAATCGTTGAGTTTGATACCGTCGATGAATCTAACTTACAACGTCAGATTATTCACGGACAGAGTGATATTGGAAAAAGTAAAGCGCAATCAGCGAAGGCGAAAATCTCTGAGATTAATCCCTTCGTGCAGGTGATAACTCACGAAGTACGTCTTGATAACTCCAATGTTAAAGAAATTTTCTCGCAATATGACATTATTGTTGATGGAACTGATAACTTCGCAACCCGCTACCTTGTAAATGATGCTTGTGTTCTATTGAAGAAGCCTTACGTCTGGGGATCTATCTACCGCTTTGACGGACAGGCAAGCGTTTTCTGGGCCGAGTATGGACCTTGTTATCGCTGTCTCTATCCAGAACCGCCACCTCCAGGAATGGTTCCAAGTTGTGCAGAAGGTGGAGTCCTCGGAGTTCTCTGTGCCACGATTGGATCAATTCAAACTACTGAGGCTATAAAGGTAATCACCGGCGTTGGTGAACCGCTAATCGGCTCATTGATGATCTACGACGCGCTAGAGATGTCATTTAGAAAGATAAAGGTCCGCAAAGATCCAAATTGTCCACTGTGTGGCGACAATCCAACGCAAACAGAGTTACTTCCAGATTATGAAGCTTTTTGTGGGGTTCTATCAGACGCTGCTGAAGTTGCTGTGAAAGATTCAACGATTTCAGTAACTGATCTAGCGAGCAAAATTGCAACAGATGAAGATTTTTATCTTATTGATGTTCGCGAACCCAGCGAATTTGAGATCGTTAGGATTCCTGGTTCTCATCTAATTCCTAAGCAAGGATTCCTTGATGGAACAGTGCTGGCAACCTTGCCGCAGGATAAGCCAATAATTCTTCATTGCAAGAGTGGAGTTCGTTCCGCAGAGTGTTTAGCGATTTTGAAGGGCGCCGGTTTTGCTGATGCAACCCACGTAGCCGGTGGCGTTATCGCCTGGGCAAAACAGATCGACACTTCGCTACCGGTTTATTGATGCGCAATTCTTATCAAGGGTGTCGGGTGCTTCTCGTACACGCGCATCCAGATGACGAGACTATTAATAACGGCGCGACAATGGCGCTTTATGCTGCCCTTGGTGCGAATGTAACCCTGGTTACCTGCACCCGCGGTGAAGAAGGAGAAGTTCTTACTCCAGAGTTATCTCACTTAGCAAGCGCTGTAAACGATGGGCTGGGTGAACACCGTGAAACAGAATTAGCTAACGCAATGAAAGCTTTAGGGGTAAGCGACTTCCGTTTTCTCGGAGCGGGAGAAGTTAAGTATCGTGATAGTGGAATGATGGGAACTCCACCTAACGAGCGACCAGATGTCTTTTGGCAAGCCGATATTGAAAAAGCTGCTGATTATTTAGTCGCGATTATCGATGAAGTAAAGCCACAAGTTTTGATTACATATGACGAAATTGGAGGATATGGCCATCCTGACCATATTCAAGCCCATCGCGTTGCCATGCGGGCGAGTGAAAAATCTAAATGGCAGATTCAAAAAATTTATTGGAACACAATGCCTAAATCTGTCTTAGCCGAAAGTATGGCTAAGATGAAAGAGTTGGGCTCTGACTTCTTCGGAGCAGATAATGTGGACGATCTACCTTTTGCTAAAGATGATGCTTTCGTTACCACGCTCATTGATGGAAACTCTTATGTTGATGCGAAGATGGAAGCAATGAAGGCCCATCACACTCAGATTTCCCTCGACGGACCTTTCTTTGCGCTCTCAAACAATTTGGGACTACAAGTTTGGGGCCACGAGTATTACACGTTAGTCAAGGGAGAGAAAGGCGCTCCATTTGATTTAAATGGACGTGAATCCGATTTATTTGCTGGTGTAAATCCTTAAATGAAATTCTTAGGCTCTCTTGTAATCGGTCTAGCCAGTGGAGCAGCGGCTATATTTCTTCACCACTTTGCGCCCCCTTTTGGAATTGCAATCGCAACCCTGGGCACATTCGCTGCGGTATGGGCGGTAGGGCGAACTTTCGGGAAACGAATTTATAAGTTGATCGCTGCGACTTCTTGGATTGCGATCTTTTGGCGAGGTGCATCGCTAGGAGTTGGCAACGAGATATTTATTCAGGGAGATAGATTAGGAAATACATTTCTAATCGCATCGGTCATCGCTTTGATTATTGCGATCGCGCTACCCGCTAATTAACTCCAGCTCCAACTCTGTCCTTCGGGTCCATCATTTACCGCAATCCCCGTATTGGTCAGCAAATCGCGGAGGCGATCACTTTCCGCCCAATTCTTCAATTCTCTCGCTTGCTTACGTTGTTGCAAAAGCTCGACTTGTTCAGATGTTAGCGGCCTAATCTCGAGCGGACGATCTAGGTCTAAACCAAGCAGAGAATCTGCATAAAGGAAGATAGATCGCTTAACTTCATTAGATAGGGAAGCGTCTTTCTCAATCGCCCGCAATCTCAATACAACCCGTGGTGTATCTAAATCTTTTGCAATTGCAATTAAAATTTCGGGATCTTGTAATTGAGTTAAACCCTCGCCCCAAATGGCCATATTAGTTCGCCAGCGCTTTAAAGTTAAGTTAGCAGCTTCGAGTCCGTCCCAAGTTAAATCCATTTGTGAGCGATACCGATTTTCTAGAAGTGATAAACGTAAAGAGAGTGGATCAAGTCCACGTTCCTCTAAATCTTGCACGAGGACAACGTTGCCTGCGCTCTTGGACATCTTTCTTCCCTCAAAGAGCAAATGCTCGCCGTGAACCCACATCTTCACAGCTTCGTGGCCGACAATGGAATTAGATTGGGCGCGTTCATTTTCGTGATGAGGGAAACGAAGATCTATTCCGCCCACGTGAAGATCAATTCGCTTATCTAATAGATCAAGAGACATTGCTGTACATTCAATATGCCATCCGGGAAAACCCTTGCCCCAAGGCGAATCCCAAATCATTTCCGTGCGATTTCCTGCGCCTTTCCAGAGCGCCCAATCAGCGTGAAAACGTTTATCGCCTTCATCACTGTATTCATAACGATGACCCGGCTTAAGCGCATCCAGTTTATTACCACTAATCGCACCATAACTTGGAACTGATTTCGCATCAAAGTAAACCGAACCGAGTTCGGTTACATATGCATGTCCGCTTGCGATCAACTCCGAAATTGTCTCCAACATCAAATCTATAGTTTCACTCGCCCTTGGGTAGGCATCAGCAGGACGAATATTTAATTTAGCCAAGTCCTGATGGAATTTTGCTTCATAAATCCGCGCAATCTCAAATGGATCTCGTTTCTCCAGTTGGGCTTGCTGAAGCAACTTATCTTCTGCCTGAAAATCTTCAGACATATGCCCAACATCAGTAATATTTTGAATGAACTTAACTTGCTGGCCATCCATTTTAAGCGCTCGAACAATCAGATCGGCGAGAAGAAATGTCCGCAAATTTCCTACGTGGGCGTCGCGATAGACAGTTGGGCCACAACAATAGATATTGATTGTCTCCTCGTCAGCAGGAACCGCTTTCAACTCTCGAGTTAGCGTGTCATAAATTGAAAACATCATTTATCTCGCCTTTTCATCAGAGAGCGATATACGAACTTATGGTGAGTTCTAAATCCCATTGACTCATATAGCGCTAGCGCTGACGCGTTTTCTTCATCAACCTGGAGGCCAACCTTGGTAGCCCCATCACTTCTTGCGGCCGCGAGTAAATTGTTCATTAAAAACTTTGCAACGCCCTTCCCGCGAAAAGTAGGTTCAACAAAGAGTCTGGTGACAATAGACCAAGTACCATATGTTGCTATACGTCCAACTGCAACAATTTGGTCACCATTTTTTATCGCACCATATCGCGCTGGATAACGGGTCATTAAATTTTCTAACGGCTGATCAGATTGGATTTCCAGCCACGACTTTGTGGGAAAATCCAATACTTCACAGGTAAATTCTTTATTGTCTGCAAATTCTCTTTCGCCGATATCTCGAATTAGAAAATTGGCAGTGACCTTCTTGCTCCAACCAGTTTTATCTAGGTATAAATCCAACTCCTCATAAATCGGCAGAGCGACAGTAAATGTGGGAGTTAACTTATTCTCTCGGTAGATATTGATTACCTCATTGACGGCACCTTCAATATCAATTGGCGGCTCTCCAATTGGGCCGGCACCTAGAGGCAGAGCGGAATTTGCCCGCATCGTAAATCCATCTGAAATACGTAATCGCCATTTTCCAAAATCGATTACGCGATCTGCCGGCCAGGTTAGATCCGAGAGTTTTTCTAGCTCTAATATTCTTTGCGAAAGCGGAGCGCCTTTGCCAGCTAAATCAGGCTGCGGTTTGATCTCTCGCCAGATCGCTATTTCATCCGGTGAAAAGAAAATTGACTCAGCCTTCGAATTAATTAAGTGGTTATCGCTCTGCAAAATACCCACGATATCTTTATAGCCACCGCTGGGTTCATGGAGTCGGATCGTCACGCGTTTGCCGATGGCTCCACTAAGTGTCCCAATATTTGAGAGCATAGATTTCTGGGCCGCCTCGGTCATGTTGATACTTTAATCGGGCAACAGCGCCTGCGCATGGTTAGAATAAGTGCCATCGTGAGGTGCGCCTAAAAAAGCGCTATCAAAACTGGAGGCTAGTTCGTGACCTATGTAATTGCCCAACCATGCGTTGATGTGAAGGATAAGTCTTGCATTGAAGAGTGCCCAGTTGATTGCATCTATGAAGGTGCACGATCGCTCTATATCCAACCGGATGAATGCGTTGATTGTGGCGCTTGCGAACCAGTGTGCCCAGTCGAAGCCATCTACTACGAGGATGACATTCCTTCACAATGGAAAGATGCTTCAAAGATAAATACAGAATTCTTCGTTGAACTTGGTTCACCGGGAGGCGCTGCAAAGGTAGGCCTCACAGATAGCGATCATCCACTTGTCGCTGCGCTTCCTCCAAAAGAATAACTTAGATTTTCACTGACTGATCTTTGAGAAAATGCGCCAACCATTACCAGATTTTCCCTGGGATGCTCTAGCGCCATATGGAGATAAGGCCCGCGCACATGCGGAAGGCATCATTGATTTATCTCAAGGCACGCCAGTTGATTCCACCCCCGAGTTAATTCAACGCGCACTGCGTGAAAGTTCAGATTCTCCTCGTTATCCAGTAACTGCAGGAACTAAAGATTTGCAGAGCGCAATTCGTAATTGGGCCATTAACCATTTGGGTGCGTCTGGTGACTTCGATGTTCTTCCGGTCATTGGTTCAAAAGAGTTAGTAGCTTGGCTGCCGACTATTTTGGAGAGCAAGCAAGTTATTTATCCAGAAGTTGCCTATCCAACATATTTAGTTGGTGCCTTGTTGGCACAAGCAGAACCAATCGCCGTCGGCGTTGATGCAAAAACTTGGCCCAGCGCCGATTTTGCTTGGATTAATACACCAGCAAATCCGACTGGTCGCGTTCATTCAGCGGCTGAAATTCGTTCGGCGATTGATTGGGTGCGCACCAATAACGCTGTTCTAGTTTGCGATGAGTGCTATATAGATTTTGGAGATACACAAGTTCCAACTTCGCTGCTGAAATACACCAATGGCGATAACACTAATCTCTTGGTTGTGCACTCACTTTCAAAGCGCTCTTCAATGGCTGGCTATCGTGGTGCATTCCTAATTGGTGATTCAAAGTTGATCGCAAGAATTCGCGAAATTAGAAAGCACGCAGGAATGATGGTTCCGCTTCCGATTCAGAATTCTATGGTCGCGGCCCTTAGCGATGAAAAGCATGTAGAAGCACAACGCGCTCGATACAACTCTCGTCGCGCGGTTCTCGCTCCCGCCCTGCAGGAAGCTGGCTTCAGAATTGAAGATTCAGTAGCAGGGCTTTATATCTGGTGTACCCGATCTGAGGATTGTTGGGTATCTGTGGATTGGCTAGCTGGTTTAGGAATCTTGGCTACTCCAGGATCTTTTTATGGACCGCTTGGCACAAACTTTATTCGTATCGCGATGACCGCCACTGATGCACAAATTGCAGATGCCGCCGCACGCATCCGACAGGCGCTCAAGTAATGGCGATTGGGATTTTATTAGTTGGTGGTTTTGGCACTCGCTTAAAGCCACTTACAAATCAAACGCCAAAACCAATGCTACCTGTTGGTGGGAAGCCGGTTACGGAGCATCAGTTATTGGCCGCTAAAGCGGCAGGAATTAACACAGTGGTTTTAGCGACCTCGTACCTCTCGGAAGTATTTACTCCTTACTTTGGAGATGGCTCTAAATGGGGAATGAATCTGCTCTATGCCATTGAAAGTGAGCCACTTGGCACTGGGGGAGCAATACGTAATGCCGCCGCCCTACTTAACTTTGCTGATTTAGATGAAGAATTCGTAATCTTTAATGGTGATGTATTAAGTGGACACGATATTGCGGCCCAGCTCGAATTTCATAGAGCGAATAGCGCTGATGCCACACTTCATTTGATTGAAGTTGCCGATGCGCGAGCATTTGGCTGCGTTCCAACGCATCCCGATGGAAGAGTTATCGACTTCTTGGAAAAGATGGAGCATCCGGTTACAAATTCAATTAACGCCGGTTGTTACATTTTTAATTCATCTGTAATTTCAGAGATTCCAGCTGGTGAAGTCGTCAGTATTGAGCGCCAGACTTTTCCTAGGTTAGTCAAAAATGGTCGCCCAGTTTATGGATATCACGAGCAGTCTTATTGGCTCGATATCGGTACTCCAGCGGCGCTCTTTAAAGGTTCACGAGATATTGTTGGCGATGGTTTTCTTGCGGGCCCCGGGAGCACAATCGGTGAGAGATCAACGGTTTCTGGCGGAAGTTCAATCGGCGCAGGATCAACCATTGGTACTGACTGTGCAATTGATAATTCGATAATTGGCGATGGGGTGGAAATAGGGAATCACTGCACCATCGCCGACTCATTTATTCTCCACAATTCTAAAGTTGTGGATGGCTCGATAATTATCGGAAAATACATATCGCCAACAGAAAATCTGCCGATTTTGACCCAATAAGTCGATAAATCTCCGGTAAAAACGCTGAAAGTGAGCGTAATTCTCCGATTTGCAGGCTTTCTTCGGCTTGACTTAAAGGGATTACAAGCGTGTAATTCGCTCTAGAGAAGTTACGTTCATAAAGGGCGTAGCCAACAAAGGTCTTGAGGAGATTAGTCGATGCCGATTCGTCCAGAAGCTACACCTACTGGCAATCCAACAGCCCCTACTGCTGGACCATCAATCAAATTAGCAAACGGAGAGAATCTTGAACTCTCCTGGCAAGAGCGCGCTCTTTGCGCACAAACAGATCCAGAAGCATTCTTTCCTGAAAAAGGCGGTTCAACTCGTGAAGCAAAGCGGGTCTGCCTCTCTTGCGATGTTCGTCAAGAATGTTTGGAATACGCGCTGGCTCATGATGAGCGCTTTGGAATCTGGGGTGGACTCTCCGAACGTGAGCGTCGCCGTTTGAAGCGCCGCCCAGCGTAACTCTCATGAGTTCACATCGCGTCACCGCGATTCTCGTACTTCACGACGGCGCAACCTGGTTGCCCGAAGTTGTTGTATCGCTAACTTCCCAAACTCATAAGATCGACCAAATAGTTGCAGTTGATACAGGTTCCGTTGACTCTTCTGCAAAGTTAGTTAAAGGCGCACGAATTCCAGTTTTACCAATGGATCGCGAAACAGGTTTCGGCGAAGCAATCTCTCACGCCGTTTCAACACTTCCCGCGATCGCAGATCCAGAAAGAGAATGGCTCTGGATAATTCATGATGATTTATCGGTTCATCACAAAGCGTTAGCTAATTTAATTTCAGAGGTAAAGACCCGTCCCAATGTTGTTATGGCTGGTCCAAAACTATTGGGTTGGCACGATCGCACGCACTTGTTAGAAATTGGAATCAGCATTGCCGCCAATGGAAATCGTTGGACTGGACTTGAACCAGCGGAATATGACCAAGGACAGAGAGATGGAGTTCATGAAGTCCTTGCAGTCAGCACTGCAGGTGCCTTAATCCGCCGCGATATTTTTGAACAACTAGGTGGTTTCGATCCCAATCTTGATTTATTTCGTGACGATGTAGATTTTGGATGGCGCGTACATTCAGCCGGTTATGCCGCTATAGCGGTCTCGAGCGCAGTGGCATTCCACGCAGAAGCATCTGCAAATGAACGCCGAAGAGTTGATGTCGCTGAGGCATTTTTACACCGCCCACTTTTATTAGATCGACGAAATGCCGCTTACGTTCTCTTGGTTAATTCTTCTTGGTGGCGTTTACCTCTTCTTACCGTCCAACTTCTATTAGGCTCGTTTTTTCGGGCGATTGGTTTCTTGTTTGCAAAATTGCCCGGTTATGCCAGCGATGAGATCTTGGCAGTAGGAACTTTATTTATTCACCCTGGTGAATTGCTTGAAGCCCGAAAGGTAAGACGTGCACAACGTTTAGTGCCAGCCGGAATCGCACTGAAATTTATACCGTCTCGTTGGTCTCAAATTCGCCAATCACTTTCAAGGAGTGCTGAATGGATTCGCGCTCGTGTATTCCCCGATGAGATAACGGAAATTAGTGATGTCTCCATTTTAGACGAGAATCTTGATGAAGAAGATTTGCTAACCCCGGCAACTAACCGAAATTGGTTTTCGCTAGTTAAGCGCCCACAGGTTGCCTTGCCAATTTTTCTATTTCTACTAACTCTAATTTGGTCTCGAAATCGTTTGGGCTCAGTTTTTGGTGGCGCTCTTCCCGAACAACCTGCAGGAGTAAGCGATCTGTGGAAATCCTACCTAAGTGGTTGGCATTCGATTGAAATGGGAACTTCTTCTGCATCCCCAACTTGGCTGGCTATTCTCGCGGTACTTGCTACACCGTTTTTTGGAAGTTTAAAGTTGTTTACTTCTCTTCTCTTCTTCTTTGCCCCTCTTTTAATTGCCGGGTCCGGATATCTACTTCTTCGCCGGCTGTCTAGTAACCGATGGTTAGTTGCAGGCGCATCCCTACTTTATGCGATTTCACCTGTAGCAATATCTGCAGTTAATTCTGGGCGCTTAAGCACAGTAGTGGCTTTGATTTTCTTGCCCTTATTAATCAATGCATCTCAAGGAATCTTTGAGATAGATCAATTTTCATGGCGTCGTATCTTCGGCATTTCACTTTTGAGTTCGGTTCTTTTTGCATTCTCGCCAATTCTGCTCTTGATTGGCCTGCTCTTTAGCGGTTTTGCAATTTATCGTGACTACTCGGCGAGTGAACACGGAGTCAATGTCGAGCTTTTTAATCAACGCCTCTATCGCCGTACAGCTCTAGTCATCACTCCATTTCTAATCTGCGCTCCTTGGAGTTTTGAGTTATTGACCCAACCAAAGCGTTTCTTCTTTGAATCAGGGTTCCTCATTTCAGGTGGGGGTCCGAACTTCGCACTCTTCGGCAATCCTGGTGGGCCTGGATCTCTTCCGATTTACATCGTTAGCCCACTTGTCTTACTTCTAACCATCTCGCTCTTTTCATCAACCAAAGCTCGCTTTGTGGCAGAACTTGGATTTGTTCTACTTTTAGCGGCGATTTTATTAAGCACAGTCTCATTAACGGGCCACGGATCATCTATACCGACTCAAATTTATGTTGGCTCAATTCTTACTCTCACAACTATCGCATCAATCAGTGCTTCGGTGATTATGCTAGATAAACTGGGTGAGCGACTTATCGCTACAAATATTAATTATCGCCATATTTCCGCAGCAACGCTCTTGGTTGTTACTGCTTTGTACTCGGTAACCTCGATCTCGTGGATGGTTACTAGAGGTGCAGATTCTCCTCTCCAAACCGGCAAAGGTGAAGTTTTACCAGCATTTCTTGAGATTGAAAAAGATGCCAAAACTATGGTTATTCGACCACGTGTCATTGATGAAGAGGTAACTTTGAATTACTACATCGCCCGCGGAGGAGATGTCAGCCTAGGAGAACCGGATTTAGCGCCGACTGACAGAGAGCAAATCTCAAGTGCAGTTCAGGAAATTGCAGATGGTAGTGGTTTGACTGCGAGCACAACCTTTGCGGTTCACGGCGTAAAGTACTTATTCTTAAAGAGTCCGATTGATGAAAATATTGCGCGGGTCATTGATGGGTTAGGAGGATTTTCTCGAGCCTCTTCGACAAGTGCGGGAATCGTCTGGGAGATTTCCGTAAATACTGGTGAAGTTATCTTCACTGATTTATCTGGAAAAAATTCTGTACTGCAACAGGGTGAATTAGGTATCACCGTAAATGAACCTGGCGAATTGACTCTGACCGAAAATTACAGTCGGGGATGGAGAGCGCTGCAGGATGGTTCTCGCTTAGATCGTAAACTGAGCGTTGATGGAATGCCAGTGTTTACTGTTGCCGAACCGGGCTTAGTTACATTGATATATGACGGAACTTCACGTCGTGCGTGGGTGTCTTTCCAAATTATTGTCCTTGTCACGACAATAGTCCTTGCTCTTCCTGCTGGCCGCCGCCGACGTGAGATCGAAGATGCGGTGTTAGCGTGAAATTACAGCGCCCTACTCTGATTCTGGCCTCATTCATTTCGGTTGTGCTCTTAGCTAATGGCTTAAACGTTGGACTATCAAAGAATGAGTTTTCAAAGAATTTCCCCTCAGTCGTGTGCCCCCCTACTCCAAGTAAGATAACAAATGCGGTCTCACTTGCATCAAGCAAGACTCCACTGCGAAAGACTGGAACCAAGTCACTTTCCTTCGTTCCTGCACAAACACTCAGGTATATGCAAGATAAAGCGCCAGTGATAATTGAATCTCAAGGAACTACGCCTGTCGTATGGCAGATTCGCAAAGGAGTTTGGGCAGGAGCAACGATATGTTCGTCACTTCAAAATGAACAATGGTTTGTTGGCGGAGCCGCTGATGTGACTAGTATTGGCAAAATTTTGATTGTAAATAGCGGACTCAGTAATGCAATTGTTGATTTGCAAATATGGAATGAGATAGGAGAGCAACCCACAAAACCAATTACTCTGGAAGCTAACTCTTACCGCGAGTTTCGCCTAGATTCTCTAGCACCGGGATCTCGCGAAATCGTTATTAGATCATTAACGAGAGCAGGTCGAGTGACTAGCTACTTGATTGATGAGAGAGGTAAGGGGCTCAAGGCGCTCGGGGGCGATCTTGTGAATTTTGCACCAAAAGCAAGAAAAGAAATCTATATACCTGCAATTCCTCATACCGTACGAAAAGTTGGCAGAGAGGAAGTTGAGCTTAAGCATTCTCTCCGCCTTCTGGTTCCGGGTGAGCTAGATGCGCGCGTAACAGTGAAGGTTATATCGACAGATGGAAGTTTTATCCCAGCCGGATTTGAAAACAAAGTGGTCAAATCTGGATCGGTGATAAATCTCGCGTTAAATCCAAATCTTCCTCCCAGTAAGTTTGGCCTGCATATATCTTCTGATCAGGCGCTGGTGGCATCGGTGTACTCTCCAACTTTTGCGCAGAAGAAGGCTGACTTTATTTGGAGTACATCGGCTCCAGAGTTAAGCCCCATTTCAGTAGCAATATCGGGTCTAGCGCCACAGTTGGTTTTCATTGGCGGTTCTATAACTCTCGATATTGAAATGGTTCTTGATAAAGGGAAGCGAAAAGTGGTCGAAGTTAGAGGCGATGAAATTTCAACGGTTAAGATCCCAGATGGAGTAAGGTCAATAAAGTTCTCCAAGGTGGGTAAGGGAATTTATGGAGCTGGGCTAATTTACACAAAAAGCGGCTACGGTTATTTCCCATTAGCACCAGGAAGTGTGCTCACTAAATCTTCAGTGCCTCTTGCAAATATTGGCGTCTTAACTCCGTGACAATCCCAGTTTTTCACCCATTACCCCACTAGCCTTATAGCCATGAGTAAGTTGGCTAGAACAGGGCGTAGCTGTTCACGAGTAAGTTGTAGAAGTCTGGCTTCTATGACTTTAACTTACGTTTATGCCGACTCAACTGCGGTACTTGGCCCGTTAGCCACATTCTCCGAACCACATTCCTACGATCTATGCGAAACACATGGAAAGCGGCTAACAGTGCCAAACGGTTGGAATGTAATTAAAGAAGAGAGTTCTCATTTAAGTAGCGGTCCGAGCGAAGACGATTTAATGGCGATTGCAGATGCTGTCCGTGAAGTGGCTAATTTGAATATGGATCCCGTAACTTCAAACGAAAGCGCATCTAATGATGTCAAGAACTCAGATGCGCAGATTGGTAGACGTGGCCACCTGCGGGCGGTTCCATCTTAAAATTGCTTTGGGTTATTAACTGTATTCGGCTAGGGAAAGAAGCAGAGTATTTCAATATTTAAAGCCTATGACATTCGCGGCTTAGTTGATGTAGAGATCACCGCCGATTTTTGCTTTGCCACAGGTGTGGCATTTGCGCGTTTTCTGCAACAAGAACGCGAGCCAGGAACAGTTGTCATTGGTGAGGATATGCGCCCATCATCTCCGACATTTGCAGATGCTTTTTCCGCTGGCGTAACCTCACAAGGTTTAAATGTTATTAGAATCGGCTTGGCTTCCACGGATCTGCTCTATTTTGCCGCAGGAAAGTTAAATTTTCCTGGGGCTATGTTTACCGCCAGTCATAATCCTGCTGAATACAACGGCATTAAGTTATGTCTAAGTGGAGCTAGGCCAATTGGTAAAGAGTCAGGGCTCTTGACAATCGAGCGCTATGTAACTGAGGGCTCACCAATTGACTTTAGAAATGTTGGCAATGAACGTAGCGAAGATATGTTGAGCGCTTATGTTGATCATTTGCTAACGCTAGTCGACTTATCCGGTAATCGTCCGCTAAAGGTAGTCATTGATGCCGGTAACGGAATGGCTGGACACACAGCTCCGGCGGTCTTTGCCAGATTAAATTGCGAAGTAATTCCAATGTATTTTGAATTAGATGGCACCTTCCCGAATCACGAAGCCAATCCGATTGATCCGAAAAACCTAAAGGACCTGCAGAAAGCAGTGAAGAAGCATAAAGCTGACATAGGACTGGCATTCGACGGAGATGCTGACCGATGCTTCTTGGTTGATGAAAATGGTGATCTCGTAAATCCCTCAACTCTCACCGCTTTGATAGCAGATCGTGAGTTAGCAAAAAACCCTGGCGCGAATATTATTTATAATTTGATTTCATCTCGTGCGGTGGCGGAGATAGTTGAAGAACGTGGTGGCGCTGCGATTAGATCAAGAGTCGGGCATTCATATATAAAAAAGTTGATGGCCGAAACCGGCGCTGTATTTGGTGGCGAACATTCTGGTCACTTCTACTTTCGCGATTTCTGGAAAGCTGACTCAGGAATGTTAGCGGCTTTACATGCAATCGCCGCGCTAGGCGAAGCAAACTCATCACTCTCGAAGTTACTCAAACCTTATTGCCGATATGTAAGTAGCGGAGAAATTAATTCTGAAGTCACTGACTCACAGCTTTCAATGGGAAATGTGGAAGCAAAATTTGGAAGGGCAGCCGGGGTAGATGTTGATCATTTAGATGGTTTAACTGTTAGCGGAGATAGCTGGTGGTTTAATGTCCGAGCATCCAACACTGAGCCTTTATTGCGTTTAAATGTTGAAGCCAAGACACAGGCACGCATGGAAAAGATTCGCGATGAGGTGCTCGCCACAATCCGTGGTTAGCGTCTAAATAGCCAGTAAGGGTCAGCGGGCGCTAATCTATGCACAGAGCCGCCTAGCACAGTAGAGCCCTACGCCTTAGGTAAGCACAGTCCAATCAACTGTTATTCATTACCATTTAAGGAGAAGAACATGAATTCACCAATTACATCAACACTTCCGCGCCACGATATTGCTGATGCCTCACTTGCAGCTGAAGGTCGCAAGAAGATTGAGTGGGCAGAGCGCAATATGCCCGTACTCGCGCAGATCCGTGAACGATTCGAGAAGTCAAAGCCATTTACTGGCGTAAGAATTTCTGCTTGTATGCACGTCACAACCGAAACTGCGAATCTAATGCGCGTTTTGAAAGCAGGGGGAGCGGAGATCGCACTCTGTGCTTCAAATCCACTTTCTACACAAGATGACACTGCTGCTGCACTTGTTCACGAATATGGAATTTCAGTATTTGCGCGCAATGCTGTCGATCGCGATGGTTATTACTCACACATTAACGCCGCCCTTGATATCGAACCTCACCAAGTATTCGATGACGGTTGTGATCTTGTAAACACTCTTCACACAACTCGTAAGGAACTTCTTCCAAAGATCGCAGGCGGTTGTGAAGAAACGACAACTGGCGTAATCCGTCTTAACCAAATGGCTAAAGATGGTGCACTTACATTCCCAATGATTGCTGTCAACGACACCGACACCAAGCATATGTTCGACAACCGCTACGGAACAGGTCAATCAACGCTCGACGCTGTCTTCCGTGCAACAAACTTTCTTCTTGCTGGGCGTATCGTCGTCGTTGCAGGATTTGGTTACTGCGGTAAAGGCGTTGCAGAACGCGCAAAAGGTATGGGCGCTGATGTAGTTGTTACCGAAATTGACCCAACTAAAGCGCTCGATGCAATGATGCAAGGCTTCCGAGTAATGCCAATGCTTGACGCAGCGAAGGTCGGCGATGTCTTTATTACCGTCACAGGAAATCGCGATGTATTACGCGATGAGCACTTTGCAGTGATGAAAGATGGCGCAATTATGGCTAACTCCGGCCACTTTGATATTGAGATTGATGTTGCTTGGCTAGAACAGAATGCAAAGAAAAAGAACGCCAAGATGCGCCATCAGACAGATGAATATGTTCTTGCTGATGGACGTCGCCTGCTACTTCTCGCAGAAGGCCGTTTAGTAAATCTAGGCGCCGCCGAAGGACATCCAGCATCTGTCATGGATATGTCATTTTCCGATCAAGCCTTAACAGCTGAATATCTTGTTAAGGAAGCTAAGAATCTTCCTGCTGGTGTTCACAGCGTTCCAACGCATATCGATAAGGAAGTTGCCAGCCTCAAGTTAATTTCTATGGGCGGTCGAATCGATACTTTAACTCCAGCTCAAGATATGTATTTGAACTCTTGGGAGCACGGTAGCTAATGACCTTAGTCATGGTCGTCGATGACGACCAGGATCTTGCGGAGATGCTTGGCATCGTTTTAACAGGTGCCGGCATCGACGTGGATCTAGTAAGTCGTGGTGATGAGGTTCTGGAAGTATTTAGAAATAATCCTCCAGATCTTGTTCTGCTAGATGTAATGCTTCCGGGATTAGACGGAATTGAAGTTTGTAAGTTAATACGTGCTGAATCTATGGTTCCTATCGTCATGCTCAGCGCTAAGGGCGATACCAATGACATAGTTAAAGGCCTTGAAGCTGGGGCCGATGATTACATGGTTAAACCTTTTCGACATCCATCAGAGTTAATCGCAAGAATTCGTACTCGCCTGCGCCGGACTAATGCCGATGTTTTGGGGCTATTGACCATTGGCGATCTCTCAATTGATGTCACCGCACACGAAGTTAGTCGCGGCGGAAAGAAGATTGCCTTGACTCGACTGGAGTTTGATTTGTTAGTTGCATTGGCGAAAGAGCCAGGAAGAGTCTTCACGAGAGATGCCTTACTTGGTGAAGTCTGGGGTTACCGTCATTCGACCGACACACGTTTAGTTAATGTGCACGTACAACGACTTAGATCAAAGGTAGAACACGATCCAGAACGCCCCGAAATAGTAATGACGGTGCGTGGAGTTGGATATAAAGCTGGAGTAATGGGCGGTTCCTAATATGAACCGATTTTCAAGCACAGTTAGGAATTCACTTGCCTCGAAGGTAATTGTCTCCACAGTACTTTTATCTTTAGGTGTTGTATGGCTAACCGGATCAGCGCTCTACTCGCAACTTTCTGACGGCGTAAAGCAAGTAAATCTTGAATCCTCTCTTGCCGAAGCCAGATCTTCATTTTTCAACGCGCAATATCAATTTTTGCTCAACGAAAGAGCTGATGTCTCTGTGATCACAAAAGCAGTACAGGATGTGATCATCTCCTCGACTGAGGTGAGCCTTAGCCAAGATAGAAAATCGATATTCCTAGAGAGATTTGGAGCGCCATTCAAATTTTCATTGAAGGTTGAATCGCCGGATTACAGCACAACTACTGACGGCTTGAAAGTTTCATCCGTTCCCGAGGAACTGCGCGAACGGGTGCGCTCCAGTGATTTAGTCGAATATCAATATGCAAGAGCGAGCTACCAAGATCGTGAAGATGCGAATGTGTTAATTGCTGGTCGAAAGATTGAGATTCCAAAGTCTGGTAACTATGAAATGTATCTGGTTTATTCACTAAATAACCAAAACCGGACTCTCTCTATAATCAAGAACGCTCTCTTGTTAACAGGCTTCGCTCTTATCTTTCTTATCGGCTTGATTACTTGGTTAGTTGTGCGCCAAGTAGTAAGGCCGGTTCGTGAAGCAGCAACCATTGCTAAGAAATTTACGGAAGGTGATTTCTCGCAGCGGATGAAAGTAGATAGTTCAGATGAAATCGCAACTCTGGGCACGGCATTTAACGAAATGGCTCTCTCGCTAGAGTCGCAGATTTCTCGTTTGGAAAACCTATCGCGTGTTCAGCAGAGATTTGTTTCTGATGTGTCTCACGAGCTGCGTACGCCGCTAACGACTTTGCGAATGGCTTCAGAGGTTATCTATGGCAAGAAGGAGAGTTTTGATCCGACAATTGCGCGGAGTGCAGAACTCCTCATCGCACAATTAGATAGATTCGAAAGACTTTTAGAAGATCTTCTCGAAGTTAGCCGATTTGATGCAGAAGTTGCCGTTTTAGAACCAGTAGATTTTGATTTAATAAGTCTGATTGAAAGATGTATGGAAGATGTGCGGGCTAATGCACACGATCATCCAATTTCTATCTCAATTGACCACGAAACCGAACAAGTAATGATTAAAGCCGATATTAGGCGCGTAGAGCGCATTATGAGAAACCTGCTTTCAAATGCACTAGATCATGCTGAAGATAAGCCAATCAATGTCACGGTCGTCGCGACACGAACAGAAGTAGCTGCTGGAGTGCGCGATTATGGAACCGGCATTGAACCTTCAGCGCTATCTAGAATCTTCGATAGATTCTGGAGAGCAGATCCGTCGCGCGCCCGAGTTCGTGGTGGCACCGGACTTGGACTTTCTATTGCGCTGGAAGATGCGCGTTTACATAATGGTGAATTAGATGCTTGGGGCCTTCCTGGACACGGTGCGCACTTTGTTCTGACGCTACCCCGAATCGCTGGCGAGCAGATTGGTGGAAGACCTATCCGCCCGCAACCACAGGACTATCCCCAGAATATTTAAGTAAACTTTTTTCTTTTATCAAGCGCTAGAGAATGGCGCAATGAAAAATCTAGCAGATCTAATTTTTCCATTAAGATGTATTGGTTGTTCGCAGCTTGGAATCTCAATCTGTTCCGCTTGCCGAAAAAATTGGCATCCCCACATTTATCATCGCAATTTAAATGTGTTATCAAAAAATTATCCAGTAATTTCTGCTATTGAGTACTCTTCTGTTGCATCTGCAGTTATATTGAGGGCAAAAGAGTCAAGCCAAGCAATTGCTGATGAATTGGTGGTAAACGCTATTGCTCACTCTTTGCGTTACTTTGCAAAGAGTTATGGAACAGGAGTACTGGTCGCGATTCCTTCTC
>Ga0315899_10001070_pt1 | contig 31774 bp, 31 predicted proteins | sample LakEriMetagenome_2_FD_203518 | JGI IMG/M metagenome (GOLD analysis project Ga0315899, IMG submission 203518) | Freshwater fungal communities from buoy surface, Lake Erie, Ohio, United States - Buoy 4 MA112 | ecosystem: Environmental > Aquatic > Freshwater > Lake | place: USA: Lake Erie, Ohio...
CGTCACCGTGTTCGCATCGAAGGCGGCACGAATGATGTTGCGCCGTCGCTCGCCCTTGATAGCGGCGATGAGATGCGTCTTGTGTATGCCACAGGATGCAATCGCTCGCTTCGTTGTGGTCAGTTGGCCTCGCGAAAGAGGGGTGTGCCGAGAGTCAGCAGGATGAGTGCGCCGAGGATCAACCCAGCAGCCGACGAAAAGAGTATCGGCCCGTAGCTTTGGAGCCGGTCGTACGCCATGCCGGTCAGCACGGGGCTCAAGGCTGCACCCAAATAAAAGCTGGTTAGCTGCCAGCCGTAAATGCGTCCGTAAGCGCGCAAGCCAAAATATCGACTGGAGAGGTAGGCAACGAGGTCTACCTCCGCGGCGGCAGCGAGCCCGATGGCCAGCACGCTCAGAATAATCAGCCAGGTTGGAATCTCGGGTAAATAAAGTACGAAACAACCGAGGGCGCAGACCGCTAGCACGACAGTAGCGACGAGTGCGGCCGAACATCGATCCAGCAAAAAACCGATGAGTATTCGACCGGTCAGAACGGAGATACCCATCAAGCCCGCGATGCTCGCCGCTCTCATGCGATCGAGACCGCGGTCCACCAAGAGCGGGATGAGATTGATGATGAGCGCCGAGATCACTCCTGACACCAAGAAAAAGCACGATGCGATTTTCCAGAAGACTGGATGCCGCAAGGCTTCGGCGAAATCTACGCCGGGTATAGGTTTATCGGCGATGACTACAGGGCTCTGGGTCGTTGTCGTTGCCGCACTCGCCGTCGGATCAATGACAGGCGGATGCTCTTTGAGCAGGAGTGCGATAAGTGGCATCGCAACGAGCAGCAGAAAGCCGCCCATGGCGAGATAACCACCTTGCCAGCCGTACCGGCTGATCACCCATGTTAGAGTGGGTGGTGCAAAAAAGCTTGCTAGGCCTGATCCGGCAAGTGCCACGCCGAGCGCGAGACCGCGGCTCTTGTCGAACCAAAGATTGACCGTGCGGGTCCAGACCACCGGAGTCGTTCCACCACCGACGACGGCGAGTACAAACCAGGCCGCATAGAACAGGGCGAGCGAGTCGTTGATGGTGGTCATCGCGGCAAAGCCGATGCCACCTGCCAGCATCGAGAGTAAACCGACGCGTCTTGCGCCAAAGCGATCGACAAGCCCGCCTACGACAGGCGCTGTGAGCGCTGTCCCGAGAATGAGAAAGCTCGCTGCGGAGGAGATTTCGCCGCGCGACCAGCCGAAGGCGTCTACGAGGGGAATGATGAATACACCGAAGCTATAGAACGCCAGTCCAGTGACCCCAGCGCCCGTGCCGATCGCGGCGGCGAGCAATGATCGCCACCCTCTTTTAAATTCAAAGATTTTTTCTGTCACTCACTAACCGTCCCATTTTATTACAGGGCTACGATCAAAACAAAATCCACTGATTTATTGGACCGCCTGAATATGATGACCTCGATCGTGACTCCCAATCATATTCGCGGCTACGCCGTTTTTACGAAAATGATTGCTGTTCAGTTATCATACCCGGTAGTCTAACTTTACATTCATATGGTTGATAAAATCCGCTTGACCGATCGGGTCGTAGTTATCACTGGTGGCGGTGGTGGCATAGGCCGCGCCTGCGCATTACGCATGGCTGAGCTCGGCGCCGATATTGTGATTGCCGATATAGTTCCCGAGCGTTGCGAGGAGACCGCAGATCGGGTTCGTGCGCTCGGCCGCAAGGCGCTACCGTTCCCTACGGACGTGATGGAGACCGAGCAGATCCGGTCGGTCGTCGATGCTGCCGAGAAATTGTTCGGGAGGATCGATATTCTCGTCAACAATGCCGGCGGTGTTTCTTATAAGCCTTTTCTCGAGCAAAGCGAGCGTAGCTGGCGACGCCATATCGACATCAATTTCGTCAGCATGCTGGCAGCGACCCACGCGGCGGCGCCGATCATCGCGCGCGGCGGACGCGGGGGCTCCATCATAAACGTCGCCTCCATCGAGGGTCTTCGTGCGGGTCCCAATGTCGCCGTGTACGCTGCATGCAAGGCCGCGATGATCAGCTTCACGAAATCTATGGCGCTGGAGTTCTCTGGTGATCGAATCCGTGTCAACTGCATCGCTCCCGATCACACGATCACACCAGGTGGGCGCGGCAATCGCGCCGGTCCGATCGATCCGACCAAGTGGCGTGTTCCGACGCCGGAGGAGGACGATCGTATGCGGCGGGTGATCCCTTTGCTACGTGAAGGCGATGATGTCGAGTGCGGTGACCTTGCCGCCTATCTCGCTTCCGACATGGCGTCCTACATCACCGGCGCATTGATTCCGATCGATGGTGGAACGTATGCAGCGTCCGGTTGGGTACGAGGTAGCCGCGGACAGTGGACGCAGATGGAAGGGCAGCGACCCGACAGGTGAGCGTCGCCGCGAACGACTAGCGCTTTACAGGCTACCCGGACAGTCGTGCCGTACGCACGGCTAGTTGCCAGAAGCGATGGGCGAGAGTACGCGCACGAGGCTTGGCCAAGCGAGCGAGCAAAAAATTTACCTCGGGAGCGTCGGTCACCTCACGCCGTACGAAGCCCTCGTGGGGTGCCGTGTCAATTGATCTGAGGCTGATCATCGCCATCTTGTCGGTCGCCGCGTAATACACGACCGCCGCGCCTCCTTCGCTAACCGGGACCGCTTGTGCGCCGTGCGCAAAAAACGGTCCATAAATCCTTGCAAAATCAGCTTTGTCGCGCCCCGTGCTCGCGATTGCGACCGAGAGTCCTGTCAGATCTTGCAGTGACAAACTCCGGCGCCGCGCGAGCGCATGGCCACGCGGCAGCAGCAGGTTGGGCTTCACGGTCATGATGGGGAAGGCTTCTACGTCCTCCGGCAGTGTCGCATCGGCGATGAGCGCGATATCGAGTGAGCCGGCGTGCAGCCGTGCCAGTTGACGATTGCTCGTCCCGCTGACCGTCTGCACGCGAGCGCCGCGTGATTTGTCCGTAAATTCCTTGAGTAAATCGCGCATTTGCGGCGACCAGTACACGTAGGGATTGGTACCAACGCGAAGCACCGAGGAGTTTTCATGCTGCATGGACGCTACGACACGTCCGGCCTTGGCGTGCGCCGCCGCGACCTCTTGCGCAACCGGTAACAGCGCGAGTCCTTTGACTGTCAGTGCCACCGAGCGGGTCGAGCGCTCGAACAGTGGAAAGCCGAGGTAGATTTCCATCTGTCGAATCTGGCGGGAAAGGGTGGCCTGATCGATGCCGAGCGCAGCCGCTGCGGAACTGAACGACAGGTGTTCTCCCACCGATGCGAATCGAATGAGTAGGTGCGGGCTTAGCACGGCAAGCGGGAGTATATATGACTTTTTAACATCAATAGCGGGTTAAAGAGCCTTCGATCGGGCGATCGCCTTTCGCTAAGCTGCAACTGAGGAATATGCAGGAGACTCTTGTGCCGAATAGCGTCGAAGACGCCGTCGAATCGACCTTCAAACTCAGGCCCATGGGCGGTCATGTGGGCGCCGAGATTACCGATACCGATTTCTCCAAGCCGCAGTCGCCTGCGACTTTCGGCGCCCTTCGCGCCGCACTGGGACGTTACGGCGTGCTCTTTTTCAGGGATCAACAACTCAACGTCGAGCAGTATGTGCGCTTTGGCGAACAGTTCGGCCAGCTAGAAGACAACGACACGCTCGCGCACGTTGCGGGGTTCCCGCAGGTCGGGGAGCTCATCAAGGAGGCGAGTCATGTTACGAGCATCGGCGACATGTGGCATGTCGACCATACTTATTTGCCCGTGCCGATGCGCTACACCATGCTGCGCGCGATGGAGTTGCCGCCGTTCGGTGGCGATACGCTGTTTCTCAGCGCGAAAGCTGCGTTCGCTGCACTGCCTGACGGACTCAAGGAAACCCTGCGTTCACTTAAAGCGCTGCATTCGCGTTCCTATTTGATCCGAGACGCGCGCTATGCCGCGCAGTTCTTTAAAGAAAGACCGCCCAAGACCGATAAAATAGAGAAGAACAAAACAGCGATCCATCCGGCGGTCATACGTCTGCCGGATACAGACGAGGAAGTGCTTTTCGTCAACCCGGGCTACGTAGTCAAGTTCGATGGATGGACACAGAAGCTGTCGCAAGGGCTACTTGATGCGCTGTTCGACCATAGCTTGCAGCCGGAATTCCAGTGTCGCTTTCAGTGGCGGCCGGGGTCGATCATCATCTGGGACAATCTGCAAACGTGGCACTTCGCGGTGAATGACTACCACGGCCATCGTCGGTCGATGCAAAGACTAGTGATAGCCTGACGAAATCAAGCGGTGCAGTCGTGTCGGCAAGCACCACTTAAACGGAGCATTGGATGGCCAAAAAATTCGAAGACGAAATGGCAATCAGATCACTAATGTCGGCATACGCCGATGCAGTGAACCGTCGGGATCCGGAAGGAATGGCTGCAGTTCTCGCGCCGGATGCCATCATCGAAAAACCCGGCTACGGCGATCCCGTGCAGGGTGGTAACAAAATTCTCAAGCGATATCGTCGACTGCAGCGTGAGCGCCGCTTTCTTTGTCAGATGGTCCACAGCGGCGTCGTTCACGTGGATGGTGACTGTGCAACCGCGCGCTGGTGGTTTTCCGAAACGAAGCTCCCGGTGGACAGCGATCGCTGGCTTACGATGATCGGTGTGTATCAGGACGAGGTGGCTCGTCTGCCGCAGGGCTGGCGATTCACGCGCCGTATACAAACCACCATCAAGGAAATTTATCTACCCGAAAATTTGACGATCACCACGCACGCCCTTCCTGAGTTTTTGCTCATTGCGGGGTTACCCGGATAGTGATTGCGGTTGACCCTGGGCACGTGCCGTCGCAATGGTTCGTCGATTCGATACGACGGACGCCAGAGACCGGTTGGCTGAAAGTGCAGGGCGCCGCGTTGGAATGGGCCGCCTGGGGTGAGCGTGGCCGTCCAGGTCTGTTGCTGTTAATCGGCAACGGGGCGCACATCGGATGGTGGCGCCCGCTCGCGCCCTTACTTGTTGAGGACTTTCGGGTCGCGACGTTCTCTTGGTCTGGCATGGGCGCATCGGACTGGCGCGATGAATACAAGATCGAAACCTTCGTCGCTGAAGTGATGGCGGTGAGCGAAGCAACCGGGATGTTTGCCAGCGATACGCGGCCGTTGATTGCAGCGCATTCTTTCGGCGGCTTCTTGTGTTTGCCGACCCTTATCGCCCATGGCGAACGTTTTCGTGGAGCGCTCATTCTCGACTCGCGACTAAAGACTCGCGCGCTGTGGGGTGCGCAGGCCCTTCCAGTACAGCCGTTTCATATTCACGGTTCGCGCGAGCAGGCCATTGCGCGCTTCAGGCTGATGCCCGAACAGCCCGAACGCAATCGTTACTATCTCGACATGCTTGCCGAAGAGGCACTCGAAGAAGTGTCGGGAGGCTGGCGATGGCGGGCGGACCCGGCGATGCGCAATAAAACTCACCTTCCGCCGAACCTGATCTCGCTTATCCCGCAGGTTCCCTGTCCGCTCGCTTTCGTGCGAGCGCAGTACTCTTCGAGTGTGACGGACGATATTTGGGCGGAACAGCAAGCCGCGGCGCCGGCCAATACGCCATTCGTGGTAATTCCCGACGCCCATCATCACCTTATGATCGATCAGCCACTCGCCTTGCTTGCGGTGATGCGCGCGTTGTTGAGCAAATTCTGAACCCAGCTATTTTTCCAGGCCCACGAAAGGCTGCGTCAGTTCGCCGTGCAGGGGAATGCCGAGCAGGCAAGAGATCCACTGCATGCCGATCGGTGCTTCTGCTGCATTTTCAAAGTTGGCTTTTTTTTCGGGCGCGATCTCTGCGAGCCGAACGGCGATCAATGCTTGCCTGAATGATGCGAAAACCAGATGCCAGTCGAAGTGCATTGCTTTGCGTCCGGACATCGATTCCCAAAGGCGAATCGTTTCCGCCGGTGAGCCGAGACCTTCAAGGCGCGGCTTACCGCGACTCGCGGTGTTCTTGTGATCGGCGAGCGCCCACCAGGCAAGGTCGGCTTCCGCGCCGGCCAGCGACACCATGTCCCAGTCGAGTAAACCCGTGCAACGCGTACCGTCAAAGAGCAGGTTCTGCAGCCTGGCATCGCCCCAGGAAAGTTGCAGGATCGACTGACTGCTCGACGGCAGATTAGCGTGTAGCCACTCCGCCGCCTTGCGCATGAGGGGCAGCTCAAAGCTGCGACACCAGTTGCCGTACCGCGTCCAGTAATCCAGATTCCCGCGAAGCCCGTCTGCAGCCCCGACTCGGCGCTGGAGCTCCGGGAAGTGATCGCTACTCAAAGAATGGAAGGCGCTCATCGTGGTAACGGCTTCGCGCCAAACCATCGCGCGATCCTCGGTCGTAAGGTCGTGCAACCAGCCATGAAAATTAAAATTCGGTCGATCAGGTGGGGCGCGTCCCGCAAGGCGCGCGACCACCATAAACGGATGACCGAGTACCGAGCAGTCGAGTTCGACTGCGTGCACGCGTGGTACGGGAATTGAGCTCGACAGGCCGACGCGCTCGTACATATGGGCATGCAAGTGCAGATCGGAGTCTGGATAGAGCGCGTTATCGCGATTGAGGCGTATGACGAGCCCCGGTCCAGGGCCCTGCGCCGCCATGGTTTCCAGCAACAGCGTATCGCTGGCGAGGCCTGCGCTTGCAGGGCGATCAATGTGCAAGACCTGCAGTGTGCCGAGCGCAGGAAGCCGCGTTGCTAGCCACGCATCGAGACGTGTGCGAATCTTCGCATCGTCGAGGGTAGATTCATTCATGACGCAAAGTATCGAAAGTTTCCGCACTGAAATTTGCATCGCCGACGAGTCGATCGTCGATCTGCAGGAGCGCTTGCGAAAGACTCGTTGGCCCGTCGTCCCGCAGGGTGATGATTGGGTCTACGGTACGAATCTTTATTATCTGCAGAGTGTCATCGAGCAGTGGCATTCGCGTTTCGACTGGCGTCAACAACAGACTCGACTCAACCGCTACGCGCATTACCTTTTGCCGGTAGATGCGTCGACGGGTCAACGATGGGTCCATGCCGTCATCCTGCGTAGTGCACAGGGAATGAGGGCGCCCATACTCATGGCACACGGTTGGCCCGGGAGTTTCGTTGAATTTTTGGGCACAGCCGAGAGACTGTCGGCACCCGAGACCTTCGGCGGCGACCCTCGCGAGGGCTCGACGGTAGTGCTCTTGTCGCTGCCTGGAGCTGCGCTGTCCTCCGCGCCCGCGGTGCCCATCGGGCCGCGAGAGATCGCGGCTGATTGGCATTCGGTGATGACTCAATCGCTCGGCATACGTCAGTTCTTTGTGCATGGCGGGGATTGGGGCGCAGCCATTGCATCGTGGCTTGCCGTCGATGCGCCGTCCTGTCTGCAGGGGTTGCATCTCACCTCGTCGATCATGCAACCCGATGTCACGGGGCTCGAACTGGACGAAGCCGAAAAGGCGTTTGTTGCGCGCCGCGCACAGCGTGGTCCTTGGGAGAGTGGCTATCAGGTCATTCAAGGCACGAAGCCTGCGACTTTGAGTTATTCATTGACTGACTCGCCTGCGGGACTCGCGGCCTGGCTGCTTGAAAAATATCAGTCCTGGGGTGCGTCGCGTGGCACCACGAATCCGCCCAATATTGCACTCGACGATCTGCTCACCATGATCAGTCTCTACTGGTTCTACGGGCCAGGGCCCTCGAGTTGGATCTACCGCTCGCTCATCGACGGAACGGGTCTCAAGTTTCCCAAGGGAATTCGTGTCGGTGTGCCGACTGCGATCTGCAGCTTTGCGCACGACGTTTCGCCACCATCGCCGCCGAGCTGGCAGCAGCGCGCGTACCACGTGGTTCGACGTACGGCCGTGGATCACGGCGGGCACTTCCCCGGGCTCGATGCCACGGAAGCGCTCGCGCGGGACATCAGAGATTTCATGATGATCAGTGCGTAGAGCGCTGTCAGCGGATCACCGCTGGCAAGGCGTTGAGATGTGCGGACCGCTCGAGATAGACATGGCCGGTCTCGCCATCCCAGTGGACCGGCCCCCAGTTGAGCACATACATATCGTTAAGTTCGCCGTAAAGATCGCGACCGACGACGTGTTTGCGTTCGCGCGGGATCCAGATCGAAGAGGTTGTTTCCATCACGGCGTCGAATTCGCCGCCCGACCAGCGAAAATGCAGCGGTAGCTTCTCGCCGCGCAGCACGAGTTCGGTGAGCGTCGGTGTTGCGATCACTTTTACCGAGGAAGGGGTCCCGTTCCTATCGACGAACATTCCACCTTCTAGGCTGATGACGCCGTCAGGTCGCCAATACCTCGAGACTGCAAAACTGCGACCGCTTGGAAAAACGCAGCCTGCAATCATGTGGCCACCCCAGGGATCCTTGGATTTACGCCCACGTGGTCCGCGCGAATGATCGCGCCAGCCGGTCGCCGAGATGGTGTGTTGCACGCCATCGAGTTCGAATGTGCCGCGCGCGATGACGAGCTGCTCGTAATGTTCCTTCGCCCAAGCTTGTCCTGCGAGACCGGACTGTCCATCACTGCCTTTGCCCGTGCGTGCATCCCAGGCCGGCGATACACATTCGACCTCGATTTCCATTCGTAGTCGCTTTCGGTAACGCGGCTCACCGCCTGCCACCATGGCAGCCTCGGAGGTTTCCCAAGCGAAGCCATCAAAAGTAATTGACCAGCGTTTGAACCCTTGCAGGCAGCGAAATTTCATCACCGGACCGCCCGGACGATCCGCCTGCGGGGTGGCGTGGTAACTCATCATCGACAAGGCATTGCCATTGGGCAGCGAGATGTAGATGCGGTCTTCCCACAGATGCCAGTCGGTGGGCACCGTCCCCAAATGCAGCCACATGCCGATGCCGACCTGGGGGTCGTGCAGTGCAAACAAATAGTTTTCGCTCCACAGCGGCTCTGGCGGACATTGCGGCAGTGGCAAGTCAGCCTCGGGCGGTAGTGTTACTGCGTCGGTTGCACTGCTCATGACGTCATGTTCCGTTGCGTGTCTGCGGTTGCTGGCTCAATGCTCAGTAGGATCTTGGCATGCCGAGTTCGTGTTCGGCGATGTAGGAGAGGATGAGGTTCGTGGAGATGGGCGCGACCTGATAGAGCCGCGTTTCGCGGAACTTGCGCTCGACGTCGTATTCGGCTGCAAAGCCAAAACCGCCGTGCGTCTGCAGACAGGCGTTGGCCGCCTCCCACGACGCCTTGGCCGCAAGGTACTTGGCCATGTTCGCCTCCGCTCCGCAGGGCTTCTGCGCATCGTAGAGTTCGCAGGCCCGAAAGCGCATCAGACTCGCCGCCTCGGTCTCGATGTAACTCTCGGCGATCGGGAACTGTACGCCCTGGTTCTTGCCAATCGGGCGGTCGAACACGATGCGCTCGCTCGCGTACTTGCTCGCCCGCTCGACGAACCAGTAGGCATCGCCGATGCACTCGGCGGCGATCAGCACCCGCTCGGCGTTCAGCCCATCGAGGATGTACCGAAACCCCTTGCCCTCCTCGCCGATGAGGTTCTCAGCGGGGATCTCGAGGTTGTCGAAGAACAGCTCGTTGGTCTCGTGGTTCACCATGTTCGGGATCGGACGCAGCGAGAGCCCCTTGCCGAGCGACTCGCGGATGTCGACCAGAAATACCGACAGACCGTCGGATTTTCTCTGTACTTCGGCAAGCGGCGTCGTACGCGCAAGCAGCACGATCAGATCGGAGTGCTGCACGCGCGAGATCCACACCTTCTGACCGTTGACGACGTAGCGATCGCCCTTGCGGACCGCCGTCGTCTTGAGCTTCGTCGTATCCGTGCCGGTGGTCGGCTCAGTGACCGCCATCGCCTGCATGCGCAGCTCCCCCGAGGCGATCTTGGGCAGAAAGGTCCGTCGCTGCGCTTCGCTGCCGTGCCGTACGAGCACGTTCATCACATACATCTGCCCGTGGCAGGCGCCGGAGTTGCCGCCCGAGTGGTTGATCTCTTCCATGATCACCGAGGCTTCGGCAAGCGAGAGACCCGAGCCGCCGTACTCCTGCGGAATGAGCGCTGCGAGCCAGCCTGCAGAGGTCAGCGCGTCGACGAACTCCTCCGGATAGCCGCGCGCGGCATCGATCTTGCGAAAGTACTCGTCCGGAAATTGCGCGCAGAGCGCGCGCACGGCAGAGCGGATTTCTTCATACGATTGATCTTTCAAATTGGGGCTCCGGAATCGCCACAGTGTTTGGGCAGTGATTCAACAAAATCGAGTATCGAGGCAGAGAAGGGTGTGTTGGCGTCACCCGCTACCATGTGTGCAGCGTCTGCGACGGAAACCCACCGTCCGTTATGCAGCGAGGCGAGGAAAGACTTGGCGGTACTTTCATCCACGACTTCACTGCGCTGACCTGTCACCAAAAGGATCGGGATCTCGATGGCACTCGCAGCGCTTTGCATGCGCGTGAACATGTCTTCGTCACGTCGCGTCTTGGAGTTTTGCTGAAATGCGGGGTCCCAGTGCCAGTACCAGCGTCCATTGGTTCCCTGGCGCAAGTTAGCGGCCAAAGATTCGACTGTACGGGGTGGGCGGTGCGGCAAATACGCCGTCACTTGCTTGGCCGCTTCCTCGGGAGATTCGAAGCCGTCGAGTCCCGTGCGCATGAAGCTGCGAATCTTCTCCACACCGTCAGTTCGCGCACGCGGCACGATATCGACCAGCACGAGTGCGCGGGCGGGCAGCGGTGTGTGTTCACCAAGAGCGATGGTTGCTGCGACGCCACCGATGGAGGCGCCAATGACGACTGGCGGTTTATCCAGTGCGCGCACCACGCTGGCGATGTCCTCAGTGAAGGCGGCGATCGAGTAGTCACCGTCTGTGGCCCAGGCACTCTCGCCGTGCCCGCGCAAATCGACCGCGATGGCGCGGTAACCCCGGTCGGCCAGAGCTTCTGCGGTGCGCTGCCAAGAGCGTCGAGTCTGCCCGCCACCAGGGAACATGAGAATCGGCAAGGCGCGCTCGTCCCCGAGCGCATCTGCAACGAGGGCGAGGTCGTTCCTGCCCTTGAATTCGAGCCTTTGCATACCTGGATCCTGCGGGCCAATTCGAAGAATAACTGATGAGACGTCATTTTTCGACGAGCCCCTGAGTGGGCGCCTTGATTTATAACTGATGACCCGTTAGTTTTTAAAAAGAATGTCATTTTACGAGGGGGTCGCAATGCGAGTCGGGTTCATCGGTCTCGGCAACATGGGCGAGGGGATGGCTTGGAATCTCGCCAAGAAGGGGTTCCCGCCGATTGTTCGGGACGTGCGTCCCGAACCAGTAATGCGTCTTGTCGCCGAAGGTGCTCGCAAGGGCGATAGTAATTTCGACGTCGGTTCGCAAAGTGATCTCGTCTGTCTTGCCGTGTTTGACGAGCAGCAGATCATCGATACCGTGTTTCCGAAGGGCGATGATCGGGGTGTACTGGCTGGCATGAAGTCCGGCGGGGTAATTGCCATTCACTCGACGGTTGCGCCGTCGGTGATTCAGCGAATTGCTGCAGAGGCGGCGAAGAGTGGCGTACGAGTTATCGATGCGCCTATGACGGGCGGTGCCAACGTTGCAGCGAAGGCTGGCACGCTGACTTTTATGGTCGGTGGTGATCCGGCGGTGCTCGAGGGGGTCCGCCATGTATTTGCCACCATGGCAACCTCCGTGTTTCACGTCGGGCCGCTCGGGGCGGGCTGCGCCGTGAAAATCATCAATAATTTCCTCGCCGTCTCGCACACGCTCATCGTGCGCGAGGCGATCCGTCTCGGTCGTGCCACGGGTATTGGGGAGAGCGAGCTACTCGGAATCCTCAATACGGGTGGCGTGGGTTCGAACTGGGCATCCATTAACTGGGAGCGCATCAAGACCCAAGAAGCCAACTACACGACCGGTCGTGCGGGGATGGTCGCCATGGCGGCCAAGGATATCGGGCTCGCATCGAGATTGGCGCAGGAAAGTGGCGTCAACGCTCCTTCGCTTGCAGCCCTAATCAAGTACGGCATGCCCGATATGGAACTTTCGGGGATGACCGATAATGGGCTCTAGCAGTCAAGGCCAGTCGTTCAGCATCGGCGTGGACGTGGGGGGCACGTTCACCGATGCGGTGTTATCGGATGGAAAAACGACTTGGCGAGCCAAAGCGCCCTCGACACATGGCGCGATCGGCGATGGTGTTCTGGCGGCCTGTCGATTAGTCGCCGAGAGTGCAGGCAGCACCCTCGCTGATGTGCTGCCGAAGGTGGAGCGTTTCGGGTTCGGCACCACGGCAGTGACCAACGTTATTGCAACGCGTACTGGCCTGAAGGTCGGTTTGGTCACGACCGCTGGTTTCGAAGATTTGGTCCCCATTGCGCGGGTGCGCCGTGTATCTCGTGACGGTTGGTTGGTGCCCCCTGACTCGCTGGTTGATCGCGAATGCATTCACGGGGTTGCCGAGAGGATCGACAAGGACGGCAAGGTACTCAAAGCGCTCGATCCCGCAGAAGTGGCGACTGCAGCTCAGCAGCTCGTTGAGCGTGGCGTCGAGGCGATCGTTGTTTCACTTCTTTGGTCCTGTAGTAACCCCGAGCATGAAACTGTCGCAGTAGCCGTCATAGCTGCGCGGTTTCCGCAAACCGTTGTGGTCTCAGCAGCCGAATTGCTGCCAGTCATCCGTGAGTACGAGCGCACGACGTTCGCAGTTCTCAACGCTTATACGGCCCGCGCGCTTGATGGCGTCGACGCGCTGATCGAGGCCTTGCGCTCAATGGGTCTGCGTAATCCGCCCTTGCTGGTGCACTCAGGAGGTGGGTCGGTATCCGTGGGGCAGGGTCGTCGCACGCCTGCCATCCTTGCGGAGTCTGGTCCCGCCGCTGGGGTGATTGGCGCGCTTGCGGTTTGTACGGCTGCCGGCATCGATCACGCCGTGACTTGCGACATGGGAGGGACATCGTTCGACATGTCCATCATGCGCAATCGTGCGCCGACGCGACGCAATCGCGGCGACTTGATGGGTATCTGGACTGCGCTGCCGCGCGTGGATATCGAGTCGGCGAGTGCGGGCGGTGGCTCGCTCGGCTGGCGGGATTCACTCGGATTGCTCCGCGTTGGCCCGCGCTCGGCAGGGGCCTACCCGGGCCCTGCTTGCTATGGCCGGGGTGGTAATCAGCCTACGGTGACCGACGCCATGCTAGTGCTCGGCTATCTTGATCCACAAAGATTTCTCGGCGGCAAGATGCAACTCGATGTCGACGCCGCATATCAAGCCTGCGCCAGGCTAGGGGCCGAGCTCGGAACCGACGCGCTGCGTGTCGCCTGGGGAATGCGCGAAATCGCGCTGACGGAAATGTCTCGTGCTCTGCGCGCCGAGTTCAGTCGTTTCGGATTTGACGCGCGCGAGTTCACGCTCGTCAGTCTCGGCGGCTGCGGCGGACTCTTCAATATTGAAACGGCGAGCGCACTTGATTTGCGCGGTGTCTTGATCCCTGAACTCACCTCCGTACTGTCGGCGTTTGGTGCGGCGACGGCGGACGTCAGGCGCGAGCGGTCCATATCAGTTGGACGTCTGCTCCCCATCGAAGAAAAAGACTTGGCAGGCCTCGTCAGCGGTCTGCGCAAGGAGGTTTGGGCCGATCTCGAGGCAGACGGGATTCCCACCACGGATCGGGAAATACAAATTGAGCTCGATCTACGCTTCGCGAGACAGCAGTGGGAGCTTGCCGTAACGGTGGACGATTACTTCGAGGCTGCCGCCCAGCGTCGGATCGGCGAGGAGTTCAAGAGCGAATACGCACGGCGTTATGGCCAGGGCGCTATCGTCTCTGGTGCGCCGATCGAGGTTGCCACGCTGCGCGTCATCGGGGTGGGCCGTACTGTTCGGGCAGAGCTTAGGGCTGTTGCCAAAGCATCACGATCTGCGGTCACTGCGCGAGGTTCACGCGCGGTCGTCGTCAGCCGTGACGGGGCGATGACGCGCGTCGAGATCCCGGTGTTCGACATGGAAACTCTAGTGCCGGGAGCGATTTTCACCGGGCCTGCACTCATCGATGCCGTGGATACCACAGTGTGGGTGCCGGCGCAGCATGAGGTTGAAGTCGATGAGTTCAAGACGCTGATCGTCAGGAAGTGTCATGTCCAATAAAAAATCGATCGATCCCATTGCCGCAGAGGTACTGCGATCGCGACTCGCGGCAATCGCCGAGGAAGGTGCGGTCACCGTCGAACGTACGGCCTGCAGTCCCGTCATCGCCGAGTCGCGTGATAACGCCTGCGCAATAGTCGATGCGCAGGGCAATCTTGTCGCTGGTGGCGGTGGCGTTGCCTACAATTTCGGCGTGTGTGCGCATGCCGTGCGCAATGTCGTGGCGAGGCACGGTGACACGCTTGCGCCGGGGGATGTGTTCCTTGCAAACGATCCGCATGACGGCGGCGGTTTGCACCCCCAAGACGTGATCGTTCAGCAGCCTGTCTTCGTCGACGGCAGATTGATCGCGTGGGTCACGAACGCGGGACACATGATGGACATGGGTGGCATGTCGTTTGGCTCGTGGTCGCCCTCTGCCACGGAATGTTTTCAGGAGGCGCTGCGTATGCCGCCGGTGCGGATCTTTCGCGCTGGCGTAGAGCAAACGGACGTCTGGGCGATCATTCGCAACAACATTCGCGTATCCACCATGGTTGAGATGGATCTGCGCAGTCTGGTGGCAGGCTGTCAGGCGGCGCATGACAAGCTTGTGGCGATCGCAAAGCAGATGGGGGTCGATGAATTCATTGATCTCGTTGATTCCCTGCGCGAGGCCACCGAGGCCGAGATGCGACGGCGAATCAGCAGGCTCGAAGACGGCGTGTATTCAGTTACCACATGGACTGAATGGGAGAACGCGTATTTCGTTGTGCCGTGCGCGCTGACCGTCGCAGGCGATACCCTGACCTTCGACTTCACGGGTGCGGCACCGCAGTCGCCGCATTTTTTTAATTCCAAGCCGCAGATCATCACGTCGATTCTCGTCAGCGACGTTACCGATGTAATCGCATATGATCTGCCGCTATCGGCCGGGCTGTTCGCACCCATCACCGTCATTTGCCCCGAAGAGACGGTCGTCAATTCTTCGCCGCCTGCACCGATCGCCTCTGCGCATTTCGATGTCGCCATGAATGCGAGCATGGCCGCGCAGCAGTGCATCATGATGGCGATCGCTGCATCCGGCAGCGATGCTCCGGGACGGCATCTGTTATCCGGTCCCGTTGCGCCGTCTAGTATGGGGCTCCATACCTGGGGCTACATGGCTGAGGGCGGCATGCCAGACGGGTGGTTGATGCTCGACGGCGCGCTGGTTGGCTGTTCAGCAGGCAATGACCGTGACGGTTATGACCTGTTCAGTTTTATCGTCGCCAAGCAATCAATCATTGAATCGCTCGACGTCGAAGTGTTTGAGCAGCGCTATCCGGTGCTTGTCAGTCGTAAGCGACCGCGCGTCAATGCGCAAGGAGCCGGACGTTACCGCGCAGGAGCAGGCTGTGAGATGGGCTACAAGCCATATGGCGTTCCCAATTGGACCGGGGTGATGCTCGGTATGCGCTGCCGCGTGCCCCTGGCCGGATTTGCGGGCGGCTTTCCTGGCGACACCACCAAATTCTGGGTGCAGCGGAACGGTCAGGAGCTGCAGCCGGTATCCGGCCATGATCCTGGTCTCAACCTCGGAGCGAACGACGAGTTTTCTTTTACCTTGGGCAATGGCGGCGGCTTCGGTGATCCCGTTGATCGCGATGCTGAGCTTGTGGCTCGAGACATTCGTCTTGGTCGAATTGCAGCGGAATCAGCGCAAAAAATCTTTGGGGTCGCCGTCGACTCGAACGGCAAGGTCGACGAGCAGGCGACAACCGCCTGCCGACGCAACCTGCTGCAATCTCGACTGCTCGCTGCGCAGCCCGCGCGGCGCCCCTTGCCGGCAGCGCGGCGGCCGGAGGGTGAAGCGCGACCCTTATACGTCGGTGTGGTACAGATCGGCAATCATGCCGTGGCGATCGACAGTGGCGCAGTCCTCGCGATTGCGCCAGATCATTGGACTGAGGGATGCCCGGTACTGTGTGAGCGCATCAGTGACGACGCGGAGTCGCGAGCGTATTTGGATCCAGTCACCGGCAAGACACTGCTGGTCGATGTCGTACCGATCGGGATGGAGCGTTCGATCTCCACGATGCCGCAGCGCTGGTCGCAGGCGCGTACCACCGCTCAGTAGCTACTGATGTCCGAGTGCGATCTCGAGAGTTTTTTCGAATCGGCGGTGACAGATCGCCCAGCGTCCGCGCTCGTAGACCCAGTGGTCATGATAAGTGCCACGAATGACGCGCGGCTGACGTCCCGTTTCTGGCTTGGGTACGACAATCGCGGATACTCCGCAGGTACTTTTGACGCTGGTCTTATCGTCGGTGACCTGCATGCGGATGTTGGTAACGTAGTGACTCATCGCCTCGATGAACGCCCGGTTTGCTCGAACCGATGTAAAAAAACCGACAGGCGCGCCGGTATAGCGATCGCCGAAGTCCAGCGTTGCGCCGTCCGCCCACAGCGCGAGAAACACGTCTTCGTCGCAGGAGTCCACGGCAAGGCAGTACGTGTGCAGTACGTCAATGATTTCTCGTTCGATAAGCGCCGCCTCACAGGCGGAGCAGTTACTTTCGTTTCTGGTCATCCGTAAATCCAACCTAGGGAGTGTATATGAGCAAGCGTTTTGAAAATCGTGTGGCTCTTGTCACGGGCGCGGCGCGCGGTATGGGTGAAGCTACCGCACGACGACTCGCAGAGGAAGGTGCTGCTGTTGCCGTCGTTGACCGTGACGGTGCCGCCGCCGAGGCGGTCGCTAAATCGATCCGTGATGCTGGTGGACGAGCGATTGCTATCGCCGCCGATGTGAGCAAGCCAGAGCAATGCGAAATGATGGTCAACCGAACGGTTGCCGAATTCGGCGCCTTGCATCATGCCGTCAACAACGCGGGAATCGCTGGCCCGCCGGGAATGACTGCCGACATCTCGGTCGAAGGCTGGAACGAAGTCATCGCCGTCAATCTGAGCGGTGTTTTCTATGGCATGAAGTACCAGATTCCCGCGATGATCAAAGCGGGCGGCGGCTCAATCGTCAATGTGTCCTCGATATACGGCAACCGAGGCCTGCCGACATATGGTCCTTACACGGCTGCCAAGCACGGCGTGATCGGCATCACGCGCGCCGCAGGACTCGAATACATCAAGCAGGGCGTTCGCGTAAACGCATTCTGTCCGGGCATGTACGACACGACCATGGGCAACAGCGGTGGCGCCGTATCTGAAGCCATTGCAAAGATGATTCCACTCGGTCGCCTCGGCAAGCCTAGCGAAGCGGCGGCAATCAATTGCTTCCTGTTGTCCGATGATGCGTCGTTTGTGAACGCAGCAGACTACGCCGGCGACGCCGGCATGCTGCACTAAGAACGAACTCAACCCGGCGGCGCCGTCGGGCTTATTCCCGCACCAGCAGGAAGCAGCCCGCCAACGGCCCGCCGGCCGTTGAAAGGGCCGCGACTCTTGGCGAGCGGGTGACTTGCCGTGCTTCGCCACGACCCCACAGCTGTACGCAGGCTTCGTGAACCTGGCCGTACGCGTGCATACGGCCCGCCGACAGTGCGCCACCGTTCGTGTTGATCGGCAGCTCACCTTCCAAAGAAATTCGCTGGCCGCCTTCGATGAAATCGCCGGCTTCGAAACGCTTGCAGAAACCAAAGCTCTCGAGCCAATTGATCGAGTGGAAGCTAAAGCCGTCGTAGAGCTCTGCCACGTCGACATCCGCAGGGCGAAGATCGGTACGGTTCCACATCATCTCCGCGACCTTGGGCTGCGCCTGCGTCGCCAATTCCTGCAGCTGTGACCAGCTGTTGCGATATTGCATGGACGTACCGACGGCATCGATGCGCAGCACTGGATTCGGCAGGTCTTTCGCCGCATCACGATGTGACAGGATGATCGCCGTCGAACCGTCGATGGGAACATCGCAGTCGAAAATTCGCAGGGGTGACGTGATGATGGGTGATGCCATGTATTCATCGAGCGTCAGTGGCTTGCGATATACCGCAGCAGGGTTCAACGAAGCATTGCGACGTCCATTGATGGCGATCTGCGCCACTTGCTCGGGTTTGATGCCGGATTCGTGAACATAGCGAGCAAAATAAAGCGCCTGCTGAGTCGCCGCGACGTACGCGTGATAGGGCGCATGCCAAACCATTTTGTCGTGAACGCGCGATCCGGGCTGAAAGCTCGCGTTGACGAGCCCAGCTTTGCGCGCCGTCGCCTGGTACATCGTGCGAAAAACGAGCACGTGTCGGCAGAGGCCGGCGTTGATAGCCGCGATCGCATTGAAGATTGCACCGAACTGTCCTGCGGTTTCGCGGGTGTTTGAATACCAGCCTACCTTGAGTCGCAGTGCATCCTGCAATGCCGGAATACCGATCGGTGAGAAACCCGTGCCGTCGCCGAGCCCGCCCGGCCAAGTCGATATGCCATCGATATCTTCGCGGCGCAGACCCGCATCCGCGATGGCCTGCGTTGCCGCATCGATAGTCAGGCTGAGCGCGGACTTATCGGCGCCACGACTGACCTTCGATTGACCGATTCCGGTAATGCAGATGTTCTTTTCCGGGAACTGACTCATTGCGACTCCGCAAGCCGAAACAGCGGGACCCATATGTCCTCGCATTGCTCGAAAGTAACTTCGACTCGATCACCGATCTGTGGCTTAAGCGGATCACAGCCGACAATGTTGGAGACGAGCTGTACATCCAGCTGTTCCTCGAGAGCAACGATGGCCACGACATAGGGGACCGGCAGATCCGGATACCAGGCCCGATGATTCACCGTCATGCTGATGATCGTGCCGCGACCGGAAACCGCCTTCGGTGCGATCTCACGACTTTCGCAAACGGGACAAAAAGTCGTCGGTGGATGAATGAGGTAATTGCAGCGAGTGCAGCCGGCAATCAGCAATTCGCCTCTCGCACCGCCCGTCCAGTAGGCACGGTTGTCCATATCGAGGACGGGGAGTGGCCGCGGAAACGACCGGCTGGATTTAGTCATGTCGTGTGATCCCAAACGAGAGGCAGGCTATGCAGCGCGACGACGCCTGCCCCTGCTGCCGCGAGCGTTGCGCCTGGGGCGATCCGGAAAGGCGGCACTCGCTTTAGCCACTGCTCGATAGCCACGAGCAGTTCGCGACGCGCCAAGTGCGAACCGATGCAGCGGTGCGGTCCAAAACCGAAGGCGCTGTGACGATTCGGGTTACGCTCGAGATCGATTTGATCGGCATTCTCGATTTCCGCCGGATCACGCGAAGCGCAAGCGAGCGGGCAGGCGACATTTTCGCCGGCGCTGATCTTTACATCACCGATCTCTACATCACGCGTTGCGATACGTCCGGTGGTGATGATCGGGTAGACGCGCAGGATTTCCTCGAGCGCCGTCGGGATCAGCGAAGGGTTTTCGCGTAGCCACTGTTGCTTGTCGGGATTTTCGGCGAGGTACCTGAAAATGAAACCGAGCTCGCTGGTGACAGTGTCTAGTCCACCCATAAAGAGCATGATGCACATGCCCATAATTTCATCGTAGGTGAGCTTTTTGCCTTCGACCTCGGTCGTCACTGCAAGACTGATCAAATCGTTTTTTGGATTCAGCCGTCGATCGGCGATGACTTCGGCCATGTAGTCGCGCAGCTCGCGCATTGCGGCGAGCTGTCCCGGCCCCTGCGAATGGATGATGGCTTCTTCCCAGACGACGAAGCGCTCCATTTCCGATACGGGTAAGCCAAACATCTCAAGGAAAATAGTGACGGGAAACGGGCGGGCAAACTCTTCGACGAAAGCGCAGCCTGTGTTGCGGCGAAATTTTTCGATTAGCTCGATGGCGCGCTGTTCGATTTTCGTCGACAGCTGTGCCACTTTTTTCGGCGAGAACAGCGGGTTCATGAAACCGCGCATCCGATCATGCTCGGGTGGGTCGAGATCGATCGGAATGAGCACCCAGTTCTCGCCGAGTGCTTTGCCGAAGGGTCTGTTGCCCGAGCTTTTGAAGGTTGCAGGATCCTGCAGCACCGCGCGGATATCGGCTGCATGCGTGAAGATCCAGGTGCCGCCACCGAGCAGCGCTTTGCGCCCCTTCGGCGAGTAGAACACCCTCTGACTGTTTCTCAGTTCGTTTAGCCGTCCTTGCGGATCGCGGTGGTAGCCCTCGTCGTTCTCGAAGTCGAACAACTCGATGTTCGCAGGATCGATATGCGCGGGAGCCGTGTGGGCTACAGGGCAGCCTTGCTGTTTAGGTTCACTCATACGACTCCTCCGTGCCGTGCTGGCTCTCAATAAACTGACTAATCGTCAGTTATTAATGTAGCAGACGACGACCTTCAGGGGGAGTGGGACCTCAATCTTCTGCGAGGGCCCCGGCAACGAGAAACGCAGCGGCGTTGATCAGGCTCTTGCGCGAATGGCTACGACGCAGCGGTAGACGTGCGATGGCTGCAATGCGCTCCATCAGCGAAAGAATCGCCGAGGCGCCGGAAGATGGATCGAGTCCGTTGTTCGCCACAGCGATGCGGGTCTCGAGGAGTTTATGCATTTTGGATACTGCGGCATGACGCACTTCGTGGAACTGGCGATTGCCTTCGTCCGCTGCCAAGTTGCGGACGCGCAAGATGGCATGGTGGCGCGCCGCGAAGTAGACGTACGCTTCCATGAGTGCAATGGCCTTCTCTTGAGCATCGCCCTTGTGCCATGGCTCCTCGAGCAGCGCTCCCATCTCTGGGGTGTATTGCTCGATTTCGGCCGCTGCGGCGAGTGCTGCTGCGGTCACGTCTTCGAAGTAGATGTAAAAGCTTGAAGACGAGGTTCCGGCCAAGGTCGCGATTTCGGAGACGCTGACGTCGCGCAGCGGACGTCGCTCGAGAAGTTCTATGGTGGCCTTCAACAGGCGCTGGCGCGTTTCCGCACCCTTGCGACCCATGGCCTGCCCGTTGAGATTTTTCTGGCCCTTCCGGCCCGCCGATTTGCCAGCAGCAGCTATCATGATCCGACCCTCGACCCCCGAGGATCATCTTACACGACGCGGACCTTGGCGTTCATCGACAGGTCGGGGGTACCGGCCGCCGTGCGGGGGAAACAACCCGCTATTGATCCGTCGTGGTGCTCGCGGCGGGCTCATCCTGGACAATTTTGAGCGCTCTTTCGGGACAGGACCTGACGCCGCGCCTCGCGAGATCCTCTTTGCCGGGCGGGACCAGCATCTCGTCGAACCCAATGTACCCGTTGTCATCGAGAGCGATCAGCTGCTCAGACACGGTTGCGCACCGTGCATGCCCCACGCATCGACTTCTGTTGGCAACGATTTTCATTTGACCCCGCGCGCTGGCGACTTTTCAGATCTGGGAGCTCGGCAGTCGAACGATCATGCCGTCGAGATCATCGGTGATCTCGACCTGACACGTGAGTCGACTGTTGGGCTGAACTTCGAGCAGGCCTTCGAGCATGGAATTCTCGGTGACGTTCGCCTGCGGAATCCGTTCGAACCAGGGCGAATCGATGAAACCGTGGCAGGTTCCGCAGCTGCAGCATCCGCCGCACTCGGCGATGATCCCCGGCACGGAGGCGTCCATGGCGACCTGCATGAGGGTCCGACCTTTCGGTGCATCGATATCGTGTCGACGGCCCGTGGCCTCGATAATGGTGATTCGTGGCATTTGCTTCAGCGCCTCGGTACGTTCACACCCGCTTTTTCCCGATCCCATGTTCTGGGGGTACAACCCTCGCCGCGCAGCGTGTATTTGAGGACTCGCCCAACGGGGTTGCGCGGTAGATCTTCGCGGAATTCGAAGTATCGGGGAATGGCAAAGTACGGCAAGCGGTCGATGGCCCAGCGACAAAGTTGCTCCTCGGTCAGCTGCGCCCCATGTTTGAGAACAACCGTCGCCTTGACGTCGTCTTCGCCCGATTCCGCCGGCACGGCATGCACGGCTACGTCGTCGATTGCTGGGTGGGCGCGGAAGCCAGTTTCCACCTCGAAGGAGGAAATGTTTTCACCTCGACGCCGTAGATAGTCTTTCTTGCGATCGACGAAGTAAAAGAATCCGTTTTCGTCGAATCGCCCGATGTCGCCGCTGTGGAACCAAAGATTTCGCATCACTGCGAGGGTGTCTTGCGGGCGGTTCCAGTAGCCCTCGAACATGACATTCGGTCGTCGCGGACGAATGATGATTTCACCGGGCGTGCCGGCAGGCATTTCGTTGTCATCGCCGTCGACAATGCGAACGTCGAAATCCTCGTTGATACGACCCGAAGATCCGGGTGGTGCCGTTTCTTCGTAACGCAAAGAGGTCACGCGCGCCGCCTCGGTGAGCCCGTATGCGTTCGAACCCGCTCGTTCAACGCCGAATCTTTGACGCCATTTTTCTTGGAGTGCTGCCGGGAAAGGTGAGCCGCGAACGATGCGTAGTTGTCCGAAGCAGGCTTTGGATGCTGGCGTGTCCTCTGCTTCGGCTAAAAACGTAATCATCGAGCCGAGCAGGCTCGCGATGGTTGCGCCGCTGCGTTCAATTTCCGGCCAGAACTTGGAGACCGAGAAACGCGGAAAAATCGCGACGCGCGCACCCACCAGCATGCTCGAAAGTATGGAGCCGCCGGTAGCATTCATATGAAAAAGAGGCAGTGCGGTCCAGTTGATATCTGCGGAGGTACGCTTGTCGTTGACCAGGACTTGCCTGGCGAGATTGCAAACGTAGTTGTGGCTAACCATGCAGCCCTTGGAGGGTCCCGTAGTCCCTGCCGTGTAGATCAGCATTGCAAGATCGGCGGGGGTGTTGGGGTCCGGGATGGATGCGTCGGAGGCCGAGAAGACCTCTTCGATAGCCAGCATGCGTAACAGGCGTGCTTTGGGCGGAGCGCCGTTCTGGACAATCAGCGTGGCAGCACTGGTCAGAGTTTCTTCGATGTCGACCAGCCGCTTTGCGTAATCTGCCTCTGCCAAAACCACTTTGGCGCCGCAGTCGTTGACTTGGTGGCGGAGGAACTCGCCCTTCAGGGCGGTGTTGATCGGCACACTGACGGCGCCGATTTTGTTGATGGCGAACCAGGTCAGTACGGCGTTCAGGTTGTTGTCCAATATGCTGACAACGCGATCGCCCTTGGTAACGCTGAGGGCCATCAGGCCGCGAGCGAGACGGTTTGCGGCGGCATCAACCTCGGCGTATGTGTGTTTTGACCCGGAGAAGTCGAGGAAAATGCGGTCGGCATACTGGGCGGCCGCGCGTGTGAGTGCTGCGGTAACGGTGTCCCGCTCGCCCCGTGACCAAGCTGGAAATGTCGTCATGTCTCGAACTGTCAACCCCGTTTTAGTCGCGGCCTAAACCAGCAGCGCGACGCTCCGCGGACAATAGATGAACCGTCAGCTTTTGTCCACCGTCCAAAAACAAATAAGGCTATTTTTCATAGTAAAAACCATCTATTCCCTGCAAAAATGACATTTCGTCAGTTACTTGCTAGTATCGTTTTCGCTGCTGTTGAGTACGAATTGTGGAGCAAGCCATGCAGAAGAACGACATGATCCTGGTGAGCGTCGATGACCACCTGATCGAGCCGGAAGACATGTTCCTGAAACACATGCCGGAGCGGTTCAAGGACCGTGCGCCAAGCGTCCAGAAGGGTGCCAAGGGGGCACACAATTGGCAGATCGAGGGACAGCGGGCCCCGGGTCTTGGTCTGAATGCCGTCGTGGGTCGTCCGCGCAGCGAATACGGCTTCGAGCCGGTGGCTTACGAGCATGTTCGCAGCGGTTGCTACAACGTAGACGCTCGCATCGAGGACATGAACGCCAATGGCGTGCTCGGCTCCATCTGTTTTGGTTCGTTCCCAGGTTTCGCCGGCGCACGCTTTCAGAAAATGAAAGACAAGGAGCTCGCGCTCGCCACCGTTCGGGCCTACAACGACTGGCACATGCACGATTGGTGTGGTCGTCATCCCGGTCGATTCATTCCCCTCGCGATCCTGCCGCTCTGGGATCCCAAGCTGGCGGTCGCCGAGGTGGAGCGCATGTCGCGCCTTGGCTGTCACGCCATCACTTTTCCGGAAAACCCTGCAGCCATTGGCTTGCCCAGCCTGCACGATGAGTGTTGGGAGCCGCTGTGGGGTATCTGCGAGCAGAACAAGGTTGTGGTGTGCTGTCACATCGGCTCTTCCGGCAACGCACCTTATTGCTCGGACGACTCACCGATCAGTGCGTGGATCACCTCAATGCCTATTTCGATCGCGGCCGCGGCGTCCGACTGGTTGTTCGCCCGTTTCTGGAGGCGTTACCCCGGGCTGCGCATGGCGTTGTCCGAGGGCGGGATCGGCTGGGTGCCATACTTCCTCGAGCGCGCAGACTTTACCTACAGCCACCACGGTGCTTGGACCGGTGCCGATTTCGGCGGTGAGCGGCCGAGCGACGTTTTCCGCAAGCACATCATCACGTGCTTCATCGACGATGAATTCGGGCTGCGCAACCGTCAGGACGTGGGCGTCGATATGATGTGCTGGGAGGCGGATTATCCGCACTCCGATGCGACGTGGCCCGAATCGCCGGACTTGCTCTGGAACGGCATGCGTACGCTGCCGAAGGCAGACATCGATAAAATCACACACCTCAATGCCATGCGTGAGTTCAGCTTCGATCCGTTCTCGATTCTCGGTCGCGAGAACTGCACGGTGGGTGCCTTGCGCGCCAAGGCGAAGCACGTGGACACCTCGCCAAAATCGCTCGGCGGTCTGAAGCCTGATTCCCGTGGCAGCGGGCAGGTGACGGCGGCGGACATAAAAAAGATACTCTCGCACGCCTGAGTGTCGGGCCCATCGCAGGAGGGTGCGATGACGAAGAGTTTGGTCAAGAGTCTCGAAGAAGTCCTCTATATCGACGGCAAGTTTCTCGCCGCCGAGACAGGGCACAGTGCAGCGGTCATCAATCCGTCGACCGAGGAGCCGATTGGGCGCGCGGCTGCCGGTGGCGTGAGCGATGCACTGCTCGCAATCGGTGCAGCGCGGCGGGCGTTCGATGTGGGTCCGTGGCCGCGGATGTCAGTCAAAGAGCGTGTCGCCATCCTCGAGCGCATGCATCTCGCATTGCAGAGCCGAGCCGCGCAGATCAGTGCGCTGATCGTGGCGGAGGCGGGGGCCGTCGTTGCCAACGTGCAGGCTCGGCAATTTGACACGCCGATGAAGCATTTCAAGCGGTATCTCGAGCTCGCGCTGCGTCCCGATGTGAAGGCCCTGGAGCCTGAACTCACGCCCGCAGCGAACGGCAACACCACATTAGGAACGGCCTTCGTCGTGCGCCAGCCAGTCGGTGTCGTAGCGGCGATCACGCCGTACAACTACCCGTATTTCCTCAATTTGGTGAAGATCGTTCCGGCGCTCGTCACTGGCAATTCGGTGGTTTTGAAACCCGCGCCGCAAACCCCCTTCGAGGCGCTGATCATCGCTGCTGCCGCCCATGATGTGGGTGTCCCTCCCGGCGTTTTCAATGTCATCACGGGCGATATCGATGTCGGCGAGGTGATGACTCAGGATCCTCGCGTCGATCTGGTGTCGTTCACCGGCTCGGATGCCGTGGGTGCAAAGATTGCCGCGCAGTGCGCCCCAACGCTCAAGCGCGTGTTGCTCGAACTCGGCGGCAAATCAGCGCTCATCGTTCGCGCCGATGGCAATGTCAAGATGGCCTTGATGCAGGCGCTGCGCGGTTTCACGAGTCACGCCGGTCAGGGCTGTGCCATGAACACCCGAGTGCTCGTGCATGAATCGCTGCACCGCGACTTCGTGGCTCAGCTCGGCGAACTCGCGAAGAAAGTTCGCGTCGGGGACACCGCAGACCCTGCCACTGAAATGGGGCCTCTCATCAATGCTGCCGCACGCCATCGAGTGGAGCGCTACGTCGCCAAAGGTATTGCCGATGGCGCACGTCTCGTTGCTGGCGGGCAACGACCTGCATCAATATCACGCGGGTTTTTCTTTGAGCCGACGCTCTTTGATAACGCTGATCCAGACTCGGCGATCGCGCAAGATGAAATTTTCGGCCCGGTCAGCGTCGTCATGCCGTTTCGTGACGATGAGCACGCCATCGAGCTGGCGAACCGATCGCGCTATGGCCTGCGAGGCGGGATCATCAGCGCGGACGTCGGCGCGGCTTACCGCATGGGATTGCGCATCCACACAGGCGGTCTGACGCTCAATGGAGGCGCGGGCACGCAGATGTCCGACGGCCCCTTTGGTGGCGTCAAGCGCTCAGGGTACGGGCGTGAGCTCGGCGAAGAGGGGCTCGACGAATTCACATTCCAAAAACTCATTGAAATCCAGGCGGGCTGATGGACTTCGACTATTCCGCCGAACAGCGCGAGCTGCGCGATCAGGCTCGGCAATTCCTCGCTGAAAATTGGCAATGCGCGCAAATGCGCGCGCTGCTCGAGCAACCTGATCCAGCTGCGGGACGGGAACTCTGTGCCAAAGCGGCTGAGCTTGGATGGCTTGGGGTGACTATCCCGGAATCTTTGGGTGGCGCCGGACTCGGTCACGTTGAGCTCTGCGCGCTCGCCGAGGAGCTCGGTCGCGCGCTTGTGCCGGGCCCGTTGTCGTCAACGTTGTTCGGATTCACCGAGGCGCTGCGTCTCGTGGGCAGCGAAAGCGATCTTGCCAAGTGGTTCCCCAAAATTGCCGCGGGCGAGAGCAATGGCTGCTTGGCATTCCACGAAGGCGCGGGTGATCTCGATGCGACCGCATGCCGCGCCGAAGTCAGATCTGGTCGGTTGTATGGCTCCAAGTGGCCGGTAACCGATGGGGGTTCTGCGGACGGGGCGGTCGTGCTAGCCACCGAGGGTGGCAAAACGAGTCTCTATTTGGTGGAACTCGACGCGACGGTCGAGCACACATCCATGCAGTCGTTCGATGACAGTCGTCCCGTCAGTAAGCTGACTTTCAACGGCGTGCCTGCGCAACTCTTGGGCGAGCCTGGTGCTGGCATCGAGCTCGCAGCAAAGATTCTCGAGCGTGTGGCGGTTCTCTTTGCCTTCGAGCAGCTGGGTGGTGCAGATCGCTGTCTCGAAATGGCGCGTGACTATGCCTTGCAGCGCCGTGCCTTTGGTCGCGAGATCGGAAGTTTTCAAGCCATCAAGCACAAACTCGCCGATATGTACGTTCGTAACGAGATCTCTCGTTCCAATGCGTATCTTGCAGCGTGGGCACTTGCCGAAAATGCCATCGAGTTGGGCGTTGCTGCAGCAACAGCGCGCATCGCCGCCTGTGACGCCTTTGAATTTGCAGCGCGTGAAAATCTTCAGGTGCACGGTGGTATCGCCATTACTTGGGAAGCTGACCCTCATCTCTTTTACCGCCGTGCCCGTCAATTGAGCGCGATTGCTGGCTCCCCCGATTTCTGGGCGGAGCGATTGGTGAGCGAGCTTGGTCGCGCGGACATTGCAGCCAGAGGGCAGGAAAATGGACTTTAAAGATAGTTCCGCCGAAGCGGCTTTCCGCGCCGAGGCTCGCGGCTGGCTCTCGAGTCACGCAGCACTTCGTGTGCAGGGAATACCTTCCCGGTTCGTCGGCATGAGCGACGATGAGCGCCTTGCCGAGGCCAAGGCTTGGCAAGCAAAGAAAGCGTCAGCGCGTTATGCCCGCCTTACTTGGCCGGTCGAGTGGGGTGGTGCCGGCGGCTCTGCCATTCAGCAGGCTATATTCATTGAAGAAGAGTCGCGGTTCGATGTACCGCTAGGATTTTTTGGCATCGGACTCGGAATCTGCATCCCGACAATCATGAAATTGTCGGATGAGACAACAAAACAACGCTTCGTGTTGCCGGCACTGCGCGGCGAAGAAATCTGGTGCCAGCTTTTTTCCGAGCCTGCGGCAGGCTCGGATCTTGCCGGCATCCGTACGCGTGCAGTGCGAGACGGCGACTCCTGGGTGGTCAACGGTCAGAAGGTCTGGACGACCGGCGCCCACTACTCGAATTATGGAATGTTGCTCGCCCGTACTGATCCCTCGCTGCCCAAGCACGAGGGTTTGACGATGTTCTGGGTCGACATGAAATCGCCCGGTATCGAAGTGCGACCGATTCATCAGATCAACGGCGCATCGGAATTCAATGAGGTTTATTTCACCGATGTACGCATTCCCGATGCGCAACGAATCGGAGTAATTGGCGGTGGCTGGAAGGCCTCGCTGATCGCTCTCATGAACGAGCGTGTCGAAGGTGGCAAGGATCGCGGGCCGACCCTGACACAGATCCTCGAAGTCGCGCGTACCACGCCGCGGCAGCGCGGAGCCTTGCTCGATGATCAAGGATTTCGCCAAAAACTCGCGCGCTGGTATGTGCAGGCCGAGGGCTTGCGACTCACCCGCTTGCGGACTTTGACCGCCTTGTCACGAGGTCAGACGCCGGGGCCTGAGGCTTCGATCGGCAAACTGGTGGCGGTACGACGACTACAGGAACTCGCGACGGAACTGATCGACGCTCAGGGTGCTATGGGTGTGGTGTGCGAGTCGTCGGCATCGATACTCGATGGCAGCCTGCACGACGATTTCCTGCGCGCGCCGGGCCTGCGGATCGCCGGCGGCACCGACGAGATTCTGCGCAACATCATCGCCGAGCGCATCCTTGGAATGCCGGGTGAAATCCGTGTCGACAAGAATATTCCGTTCAATGAAATCAGCGCCAGCACCGGGAAGCGCAAATGAGTCTGCTTGAAAACAAGGTGGCATTGATCACGGGTGCGGGCAGTGGACTTGGGCGTGCCTACGCGCATGCACTGGCACGCGAGGGCGCGGCGATCATTGTCAACGATTATTCCGACTCAGCGGCTCGTGCAGTAGTGGCCGAAATTGTCGCCATTGGTGGGCGGGCTGCGGCATCGGTAGGCGATGTGGGTCGTATGGAAGCTGGTGTCGTGGCGCTTGCTGATGCGCTCGCGGCTTTCGGCCGGGTCGACATCCTCGTCAACAACGCCGGAATTCTTCGCGACAAGTCACTGCTCAAGATGGAGGAGGCCGATTGGGACGAAGTGCTGCGCGTGCATCTGAAGGGTGCGTTCGCCATGACCAAGGCGGTCTTCGCGCATATGAAAGAGCGCGGCGAGGGCGGCGTCATCGTGAACACCTCGTCTACGTCAGGTTTGCGCGGCAAGTTTGGTCAGACGAACTACGGCGCGGCAAAGGCTGGAATTTGGGGTTTCTCCAACAGCCTTGCGATGGAGGGGCTCAAGTACGGCATTCGCGTTTGGACGATCGCGCCCGCGGCCGTAAGTGGCATGACCGACGGGCTCGTATCTGAAGACTACAAGCGAATCTTCACGCCCGAGAAAGTCGCGCAGGTGTTGCTGTACATGGTGAGTTCGCTTTCTGGGAACCGTACAGGAAAAACCCTGCTCGCAGGCGGTGGTTACGTCAGCGAAATTCGTATGGAGATGGGTCCCGGACTCGTACCGGGCGAGGAGTTGACCGCCGAGGGCGTTGCTGCGGCCGTTGATGCCGGACAGATCTTGCTGCCTGAACGAGATCTCAGCTTCGTCAATGCCTATGGCCCGACATCGAAGAAATAGATGCCGATTCGCTATCCGGAAATTCTCGACCTCCGCGACGAGCCGCGGATTTTCGAATGGACCGAAAAGGACGCGATGCTTTACGCGCTGGCGGTGGGTTGCGGGTCCGACCCGCAGCACGAAGCTGAGCTGCGATTTGTACTCGAAGATCGTCTGCAGGTACTGCCGACTTTCGCATCGGTGGTGTGCTGGGGCGCAGGTGTTTCGCCGCAGCAAATGGGGATCGATCGCCGACGCGCCTTGCATGGCAGCGAGACGGTAATACTTCATGCTCCCCTGCCGCCGCGTGGCAAGGTGGTGAGCTCCGGGCGCGTGCTAGGTGCCTGGGACAAAGGTGACAAGGGAGCCATCATCGAGCGGGAGATCACACTTGCAGATGCGCTCACAGGCCAGCCGCTGGTATCACTGCGACGAACGGCTATCGCGCGCAGCGATGGGGGGTTCGGAGGGCCGACCGACGCACCGCAGTCGCCGCCGACTCCCGACCGCGATCCTGATGCGCTGATTTCTTTGCCGACGCGCCTCGAGCAGGCGCTCATTTATCGTCTGTGTGGTGATCGAAATCCACTGCACGCAGACCCGGACGCTGCGCATGCAGCGGGTTTTGAGCGCCCCATACTGCACGGGCTCTGCACCCTTGGCATTTGTTGTCGCGCAGCATTTCTTGCTTTCCCCGACCTGGCGGTCGAGGCGGTCGCGCTCGTCAGCGCACGATTTTCGGCGCCGGTCACACCCGGAGAGACAGTCGATATTCGCTTCTGGCGGAGTGCGAAATCGCTTGATTTCGAGGCCCGCGTCACGCAGCGCCATGCCGATGTCATTCGCTCCGGACGGATGGAATTTCATTGATTTCGCCAACGAGAGAGTTACAGCATGAGTGAGTTGAAGTCTGGGGCCACGTACATCGAGTTCGATGCGACGGGTCAGCCCTCGCTTCGCGGGTCGCGATGCAGACAGTGCTCCACGGTTTTCGTCGGACATCGCGATCACTGTGGGCGCTGCGGCGCAAGGTCCTCGATGGAGTCCATCACGCTGGCATCGCGGGGGCGACTGCACAGCTACACCATCGTGTATCGCAGCTATCCCGGTATCAAAGTGCCGTTTGTATCAGCGATCGTCGACCTTGAGGGCGGCGGGACCTTGAAAGGTAATCTGCTCGACATCGAGCCAGCCCCCGAGGCCATACGCTTTGGTTTGCCGGTACGTATCGAGTTTCGTGATGCGGGTTTTGCAAACGCCGAGGCCAGTGGCCACGTCGTCCATGTGTTTGTTCCGGATACGGAGGCCGCCTGATGTCAGACGTGTATGTAGTCGGGATCGACATGATCCGCTTCGGCCGTTATCCCGAGAAGACTGTAGTTCAGCTAGCTGCAGAAGCCGCGTTGCTCGCCCTCGATGATTGCGGGATCGCGATGGCTGAAGTGCAGGCCATGTACAGCGGCAACATCGGCGAACCGATGACCGGTCAACGCACGCTGCAGCTCATCGGTCAAAACGGTATTCCGGTGGTCAATTGCACCAACGCCTGTGCCACAGGTGCCACGGCATTTCGCGAAGGCTGGATGTCCATCAAGGCCGGCGAATACGACGTGGTGCTGTGCGTCGGTGTCGAAAAGATGGGCTCCGGAATGCTCGTCAAGAAAAAAGTCGGTAATGAGCCACTCAATGCAGAGGGTGTCATTGGTTCGGAAACGATGCCTGCAGTGTTCTCGACAGCGGCGCTAGAGCATACGCAGCGCTACGGCACGACATTTCGTCAGTTCGCGCAGGTGTCGGTGAAGAATCATCATCACTCCACGCTCAATCCAAAGGCCATGTACCGAAAGGAGACGCCGCTCGAGGAAGTGATGTCGTCGGAGATGATTGCGTATCCGAATACCAAGCTGATGTGCTCGGTAAACGTCGATGGCGCAGCGGCAGCAGTTCTCATGTCGGAGAAAAAAGCGCGACAACTCGGCTTGTTGGGGCGCGCGGCGCGAATCAAGGCTTCTGCTTTGGCGAGCGATCCCTGGTCGGAACGTAACCAGGCCCTGCAAGACATCAACACGGTGACGCGACTCGCCGCACGCAGGGCTTATGAGATGGCCTCGCTCGGCCCCGCGGATCTGCATCTGGTCGAACTTCACGACTGTTTTGCG